>JAEEGI010012373.1_pt1 | contig 18270 bp, 11 predicted proteins | sample 8958751 | NCBI WGS metagenome assembly JAEEGI01 (sample SAMN16246545, study PRJNA631951) | gut metagenome | biome: gut microbiome; feature: rumen; material: KS-attached | host: Bos | place: Iran: Karaj | collected 2018-10 | reverse complement strand
CATGAATTGCCGTTCTCATCAAATACATCTTCCAGCAGAATATCACTCTGGTTCGTTCTTGCTCCGGGATACATATCCTCCAGTTCTCCCCTGAGCTTAAAATAGGTTCCGTCGTATAGTGGAATATCCACGATATTTTGCAATCCGTAAGACCTGATTATTTGAAACAGTTCCTCTCCGTCCCAGTATGGATGTTCGCTGACTCCCTTGTTGTATGCCTTCTCAATGATATTCTTTCCCTCAGGCATAAATTCAAAACATTCCGGCTCACTGAGTTTGTTCCAGAATGGCTTGTTCCTCATTGCGTTTCCACTGTTGTTTACGTAGTCTCTGTTAAGTTCTGCCAGGGATTTCAAATTGCTGGAGCCCATGCTTGTTACCAGAGACGTAATTCTTCGGCTGATTCTTTTTCACAGCTTGTTTTTGCAGTGTTTTCTTCTTTTTCTTTCGCCTGCATTCCTTTTCAAATTTTTTCTCTGCAATTTTAGAAAGACGACTTACCGAATTCTTCGCTTTGTGTGATAATGAGGTTGGCGCTTTTTTTCTCCTATCAAGAATTTAACAAATTTCATTATATGAAAAATCGTGCCTTTTTTGTAATTTTTTCTTTTAAATCAAATACTTAATTGATCAGATCAGAGCATTAAAATTGTCCTTGAGATCAGATATATGAATAAAACTTAAATATCGTTATCCAGCTCGGAAAGTTTGTAGTTCTCTGCAGCACACTTTTTTGAATTTGATTCAACCTGCTTCAACTGAGATACTGCCAAATTTCTAAGTTGCGGAAAATACTTGACAGCATGAAACTGGTTCCACTTTTTATTAATTTTTTCAAGCTTTTTCCTTTCCTCATCTGGAGGTAGTTTTCTTACGATTGTGTCAATGCATTCCATAAAGTATGAATAGTAGCCTTTTGAAAAATGAAGAGGACTTACACCAAAGTGATGATTCAAATCAGCTACAGCATTGGACAAATAACCTATGACATGACATCCTTTCAGTTCTCTTTTCAACACGCCGTGACAGTAGGCAACAAACTGATCTCTCATTCCCCATTTTTTGTCAAAATCCTTAAATGCACCAATTTTTCCACCTTTAACATATAATCGAGAATGCTGATGTTCACACAAAATAATCTGTTCCGGACTGTATATTGTCAGCAGTTTTGAAGCATAAGCCTTCAGTCTTTTATCAACCTCCTCTTTAGGAAGGAAATCACACGGAATACAAGCCTCCTTTACAGCAGGACACTTAAATTTTTCAACAAGTTCCTTGTAGAGAGGACTTCTGATCTTGCCTTCTAAAAAATAATGTCCATCCACAGTCAAGAAATACGAATCTTTTAGCAAAGCAACATCAACTATAAGATAATCAGATGATCTAACAGTTAGAAAATCAAACACTGAACGTGTTAAATCAATGTAGAATGCACGCTTGCGAAAAGCGGATACATCTGGTCCAATCGAATCAAGATCGCTTTTACTAATTTTAAATCCTGAATCAAAAGCAAAAAGAGGAGAAAAACCTAATGTGTACTGGTTTATCTCATATTTTTTATCTCCTCCTGTTAAGGTAAATATATCACGTGATGTACATACACCAAGAATATTAAAGCTAGTCATGGAACTCCTTTACATAAATTCACAGGTAAATAATAAAGCAGTGACTCAGAAAATTCATAGATAAAAACATACTAACCAGTAAATCTTTAGTTCAATCTGTGAAAGACCGCCTATAAAAATCCTGCAGAATTTAACCGATTAATGCCTATTGCGAAAACAGCATTCTTCCATCAAGAAATCATTAAAAGCAGAATTATGTCAACTTCTGTCATTGATGAACATAGAACATAAAACAATTATCAAACTGTAATTTGGATCAGCATAAATATGCTATTATCCAGCACGCTGCAAAACAGCAAATATAAGATTTAATATTGCATTATTCAATAATAAAGTTATATTCAAACTAATTACAACTGTTAAATATAACAATATTTGAACAATGCGCGATGGAATCGATCAAAGCATCAAAATATTACACAGGTGTAAAAGTTCTAAATGAATGTTTAGCATCAAAAGTACCAGGATAACTATAGAAATCTCCATACATATCAGAAAGATGTTTCATATAATTATTAGGGACATAATACTCGTGATTTTCATATTTGATCCTTGCCAAAGGAAATATATCCTGAGTAGGGAACGAGTATCTAAAGAAACTATCAGGTACATTCTTTACCCTGGCAAACTGAGGACCCCAAAAAAGATAATTTGTTTTTTCAGGAGAACTTATTTTTTGAAGTTCATTATTTAAAAATTCTCTAAACTTTGCTATGCCTTCATCTTTTAATACTCGATCTGAATCTTTTTTCAGTTTTCTAATTAATTGATATTGGTCATCAAGATTTCGTTCCAATGGAACATTATAATTAACAAAAATATCAATAGCTGGATTGAAATTTCCCTGATTCATTTTTCTCAACCTATAAACAATAGGGTGGAAATCAACTAAAACCATGCCATCAGCCTTGGCAAGTTCATTAGTAGGTTGAACATCAGATTCAACAGAAATAAATCTATTCTGTTCTGCCATGTATGCCTGAAGTTTTTGAAAATCCTCTACCATCATACATACATCAACATCGTCATCCCATGGAATGAAGCCGCCATGTCTGACCGCCCCAAGCAGAGTTCCGGCACATAACCAAAATTTAATACCTAAATTAGAACAAAGAGCATCAAATTCGGCAAGAAAATTAGCTGTTTCAATTTGATATTCCCTTAATTTTCCAATAGCACATGGAACGTTTGTTGTTGGGAAATTATACTGCAACATATTCTTTATACTGCTAAGTTCAGCAGACATCGCATTGAAGTTGTCTATTAAGTTAATCAGCAATTCATTAGAAATATTTTCGGATGAAATGAGTTGCATCTGTTCACTTTTACTTTGCGATAGCACATACCCGTTTTTTTTATCGTGACAGACACTGAATAACTTATCTCCTGCCTGATGCTGTATAACTACACAACCCGCATCAACCTCCTTCATCGTAAATAACTTTCTTGATTTAAATTTAACATTAACCAATTTACGATGAAGAACTCCAACATATTGTTTTGAAAACATATTGAGCAAATAGAAGCCATCTTTTTCAGACGAAGGAACCATGCGGTAACAATTATTTCCAAACTTTACATATTTACCTATATTATTCATATTATTCAATCCAAAATATTATGTGTAGCCTTTATTGTACGGAAGATATTAATCAGTAAGAACAAAATTTAGTTTAACCATCTATACTATGTCTTTTATTATAAATCAATTCTGCCATAACAAAATCATCCATGTCATCTATGTCAAAAGCAGAAATTTTATCAACTGTAACGAGAAGAGGTTTTTTTCCATAAAAATATTTCCAAAAAATCATGTCCTTCCTCATTGCCATTAGAAAACCATTAATAATTATCATCCAATTAGGCAGATCCTGAGAAGGGACATGTTTAACCGGATTAAAGTTTACCGGTCCATTCTCATCAAAGACATACTCCTTTAAAATTTTAGCTGAAACAACGGAATCATACTCTTGAGAAATAAGAACTGATTTTTCAAATAATTTTATTGCATCCTCGTAATTATCTGGCTCAACTAGAGGACACGTGCAAGGAGTCCACATCATGACATCACCATCCGTATGTGACGCCACATACTCAACAACCTCGTTAAAGGTACGAGTCATCTCATCGCAATATTCAAGTGGTCGTTTCTGAATTTCCACATTCTCGTCAGCAGCGATCTGAAGCATGGCATCACTGTCGGAGGAAACGACAATTTTGTCGATCAGTTCAACCTGCTTGAGCTGTCTAATTTTATTGACAAGAAGAGAAGAGTCGCCAAACTTTCTTATGTTCTTGTTAGGAACACGCCTGCTTCCACCTCTTACCGGAATCACGGCAGTAACACTCAAATTATTAATCATGATAGTCTCCAAAATAAATATCAAGGCCTCAAAGATCGAGAAGCCGGAGTATATCTGCAGTTGAACCTGCATAACCCCTTACACCACTGAACCCGAATCCGTAATTGACGCCGATGAATTTCAAACCATTCTTTACCGCTGCATTCATATCTCCAGTGGTATCTCCAATAAAAACTGCACTCTCCGAAACAATAGAATTATCGGAGATGCAGACCTCAAGAAGCTGAGTCTTGCTTCTTGAAGATGATGCGTCAGTTCCATATACGGCGTGAAAAAAATTTTTAAGATTGAAGATGTCCAGAATCTCCTCAGCATAATCCTGTCTCTTGTTTGTCACAACAAACTGAATTATATTCTGCCTTTCAACAGCGGAAAGCACGTTCACGATACCCGGATACGGAGTTGCATTGCCAAGCTGCACAGTGCGGTAATGCTCCCTGAACTCTGCCGCATACAACTGCGCCTGCTCCTCCGATGCTCCAAAGCGTGATTTAAAAACATCCTGGGGGGTAGGACCTATCAGACCGGCGAGAGATTCATCATCAGGGCATGAAATCCCCGACTTTTCCAGAGTGTGTCTGTAGGCGGCAACTATTCCGCCCTTTGTGTTCAGCAACGTTCCGTCTATATCCCATATAACCGCCGAAGGCTCTGTCGATTCTGTCTTCATTTACCTCTCCAGACCGCATCTAGGAATAAAGCGTAGATGTTATGTAATTGACATTGACACCATGATCTCTGTAGTAACAGATATTCTCAGACCATTCACGGTTGCGATTGCTGTTGCTAAAGGTTGTGAGCATATCAGAATCATATGTTACAATGTTCAGATCCGCTGTAAAGAAATTATTCTGGTTCTGATCATACCCGTCAAAGCCGGCCATGAAAATATCACTAATCCTGGCCTTCACAAGAATATCAATAAGCATAATGGCGGCATTGTCCTTTCGTGACACAGGATTAAGGTGCAAACGGTAATTAAACTCGAATCCAGGTGCTCCCTCCAGTGCGGAAAGATTCGGACTGCGCATATTTTTCGGATCAGTAAGATTTGAAGTTACTATGAGACGACTTCCGTCAACAAAGGAAAGCTGACCGTACCTCTTCTCGTTGCTCACAAAGACAAAATCCGCACGCAGCATGCTCGGTTCGAAATTTACAGATATAACCACCGGACTGTTTTCTTCAATGAATCTGGAAATTTTATCCTTCTCCAGGAGAATGCTGGGACCCGGACCGACAAGCAGGATCTTTCTGCCTTTCAGACAGTTTGAAAGTTTTTCAAGAGATGAGATCTCGTCGATTTCATTTGCGGACTGCTCTCTGAAATAAAGTTCAGATATGAACTTCTCATCATAATTTCTGGTCTTTTCAAAAGGGATCATCTGCATCAGACGATCAATCGTGGAAAATGACACGGTTCCAAGATTGGACAGATAAAGGGCGTAGTTAGGGTGACATACATTGCTTGCGGCAAGGAAATATGGGAGACTGTAGCCCCAGCTTTTTTTCTCAAAAATAGGCTTGATATAATTGTCAACCGCCTCATAAATAGGAGTCATATTGTAGGAAAAGCCCTCATTATCATTAAGGTGCTTCAGGATAAGTTCAGTACAGAGATTGCCTGCTCCCCTGCCCATTCCGCTGAGAGAGGAATCGATGACAATTCTCCGATTCGATCTGGCGTTGATAAGAGCAACAGAATTCGAAAAACTCAACTGCAGATTGTTATGGGAATGAAAACCAAGAACTATATCCGGATCAAGATTGAAATCTATAACGGAGAACATGTGAAGAAGCTGTTTTTCCTGCAGGATGCCAAGAGTGTCAACAACGGAAAAACCGAAAGGCTTCAGATCATTAACCTTGGAAATCAGCGAAAGCAACTCCAGATCAGAATAGTCATAGGTATGAGTAGGATTTACGAAAACATAGTAGCCCTTTTCAATAAGCTTTCTGCAGTAGTCAAGAGCCTCTTCAGACTGCTTCTTCTTGAAAATGACCCTAAGGTACTTAAGAGGCGACTCATATGCTGGAGGGATCCTGGCTTCAGGATATTTTCCGTAGGCTATCATGCCTACAAGCTCGGAGCCGTTCAAATTAACAGAATCAAACACTCCGAAACCTGAAAAATCGTTATAAACAGATGAATTGACTCCGGAAAACTCCGTATCAGTTGATATAAACCCCACCTCGACAAATTCAACGCGGGCATTGCACAAAGCCTGAACTAAGCATATGGCCGTCTTCTGGCCGAAATTCCAGTTGTTTATATAACCGCCGTCTCTCAGTGTGCAGTCAAGAATTGATAGTTTTTTCATTAACGTCCGTTCCAAAGGCAAATAGCCAGTTTTAATAAAAAAGGTTGTCCGCCAAACCATCTGAAGACCGTGGGTAATAATCCTTTAGTCGATTCGGCTGTAAAATTACTCACATAGCAGATAAGGCGTGACTAATGAAATTTTTAACCTGTAAAGTATAAAAAAATCATGTATCCCAGTTCTGAAAATAAACTGCGAACCAGAAAAATTCAACGACAAAATCTAGCAGCAAACAAAATAAGCATAACAAGTTCTAACCACACAAATAAAAATCTCTATAAAAAAGTCCAAAACCATATATATGCTATATAGAATAGAAAAATGCTAAACAATAACTCTCAGACAAGCATACAAAGGGGAACAATCAATAAAGATGTAATTTGAAATCAATGCTTAATTTTATTAACTTGTGCAAAGTCGGGTTATGTGATTTAAAACAAGCAGAGTCATTACGAGTCATTGCTTCGCCTTTAGCAGTATTGCATTTTGTCAATTTTGTAATTTCTATAATTACTGGTCTTAATCTGCTTGATCTCAATCATTTTTTCTCAGTGTGTTCAATTTCCTAGTCAGTAAGGTTACTTTACATCAGTTACATAAATCAAAAATTTTCAAACTAATAGCAACCTGGTGAAAACACCGGAGAACATCCAAAACTATGCCAACGGTTTTAAAAGTTTGCTGTCATCTACAGATAGGCCCTTTGCGGTAACAAACTCAGATGTATAGACATCACTGAAAATTCCCTTCATATTAACAGGATTCACAGATATAACTTCTGATTTCAAATTTAACTCTTTTCTAATTTTTTTTACTTGTTTATATCCTTTAATGGCCTTTAAATCTGAAGGTGTCTTATTATGGGCAAAATCTTCACTTGCTTTAGATTTTTCAATATCAACAACCTTGCACGAACCGCGACTCCTGCCATCCGCATAAACCGCGCCGCCTTGATCAAAACCGACAAGATAAATTCTAGCTGCGCCACAGAACAAGGATATCAACAAAGGAATCTGACCTATTGAATAAGAGGAAAACAGCAATTTAAGATAATTTTTCTGAACAGCTTCAACATAATCATTCGTATAAAAAAGCATATTGGCGCAACCATCCAATTCTCTCAAAAAAGAATCAGGAATAAATCTATTACTTTTTGGATTAAGCGGATCAACATTAACTTTTCTTGTTATACATATTCTCGTACCTTTAGATTCTTTTTCTTTTAAAAGTTCGGCTGTTATATTATTTTTACATATAGGAACATAATCACCAGCAAAGAAATAATCCAAATTTAGATTTTTATTATTTATCTGACCATTAACCCCCATATGAATAGCATCATCAGAAAAAAATTTATTTGAATCAAAATAATTAAGAGAAGGACCTGAGCCGTAAACAATCACGTCCTTGTTTTTTATTGAATCTTTAATTTTATCTATAAAAACAGCGTTATGTAGATATACATCAAAATCTTTCTTAAAACATTCAAGATTATCTGAAAAATTGTCTACTAAAAATCTGCTAACCGAATTCAAACTAACATTTACAAAATCAACTGAATTTTTCATATAATTCTTCCAAAAAGAAAAAAAATAAACTCAACCCATTCAAAACACAATCAGAGATTATGTAATCAATCTTCACATCTACAAACTAAAAGGCATGGACTATAATGTTACAGTCGTTACCTGATTTTCATAACACCTTGTCATACACTAAGCACATTCAGTGACATCTACCGCGAAAGTCCGCGGCATCCTCCACCTGCCAGCATACAAGTTCCGGAAAGTATCTCACAGTTTTCAGACATAAGATAACAAATCGCATCAGCAATTTCTCTCGGTCTCAGGACACGCTTTAATGCGTTATCTTTCCATTCCTCTCCTGCCCTAATTCCATCAGAGTATTTACGGAGATGAGGCATCATGTCAGTATCAGTTGAACCTGGTTCAACACAATTCAAAACAATTCCTCGCTGAACAAGGTGCTTCCCATACGCATGAACAATTCCTGACAGGGCATTTTTGGTCACCTGATATACACCCAGCAAATCACGATGTGCAGATATGGATGAAACCACACATATGTTAGCTCTAAGCTTTTTTTCATAAATATAATTAGAAAAATTTCTTATCATGAAAAAAGGGCCCTTGAGATTGATGTTCATAACATTGTCATAATCATCTTCTGTTATATTAAAACCATGCCAATTGCTTGCCCCGTAATTAATACCGCTTGATATAACAAGTCCGTCCGGCACCTTGCCAAGCATATTTTCAACTTCTTTAAAAAAAATTTCATGATAGGCAACCTTTGAAATATCAAGTTTATGAGTAAAAACGTTAGTAGCATTTTTTTCTTTTTTCAAACTCTCAGCAGCTTTCTGAAGTTTTTTTTCTGATCTTCCTGCCAGAACTACAGACTCAGCTCCGTTCTCCATAAGAAGCTGTGCTGTAGCATATCCAATACCTGTCGCTCCACCTACCACTATAATGTTCTTTGGTCTAATATTCATAAAAAATCCTACTCTCTAATTTTTTGTATAAGGAAAAGGATACATAACCCTTTGTTTTATAAGAACAAAAATCAAACTTTTCAACACGTAAGTATCATCAAATAAACAGATTCACAGTAAAGCAGATTCCAAAGTATGGTCAGAAGAAACACAACGTTTTAAAACAATTTAAAGCATAGAATAACAAACTATAATCATTTGATTTTACTATAAACTTTAAATAGTCTTTAACCATACTATTCAACTATCATAAAGAAGATAACGACTGTATCTTACAACTCTTATCAGGAACAAAAAACCTCGAAAAACAAAGATTTATCAACCCGATCTGATACAAAATACTCAAGTTTCTGCTCAAATTCATCCTTGGAGCTTGCTGTTATGTAAGTGAAACCGGTCGACTCAACCCATCCTTTCGCTGATGTGTTGTGTACAGATGAAATTCCCTTTAGTTTATGACCTCTCAGCAATCCGGAACCGTTATTGTTAACAAGCAGAATTCGGATATTACTGCCGAGTTCCTTGTTCCATATGCTGTTCATATCATAGAAGAAAGAGAGATCTCCGACTATAAGAAAGCATTTCTTACCCATGGCAGCCGCACACTGCCCCATAAAAGTGGATGTACAGCCATCTATGCCGTTGGTGCCCATATTGCAGAAGACTTCAACCGTTTTACTGATTGAAAATCTCCGACAGTCTATAAAAGTTAAACCCACCCCGAGGTGAAGCAGGGAATTATCAGGAATGGATGGCAGAAATCTGCTCTGGACGTAGAGAGAATTGAAGGAAGACACTTTCTGCGGGGTTTTATTCACAGATTTATTCATGTCATTCCATACGTTGAAATACCTGCGGTTGTTTTCTATATTCCCGGCATGTTCAGAAAAATATTCAAAAAATCTGTCCTGGGACATCTCTATAACCGAAGTAAGTCTGAAATAAGTATCCCTGATACTGCCAGAAGGATTAACAGACCAGTGACGGACAGTCTGGAGACCATGTCTCAACTTGCCAGTTACCGGATCATTCATCAGACTCTTTCCACCTACGGTAATCACAATATCAGGAGTTAATTTTTCGTCAAATTCCGCCTGAGTTACGCCAAGGAGCATTCTGTATGTCTGCAGCGCCTCCGGAATATGAAGATTGGAAATATGATCTGTCAGAAAAACACAGTTGTATTTTGATGCAAATTTTTCTATGTTCTCCTGCTGCTCAGCCGTAGGAACAGGATTCTGTCCGTAAATCACCAGTATTCGTTCAGAGCGACGCAGTGCTGTAACCCAGCGTCCAAGAACATTTTTCGGATCCTGCGCTCCGGCTCTCATAATGTGAGGTTTCACAGCATTCTGCTGTATCTGCCAGAATCTTACCGGTATGGTATAACCTGCACTGATATTGCCTATTGCTATATTTATATGCACAGGACCGAACCCGTTATGAGTAGCCTCAAGAATGCAGCCAGAAATATCGCGGCGAGTCTGATATTCAACATTAAAACCAGTACCTTCTGGAACAGTAAAAGATTTCTTTACAACCGAAGCAAAAACGCCATCCTGGGTGATTGTCTGATCCTCACCCTGAGAATGGTAAACACGATAACGATCAGCAGTAATCACTATCAGAGGTACACCGGTATAAAAAGCTTCTGTCACAGCAGGCAGATAATTGCTTACCGCAGTACCCGAAGTGCAAACACATGCAACAGGAGTTCTGGATTGCGCTGCAATGCCCAACCCAAAATATGCGGCTGATCTTTCATCTGTAATTCGATGGAGTCTGAAATGCTTTTGATTATTTTCAAAAATGCGAACCAGTGGAGCATCTCTTCCTCCTGGAGAAAGAACCACGTCCTTCACTCCGTAATCCCTCAGAAGAGTTGCAAGAATCTTAATTTTCATGACATCAGGATTGGCAGAAAACCGTTTTAAAACCTCCAGATTCAACTGCCGTTCCTGTTCATTAATATAATTCTTCAATAAAAGATCTTCTGAAGACAATTTATCAGACAAAATACAGGACTTAAGCCAATCAAGACTGCGCTTTCTTTCAGAATCCAGGATCTTGTTTATCACGCTGTAGTCGATTGGATCGAGCAGTTTATCATTGGAGAAAACCTGATTGATGTCCGTTACCAGGCGATCCTCGAATTTTAAAAGTTTGGACAAAGATGCAAACCGGGAATAACCTCTCCTTCTGTTAACAATCGCCATGAACGGTTTCCTGAAAATCAGCGCAAAACTGGCACCATGGCAGGAATCGGTTATTACGTACTCGGCATTACGGATAAGGCAGAGCCAGTCTTCAACCTGGGCATCTCTGACACAGTTCGGCAAATTCATCAGCTTTTCATTTTTGGAGAAAAGCCATGGCAGACCGTCAAGTATGTTTACTATCTTGAGATTTCCCAGTTTACCGGCCACGTGCTGAATTGCAGCTCTCTTTTCATCTGTCGGATCAAGAATATATGTAAACAGATATTTTTCCTTTTCTGCCTTGTCAGACTTTTTAACAAGCTCCTCCCAGTATCTGGTTTCAAGCAGAAAAACAGGATCAAGCACCTGAACTGCCCTGATACCATAATATTCTTCACAAAGCCTGACACCGTCAGATTCGCGAACTGAAATACCATCAAATCTTGCCATAAGTTTTGAAATTCTGATCCGCTCATCCTCCGGGGCAAAATCAACGCCATGACCGAAAGACGCAGCATAGGCTATCTTCTTTTTTTCGTCTGAAGCAAAATCAAGATACATCATCTTCCTGGTATGCTTACTGATACCATAGTTCCAAACCTGATCAGATCCTATAATGAAACCATCGCACAACTCATTCAGCTGTCCAAAATCTTCAAGACGATACTGCTTACTTATGTTGTAATGTTCATTTGCAAAACGTCTTGAATGATTATGAGAGAGTTCAACATCATCATTGACGATCACAGGTTTATCAATCATCAGTACAGACTTTCCAAATGAAGTGACAATCTGATTCAGAGCATAATATGTTGCGACAGAGCCGTAATTACACCCCATCCAGACACCGACAATGCCAAAATCATAATGCTTCTTTTTCATTCCAATCATTATTGCAGCTCCGATAAACAAGGCTCACCAAAAAACGCAGATGGCACAGTCAGTCGAACCATAATCAAGATGAGCAAAGAATAAAACACACTCTGCATATTGCAGCAATATGCCTAATGTGAATGCCTGACTGGTAACACTGATACGCATACTGCATCAGCCAGTCAGCATATTAAGACCAACAAAAAACACAGACATGGTGCGTTGCACATCCCCGGCGTACACAGGACTAATCATGAACAACGATTTCAGTTAAATCAATTCACGAAATTCGCTTCAGTTTCAATACCAGCACAAAACTCAGTCAAGCAGACCGGAATTTCTGACATATTCCTTCAATGCCTGGGCATATCTCGTATCATGCATGGAATAGTTGATAAAAGCCTCGATATAACCAAGCTTGCTTCCGCAGTCCATGCTCCGGCCCTTCAGAACATAGGCCTCAATCTCATTTTCCCTGAGCAGAAGCTTCAGGGTATCTGTAAGCTGGATTTCATCACCGGCTCCAAGCGGAGTATATTCAAGATATTCCCAAATATTGTCAGGCAGAACATAGCGTCCGACGATGGCATATTCAGAAGGCGCATCCTCAACTGAAGGCTTTTCCACAAGACTGGAAACAGAAACAAAACTTCCCGGTGCATATATCGCATGACCGTGCTCATCTCTGTTCTCTGCATTCTCAGATCCGGCAAAATCGATGATGCCATAATTCTTGACACATTCCCTGGCAACCTTCTCAACCATAATCTGAGTTTTTCCGTTCTCCTCAAACCTGGCTATCATCTCCTTCAGATTGTCCTTAAGAGAATCGCAGCTGAATTCATCAATCAACACATCCGGCAGAATAACAGCAAAAGGCTCGCCTCTCACCAACTCTTTTGCCTTCGATATGGCATGAGCCAGGCCCCTGGTTTCACCCTGTCTCACATGCATGATGGTTATATTCTTCGGGCAGATGGCTCTGATTTCGGCAAGCTGCTGGCGCTTTACTCGTTTTTCAAGAGTTGATTCCAGTTCAAAGCTTCTGTCAAAATGATTCTCAATGGCATTCTTTGATGAGTGGGTAACAAAAATAATATCCCTGATCCCGGCCTGGACAGCCTCATTGACAACATACTGAATCAGCGGTTTGTCAACTATCGGAAGCATCTCCTTCGGAATCGACTTGGTTGCAGGCAGCATTCTTGTTCCAAGTCCGGCCACAGGGATCACAGCTTTTGTTACTTTCATATAAAATCATTCTCCAGTTATTCTTTATTTATTCCGTAATTTTTTCGCACAACTTTTTTTTGCAACGTTTTTTATTTCAAAATCCGGCCAACTTCAGAATACAGCTTTATTTCAGAATCCGGTTTTTACTTGAAAATTCCGCTTACTTAAAATTCTCTTTTACTTCAAAACCCGTTTGTCTGAGTCTGAACCATACCCTCCGATTCCGTAGTCGACCGGAACCGAAACTGTCAACAGTAATTTTTCAGACTGATCTTCTCTCTTCCCGTGTCCCCGGTTTACGCCTCCGGTAGGTTTCTGTTTCCCTCAGAACCAGGTTCAAATCTTCCGGCGAGTTATTTCCCTGTCAGCTCAGTCCTTCTACAAGAGACACCGCCCTCTCTACAGCCCTGTCCATGTCGTAATATCTGTAATCGCCCAGTCTGCCCAGGAAATGGACATCACTGAACTTTTCCTTTGCCAGCTTCACATACTCTTCATATCTGGCAAGATTGTCATCACTCTTGATCGGATAATACGGTTCATTTTCACCGTAAACATAATCTGATGAGTATTCATAGGAAACTACAGTATTCGGAGATCTGTCATCCAGAAAATACTTGTATTCTCCGATTCTGGTAAAGTCATAGTTTTCAGGATAGTTAACCACGGCAACAGTCTGAAAATATTCTTTTTTATAAGTCTTAAAGTCAAGTCTGATGCTGCGGTACGGCAGATCGCCAAGTTTCCTGTCCATCAGGAGATCCACAGATCCGGTATAGAATATTCTGTCACTGACATGCAGATCTTCGATGCTCTTCCAGCTACACCCGAGTCTCAATTCGATATTTTCATGATCCAGCATTTTCCTGAGCATAGGCGTATAACCTTCAGCCGGAATGCCCTGCCATCTGTTCTGAAAATATCTGTCGTCTCTGCTTACATAAACCGGAACTCTGGCTGTAACGCCGGGATCCACCTCCTCCGGCTTCAGTCCCCACTGCTTCATGGTGTAGATCAGAAAGACCTTTCTGTATATGTAGTCTGCAAGAAAATCAAGATCCGGATCTCCCGCATTTCTGAGTTCCAGGATTGGAACCTTCCTGCTGAATCCGAAACGGGATATAAGCTTTTCCTCCAGTCTTGACGCCAGACTTTCCGGAAATACCTTATGAATTGAATTCAGATTGAAGGGAATAGGAACAAGCTGACCGTCCACCAGACCGAGCACCTTGTGCATGTACGGATACCAGTCGGTAAAACGGCTGACAAATCTCCAGACATTTTCCAGATCCGTGTGAAATATGTGGGTACCGTATTTATGTACACATATTCCGTTTTCATCGTAGCTGTCATAGCAGTTGCCGCCGATATGCTCCTTCTGCTCGACTACGAGAACCTTTTCCCCTTTTTCTGCCAGAAGCCTGGCAACTGTTATGCCGGAAATGCCGGCACCGACCACCACATTCATCTGCTGTTTCATTCCTGTTTCAAACTTAAATGTCCTGATCCTGAAAATTCCGCATCTCAGCAGCCTCCGTCCTGTCTGCCGTTTCCAGTCTGCATCATCCGGCGTTTCTGACAGGTTCCAGGAGTCCGGAGAGTTTCATACCCTGTTTGATCACGGACACATAATTTAGTTATTATACCACAGAAGATCACTGTTTTTTGTCTGCTCCGGCACCGTTATCAAACTGTTTCTTCCAGAATTCTCTTGTTCTCTGCACCGACTGAGCCTTCATATACTTTCTTCTGAGAAAAGGAAGAATTATTCTCAGTTTGAAGGACAGGAACATAAACGTGAACAGATTTTTAAAATAGGTGCACGGAGAACGCTTCAGCACTGTTTTTGTCCTGTTGAGTTCGTCAAGCACGGTGATCTGGCTTCTCATATAGGTTCTTTCCTTTCGCGGAGTCATCCACTTCGGAAGCTTGGCCTTCGGCGTCTTTCTGATCATGAAATCAGGAAGGAGGTGGCCGTAAAGACTTAATTTGCGGATCAGGACAGGAAATATTTTTGTTTTGAGATTGCAGTCTGCCAGTTCAAGACCGAGACTTCTGAGCTCCTCCTCAGTATAGGAAACCGGCTTCTCACACTGGCTCAGCTCCTTAATCTGCCTGAGCACCTCCACCGGAACAATATTATCCTCCCAGAACTGAGGTCCCATCATTACATGCTTCATGGCCAGATTGACGCAGGCAGCAGTGCCGTAGAAATAGGAATTGTTGTACTCCCTGAAATGTCCCCAGAGAATCTTCTTCATGATTTTATAGGAGCATTTTAAAGTCGGTACAGTCATATGATGAACAATGTGGCTGCGAAGGAACAGATAGGCCGTCATGGCACTTTCCTTGGTCTTGAAGTCTTGCTGCCAGCAGGATACGCCGTTCAGAGAAACAACTCTGAAGTCATTGGCATAGGAGAAGTCTATGTCATCTCCCCGGACAAAGAAAGGAAGCGAATAGTTCTTTGCCTCGTCAAGCGGGAAGAAGAAAAACCACCAGGCTCCGTATATCGGCTTATCCACATCCTCCTCGTTTTCATACAACTTTACAGGATCCCGCAGATCAAAATCCCGCTTGATGGAATGACATCCTCCGTCAAACCATGCACCGTTCTCCCACTGCATGAACTTGATATTCTCAAAAAGCATGGCTCCGCTAAGTGCCACCCTGTGATCAGTCACATGTCTCTGGAATGACATGCTTCTAAAAATTGCTCCCGCCTCGCAGCTGGCGTCATCGTCCATAAAGAGACAGTGAGTGTGCCTGCCTGTCTCCTGGTAATGAATAAGACCTCTGGTAAAACCTCCTGTGCCGCCGAGATTGCGGTTGGTAATGAGAAGTGCGCCCTTTACATCATCCTGGATCAGCGTATTTCCGTTGTCAACCACGGCAATATCGATGCTTTCGGCATACTTCGGATGGGAGGATATGTCCCTGACCAGTCTGGAAACCGCAGCCTTCACCTCCTTCTCACGTTTGAAGGTGGTAATGGTTATGCCGAGATGAACATTCTGGGTTTCCGGATCATCCGTAAGCCAACCGCCGCCGTATATTTCCGTGGAGGAAGTGACTGCAGTCTTTCCAGTACTGTACCCTGAACTCCTGCTGAAGTCCGGTAGCGGATCATGAGCAGAAGCCTGGCGTCGGGCTAAAGCACTGGCTGACGACAAACCCGATGAAGGAATGAAAGACGGTAAGGCAGTACAGTCCCGACTGCGGCGCAATCTACCGTGACGTACTCCGCCAGCTTCAAGTAATTTCTTCGTGTTGTCTTTGAAAATCCGGTAGTCTCTGGTGATTACGTCCGGATCATTGTCAACTGTATATCTGACATATCTGACTTTCGCACCGTAATTTGTTGTGCCGCCGGCAGAAGCGGAACGGTGAGATCTGCTGTTTCTCTGACGGTCCTCCGTCTGTGACGCTGTAAAAGATACCGCTGCATCCGGATCCGCTGAAGGTACCGTATTTTCACTTCTTCCCGCCATGTCTTCGGCAGAAGCACCCTTACGGTACGGATCCTCAAGAGACTCAACAAAGTCATCATCAATCAGGAGGTTCAAATCCCCGGGAGGTATGTTTCTTACAGTTACACCAAGGATCATATTGCCTTCAATACCGGTTACAGGCAGGACATAAACTCCACGCTCAGCGGCTGTAATAATATATCTGTCAATGACAAAACGCTCTGAACCGTACTGACCGATAACATTAACCTCGGCATTGCCTCTGATATCAAGATAGAGACTCACATTTCTGACATTGGTATACTCTGTCCATTTCATGGAACTGAAGGAATTAAAGTAGGTCAGGAAATCAGCGCAGGCTCTGTCATAAAGATGAACCGTTTTATCTTCATGTGAATAATAGGACATACCGTCGCTGAATTTGAGATAGAGCGGCTCCTCGCAGCATAAGTCCAGGCTCGGAAAAATAAAATCGTAAAGAACCTTACCATGATCCATTGTTTCCTCAATCCGATCGGGAACCAGGAACCACTGATATATGATGGCGTCGGAAAGAGCAAAAAAGGTAATCTCAAGAGTTCCTGTTTCTATTGAGGATAAATCCATGGACATCTCGGCATCATCCACAGAAACCGACTGAAATTTTTCCTCGGCAATCCACTGAAACGAATACCCGTCGCGGCTGATGCCAGCCTTGACGTTGATAACGCCGTGATAACTGAACCTGATTTTGAATCTGCTGCCGTATACCCTGGAAATTGTATCCACAGAACTGCTGCAGAACAAACGATCCACAGGAACTGCCTTAATATCACCCCTGTTAAGCTTTAGAATTATTTTTCTTTCCTTCACGGTGTCTTTTTACCCTGTTTAAAATCTTTTCCAACTGTAAAATCTTTTCCAACAGTCAAATTTTTGTGCGAAAAAACTGAAACTGTCGGTATGTTTTCAGGAGCATGAGCATGAATCAGGCTTCTAATTTCATTCTTCAGGAACCGTATAATAAAAAAATTATACATATGCCTTTATGCATGTATGCTTATTTCAAAACATAGCGTACAAACTGTTAATGATAATAATATACAGTTACTTAGTACTTTCCTGCCAGAATTCCCCTGCTGAACAAAGCCTTTCTTTTTGCTGCAGTTACCGAAGAACACCGGCTGCAAAAATCAGTTTTCAATTTCAGCGGTAATTTTACATGAAAAACGCAAAATTAAGAAACAAAAGAGAATACTCAGACTGCACAAACGGCAAATGGCTAAAGTTATCAAATGGATTCCGCCGCCGGCATGAAGCATGCGTCTCAGCAATGCTCCATGTACGTATGAAACCTGCAAAAGATCAAATCTGAGAGAGTTCTTGTCTCTGGACGATTTATCTGATTGAACTTAAGTACTCCTCAAAGACCGAGGCAACAGAATCAAGAATCAACCGACATTCCGCAGTTAAAACCAACTAATCCCAAATTTTAATTGTGAGCCATGGATCACATTTACAATAAGAATATTACAAAAGAAGTTGACTTTTGATCAAATAATGAAAGTTTAACTTCGAGATTTTAAAAACTCGAGTTTCCCAGAAGTTTTTTCTGTCTGAGTTCGCGTCACGCCTAGCATTATACATCTCAAAATACCTTTGTTGACATTGAGCACTTTTTAAGTTTTGAAGT
>JAEEGI010012370.1_pt1 | contig 18271 bp, 15 predicted proteins | sample 8958751 | NCBI WGS metagenome assembly JAEEGI01 (sample SAMN16246545, study PRJNA631951) | gut metagenome | biome: gut microbiome; feature: rumen; material: KS-attached | host: Bos | place: Iran: Karaj | collected 2018-10 | reverse complement strand
CAGCTGCATTTCTTCTTCGTAGCTTTGTCTGGACCTGATTCAGCAAGTGACACTGGATGAATTACCAGCAATCAAACATTTAGTGATGAGGCCGGCTGATTTTGTTGATCCGTTCGGGGGACGGCCGGGTGTATTCCATCTGGCATCCGACCATCTGGAGACTCTTCGTCTTTTTTCGGACAGAGAGAGTTTTTGCTACGGGGTGAATACGCTGGCCCTGGCTGTGGCCCGTTTCGGGATCCGTCTATTTTGCTATGAGTTGATGGATAGTCATTTACATGTTTTGGTCGGAGGAGTTTGGGCAAAATGTAGGGAATACTTTCGTTGGGTGCTCCATCGCCTGGCGATGATGGTGTCAGCCCGGGACGGCGTTTCAGACATTCTGCCCCGGGACGGTTTTGATGTCCATGCGGTTCTTGACCCCAGGCAATTCCGGAACGAAGTCGCCTATATCCTGCGGAACTGCTACAAGGCGCGGATGTGTTCTCCCTTTTCTTATGAGTGGGGGTCCATCGACGTTTATTTCAATCCTATGCGTGACGCTCTTCCCGGTACGCCGGTCTCGGCTCTGGGGACGGTGGAGGTCCGTCGGTTGTTGCGGACACGGGAGTGTGTGCCTCAGCATTTTGAGGTCCGCGCCGGCCGTGTCATGAACCGAAGTTTTGTTGACTACGCATATGTGGAACGCCAATTCGGCGACAGTCTCACGTTTTTCAATGTCCTCCGGGTATGGGATCTGGAGTCCTCGGTCGCGCTGTCACACGGGATTTCAGAGCAGGTCACTTTCTCAGACGCCGAACTGGCCGTCCGTCTTAACAAACTGTGCCGGAAGGAATACGGAGCGGACTCCGTCCAGTTGCTGGACAGGAAGTCTCTCCTGCTGCTCGCCCGTACGGCTTCCCGCAGTTTTGGCGCAGGGAAGAACCAGCTCGCCCGCCTGCTGAATCTCTCGGCGGACATCCTGGGGAAAGTCCTGTAGGTCTCAGGCTCACTATCGCCGCTAACACCTTCCCCTCGTGCCATGTCTCTTTTTGCAACCATCTGATATCCAGTTATATAGAAAAGCAGAGATGGCAAGGGGCCCCAAAAAAGATACCCCTTGCCACTGGGAAATTTGTAAGTGTCTGACTGTGAGAAATATACGTAAATCGAGATGGCGGGAGGGCTCTTCCCCTTACGGCCGGACGGGCTTGTAGCGGGGGACCAGGAGCTTCATCACGACCCAGGAGATCAAGTAGGCGAGGCCGCAGTAGCAGAAGATGATGAAGTAGCCGGCGGGTTTGCCTTCGAAACCGAGGAAGCGGAAGGCGCTGCCGGCCCCTTCGGCGTAGGTGAAGAGATTGCCGGCAATCTTCTGCAGGGCCATCGTGGAGATGCCGCCCGCGAGCGAGCACATGCCCGTCAGGGTGCCGATGGTGCTCTTGGGGAAGAGGTCCGAGATAAAACTGTAGGTGTTGGCGGCCCAGGCGGAATGCCCGGCGGCGGCCAGGCCGATCAGCACGGCGGGCCACCAGGGAGTGGCGAAACGGGCGCCCAGAGGCTGGGCGAGGATGGCCATCAGCGGGAACAGGGCAAAGATGAGCATCGCCCGCATACGTGCGTCAAACGGGTGCATGCCCCGTTTCTCGACGAAGTGCTTGGGCACATAGCCGCCGAAGATGGACAGGACCGTGCAGATGGCGTAGAGCGTGATCAGGAGAAGCTTTCCCTTCGGCGTGGTCGCCTTGGCGCCGAACTCCGTATCGAAATAAGAGGGTGCCCAGAAGAGGAAGAACCACCACACGCAGTCGGAGATGAACTTGTTGAGGATCGCGGCCCAGGCCTGGCGGTAACGCAGGCATTCGCGGATCGTCATGCTCTTCTCGGCGGCAAGCGCGGCCTTCTCTGCCGCCTCTTCCGCGTCATCCTGATGGATGTACTCCAACTCGGCGGCATTCACCTTCGGGTGGGACTCCGGCTTGTCATACAGGAACACCCAGAAGAAGACCCATACGAATCCCAGGGCACCGATGATGATGAACGCCATCTCCCAACCCAGGTGCTTCGCCAGGGGCGGGATGCACAAAGGCGCGACCAGCGCGCCGACGGAAGAACCGGCGTTGAAGATTGCCGTCGCGAAGGCACGGTCTTTCTTCGGGAAATACTCCGCGGTGACCTTGATGGCGGAAGGGAAGTTGCCGGCCTCACCGAGGGCCAGTACGCCCCGCCAGAACATGAACAGGTAAACGGAGGTCGTCGAGACGGCCAGCGCGATATTGCTTCCGGTCTCGACCGCCTTTAGGGCGGCGGTCGATTCCAGACCGGTCATCGATGCCGTCAGGACGCCGGTGGTGGCGTGCAGGACGGCGCCCAGGGACCAGATGATGATCGAGATGACATAACCCTTCTTAACCCCGATCCAATCGATGAACTTGCCGGCGAACAGGCAGCAGATCGCATAGAAGAGCGAAAAGAAACCCGTGACCGTGCCGTAAGCGGCGTCGGTCCAGTGGAACTCCGGCTTGATGAATTCCTCATAGGTCAGCGAGAGGACCTGACGGTCCATATAGTTGACCGTGGTGGCGAAAAACAGCAGTGCGCAGATCCACCACCGGAAAGAGGTCATCGGAGAGGCGTAATCAGTCTTTTTCATTATAATCGGCGAGAGCCCGGTAGAAGGCCATTATGTTGTCGACAGGGGTGTGCGGAGGCACGTCGCAGCCGCTGGAAAGGATGAAATTGTCGTAAGGCGCAGTTTTCTCCAGCAGTGCGCTGACGGCGGTGTAGACCTGCTCCGGCGAGGCCTGTTGGAAGACGCCCACGGGATCGATGTTGCCCAGGACCGGCAGGTCCGGCGGACAAGCCTTCAGAGCTTCCACCATGTCGGCGCGATTGCCGAAATGCAGAGCCCGGGCGCCGGAACGCACCATCGCGTCCGTGCAATGGCCGGTGTTGCCGCAGTTGTGCAGGATGACCTTGAAACTGTCATCCTGGACCTCGTCGATGATCTGCTTGACATAAGGGGTGCAATACTGGAGGCAGTCATCGTTGGAGATGAGGCCGGCGGCCGGCTCGGCCATGACGACCCCGCTGATGCCGGTTTTCTTCATGGCCAGGACATAAGCGGAGAGGAAGTCCGTGCATTTCTCCAAGAGTGCGGTGACGGTCTCGGGCTCCATGTACATCGACATCATCAGCTCCGACAGGTCAAACAGGCGTCCGGCCAGGGAGAAGGGACCGATGCAGCCGCCGTAGATCGGTTTGTCCTGGACGCGGGCGGCGACGAGGCGGTTAGCCTTGAGGTACTCCTGCACGCGGCCCTTGTCGAGCCCCGGGACTCCGAGCGCGGCAACTTCATCCGCGTCATTCACCAGCCGTCCGATGACATTCGGGATCTCATTCTCCGAGAAACGGATTTCGGCGCCGAAGGCCTCCGCCTCCACGGTGAGATCCATGATGGCGGTCACCGCAGCGGCGGGGAAGGCCTCATTCAATGCGCAGATGGCATCCGCATGAACCTGGCCGTCCGTGACGGCTTTCCGTACGGTGCTGCCGATCAACTCGATCCCCGGGTGGGTCATGATGGGGATGGCTAAGCGTTTCTTCTTTTGTAACATCTTGTATTCTTGCAGATTTGACAATGGTAGGGCTGCCGCACAAGATTCTCTCCCAGGGCGAAGAAACCGCTGACGGACTTTTCCGGCGCCATCAGCGAAGATTCGGAGAGGATGATGCCGCAGGGGCGCTCGGGGAAGAGCGAGAACAGCAGGTGCTGCTCCCGGATATCCCAGTTGCAATAACCGGGACTGTAGGGCATGGAAATCGTTTCGGAGCCGGTGTAGTCCTTCTCCATTTGCGCGACTGTCATTTCGGCGAGTACGGTCCCGATCGAATCGGCGATGAAATCGGCGACGATGTCGTCTTCCGCCTTCAAAGCCTCCTTAGCCTGGTTGTACTCCCAGCCGGCGGTGCCGACGAAAAGCAAGGCGTGCGTCATGCCCTTTAAGTAAGAGCAGATGATGCCCTCGGGGGTGAAGGTCGTGCCGGCGAAACGCACCTGCCGGGGCGAGAGTTTCTCGGCCTCGACGATCTGGTACATGTAGCGCAGCGTAGCCTGGGGGACGAGGCGGTCACGCAGTTGCAAGACCAAGTCCCGCACCCGCTCGTCGGGTACGGAGTCCCGGTATCCCATCGCGAACCACACTTCTTTCTCGGGCAGTTCCTCAGGGGTGATCTGGAAGGCCCGCTCGATCATCAGGAGAGGAGTTTCTTGGCGACTTCCACCGCTTCGTTGGCGTTGGTGCTGAAACCGTCCGCGCCGATGGAGGCGGCGAATTCGGCCGTGACAGGCGCGCCGCCGATCATGGTCTTGACTTTCAGGCCGTCGGCCTTGACGGCGTCGACGACTTCCTTCATGTAATCCATCGTGGTCGTCAGCAGGGCGGACATGGCGATGATGTCGGCATTGTTCTCCTTGGCGGCTTCGATGAAGCGCTCCTTGGAGACGTCCGTGCCCAGGTTGACGACCTTGAAGCCGCGGCCCTCGAGCATCGAGGCGACGAGGTTCTTGCCGATGTCATGGAGGTCGCCTTTGACCGTCCCGATGACGACGGTCCCCAGCGTGGTGGTCTGTCCGGCGAGCATCAGGGGCTTCAGGATGTCCAGCGCGGATTTCATCGCGCGGGCGCTGAGCAGGAGGTTCGGGACGAAGACGCGGCCTGCCTCGAATTCCTTGCCGATGGCTTCCATGGCGGGGATCATCGATTCATCGATAATGTCCTGGGGGCTCTTGCCTTCGTCCAGGGAGGCCTGGACGGAGGTCTTGGCGAGGGGTGCCATACCCTTGAAAATGGCGTCGTAAAGAGGGTTCATATCATGCACGAATTTCTTTCAGTGTATCCATCAGGGCGACCACGTTCTCTACAGGGACGTTCGCCTGGATGTTGTGGACGGTGTTGTAGACGAATCCGCCGCCCTTTCCGAAAATGTCGCAGAGTTTCATCACTTCCTCGCGCACCTGCGCCGGTGTGCCGAAGGGCAGGGTCTTCTGCGTGTCGACTCCGCCGCCCCAGAAAGTGACGCGGTCGCCGAATTCATCCTTCAGCCGCTGGGGATCCATGTCCTTGGCTGCGATCTGAACGGGGTTGATGATGTCGAAGCCGGCATTGATCAGGCTGTCCATGAGGGGATAGATGGCGCCGCAGCAGTGCTTGAAGGTTTTCCAGGTGGTGTGCCGGTGGATCCAGTCATTCATCCGCTTGTAGTAGGGGACATAGAGTTCGTTGAGGGTGTCCACGGAGAGGAACTGGCTGGTCTGGGTGCCGAAATCGGCGCCGCAGACATAGACGACGTCCACGTTTTCCCCAACGGTGTTCCAGATCTTTTCGAGGTTGCGGACGGCGATCTGGGACTGACGGTCGAACATTTCCTTGATATAGTCGGGCCGGCAGACCGTAGACATGTACCATTCGGCGACGCTGCGGATGCCGCGGGGCTCGCGGATGGCCGGGGAAATGATGCGCGCCACGTCGCCCAGGGCCATGCCGCCGAATCCGGCGACGACCGCCCTTCCGGTCTTGGCGGCCCGGTCGGTGACGGTCTTCCAGTAGGCAAGCGTCGCTTCATCGATGTCTCCGTATTCCTGGAGGTTGTCTTCGACGTTGAGATTGTCGTCATCGATCTCGCCTTGCTGGCGCTCGATCGAGTCGAAGAAATAGCAGCGCTCCGGCATGTGGCAGGAAGGCGGAAGAGACTTGTCGCCTTCGGGATAGGAATAGAGGCCGCCATCCTTTTCGGTGAATGAATCCACCATCTTGGCGGGCAGCATCACCACCTGTCCCCAAGGCATGCGGTATTCCTTCCAGTTTTCGTTCAGGACGCCGATGGAATTCTTGGGCGCAAAGCAGCCGGCCGTATCGGTCCCGAGCGCCTCAGCCAGGTCATCTTCGATGTAGCCGAGCATCTGCCCGGGCTCATGGACATATACGGGGTGAGGGTCCAGGCCATAGTGCTGTCGCAGGGCCTCCACCACCTTGCAATGGATACCGGTCACCGGCGTCGTTCCGAAATCGACCGCGATCCGGTCGGCTTCCTTATGCTCCAGGACGGTTCTGATTCTTTCTTTTCCGGTCATTGTCTCAATGGGGTTAACCTAACAAATATAATTGTTTTTGAGTTGAATTTCAACGGTATGTGCATCATCTCTGCAAAATGTGTATCTTTGTGCCGGATTGCGGTGCCTGGGCCGGTTTTTCCGGCAGGCTCAATAGGGAACCCGGCGTGCATCCGGGACTGTGCCCGCAGCTGTGTCATCCTGAGCGGCTCCTATTCTGAAGCCATTGGGGCGTTTGCCCCGAGAAGGCGGGAGCCGGGAGAAGTCAGAAGACCTGCCGCAGTCAAGTTGAACAAGGGGGCTCGGGGACAAGTCCCGGTAAAAACGTTTTTTCTTTTTTATGAAAAGATTCCTTTTCATTTGTTCGCTCGCGGCCATGGTCCTGACGGGCTGTGAAATTGTCGAGTTCGGCCCGAAGGGCCCGGCTGAAACGCCGTCCAAGGATGAACAGCTGACCGGAACCCAGGTCGATGTCTCCGCCATTCCGGCGGGTATCCGAAAGGTGTTCATGCTGAATGAAGGCGGCATGGGCTCCAACAATGCGACGCTTGATTTCCTGCGTGTCAGTGACGGGAACTATGTCACAGGAGCCTTCCGGAAGATGAATCCGGAGATCAGAGCCGGTCTGGGCGACGTGGGCAATGACGTTGCCGTGCATGGGGACGAACTCTGGGTCGTCGTGAACAATTCCGGTATCGTGGAGGTGCTGTCCGCCAAGGATGAGACGGAGATTGCCGCCATCCGGGTGGCCACGCCCCGCTTCGTGGCTTTTGACGATACGTATGCCTATGTGACTTCCTGGGCCGGCGCTTACGCCAACGGGAATTCAGATGCGGGCTATTATGTGATCACCGATTACAAGAATCCGAAGGGACAGGTGTACCGCATCAATCTCACCAGCAAACGGGTGGAAGGCAGCGTCGAGGTCGGCTACCAGCCCGAGGGAATCGCCCTCAAGGATGGGAAACTGTATGTCGCCAATTCCGGCGGTATCGCCAGCCAGTTGCCTCCGGACTATGCCTATGACAAGACGGTCAGCATCATCGACACCAAGACCTTCACGGTCACGAAGACCGTCGATGTGCAAGTCAACCTCAAAAACGTCTGGTCCGATGGTGCCGGCAACGTCTATGTCAGCTGCCTGGGCGACTACTGGAGCGTCCACTCCGGGCTTTATATGCTCGACAGGAACGATGCCGTCAAGCATATCTCCGACTATGTGAGCGTCGCTGCCGTGAAGGACGGGACCGTTTATTGCGTCGGTACCGAAGATGAGTTTGACTGGAGCGGCGCTCCCAAGACCTGGAAGGCTTTCTCTTGCAAGAACGGGACGAAGTCGGCCCTGTCACTTCCGGTCTCCGCGACGGCTTTGTACGGCCTCTGCGCGCTGGACGGATCCACCTTCCTTGTGAGTGATGCCGGCGATTATTTCAATCCCGGTACCGTGAGCCTCTACGCCAATGGCGCAAAGGCTTGGACAGTCACAGCCGGTGTCTGTCCCGGTCATTTCGCGATCTGGTAGGCGATGGACAGCAGGGATAGCGTCACTGTAGCAACCGTCGCTGCGCGACCCCGCCGTTTCACGGTCCCCCCTCTTATGTTGCCGAGGGTGGCACAGGTTGTCGCAATGACGCTATCCCTGCTGTTGAGCTTCCTTCCACAGGGCTTGTCTGCGCAAGGGACTGACACGCTCTCTGCTGCGGCGGTCTTCTCCGTCAAGGCACGCCCCGTCGTACGGCCTGTCGAGGAACTGTATCTGCCTTCACAGGTTTCCGCGCCCGCCCAGGTGGCCGATGTGCTGCGGCATTTCACCGGCGTCCAGGTAAAGGATTACGGCGGGGTCGGCGGTCTCAAGACCGTGAACGTCCGGAGCCTCGGCAGCGAGCATGTGGGCATCTTCCTGGATGGGATCCAGGTGGACAATGCGCAGAACATGCAGGTGGACCTGGGCCGCTTTTCCACGGCCGGCATCGGCACGGTCGCGCTCTTCAACGGACAGAAAAGCCGCCGCCTGCAGACGGCGAAAGAATATGCGTCCGGCGCCGCCGTCCATCTGGATTCGGCGCGTCCCGTCTATGGGGATGGCAGCCGGGGACGGGTCAGGCTCCGGGGCGGTTCCTTCGGCACCGTCAACCCTTCCCTGCAGTGGGACAAGGACTTGTGGCGCGGCGTGACGCTGCGTACGGCGGCGGAATTCGTCTATAGCAACGGCTGCTACCGCTTCCCATACTATGACACAACCCTGGTGCGGGAGAACGGGGATATCCGCAGCCTGCGCCTGGAGGCTCAGCTGTTCGGGCTGACCCGGCTCGGAGACTGGCAGTTGAGGGTCTATTCCTTCGGGTCCGAGCGGGGTTTTCCCGGTCCGGTCATCCGCCGGGCCCTGGGTTTCCCATTCAGCGCCGAACGGCAGGCGGACCAGGACTTTTTCTTCCAGGGCGGGTGGAACCGGGACTGGACGGACCGGTATTCGACTGCGTTGCGCTTCAAATACGCGGACAACTATACCCATTACAACACCCATCCGGAGAAAAACCCCATGGCAATGCCGTATGACTTGAAGTACCGTCAGCGTTCCGGTTATTTGTCGGTAGCGCAGTCCTATGTGCTGGCGGATCCCTGGTCGGTGGATCTGAGCACGGACTTGCAGCGGAATGCGCTGGACTCGGATGTGGGGCAGTTCGTGACGCCGCGGCGCACGGTTTTCACGGGGGCGCTGGCGACGCGTGTGGCCTGGGATCGTTTCCGGGCGGCGGCGCATCTGGTGTATATGGGCGCCTGGGATCAATTTGATACGCCCAATGCCGGAGGATGGAGCCGTGAAAACGGATACCGGGACGCCTGGATGCCTTCGCTCAGCCTTTTCTGGCAGATCTTGCCCGGACTGGAATGGGATGCATACGCGAAGCGCAGTTATCGCCTCCCGTCTTTCAATGACCTCTATTACAGCCAGATGGGCAACTCGTCGCTTGTCCCGGAGTCAGCGTTGCAGTTCGGGACAGACCTCCGCCTGGCCGGTTCCGGCGCCCCTTGGAGTTATGAGTTCCGCCTGTCGCCTTACTACAACCGCGTGAGCGACAAGATCGTGGCCATTCCGACCTCGTCCCAGTTCCGCTGGACGATGCTCAACATCGGAGTCGTGGATGTGACGGGACTGGATTCCAAGGCACGGGCTGGTTTCACGGCGGGGGAGTGGAATCTCGAAGGGACGCTGCGCTACACCTTCCAGCGTGCCCTGGACCACAGCGATCCCGCCGGTCTGACCTATGGCAACCAGATTCCCTACATCCCGCGTCACAGCGGCAGTGTTTCACTGGAAGCCCGCTGGCGCTCCTGGTCCTTTGCCTGGGACAGCAGCCTGAGCGGCGGGAAATGGTCCCGGACTGCCAATACGCCGGATTATTACATTGCGCCCTGGTCGCTCAGCGATGCATCCCTGCGGCGCGTTTTCTCCATGAAAGGGTCTGAACTGGCCGTCGCCTTGGCGCTGGGCAACCTCTTCAATACCCGTTACGAAATCGTCCAGGGCTATCCCATGCCCGGATTCAATGCACTCCTTTCCGTAGAATACAATTGGTAAGCCCTATGCTTCTCAGTCTTCTTTATGTCCTTCTTTCCGGCATCGCGCTGCCCGTAGGCGGCATCCAGATGCAATACCTTTGGCGAAACCAGCTGGGTGATGTCTATTCGCTGGGCCTGGGCAGCGCCGCCTGTCTCGGAGCCGCAGCCGCAACGATGTCCGGATGGTGTTCGCTGACCGTCGGCAGTTTCATCTGTACGCTGGTCTGCACGCTGGTCTGCTTCTTCGTCACCCTGAAGGTCAATACCCAGCAGCTCATCACTTTCGGCATCCTGTTCGGGACGTTCATCGGTTCGCTGGGCACCATCGTCGTGACCAACGCTCCGACCGGGGATCTGTTGAAGCAGTATTATCTGTGGGGAGCTGCCAATTTCCGTCTGGAGGGCGTGACGACGGGGGATATCGTTTTCTCGCTGATCCTTTTCGGCATCGGTCTTGCTGCCGCTTTGAGCCAGGCCGGCCTGCTGACCCGGCATTTCAAGGGAGAGACGGAGATTCCCGACTTGGGCAAAGCCTTGCTGCTCCTTGCCATCATGTGCCTGGTAACCAGTGCGGTGAGTATTTGCGGCCCGATCGGCTTCATTTCTTTGGGCGTGCCCAACCTGAGCCGCCTGATTTGCAAGGATACGGATATCCGGAAGCATTATCTGATCTCATCCGCGATGGGGGTCGGCCTGCTGCTCATCACTTATCTCGTGGTTCAGTATGTCAATTTCGGCATTTACCTGCCTGTCAGTGCCACGATGGCCATCCTCGCCCTTCCCCTCATGGCCCTGATCTTCATCAAGGGCAAGGATAAAGCCCCCTCCGCCTGACAATTATGACTTTTCATGCAAAAAAGCTGGCGTCGATACGCCAGCTTTTTGCGTTGAGGTACCAGGATTCGAACCTGGACTGAGGGAACCAAAATCCCTAGTGCTGCCATTACACAATACCTCAGTTCCGGACTGCAAATATACGAATTATTTCCGTTTTTCCTTGAAATAATCGGAAACCAGCGTAGAGCACTCCCCGGCCAGGATGCCGGCCAGGACCTCTGTCCGCGGATGCAGCAGGGAAGGGGAGAACAGCGTATACCCCCGCTTGGGGTCGGACGCCCCGTAGACCAGGCGGCTCAACTGCGCCCAGTTCAGCGCTGCGGCGCACATCGGACAGGGCTCCAGCGTCACATATAGCGTGCAATCCTCGAGGTAGCGGCTGCCCAGGGCTTCCGTGGCGGCCGTGACGGCAATCATTTCCGCGTGTGCGGTCGGATCGTGCAGCTGGTCCGTCATGTTGTGCCCCTTGGCGATGATGCGGCCTTTGGAAACGATGACGGCACCGACGGGAACTTCCCCGTTCCCCAGCGCCTCTCCGGCCTCGCTGAGCGCGGCCCGCATGAATCTTTCGTCGTCGTTGCTAAAAATGCTCATTTTCACGGCTTTTTCCGAGACAAATTTAACAATCTTTTTTGTATCTTTGAAAGTTATGCCAGGAAGACTGTTTCTCATAGACGGACACGCCCTCGTATTCAAGATGTACTACGCCTTTCTGAGGCGTCCGATGATCAACTCGAAGGGGGCGGACACTTCGATCCTGTTCGGATTCACCAAGTATCTGCTCGAACTTATCGAGCGCGAGAAACCCACCCACCTTGCCGTATCCTTCGACCCTCCGGGCGGCACGTTCCGGAATGAGATGTATCCCGCCTACAAGGCCAACCGGCCGGAGACGCCCCAGCTGGTCATCGATGCCCTGGAGCCCCTGACCCAGATCGTCCGTGCGATGAATATCCCCGTCCTGATGGAGAGAGGCTTCGAGGCGGACGATGTGATCGGCTCGATGGCCGTCAAGGCCGCTGCGGAAGGCATGGATGTATACATGGTGACCCCCGACAAGGATTACGGGCAGCTGATTTCCGACCATATCTGGCAGTACAAGCCGGGCCGGGCCGGTGGAGACGATGAGATCGTCGGCGTCCCGGAAATCTGCGCGCGATATGGCATCGAGCGCCCGGAGCAGGTGATCGACATGCTGACTATCTGCGGCGACGCATCCGACAACGTGCCCGGAGTCAAAGGTATCGGCGAAGTCTGGGCCGGCAAGCTGGTCTCCCAGTATGGGACGCTGGAGAATATCTATTCGCATATCGACGCCTTGACGCAGAAGCAACGCGATATGTTTGTGGCGTCCCGGCCTTATATCGACCTGAGCAAGAAACTCGTCACCATCAAGACGGACGTCCCCCTGGATATAACCCTGGACGACATGGCGGTCAACCTGGACTACAGCCCCGTCCTGGCGGACCTCTTCGAGAAATACGAATTCAATTCCCTCAAGCGGTTCATTTCGCACATCGACAAGCGCCATGCCTCCTCCGGGCAGAAGGCCGCGCAGCTGGAGGTGGAGGAGACTTCCGCCGTCCAGGTCGCGACCGCCGTGTGCTCATCCGGTCGCTGCGCTTTCGTCGTGGATACCGCGGGTGCCGGCATCTTCGCCCCGGTGACCAAGGTGACGGTCGCCGCCCTGACCAAGGACGGCTGTATCGCCGCCGAGGCGCCCGCTTCCCAGTTCAAGCCCATCCTGGAAGATCCGACCATCATCAAGTTCGGTTTCGATATCAAATACCAGATGGATGTGCTCGCCCACGCCGGCATTTCCATCGTCGGCAAGTTGCGCGACGTGGAACTGATGCACTACCTGCTCGATCCGGAAAAGGCGCACAAACTGGACATCCTTTCGAAGTCTTATCTGGGTGTGGATATCGCCCAGGCTCCTGCGGTTCAGAAGGAAGTGTCCCTGTTCGACGAGGTCGAGGAGGACGAAGCCGGGGAACGCAACCGTTTCCGCGAGGCGGCTGCCATCCTGCTGATCGGGGCCAAGGTCTGGACCGAACTGCAGGACGCCGGCATCGTGGACCTGTATGAGTCTGTCGAGGAACCGCTGATACGCGTCCTGTCCCGGATGGAGTGCACGGGCGTCAAGGTCGACGTTCCCACGCTGATGGAGTATGCCGATTCCCTGCGCGCAGAGATTGCGGAGAATGAGTCTGTCGTGCGCCAGATCGCCGGCGACCCCACGCTCAACGTCTCTTCGCCGAAGCAGTTGGGCGAGCTCCTCTTCGAGAAACTGAAACTCGACCCCAAGGCGAAAAAGAGCGCCAAGGGCACCTGGAGCACGGATGAGGACACGCTGGTCGAACTGGCGGATGAGAGCCCCGTCATCGACGCGATCCTGGATTTCCGGGCGGCCAAGAAGCTGCTCTCCACCTATATCGAACCATTCCCGAAGTATATTTCACCCGTCACCGGCCGTATCCATACGACCTTCAACCAGGCGCTGACTTCAACGGGACGTCTTTCTTCGTCCAATCCCAACCTGCAGAACATACCGATCCGTACCGATCGGGGCCGCTATATCCGCAAGGCCTTCGTGGCCCAGGATCCGGAGTCTGTGATCGTTTCGGCGGATTATTCGCAGATCGAACTGCGCATCATGGCGCATCTGTGCGGCGATGAACACTTGATCCATGCGTTCCGGGAGGGGATAGACGTCCATTCAGCCACGGCGGCCAAGATTTTCCACCTGCCTGTGGAAGCGGTCAGCGCGGATCAGCGCCGGATCGCCAAGACGGCCAACTTCGGGATCATGTACGGCATTTCCGCCTTCGGTCTGGCCCAGCGCCTGCGCATCCCGCGCTCCGAGGCGAAAAAGATCATCGACGATTATTTCGCGTCCTTCCCGGCCATCCGGTCCTTTATCGACCGGACTGTCGCCGCGGCGCGTGAGAACGGTTATGTCGAGACGCTTTTCGGACGGAGGAGATTCATCCCGGATATCAATTCCAAGAACCTGACGCTCCGCGCCCTGGCTGAGCGGAATGCGGTCAACGCGCCCATCCAGGGGACTTCGGCGGATATCATCAAGATTGCGATGATCCGGATAGACAGGCGCCTGCGGGAGTCCGGCATGGCGGCCCGGATGGTCCTTCAGATCCACGACGAACTGCTCTTCGAAGCGCCCCAGACGGAAGCGGAGGCCTTGAAGGAAATGGTCGTCTCCGAAATGGAAGGCGTGATCAAACTCTCGGTCCCTCTGACAGTAGAATGCAAAGATGGAAAAAACTGGCTTGAAGCCCATTGATGAGCAGGTACGCCGCGCGATCGCAGGCGACGGGACGGCATTCACCGCCCTGTGGGATACCTATATCGCGCAGCTCCGAGCTTATATCAAAGGCTGGCTGAAACAGCTGGACGATCTCCATGTGGACGACATCTGTTCCCGCAGTTTCGAGAAGGCTTTCCGCCAGATCGGCAGTTACGATCCGTCCAAGAGCCAGTTCTTCACCTGGCTCAAAAGCATCGCGCACAACACGGCCCTGGACCTGCTTGAGCAGGAAGGACGGGTCCATCCGCATAATCAGACGGTGTATCTGGACGACGAGGTGTTCTCCGGCTCCGTGTCGGATTCCCTGCCCGACGAGGAGGATTCCCCGTTGGATTCGATTATCCGCACGGAGAATGCCGAAGCCACGGAACGCTATATCGAAGCCCTTCCGGACCTGTACCGGGAGATTGCACGCAAGCGGCTCGTGGACGGGATGCAGTACAAGGAAATCTCCGAAGAACTGGGCATCGAACTCAATACCGTCCGCACCCGCATCCGCCGGGCGCGGCAGATCATCGACAAACTCAGCAAGGAGGGAGACAATGACGTTTGACGCATTCAAGGATATCTTGCTGGAGGCGTTTCCGGATGTGAAGGCGGACCAACTGGACCGTTTCAGGAGGATGGAGGCGCTCTATCAGGAGTGGAACGCCCGGATCAACGTGATCTCCCGGAAGGACATGGACGCCCTGTACGACCATCATGTCCTGCATTCCCTGGCCATCGCGAAGTATGTCTCGCACCTTGGGGAGGGCTTTCGTCCCGACGAACCGCACACGGTGCTGGATCTCGGGACCGGGGGCGGATTCCCCGGTATCCCGCTGGCGATCCTGCTTCCGCAGTGGCGTTTCACTCTCTGCGACAGTGTGGGCAAGAAGACCCTTGTGGCGCAGGCGGTCGCCGGGGCGCTGGGCCTGGAGAATGTGGAAGTGGTCAACGCCCGGGCGGAGTCTTTACAGGAGACCTATGACTTCGTCGTCTCGCGTGCCGTGACCACCCTGGACCGTTTCTTCTCTTGGATCGAAGACAAGTTCACGAAGGCGGTTTTTTATCTGAAAGGGGGCGATATCAACCCCGAAATCTCCGATTTGCTGCGTAAGTTTTCGCTCCAACCCTCGGCTGTACATGCCTGGAAGGTGGATTCATGGATCAAGGATGATTATTTTTCGGAAAAATTTGTGATTCATATCGAAAAAAACTACCTTTGCAGTCCCAAAAGCGCAAAATATAAAAATAAGAGATAATGAAAAGAACATTCCAACCCTCCAATCGCAAGCGTGTCAACAAGCACGGCTTCCGCGAGCGTATGAGCACGCCGAACGGCCGCAGGGTTCTTGCAGCCCGCCGTCGTCACGGACGTAAGAAATTGACTGTATCTTCCGAAGACAGATACTAGCCTTCATCAGCATCTGAAAGAAAGAGGATGGCCAAACGGCCATCCTCTTCTGTTATTCTTCCGGAAGGAACATCGGGTCCCAGGCGGGCAGCAGCTCGGGCTTGCCGTCAAGCAGCTTCAGGATGTCCGCAGGGACGTATTTTCTCTCGACGACCAGGCGGAACATATACTCGTCAAACCAGCGGTCGGTCATGATGAGTTTGCCCTTGTAGCCGGTCTGGCCCCAGCTGTTCTCCACCATCCATTTGACCGGTTTCCCGTCCTTGATGTCCACGGCGATCAGGTTCATGGCGTGGGAGGAGCCGCTGGCATGGGTCTGGATGCGTTCTTTCTTGTCCATCCCGAACTGTATGCCGAGCAGGGACTCGTAGTCGAAATTGTCCAGGTCGGCGACACCCTTGGCGCGGTCGAGGCACTTGCCGACATCGCAGGAGAAATACATGGCGTTACCGTCCTTGATGGAAGCGATGGCCATCTCTTTGATGCGCTCGACGGGAAGGTTGACGTAGAGCCAGTTGTCACCGTCGTAGACGTGGCGGTCGTATTCGATTTCGTAAGTCTTGTAATAAGGGCGGCTGGGGTCGTTCATCAGCATCACATAGCCGCCTTCCAGGTCCGTGCCCACGAACTCCTTATAGAAGGACTGGGGCGTGTAGGTCTTTGTGCTGACCCACTCGTCCTTGCTGTTGTAGCGGGTCCAGCTGAACTCGCTGGGCGGGGTGCCGAGGCAGATGCAGAGGACCCGGTAGATTTCCTTCAGCATTCCGACCTTCATCCCTTCCAGTTCGCTTTCCAACCCTTTGGCTGCGGCTTCGGCCTTCTTTCCTTTCAGTTTCGCGTTCTTTTCCAGTCCGGCTTCGTAGGCTTGACGGAGCCGGAGACCATCTTCGCGCAGTTTGGTGCGGATCTGGCCGGACATCGCGGATGTATTCTCAGAGCAGAAGGACTCGGGCATCACCTCCGCAGGCACGAGGCCATACTTGGTGACCAGGTTGGATACGCCGGTAAACTGCCCTCCGTCACCGATGGGATGGGAGAAGAGCCAGTCCACCGTGCGGTCGTCGGCAGGCAGGTCTCGGGTGTCGATGATGCCTTGCAGGAAAAGATTCGCCTTCTCCAGCTGGTCATAGAAGAAAAGATAGTTCTGCGAGAAGGAGAAATCGCCCAGGTCGAAACGGTCTATCATCTTGGCCCTCAGGACGTTGAGTCCGGAGAAGAGCCAGCAGCGGCCGGAGGACTTCTGGTCGGTGATGCCGCGGGTCTTCACCTCGTCGGAGAAATGCGTGTCGATCATGGCGATGTTGTCGGCGTTCTCCGCGAGGACGGTGATGGAGGTGGTGTTGAGGGCGTTGCGCAGGGCCTTGTCGGCCGGGGTGCCGGCGTAACCCTTGCTGATCTCCTTTAGCATTTCCGCGGAAATGCCGCCCCCGGCGGTCTGGGCGCTCATGCCGGAGGCGATGAGCAGCGCGGCTGCCGCCGCGGCGAAAAGTCTTTTCTGTATCATATCCTGTTCATTGTTATTCCAATACGTGTATCACGACGCCGATCTGCTCCTTGCGGCACCAGAGCCACAGGCGTCCGGAGCGGTCGGCCTTCTTGACGTGGAAGGTGAGGTCCCTGCGGGTGACGACGTCGCTGCGGCTGGTCCAGGTGATGTCCCCCTTGGCCTTCTGGCCTTCTGCCGTCGGGACGAGATTGAGGGTCACGCAGTAATAGTCCGACATGTTGTCGGTGTGGACGCGGAATTCGCAGTTCCTGCGGTTGAAGGCGGTCTGGCAGGTGAGGGGATCGTACTTGAACACGACCTCTCCCTTCACCCGGAGGTTGCAGTCGGAAGTGGCGATGAAATCGGGGTCCGCCTTCCCTCCCGTGCAGGAGGAGAGGACGAGGCAGCCCAGCAGGGCTGCGAGCATGGTTATGCGGGCGGGATGTCTCATTTCACTGTGATCTGCTTGGTGATGACGTCTGTGGAGCCGTCCTCGTAGTCCACCACGGCCTTTATGGTACCGCTGCCCTGGACGGTATAATACCCAGAGCCGTCGGTCGTCAGGACGTTGCTGGAGAATACCCAGTCCACGTGGGCGGCGCCGCGGGCGTTGAAAACGCGCAGCGGCATGCGCCCTCCCTTCCTGAACGAACCGTCGGAATTGCGCTCCGCGGAGTTGAGGTAGATGAAGGGATAGCCGTCGGAATAGTATTTCTTCGTGGTGAAGTCCGCCGAGACGGAGTTCTCGCGGCTGTCAGGGTTGAATACCGTGACGGTATAGGTCTTCTCGGGGGTGAGCCCTTCGAATGTGTACGAGTAGAATCCGGGAGAGTAAGGCTTGACGCGGTACTCGGAGGTATTGCCGCCGGCCTGCCTGATGCTGATGCAGCTCTCGGCCGGAGCGGACCCGGTCATCGACCAGAGAACGATGGCCGCGTCCTGGAACTCCTCGACCTTCTCTATGCTTACGGGACCGGTTATTGTGAAGGAGACGAACGTGCCGTCCTTCCTGATGCCGGTGAGGCCTGTTTCGGGCTGTCCTCCGCTCCACCAGGTCATGGGAGGGTTGGAGGATGCGTTGAAAGCCGTATGCGTGCCGTTTGGCCAGAAGACCTGGGAGACGTCGCGGGCGATGGGAACGGACTCTATGAGGTCGAAGCAGGGGTGCTGGGGGTTGCAGTTGACTTCGTTGTACCACCAGCGCTGCTGTGCCGTCAGGTTCATCTTCTGTCCATCGGAATAGCCGGCGTCGTTGGAGGAAGCATCGTAATGGTAGATCAGCATTCCGGAACCGCCTACATAGGCATCCCATCCTTCGGGAGCGCGGCATTCGAAGAAATAGTATTCATTCTCGGTGTCCGTCTCCGCTATGAAATACCGCTTCTGCGAACTCAGTGGAGCGAGGGTCTGGCTGCCGAGCTCGAAGGGCTCGGCGGTACCCAGGCCGAGCATCCACAGCTCCATGGAGGTGTAGTTGGGGGGAGTGTTGCCGTTGTTGTTGTAGTTGCCGTGGTCCATCAGGCTGGTGGTGCCCCGGACTGTGGTGCTTTTGCCGCCGCTGTCCTCGTAATC
>JAEEGI010012369.1_pt1 | contig 18272 bp, 14 predicted proteins | sample 8958751 | NCBI WGS metagenome assembly JAEEGI01 (sample SAMN16246545, study PRJNA631951) | gut metagenome | biome: gut microbiome; feature: rumen; material: KS-attached | host: Bos | place: Iran: Karaj | collected 2018-10 | reverse complement strand
ACATTAAACCTTACCTGCTCTTTTTCATTTTGGGGCCGCTGTGCATGATCATCGAGGTCGTGGGCGAGGTCGTTATGCCGAGGCTGATGGCGTCGGTCATCGACAGCGCCAACGCGGGAACGCTGACGCAGGCGTCGAGCCTTTTGACGATGGCGGAGATGATCGGAGTGGCCGTTTTGATGATGGCGGGCGGCATCGGCGGCGCGTGGTTCGCGGCCAAGGCGTCGGTCAACTTTGCGGCGGACCTGAGGAGCGACATTTACGGAAGGATCCAGGCGTTTTCGTTCACGAACATCGACAAGTTTTCGACAGGTTCGCTCGTGACCAGGCTGACGAACGACGTCACGCAGATGCAGACGATGATCAACATGATGATGAGGATGCTGCTGAGGGCGCCGGGAATGATGATCGGCGCGCTGATCATGGCGTTTTCGATAAGCCCGAGGCTGTCGGTCGTTTTCTGCGTGGCGGTGCCGGTGATGATCGTGTCCGTGTCGTTCATTATTAAAACGGGCTTCCCGAGGTTCGCGAAGGTGCAGGAGGCGGTCGACGGACTCAACTCGACCGTGCAGGAAAACGTTACGAACGTGCGCGTCGTGAAGAGCTTCGTGCGCGAGGATTACGAGACGAAAAAGTTCAGGACCGCGAGCGGCAACCTCAAAAAGTCTGCGATCTCGGCGATGAACGTTATGATTTTCATGGAGCCGGTGATGACGGTCATCATGAACGCGACGCTTATCGCGGTCATCATTTTCGGCGGCAGGATCGTTCTCGCGAACGACGGCGGTCTGACGGTCGGCGAGCTGTCGTCGTTTTTGACCTACGTTTCGCAGATTTTGTTCTCCCTGATGATGGTCACGTTCATGCTCATGTTCTCGTCCAGGGCGCTTGCCAGCGCAAGGCGTATCGCGGAGGTGCTCGACGAAAAATCCGAGATCAGCGACGCGGAAGCGCAGGAGAAGGACAAAAAAGTTACCGACGGCACGATCGAGTTCAGGAACGTCTCGTTCCGGTACTTTAAGAACAGCGAGGACCTGGTGCTCGACGACGTCAGCCTGACGATTCCGGACGGCGCGACGGTGGGCATTATCGGTTCGACGGGTTCGGGCAAAACGACGCTCGTTTCGATGGTTCCGCGCCTTTACGACGTGGACGCGGGCGAGGTGCTTGTCGGCGGCGTCAACGTTAAAGACTACTCGCTCGTGAATCTCCGCGACGGCATCGGCATGGTGCTCCAGATGAATACGCTTTTCTCGGGCACGATCGCCGAGAACCTGCGCTGGGGCGACGAAAACGCGTCCGACGAGGAGATGGTAAAATACGCGGACTTCGCGCAGGCAGACAAGTTCATCAAGACTTTTTCCGACGGCTACGACACCGAACTCGAGCAGGGCGGCAAGAATGTTTCCGGCGGCCAGAAGCAGAGGCTGTGCATCGCACGCGCGCTTCTTAAGAAGCCGAAGATACTCATTCTTGACGACTCCACAAGCGCCGTCGACACCGCCACAGAGGCGATGATCAGGAAGGCGTTCCGAGAGGAGCTGCAGGGCTCCACCAAGATCATTATCGCGCAGCGCATCGGCTCCGTTATGGACGCGGACATGATCGTCGTTATGAACGAGGGCAAGATCACAGGCGTGGGCACTCACGCGGAGCTGCTCGAGAGCAACCTCGAGTACAGGGAAATTTACGAATCCCAGACCGGAAAGGAGTGACGCGCGATGCCGAGAAATATTGACGAACTGAGAAAACAGTACAACAGCTCTCAAACGCAGTCGGGCGGCATGGGACGGCCGGGTGGCGGTCCGGGCGGCGGCAGGAACAATCCGGGCAGGCAGCAGGGCAAGCCGAAGGACGCGCGCAAGACGATCGCAAGGCTTTTCACGTACCTTCACGGCCAGCGCGTGCGGCTTGTATTTGTGCTCCTGTGCATGCTCTTTACGACGCTGACGTCTCTCGTGGGCGGCTACCTCACGGCGCCTATCATCGACAGACTGACGCTCGCCGTCAAACCCGACGCCGTCATCAACATGACAAAAGTCGAGATCGCGGCGGACGGCTTTATAAGGTCGGTCCTTTCCGCTGTTTTCGGCGGCGCGGAGGCGACGGCTTTCCAGTATATTATCGCTGCTGTGACGATCCTGGGCGTCGTTTACGTGATCGGAATCGCGACCGCGTACATCCAGGCGAAGCTGATGATGCACATCACGCAGAACTTCCTTACCGACATCAGGAACGACCTTTTCACGAAGCTGCAGCGCCTTCCGGTCAGGTATTTTGACTCGAAACCTGTCGGCGAGATCATGTCGCGCTTCACGAATGATATCGACAACCTCGACTCGATGGTCAGCAACTCGCTGACGTCGATCATTTCCGGAACTGTCACTTTGATCGGAACGTTTATATTCATGATCACCACGAGCTGGATCCTGACGCTCGTGACGGTCGTGTTCATTCCCGTGTTTATGTTCGGCGGTCTGCTGCTCGCGAAGCGTTCGCGGAAATACTATTCCAGCCAGCAGGCGGCCCTCGGCGCCATCAACGGCTACATGGAGGAGACCGTTACCGGCCAGAAGGTCATCAAGGTGTTCAACCACGAGGACGAGTGCGAGGAGGAGTTCGGGCTGCTCAACGACGACATGCGCGACAAGCAGTTCAAGGCGCAGTTCTGGGGCGGCATTATGGGGCCTGTTATGGGCAACACGTCGCAGATCTCCTACGCCGTCACCGTGGGCGTAGGCGGCATTCTGATGCTCGCGGGCTACCTGACACCGGGCGGCCTCTCGATCTTCGCAAGGTACGCGCGCCAGTTCGCGATGCCGATCAACCAGCTTTCGCAGCAGATGGCGACTGTTTTCTCCGCGCTTGCGGGCGCTGAGCGCGTTTTCGAGGTGATGGACACCGATCCCGAAAAGCCCGATGTTCCCGACGCGAAAACGATGGACGGCATGCAGGGCTACGTTGTGCTCGAAAACGTGACTTTCGGCTACGTTCCGGGCAAAACGGTGCTCAAGAACATCAGCCTGTACGCGAAACCCGGCCAGAAGATCGCTTTCGTCGGCTCCACCGGCGCCGGCAAGACGACCGTCACCAACCTGATCAGCCGCTTCTACGACGTGGAAGAGGGAACGATCACGATCGACGGCGTCGACATCCGCGACATCAAGCGCGACGAACTCCGCAGCCACATCGCGATGGTTCTGCAGGACACGCACCTCTTCACGGGAACGGTCATGGAAAACATCCGCTACGGACGGCTTGACGCGACCGACGAGGAGGTCATCGCGGCTGCTAAAACCGCATCCGCCCACAGCTTCATAATGCGACTCTCCGACGGCTACAACACGATGCTCGAAGGCGACGGCGCCAACCTCTCCCAGGGCCAGCGCCAGCTGCTTAACATCGCGCGCGCGGCGGTCTCCAAGGCCCCGATCCTGATCCTCGACGAGGCTACGAGTTCGGTCGACACCAGAACCGAGCGCCACATCGAGCACGGTATGGACCGTCTGATGAAGAACCGCACGACTTTCGTGATCGCGCACAGACTGTCGACGGTCCGCAACTCCAACGCAATCATGGTGCTGGAGCAGGGCGAGATCATCGAGCGCGGCGACCACGACGACCTGCTGAGCCAGAAGGGAAGGTATTACGAGCTGTACACAGGAATAACCGAACTGTCCTAGTGAACAGCAGATTCGCACGACTTTGCTGTTCACGAAAAAGCAGATTTGCACGTTACTTATGCAATATTAAACGAAACACGGACCCGCCAAATACAAGGCTGGTCCGGTTTTTTTAAGTAACCTGTTGAAATGGCCGGTTTAAAACGGCGGCCGGCGCCCAGGCGGCAGGGGTGTTTTTTACCGCGAGAGAGAGGACTTGTCGAGCAGGAAATCGAATATGTTGAGGGTCAGGATCCCGTTGTCGTCATACTCCGCGGGCACGACGTCGCGGGTGATAATGATTTTTTTGAAGGAGTCGTCGATTGCGGCAAGCGGCCTGGTTTCCTGCGCACGTTTTTCGTTGTCGGGGATGCTGTAGGCGGATTGGATGTAGTATCTGCGCGAGCCGAGGTTGCACACAAAATCGACCTCGAGCTGCATACGTGAGACGCTACCGTTTTTGTTTTTTCCGGCGACGGGGACGATTCCTACGTCGACGCTGTAGCCGCGCATGCGGAGCTCGTTGTAAATGATATTTTCCATAATGTGGTTAGGCTCGGACTGGCGGAAATTCAGCCTTGCGTTGCGAAGACCGGGGTCGGAAAAATAATACTTCTTCGGGGTTTCGATATAGGCTTTTCCCTTGATGTCGTAGCGGTGGGCCGACTCCAGCAAAAAGGAGTCCTCGAAATAGTCGAGGTATTTTTTGATTGTTGCGGACGTGACTTTTGAGTTTTTCACGGAGTGAAAAGTGTTTTTCAGCTTTTCGGGGTTTGTCAGAGAGCCGACGGACGAAGAGACGATGTTCAAAAGGTCCTCGAGGACGCCGCTGTTTTTGACGCTGTGGCGCGCAACGATGTCCCTGATGTAGATTTCGCTGAAAAGGGTTTTCAGGGTCGCGACTTTGTCGTCGGGGCTGTTGCGGAGGACGACCATCGGGATGCCGCCGTAGAGCATATATTCCGAGAGCGCCTCGTACCTGTCGCCGTTGTAAACGGACATGAATTCGGAAAAACTCAAGGGGTACATGCGGACTTCGTCGCCTCTTCCGGCAAATTCGGTGATGACGTCTGTGGAGAGAAACTTAGCGTTGCTTCCTGTCACGAAAACGTCGGCGTTGGGCTTGCGCAGGTAGCCGTTCAGAACAGCCTCGAACGAGCCGAGCAGCTGGACCTCGTCAAGAAGCAAGTAGTAGTTTTCGTTGTCGGTCATCTTTCCGCGAACGTAAGCGAGGAATTTCTCCGGGTCGACTCTCCTGTTTTTCGACCGGATGTCGAGAAGGCTCTCTCCGATTAAACTCAGGTCGTCGGCCGAGTCGAAAGAAAACCTGATAATATGGCTTTCGTCTACTCCCTCGTTCAGAAGATGGCGGAAGAAAAGAACGTTGAGGAGATAAGATTTTCCGCAGCGCCGTACGCCGGTGATAACCTTAATCAGCCCGTTGTGCTTCCGTTCGATTAGTTTATTTAAATAATAATCTCGCTTGATTTCCATTTGCTTGCATCCTTGTAGAATAGATTTTTGCATCTGTATGCAGTTTTCTATTGTAGGATATCAGAAATACACCCATGTGTCAAGTGCGTAGAATAGATTTTTGCAACTGTATGTAGTTTTCTATTCTGGAACAGAAACTCCGGACGGGTTTTGGGGGCTTTTTGGCGGATTTTCGCGGATTTTACGGTTTTGAAGCCGTGCGATCTTCCGTTTTTGCAAGTCCCGGGCCGGTCCGGAGTTTTTCGTATATTAGCTGTTTGCCGCAAGGGGCTTTTTGAAGGGCTTTGGGTCAGTCTTCGGACACGATGCCGACGTCGCCCATCTGGTTCTTGACGCGGATCACAATCGTGCGGGTCGTGACGTCGCCGTCGGGACGGCAGTTGACGGAACCCATGGAGTTCTCGGTGGAGAGTTCCACGTGCCAGCTGCGGGGGACGAAAATGCGGGTCTCGCCGAGTTGGTTCACGATGTTGAGGTAGAGCGTGGCTTCGGTGTCGCCGGTGTCGGTGTTCTGGTAGTAGATCTTGAGCTCGCTGAGCTGGTTGATCATGTCGAGTGTGGTCTGCGAGGAGGCGTCGGCGTAGTAGATGTGGCTGCCGAGCTTGAACGTTAACGGTTCGCCGTTCGATTCGGAGCCGCCGACGGTTATGGTCTCGCCGGCAGACGACGTGCGGGAGCCGCCGGAGAAGAACTTCTTGTTGCGGGGCCGGAAGAAGATCCAGACCGCGGCGTCGAGAAGCGCTGCCGCCAGAATGACGTAGCCGTTGTTCACGAAGTCGTCGCCCTTGCCGAGGAGCGCGCCGATCTCGGGCTCAAAAAGCATGAACGCGAGGGCGAGCGGAATGAAAACGCTGAGCCGGTTGGCGAGAACGTTGCTGAACACGATCTTCTTGATCAGCCAGTAGAGAATTGCGGCCGCCAGGAACCACTTCCAGAGCGGGACGGTGAAGACTGCGAGCGAGGGCATGAACGCGTAGAACAGAAGGCCCACGGCTGCGATAAAAATAAGTATTCCAATGATAATTGCGCGGTTCTTTTTCATTTCAGAATCATCCTCATTTCTTCAAGTTTTTCGCGGAAGGGTTTGTAGTACATTCTCGAGATGTAGACCTGTTTCGGAGTGGTCGCGAAGCCTACGCGGCAGGGGCCGGTGAGTTCGCGCCTGAGCCAGGCCACGGCTTCGAGGTTCAGAATGCACGTCTTCGAGACGCGCATGAAACTTTTTGGCAGGATACTTTCGAGCTCGTAAAGCTTCATGTCGGTGTTGTAGAGGCGCTTGTCGGTGTGGGCGGCAACGCGGCCGTCGGTGGTCTCAAAAAAGAGTATTTTCCGGAGATCGACAAGGTACTCTTCGTCGCCGATCGCGAGCGAGAGCTTTTGAACGGAAGGTCCTGCGGAACCGGTTTCGAGCAGTTCCTGCAGCTTGAGAATTTCGGGGGTGAGCTTCTTGCAGCGGATGATCACTTCCTCGGGCCCTTCCGGGTCAACTTCAATTCGTATTTTCTTAGCTGTCCCGTTTTTGGTCGCGTCGTCCATTGCGAGCTTCTCCTTTCCTTTCTGCCGCAGCCGCTTTTTCGCGGCCGGTTTTTTGCTGCCGGTTTTCCCGTCCGCAGGATGATTGTAAAATACCCGGCGCCGCCTGTCAATACCGCGCACGCAAGTGGTAGAAAACGGCGGGTAAGTTGCAGGAAAACGGGAATAAAAACGGGCGGAGACGCGCGCCCCGCCCGGCAAGTGTGAAAAAACTGCGTGAATGCGCCGCTACCTTGCCGCAAAATCAGCCCGCGATTCCGCCGCCCCATTCGACCACCGTGAACCCTTCACGCACAGGAGTCACTATCTCCTGCGGCGCGATTTCTACCGGTTCTTCAAGCGGTTTGTAAACCATATACACGCGGATGACGGTGTCCGGCTCCGGCTCGACGGCAAGCTTCACGGCCTCCGAATACTCTTCCACCGGGAACGAAATCAGGTTGTAGGCGTTGGCTTCCAGAACCGGCAGCCAGTAGATTATGAACTCGTTCGCCTCCCGGAAGCTGAGACCGAGCCGCGGCAGAACGTCCGCCAAAAATTCAGCGGTGTCGGACCCTTTCACGCAGAAGCCTTCGGTCATGTCAAACGAGTCGCCGCTTCTGCCTTCCCAGTAGAGCGCATAGTAGCGGTTGCCGTCCGGGAACGTCAGCGTTCCGTCGGGGGAGGCGGTGAAGTTCTGCCAGCCGTTCCCGCCGTAAGCGGGGTACGAACAGGTGATTTCGCCGTCAAATTCCAGACTGACGCTTAAGACCGTGTCCTCTTCGGGATAGAGATAAATGACCGGCTTGTCGTAAACGGGCTCTCCTGCCTTGTAGTCGGCGAGGCGGGCGCTCTCCACGCGTTTGACCGTGTATTCGGTGACCCGCTGCTCCGTTTCATTATTTCCGGGAAATACATAGTCGGTGACCCTGTGTTCCGCGACGTAATCCTCGCCCTTGAAGACGATTCTGACTGTATTGCAGATCTGATACTGGGTGTCGGCGCCTGGAAGACAGACGAAAACGTCTTTGCGAAAACTGCCGCTGCCGATAAAACCGTCCGCGGTTAAGGCCTGAACGTAAATGTAGGCCACGTACCATTTTTCCGGGTCAGGCGTAAAGCCGCTTCCGCTGACCTGTTCCGCGTCATGCTCCGCTGCAGGATCGGAGGTTGCGGACGGATCCGGGTTGGCGGTTGCGGCCGGATAGGGGTCGTTGACCGGTTCAGGGTGCTGCGGAGAGTTGCAGGACCAGCACGCGGCGGCAAGCGCCAGAATAAGCAGAAAGCTCAAGAGTCTTTTCATGTCGGGTCTCCTTTCGTACAGGTGCTTTTAACAATTCTATTGTATCAAAAAAGAGAGGGAAATGTTGTTACAAATAGTGTAACAAGCGATAGAAAACGGCAGGTAAGTTGCGTAAAAAAGCGAATAAAAAAGCAGGCCCCTGCGAAACCGCGGGGACCCGCCTTGATTGATTAATATGGTTAATCAGAAATCAAAGTAGATTATCTCTCTTTCTTTCTGAAAACGACAACGCTTGCGAGAGCGACGCACGCGACAGCGGCGAAGGCGATGACGGAAGCGTCACCGGTGCCGGGGTTCGGGTTGACAGGCTCATCAGGAGTGTCGGGTGTGTCAGGAGTGTCGGGCTGCGCGGTAGCTGTCTGGTAGATGGCTACGTTGAAAACGTCGCAGGACTTGAGAGTCGAGTCGTCCATGTTGGTCGGCGCGTAAACGTAGAAGCTGTGCTGGCCTGCCTTGGCTTCGAACGTGCCGCAAACGTAGCGGGCGTCTCCGGATTCTTCGAGGTCGATGAAGTGACGTGCCGTGCCGTCGGGATCGTCAAGAGCCCAGTCAACACCGCGGTTTGCGCCTGTTCTGGCCAGGTAGTTGATCACGAACGTGAAGGTGCCGTCAGCCGGAGCGGTGAAGTCGTACCATACGCAGGTGTTGCCCTTCGGGCAGTAGCCGTTGCCGCCGGAAGAAAGGTTGTGGAGATCGGTGCCGATCGTTCCGTTGTAGCCGGAAACCTTGTCGAGATCGCTGGGAACGTCAATGATGGCTGCGGAATCGAACGTCGGGGCAGCGTCGGAGAATGTGTACTCGGCGGTCTCTCCGGTCTGGCCGGGATCTTCGGTCTGGGGAATGGTCGCGCCCTGGTGGTCGGAGAAGACTACTGCGATGATAGTGAACTTGCCGCCTTCTTCGCCGCATGCGGTGAGACGGATTCCGGTAATCTTGGTGTTGGAGAAGGTCGGGAAGCCTGCGTCGATGTCGTACTCAACGGAGTGCTCGGCGCCGTCTGCCATACCGTTCATGCCATGAGGCTCCCAGTCGCCGCCGCCGCCGTCGCCGATGTAATTGGTGGTCTTCATGTAGGTGTTGTTCGAGCCGATTTCTTTGTCAGCTGTGAAGAACACGGTGAAGTACTTATAGACAGAAGTGTCGATGTCAACCGGAATGGAGACCCAGGGATCGGTGGCCGTTGTGGTTGTGACTACCATTTTGCCGTCAACCATCTCCACGTCGGTGCCGTTCTTGGCGTCGAAGCCCAGATTGACAGCAACCGTGTTTTCGGCGTTCGAGATGATGCACATTGCGGCGATCATCACGATAACTGTTGCTATTGCAAGAATTTTTTTCATGATTTACCTCCTGTAAAGTTAATTCTTGGTTTTTGTATTATAGCACGGCAAGAAGTACTTGTCGAGATGAACTTGTTAAAATTTTATTTTCCGGTGATCAGTCCGAGAAGCGAGCCGAGAATGCCGCCGCCGTTTCCGGAGTCGTCATCGTCCTTTTTGTCGTCTTTTTTGTCAGTTTTTTTCTTGCCCGAGGTCTTCTTTTTGGAGGAAGTCGTGGTCGCGGGCTTTTTCTTGGAGGTCTTCTTTTTGCCGGTCGTTGTCGTCTGAGTCTCCTCCTCGTCGGCGGTGTTGGTGGAGACGCTCGAAATGAGGCCGGTCAGAAGGCTGCCGACGTCGACGTTGGAGAGCAGGGTGCTCATGAGACCGCCGATTCCGGACGCGTTGTTGGACTGCGCGTCGCTGCCGGACGATGCCTGGTTGCCGAGAAGGTTCATGAAAAGGGGTGCCGCGGCGGAGAGAATTCCGTTTGCCTTGGCCTTGGTGACGCCCGCTTCTTCCGCGGCTTTCTTCACTGTCTCGTCTTTTTTGCTGCCGAGAAGGTGGCCGATGATCTTGCTGCCGTCGCTGAGGTCGACTCCCGACAAAAACGAACCGAGGTCTCTCGTGTTGTCGCCCGCGTGGTCGTTGATCGCCTTCACGAACGATGAAGCGGTCGCCTTGTTCTGTGCCTGCTGCACCGCGCCGTCAACAAGCGACGGAAGCGCCGACGACAGAACGCTCTTAACGCTCTTCTGCGTGGTGCCGGCCGCGCTGCTGATACCTTTTACGGCGTCGCTGCCGAGCATTGTTTTCATGATTGAATTGATGTCCATAGTTTTTCTCCTCTTAAATCTTAAATTGTTCCGGTTTTGTGCTTTAATTCACGTTTAGTCAAATATTTTTCCCGCGTTCCGCCTGACGTTTTCCCGCCCCGGAAACCGCGTTTTTTCTACAGGAAGTGTATCTCAAACGGCGGGAATTGTCAAGAATCAGGGCCGGGGTTTGGGGGTTTTTAAAGGATTATTCACGCGGAATCGGGAACGCCTGCTTGAACCAATCCCGCGGCGGCGCTTGAAAACAGCTGCCGTTTATGGTAGGATATGCTTTGATGTTCTATGCATTAAAACCGGAAAACAGAAGCTCTGAAATAGTTGCCGCGGGAGGAACAGCCATGTATTTTTCAAATCGCAACGATAAAACGGTCTACATAAACCACTACAGCGGCCTTCTTGAGGTTGAAGGCGAAGGCGACCTGTGCCGGGAGGACACCGACGTGTTCCCCGCGACGGACGGCGACTGGGCGAAGGAATACGACGTTCTGGACGTGAAGGAGGGCTTTACGGCGCTTAGGGAGGGGTTTTTGGACGCGTTCCCGGACATCAGCTGTCTCATTCTTGCACGAACGGTCGAATCCGTCGCCACCACGCCTGAGATCGACAAGCGGCTGCGCAAAAACAAGGTTCTGATTCGCGGCGAGTACGATACGTTCGCGGAGGAGTTTGCGCGGGAGAAGGGGCTGAAGTTTCTTCACTGCGACATTCATCTCGCCGACGATAACGACGAAACACATCACGAATTCGACATAATCACGCTGCGCTTCCACCCGAACGGCTCGGCTGACATTCACTACAACTGCTTTACGCCGGGAAGCTCCGCGGGTAGCTACGGCGGCGGTGAAGTCGCGAACAAACTGCCGAGAAACTTCTACTCGGGCTGCGACTTGGAGGCGTTCGCGGACCACTTTCCGGAGAGGCTGCGGGAACAGCTTCTGTCAAATGGAATGCTCGGGCGCTTTCTGGAGGCGGCCAACCGCCGGCACGGGAAGCGGAAGAATCAACAGGAAAAGAATCAGGAACAGGCTTGACAAAATTTGAAAAAGCGGGGCTTTGCGGGGGCTTGCGATGCGGCTGATTAATCTTTTCGGGAAAATCAAATCTTTTGAAACGGTCACGCTCCACACGAGCGGGATGCGCCACGTTACCGACTACGAGATTGTAATGAAAGATGGAGGCGCGGAGGTCTCTCAGTACGCGGTCGGGTACGTTGAAGGCGAAGAGGTGCGGCGGCTTACGAAGCGCGCCGTGTGTTCCGCGGACAGGGCGCTGAAGTTTTTGAACAAATGCCGGCTGCTTTCGTGGGACGGTTTTCACGGGAATCGGCCGAAGGGGCTCAAGGACGGCACGAATTTCATTCTGAAGGCGAAGGTCAACGGAGATCGTGAAATTTACGCGACCGGTTCGCAGCGGTTCCCGGCGCACTACCGTGACTTCAAGGACGGACTCGCGAAAATACTGAGCGGGCAGGACAAAGGCTTCGGGAAGAGGTAAAACAGATGGATCTTTACGACAAACTTATCGAAGTGAGAGACCCGGAATACAGGGACTTTCAGGCGAAGCTGGTGCCGAACATTCCCGCGGAAACGATACTCGGCGTCAGGACTCCGGACATGCGGAGGATTGCCAAGGAAGTCTTCGCGAGCGGGAAGGCGGAGGAGTTCCTCAAAGACCTGCCGCACAGGTACTACGAGGAGAATCTGATTCACTTTTTCGTGCTGGCGATGATCAAGGACTTCGACGAGTGCGTGAAGGGGGTCGAGGCGTTCCTGCCCTACGTCGACTGCTGGCCGGCGTCGGACCAGGCGACTCCGAAGGCGTTCACGAAGAACCGCGAAAGGCTGCTGCCTTATATAAGGAAGTGGGTGGCGTCGGACCATGTCTACACCGCCAGGTTCGGGATCAGGATGCTCATGAACGAGTTCCTGGGCGAGGATTTTCGCGAGGAGTTCCCGGAGCTGGTGGCGTCGAAAAAGGGCGACGACTATTATTTGAAGATGATGATTGCGTGGTACTTTGCGACCGCGCTGGCCAAACGGTACGACGAGACCGTGAAGTATTTCGAGGAACGGCGGCTGGAGGAGTGGGTCCACAGGAAGGCCATCCAAAAGGCGCTGGAGAGCTTCCGGGTGACGGAGGAGCATAAGGAATATTTGAAGAGCCTGCGGTAGGGGCGGGAGAAGTTAGAATCATGAAAATCTACGATATTTCCCAGGAAGTGTTCGGCTGCAGGGTGTATCCCGGCGACCCGGCGCCTGAAAAAAAGGTGCTCGCCTCTATAGAGAAGGGCGACCCGTGCAACCTGTCGGCGTTCAGTATGTGCGCCCACAACGGCACCCACGTCGACGCGCCGTTCCATTTTCTGAGTGACGGAAAAACGGTGGACAAAATCGGGCTTGAGGCGTTCGTTGGGCCGGCTTTCGTGGCGGAACATGAAGGGGTGGTTACGGGCGCCGAAGCCGCGGAAATGATTGAAAAGGCGAGGCGCCTTGACACGGAAGCGTGGAGGAGAATACTGATAAAGGGCGCAGCGGTGGTGTCGTCAGAAGCGGCCAAAGTATTCGCCGCGGCAGGGATACTTCTGCTGGGAAACGAGTCTCAGACCGTGGGGCCGGAGGAAGCGCCGGCGGAGGTGCATCTGATTCTTCTCGGAGCCGGCGCGGTGCTGCTTGAAGGGATACGGCTGGCGGAGGTTCCCGGGGGCGTCTATCTGCTGTGCGCGGCGCCTCTAAATCTGGCCGGCGCGGACGGTTCGCCCTGCAGGGCCGTTCTGATCGAAGGATATGGAATTCACGAAACACATAATATTTCAGAGGTGAAAGAGGAAATGACGACTAAGAAAAAAGGCAACAACTGGACGGCGTATTACGACCCGGACACGGGACGCTACTTCGCGGAAATCATGTACACCAGCCGTGAAGGCCGCGAGCAGTACGACTTCGAGATCACGCAGGACATTTTCGCGCGGCTTGGCACTTTCGACAAGGATTATGAAAACGATGAACTGATCAAGACCGGAAAGAGAACGTACTCGTTCGAGAACACGATGTACGGCACGCTCGGCCCGGAGAGGCTGGTCTGGGACGAAGAGGCCAACGAGGCGATGGCGGAAACGGTCCGCAAGCAGGAACAGAAAGAGCAGAAAACGAAGAAAGAACCGAAAGAAAAGAAAAAGAGGAAAAAGTGAAGACCGTTATCGGCAAAACCGTTAAAGGAATTATCGACCGCCCTTTGGGAAGCCGCCACCCGGTTTTTCCCGACCTGATTTACCCGGTTAATTATGGGTACGTTGAGGGAGTGACAGGCGGCGACGGCGAGGAACAGGACGTTTACGTACTCGGAGACGGCGGCCCGCTTGAAAGGTTTGAGGGCAAGGTGATCGCGGTTTACCACCGTTTCAACGACTGCGAGGACAAGTGGGTCGTTTCATTAGACGGGTCGGATTATACGGACGCTGAAATACTGGACGCAATCCGCTTTCAGGAACGGTTTTTTGAAGGCGAACTGGTGAGGTAACTTGCCGGTAACTTGCCACCGTGCTTATCCCAATACAAGTTCGCATACGAAAACTACAATATGTAGTGGATTTGAGTTTTTAATACACAAAATATTGTATTTCATCTAACTTGCCGGCAACTTGCCGGAGTTGGTACTGCCATTTAATAAAAGAACATCTTAAGCCGGCAAACAGTGGACCTTTCCTACCGGGGCGATGAAGCGGGACGCGGTCAGACAAAGGGCTGCAACCCGCTGACATTGAAAAAACCGCCTGCCGGTAGTATAATCGGCATGTGCGGAAACCGTGAAAAATCCGCGCTGCGGCGTTTTAACAAGAGTTTTAAAGGTGAGAATTATGAAGATTTCACGAACCGGAATATTGGCGGGGGTTCTCGCGGCGATGGTACTGACCACGTCGGCGGTGGCGATTCCCGGATGCGACAGGAACCGGGGAGACGGACCGGACGACGGTGAAAAAACCGGAACCGCAGAGACGAAATACGACGATTTCACGCTGAAGGAGAAGAACGGGGCGTTCACGTGCCGCACCGGTTACGGTTTAGAGTACGGAGTGGAGGGCTTCACGGAAGTTAAGGACGGCATGTTCAAAACGGAGAGCGAGACCAGAATAACCTTTTCGTCGGTGAATTTCGGGTACGGGTTCAACCGCGTGACGTTCGGCTACAGGTGCTCGGGACCTTTTGAGATCGACGTCGTTTTCAAGGACGCGAAGGGGGCCGAGTCGAAGGACAGCTTCTTCCTTGAGGCGTCAAGCGACGGTTATTTCAGCGCGCTTGTTGAGGGCTTCCTTGACGGCGCGGCTTTCGACGGCATCGTCTCGGTCACTGCAAAGCCCCTTGTCGAGAAGAGAAATCTCTTCCTGCTGAAGTCCGCGACCACGGAGACTGTGGAAATTCCCGCGACGGACGGCTTCGGCAACTACTACGTCGAAAACGACTACCTGAAGCTGGGAATAAGACTCGCGTGGGGCGGCGGAATTTCCTATATTTACGACAAAAAGTGCACCGTTCCCGGACTCGCGAACCTGATCAACCAGCACGACACGGGAAGGCTCGTGCAGCAGTCCTACTACGGGACGCCGAAGATCGAGGGCGTTTACGACCCGGGCGACTTCAACGGCAGCGCGTGGAACTACAACCCGGTGCAGGGCGGCGACAAGTACGGGACGGCTTCGCGGCTGATCGATTTCGCGTGCGAAGAGGGCAGCGTTTACGTCAAGACTCAGGCGAAAGACTGGGGGCAGGACGGCTTCCTGACGCCTTCATACATGGAAAATAAATACACGCTGGACGGGAAGGTTATCAACACGTTCAACCGTTTCGTCGATTTTTCCGGCTTCACGCACCCGTTTTTCCTGCAGGAACTGCCGGCGTTCTACACGGTCAGCTATCTCGACACGTTCGTGTACTACTACGGCAAGAACCCGTGGACCGACGACGCGCTGATGATCAAGCCGAATCTTCCCGACTGGACGAACGCCGCCGACGCCCGCGAGAACGTCTTCCAGCTTCCCAAGAGCGACACGGAGACCTGGGCGGCCTGGGTGAACACGGACGACAACTACGGAATCGGGCTCTACACGCCGAACATCGACATTTTCCACGCGGGAAGGTACAAATACGGCAAATCGAAGAGCTCCGAGTCGGATTCGACCAACTATTTCGCGCCGCGGAGCGAGATCAGGCTTGTCAGCTTCGAGCCGATCGAGTACAGCTACCTAATCACTACCGGCACGGTCGAGGAGATCAGAAGCACCTTCAAGGAACGGAAGGACTTCTCGTACAACGCGCTGCTCTCGCTGAACAAGCCGGGCGCGGGGTCGGACGAGCTTTACGACTTTACGTTCATCGACTTTTCGGTCGAGGGGACCGAGGCGATTTTCGGCGACCTCCACAACACCACGGTCGAGTACAGTGAAGAGGAACACGCGGCGAAGCTGACGGTCACCGAGGCGTACGACGTCTACACCGCCCTCAGCCTCGTGAACAATTCCGCGGACGAGCTCAATGCGGAGGACTTCGACACGGTCGAGATTGAGTACATGCTGCCGAAAACGAACGCGCTTGCCCGATACACTCCTGAGCTGTTCCTGGTCTGCGGCGAGTACGCGAGCCCTCTCGCGGGGTATTCGGTGACTTCTTCGCTGAAACGGGACGGACAGTACCACACGGTTTCGTTCCCGGTGGCCTCGAACGAGTGCTGGACCGGCACGATCAACGCGTTCCGGCTCGACTACTTCAACGACTGCGCCGCGGGAGACGTCATTTACGTCAAATCCTTCGCGCTCAAAAAGTCCGCCGCGGCCGCGGAGCCGGGCGTCTTCCTGTTCGACAGCGAGGCGGGAACGGACCTGATCGCGTTCGTGAAGGACGCGGACGTCGACTACGACGCGGAACAGAAGGCGGCGAAGCTTACGGTTTCCGGCGCGGACGTGAACATTCTTCTGCTTCTCGGCGGTCAGGGCGCCGCCTTAAACGCGGAGGACTACTCGAAAATCGTTGTGGAGTACATGATCCCGAAGACGAACAAACACAAGTCGTACCGGTTCGAGATGTACTTCTGCACCGGGGACGTGACCGAGCCGACGGAGGACAACGTGGCGCGTGACAATTACGTTTTCGACGGTGAATACCACACGCTCGAGGTGCCGATGAGCGCTTTCGCGACGCATTCGGGCGAGATGCACAACCTGCGCTACGACTTCTTCTCGGTGGCGGAAGCGGGGGACGTGATATATTTGAAATCGGTGACTTTTGTCAAAAAATAGGGAAAACCCGATGTTTGAAAGAACGGCGGACTCGCGGCGCTTTTTCCGAAAAGAAAGGTCTGACGCGCTACGCCGGAGGTTAAAGAGGTTAAAATGGAAGGAATTCTTAAAGGGCTGAAGCCCGAGAAAGTTTTCGCGTTTTTCGAGTACCTGAGTTCGGTGCCGCACGGTTCCGGGAACACCGGGCCGATCAGTGAGCTCTGCGTCAGGTTTGCGGAGGAGCGCGGACTGAGATATTTCAAGGACGACGTCAACAACGTCATCATTTACAAGCCTGCCACGCCCGGCTGCGAGAACGCTCCGACGGTCATTATCCAGGGGCATCTCGACATGGTCTGCACCAAAACGCCGGACAACGACCTCGACATGTCGAAGGAGGGTCCGCGCCTTATGACGGACGGCGAGTGGGTTTGGGCCGACAGATCTTCCCTGGGCGGCGACAACGCGATTGGCGTGGCGACGGCGATGGCGATTCTTGACGACGACACGTTTGCCCACCCCGCGATCGAGGCGCTTTTCACTATCGACGAGGAGACGAGCCTTGTGGGCGCAGGGAAGCTGGACGTTTCGAACCTTGAAGGCAAGATGCTCATCAACCTCGACAGCGAGGAGGAGGGCGTTTTCACAGTGTCGTGCGCGGGCGGCATGCGGTGCAACTCGAGTATTCCGGTGGTTCGTGAAGCGGTTCCGGAGGAGGAATACTCCTGTTTCGAGGTGACTGTCGGCGGACTGATGGGAGGCCATTCGGGCGCTGACATAAACCGCGGTCGCGGCAACGCCTGCAAGCTTCTGGCGAGGTTCCTGTACGAGGCCCAGGACGGTCTTGACGTCCGGCTCGAGGACATCAGCGGCGGCGATTTCGACAACGTTATCCCGAAGGTCGCGCACGCGAAGGTCGACGTCAAAAACGAAGACTGCGAGGCTTTCCTCGAGCTCGCCGGGAAGTTCGACCTTATCTTCAGGAATGAACTCGGCACGTTCGATCCGGGCGTCTTACTGACCGCCGAACCATCCAAATCCGAGAACGATCCCGCCTCCTCCGACTCCACAAGAACCGTTCTCACCGCGCTCTTTGCGACGCCGGACGGCATCCAGAAGATGAGCCGGACGATCGCGAACTTCGTGCAGACTTCCCTAAATCTAGGTGTTTTACGCATGTCGGAAAACTTCTGCGCGTTCTCCTGCTCGATAAGATCGTCGGTTTATACGGAAAAGTACGAAACGCTTGCAAAGGTCAGGGCAATCGTCGAGGCGTGCGGCGGAACTGCTGCAATGCGCGGCGAGTACCCGGCGTGGGAGTACAAAAAGGATTCTGCGCTGCGCGAAGTGGCGCTTGAGGCGTACAGACACGTTTACGGCGGCGAGGCGCGGGTCGAGGGAATTCACGCAGGCATCGAGTGCGGAGTTTTCGCCGAGAAGATTGAAGGGCTCGACGCGATTTCGTTCGGTCCGGATCTGAGGGACGTCCACTCGGTTCGCGAACGGCTGAACGCGCCGTCGACTGCGAGAATGTACGAGCTCGTGAAGGAGATGCTGAAGATCATCGCGGGCATGTAAGTTATTACGGCGTTGGCTTGCAAAGACCGGGACGGATTTCTATCCGTTTTCTATCCAATTTCCAGCAAAGATCGCGTTAAGTATAATACGGAGAGGTACTGGATGGTCATAATGAGTCAGTCTTGAAAAGGGATCGGTTTCGTCACTCGCAACCTCACGAATGCTTCGATTATCTCCCAAAAGCTCCGTTTTTCTGCAGTTTTCGCGACTTTGGCTTGCAGAGAACGGGACGGGTTTCTATCCGTTTTCTATCCAACTTCCAACAAAGATCGCAGCAAATTGAATACGGAGAGGTATCGAAGCGGT
>JAEEGI010012364.1_pt1 | contig 18276 bp, 12 predicted proteins | sample 8958751 | NCBI WGS metagenome assembly JAEEGI01 (sample SAMN16246545, study PRJNA631951) | gut metagenome | biome: gut microbiome; feature: rumen; material: KS-attached | host: Bos | place: Iran: Karaj | collected 2018-10 | reverse complement strand
AGGCCAAGATCAAGGAGATGTACGCCGGTTACACCCTTGACCCCAATGCCGCCCAGGTAACTCTGGAGCCCGTGCCCGACAACGCCAAGCCCATTATCGTCGTTGACAAGGACAAGGAGCAGCAGTACAGCGACGTGAGCATCATGTTCAAGCATGATGCCGTGCCCAAGGAGGAAAAAGCCAACATGGATTACCTGATCCTGGACTTCTTCACCGACCTGACCACCAGCATGCTCAACCAGCGCCTGAGCGACCTGGCCCAGGAGCCCGACTGCCCCTTTACCAACGCCTACTGCTATGACGGTCCGTATATCCTCGCCAACTCCAAGGATGCCTTCACCGTTGACGTAATGCCCAAGGAGGGCCAGACCGAAGCCGCTGCCAAGGCCGTTATCATCGAAGTGATGCGTGCCGCCCAGCACGGCTTCACTGCCAGCGAGTATGACCGCGCCCGCGACGAGGCCATGAGCCAACTCGAGAAGCGCTATAACAACCGCGATAAGATCAGCAACGAGAGCTTCGGCCGCCAGTACTGCAGCCACTATCTGGACGGCGAGCCCATTCCCTCGGTGGAGATGCTTTACCAGATCATGGGCATGATTGCTCCCAATATCACTGTTGACATGATCAACGGTCTGCTGCCTGAACTCATCAGCACCGACGGCACGAACCTCGTCATCACCAACTTCAACCAGGAGAAGGACGGCGCCGTTTATCCCACCATCGAGGGCCTGCAGGCCGCCTATGAGGCTGCTGCCAGCGCCAACATCGAGCCCTATGTCGATAACGTGAACAATGAGCCCCTGATGGCCAAGATGCCCAAGAAGGGCAAGATCACCAAGGAGAGCGAGAACACTACCCTGGGTTACAAGGAACTGCAGCTGAGCAATGGCGCACGCGTCATCCTCAAGAAGACCGACTTCAAGCAGGACGAAATCCGCATGAGTGCCTTCCAGCGCGGCGGTCAGTCGCTCTACGGCGAGAATGACTGGGCCAACCTGAAGCTGATTGATGACCTCAATTCCTTCACCGGTGTGGGCAACTTCTCCAACTCCGACCTTCAGAAGGCGCTTGCCGGCAAGCAGGTGGGTGTAAGTCTGAACATCGACCAGTTTAACGACCAGCTGAGCGGTAACAGTACCGTCAAGGATCTGGAGACCATGTTCCAGTTGATCTACCTCAAGTTCACCGCCCTGACCAAGGACGAGAAAAAGTTCAACCAGACGATGACACTGATGGAGACGCAGCTCAAGAATAAGGACCTCATGCCCGAGAGCGCCCTGAGCGACTCGCTGCAGTACATCTTGACCAACCGCAGCTGGCGCACCAAGCCCTTCAATGTCGATGACCTGAAGGCTGTCAACCTGGACCGCATCATGCAGATTGCCAAGGAGCGTACTGCCAATGCCGCCAACTACACCTTCACCTTCGTCGGCAACTTTGACGAGGCCGTTATCCGTCCTTTCATCGAGCAGTACATCGCCAGCCTGCCCGCCAAGAAGGGTAAGAAATCCAACTGGGTGAACGATATCGACATGCCCGATGGTCAGACCATCTGCCACTTCACCAAGAAGATGGAGTCGCCCAAGGAATATGAGGTTGTCATCTGGCACGACAGAAATCTGCCCTACAGCCTGGAGAACGAAATCAAGGCCGACATCCTGGGTCAAGTACTGAGCCGCGTTTATCTGCAGAAAATCCGCGAGGATGCCGGTGCCGCCTATTCGGTTCAGGCCATGGGCCAGGTCGGCATCTCGGGCGGCAAGCCCCAGACGCTGGTACTCGCCGTTTGCCCCGTGAACCCCGAGTTTGAGCAGATGGCACTGGATATCCTCAACCAGGAGATGGTCAATGCCGGCACCACCATCGATGCCACCGCATTTAACGAGGCCGTCGAGAACATGATGAAGGACTACAATACCAACATCAAGGAGAACTGGTTCTGGATGGGCATTCTCTCGAATTATCTCTTGTACGGTTCTGACCAAATCAGCGGCTATGAGCAGATCGTGAAGGCCCAGACTCCTGAGACCATCGCCGAGTTTGCCCGCAAGCTCTACGGTGCCGGCAACAAGATTGAACTTGTGATGGCTCCCGAGAAGTAAACTACCGGTAACTCATTTTACCGTCACTTTTCAACAGGTGGCCGCCGGATGAAATTCATCCTGGCGGCCACCTCACTTTATGCCCTCAGATTCCCCAAAATGCATATTTTTTAGTCAATCAATGGTTTTGCATGATAAAAATCTTGACAGTTTCTATAATATGCTGTAAATTTGCAGCAATAACAGCTCTGATTATTACTAATTATTATCAATTATAAAAATCTAACGAGTATGTACATGAAAAAAATCTTTGCCTTGATGTTGCTGATGCTGATGGCATTCAGCACCAACGTGATGATGGCACAGGAAATGCCGCCCATCCCCATCGATGATGCCGTGCGCATCGGCAAACTGGACTGCGGATTGACCTACTACATCCGCCACAACAACTATCCCGAGCACCGTGTGAACTTCTACATCGCGCAGCGTGTGGGCTCCATCCAGGAGGAGGAGAGCCAGCGCGGCCTTGCCCACTTCCTGGAGCACATGGCCTTCAACGGCAGTGAGCACTTCAACGGCGAGGGCAAGACGATCATCGACTACACCCGCTCGCTGGGTGTGGAGTTCGGCCGCGACATGAATGCCTACACCAGCATTGCCGAGACCGTCTATAACATCAACAACGTGCCCAGCACGCGACAGAGCGCCCTTGACTCGTGTCTGCTCATCCTCAAGGACTGGAGTGGCGGCCTGCTGCTCACCGATGAGGAGATTGACAAGGAGCGCGGCGTCATCCACGAGGAGTGGCGACTGAGCCGCGGTGCGCAGATGCGCATGCTCGAGAACAACCTCGAGACCCTGTATCCCGGTTCGAAGTACGGCAAGCGCATGCCCATCGGCCTGATGAGCGTGGTAGATAACTTCGCCTACAATGAGCTGCGCGACTACTACCACAAGTGGTATCGTCCCGACAACCAGGCCCTGGTCATCGTGGGTGACGTAGATGTGGACCACATCGAGGCCCAGATCAAGGAACTCTTCAAGGACTGCAAACTCGATCCCAATGCCGCACAGGTGGTTGAGGAGCCCGTGCCCGACAACGAGACGGCTATCATCGTCGTCGACAAGGACAAGGAGCAACAGGTCAACAGCGCCCAGGTCATCTTCAAGCACGATGCTGTAGATAAGGAAGCGAAAACCTCACTCGGCTACCTCCTCGTCAATTACATGCGCGGCATGATGGGCAGTATGCTCAACAGCCGCTTGAGCGAGAAGGCTCAGGATGCCGACTGTCCCTACCTGATGGGATATGCCTATGACGGCGGCTACCTACTGTCCAAGAACAAAGATGCCTTCAACCTCGTCTTTGTCCCCAAGGAGGGCATGACCGAGGAAGCTACTCAGGACATCGTCAGCGAGGCGATGCGCGTCGTGAAACACGGCTTTACCGAGACCGAGTATATCCGTGCCCGCGAGGAGTACCTGAGCGGTCTGGAAAGCCAGTACAACGAGCGCAACAAGGTGGACAACGACCTCTACGGCCGCGAGTACTGCAGCCATTACCTCGACAACGAGCCCATCCCCTCGATTGAGCAGAAGTACGAGATCATGAACCAGATTGTGCCCATGATTCCCGTCGAGGCCATCAACTCTATTTTGCCCGAGATCATTACCACCGATGGTAAGAACTTGATCGTCGTGAACTTCAACCAGGATAAGGAAGGCGCCGTTTATCCCACGCCCGAAGCCATGAAGGCCGCCGTCGATGCCGGCCTCAACGCCAACGTCGAGGCCTATGTGGACAACGTAAAGCAGGAGCCCCTTATCGCCCAGTTGCCCAAGAAGGGTAAAATCGTCAAGGAGACCGAGAACAAGCAGTTCGGTTACAAGGAACTGGAACTGAGCAATGGCGCACGCGTCATCCTCAAGAAGACCGACCTCAAGGACGATGACATCCAGATGAGTGCGCTGCAGCGCGGCGGAAACTCGATCTATGGCGAGAAAGACCAGGCCAACTTCTCACTCTTTGATGCCGTTGTCGAAGTGAGCGGCCTGGGTGAGTTCAACAACACCGAGCTCGAGAAGGCCCTCGCCGGCAAGCAGGTGAGCTGCGGCATGAGCATGAACAACGAGTTCAACAGGGTCAGCGGCTCATCGACTGTCAAAGATCTGGAGACCTTGTTCCAACTCAACTACCTGATGTTCACCGACATACGCAAGGACGAGAAGAAGTTCAACAACCTGATGAGCCAGCTCGACATGATGCTCAAGAACAGGGACCTTGTTCCCGAGACGGCATTCAGCGACTCACTGAGCCTGACCCTGGGCAGCCACAACTGGCGCAGCAGGCCCTTCACCGCCGAGTTGGTCAAGCAGCTCGACTATGACCGCACACTGCAGATGGCCAAGGAGGCCACCGCCAATGCCGGCAGCTACACGTTCTACTTCGTTGGCTCGTTTGACGAGGCTGTGATCCGCCCGCTCATCGAGCAGTACATCGCCAGCCTGCCTGGCAAGAAGGGTGCCAAGACCAACTGGGTAAACATCGACAACTACCCCGTCGGTCAGGTCATCAACCACTTCACCCGCAAGATGGAAGATCCCAAGGCTTACACAACCATCTACTGGTATGACAAGACCACGCCCTATAGCATGGAGAACAATGTCAAGGCCGACCTGCTGGCTCGTGTCCTGGACAAGATTTACCTGCAGAAGATCCGCGAGGATGCCGGTGCTGCCTATTCCACCAGCGCCAGCGGCTGGTCAACCTTGAATGGTGACAACCCCTTCAGCTGCATCTACGCCTACTGCCCCGTCAAGCCCGAGTTCACCGACCTGGCACTGCAGATCATGAATGACGAACTCGTTGCCGCCGGCAAGAGCATCGACGCCAGCTCACTCGAGGACTTCAAGGAGCTCCTGATCAAGGACTATAACAACGAGATTAAGGAAAACTGGTACTGGATGTGGGTACTCAACCGCTATGTTGAGCGTGGCCTCGATAGCCACACCGGTTATATCGACATCGTCAAGGCTCAGACGCCCGAGTCGATTGCCGCCTTTGCCCGCCAGATCCTGGCCGCCGGCAACAAGGTTGAGGTAGTCATGACCCCCGCCGAGTAATCACAAGACGCATTCATTCACGAGCCAGAGACTCTTTGTGTAGAGTCCCTGGCTCTTTTTTTTTAAGCCTGTTGAAGAAGCAGGCCTCAGCCTGCCAGCCTATTGAAACAGGCCTCTTTGCCCTAATATCCATCACCCATTAGATAATTGATAGTGGGCACCAATAGCATTTTTCTGGAAGTTTTTGTAGTTTTCAACGGGTTGATGGCGTCTAAAGGGCAAGAGTTGCTTATCTTTGCAACTAACAACAACTAAAAATAAGGACTAGAAACTAGAAACTATATTATGGCTTATCTTGACATCAACAACGTGGTGAAGCGCTACGAGGAGCATACCGCTCTCAACGGCGTTTCCATGCAGGTGGAACAGGGCATTATCTACGGCCTGTTGGGACCCAACGGCGCCGGCAAGAGCACCCTGATCCGCATCATCAACCGCATCCTCGCGGCCGACGAGGGCACCGTGACCCTCAACGGCAAGCAGATGACCGACGACGACATCGCCCACATCGGTTACCTGCCCGAGGAGCGCGGCCTGTACAAGAAAATGAAGGTGGGTGACCACATCGTGTATCTGGGACGACTCAAGGGCATGACCAAGGCCGATGCCGTGGCATCGATGCACTGGTGGCTCGACCGCTTTGACCTCAAGGAGTGGGAAAACAAGCGGGTCGAGAACTTGTCCAAGGGTATGCAGCAAAAGGTGCAGTTCATTGGCACCGTCATCCACCGTCCCCCGCTGTTGATTTTCGACGAGCCGTTCTCGGGCTTTGACCCCGTGAATGCCGAGCAGTTGAAGGTCGAAATCCTGGCCCTGCGCGATCAGGGCAGCACCATCCTGTTCTCGACCCATAACATGGCGTCGGTCGAGGAAGTGTGCCAGCAGATCACCCTGCTCAACCACGCCCAGGTGGTGCTCACCGGCAGCGTCGACGAGGTGAAACAGCAGCACAAGAAGAACATTATCGCGGTGCAGACGCCCGACAAGATCGAGGCCAACGACGCCCTCTTCACGATCCTGCCTCCCGACCCCGTGAAAAAGCAGGACACCCGCATCAAGCTCGCCCAGGGCGTTAACGTGCGTGACGCCATCAACTGGCTTAACGAGCACTATCACCTGACGGGCTTCACCGAGGTGCTGCCCAGCATGAACGAGATTTTCATCGAAACCGTCAAATCCAAAAACACTACAGAACAATGAATAAGCTTCGCCTCATCATCGCCCGTGAATACTTGTCGATAGTCGGGCGCAAATCATTCATATTCATGACCTTGGGCATGCCCCTGCTGTTCATCCTCATCATGGCCGTTCCCATCGGGCTGGCCTATCTCAACGACAAGGGCAGCGACACCCAGCAGATTGCCGTCATCGACGAGACGGGCCGTTATGCCGCCGCGCTGCACAGCGACGACATGTACAGCTTTGTCGCCATCAAGGGCGACACCGTGACCAATGCCCGCGAGTTCTATGACAAGGCCAATGGCAGCCTGGACGCCATCATTATCATCCCGCGCGATGTGGACAGCACCGGCGTGATCAACATCTTCAGCGAGGGAACCATCACCCCCGCCCTGGTATCGAGTGTGCGCAACGTACTGGCCGACACCATCGAGAGCGCCCACCTCGCCGCCATGGGCATCCCTAACCTGCAGCAGATGGTAGATCAGGCACACGTCGATGTGGACGTTCGTTCGATCAAGTGGAGCGAAGAGGGCGAGCAGGAATCCTCGACCGATGCCGCCATGGGCCTGGGCTTCTTGCTGTCGTTCATCACCTATATGTTCGTGCTCATGTATGGCGCAATGATCATGAACAGCGTCATCGAGGAGAAGACCAACCGCATTGTCGAGGTCGTAGTGAGCAGTTGCCGTCCCTTCCAGCTCATGTTGGGCAAAATCATCGGTGTTGGGCTCGTCGGCTTAACCCAGATGGCCATCTGGATTGTGCTGCTGGGAATCGTCGGCACCATCGCGGGTAGTTCCTTTGGCCTGAGCGGCATGACAACCGGATCCGTTCCGCCTGAGGCTATGGCTGCTGCCCAAGACTCGGGATTCATGCAAGACATCATGAAACAAGTCTTGTCCATCAATTATGTGCCCATTATCCTAAACTTTGTGCTCTACTTCATCGGCGGTTACCTGCTTTACAGTGCGCTCTTTGCCGGACTGGGCTCGGCAGTTGACCAGGCCAGTGATGCCTCACAGTTCACCACGCCCGTCATCCTGATCATGCTCATCGCCTTCTATGCCGGCATCGCCTGTGCCGAAAATCCCATGGGTCCCATGTCGGTGTGGTGCTCCATCATCCCGTTCACCTCACCCGTGGTGATGATGGTGAGGTTGCCCTTCGGCGTTCCCACGTGGCAACTGATATTGAGCATCGCCCTGCTGTTCGGCACCGCGCTCTTCATCACCTGGCTCGCCGCTCGCATCTACCGCCGCGGCATCCTGCACTACGGCAAGAAGGCCAGCTTCAGCGACCTGTTCAAGTGGATGAAGTGAGATATTCAGTCCCTAAAGTTTTAGGGACTGAAGTTTAGAGTTTAGTGTTTAGTGTTTAGAGAGGCATCCGCTTCCTAAGGCCTAACAACTAAAAACTAAAAACTAAGGACTAAAAACTAAAACAATGCGAATTGTGATACAACGGGTGACCCAAGCCTCGGTCACCATCGACGGACAGTTGCACAGCACCATCGGCCCCGGGCTGATGGTGCTGGTGGGCGTCCGTGAGGGCGATACCGCCGATGACATGCGCTGGCTGGCGCAAAAGACGGTGAACCTGCGCATCTTTGACGACGAGCAGGGCGTAATGAACCGCAACATCATCGATGCCGGTGGCGAGGTGCTCGCCGTGAGCCAGTTCACCCTCAACGCCTCGACCAAGAAGGGCAACCGCCCCAGCTACATCCACGCAGCAGGCCACGACCTGGCCGTGCCCCTGTACGATGCCTATTGCGACGAGGTGGCCAGCCTGCTGGGCAAGCCCACGAAGAAGGGCGTCTTTGGTGCCGAGATGCAGGTTGCACTCGTCAACGACGGCCCCGTGACCATCATCATCGACAGCCGACTGAAGGAATAGGCTTTAGGCATTAGGTTTTAGGCGTTAGGGAGAGTCACCCAATGCCTAACGCCTAATGCCTAAAACCTAAAACCTTATTTAGCCAAATTTCACATTCCTTACCACAGCTATGTGAAAAAATTTGGCTACTTTTGCAGTTTGTAGAAGATAGCACTACAAACAGACTTTAATTTTAATCATGATCAACCTGAGTGTAAATGTCAACAAGATAGCCACCCTGCGCAACGCGCGAGGCGGCAATATACCTGATGTACAACAAGTTGCCATGGACTGCGAGCGTTTTGGAGCCAATGGCATCACTGTACACCCGCGTCCCGATGAGCGTCACATACGCCGCAGCGACGTGTTTGCCCTGCGCCCCCTGGTGCGCACCGAATTCAACATCGAGGGCTATCCCAGCGAGCAGTTTTTGGAACTGGTGCTCGCCGTGAGGCCCACACAGGCCACGTTGGTCCCCGATGCCCCCACAGCCCTCACTTCGTCGGCCGGATGGGATGTGGAGCCCAACATGGAATTCCTGACCGGCGTAGTTGACCGCCTGAAGGAAGCCGGCGTGCGCACGAGCATCTTTGTGGGCACCGACCTGGACAACATCCGTGCCGCTGCACGCACCGGCGCCGACCGCGTGGAACTGTACACCGGCCCGTTTGCCGAGCAATTTGAGACCGACCCCGAGCGCGCCGTCGCTCCCTTCACCGCCGCCGCACTGGCCGCCCACAGCGTGGGACTGGGCCTGAACGCCGGCCACGACCTGAACCTCAAGAACCTCAAGTTCTTCCAGCAGCATGTGCCCCACTTGATGGAAGTTTCCATCGGGCACGCCCTCATCGCCGACGCGCTGTACCTGGGACTTGAGGCCACCATCAAGGCATATAAGGAATGCCTGAAATAAAAAGCGGTTTTTCACGTTAATTAAAGAGTAACCAAAAAATATAACGAATTAAGAAATAATTATGTCAATTCCCAACATGATTCTTGCCCAAGTAACGCCTGCCGACACGATGATTCAGCAGGCTGCCGACACCCTGCAGCAGGCCATGGACAGTGCCGCACAGGTTGTTACCGACAGTGTCGCCGCCGTTGCTGCGGCAACCGCACCCGCTGCTGCCGAGCCCGTTGTCAAGGAGCTCTCGGTGTGGGACCTCACCATGGCAGGCGGATGGCTCATGATTCCCCTGGCAATCCTGGCCATCGTAAGCATCTATATCTTCTTTGAACGCCTGTTCGCCATCAACCGTGCCAACCGTCAAGACAACTCCTTCATGGACCGCATCAAGGAATACATCCACCGCGGCGAGGTAGACCAGGCACTCACGCTGTGCCGCGATACCAACACCCCCTACTCGCGCATGATCGAGAAGGGCGTGACCCGCATTGGACGTCCCATGAACGACGTGCTCGTGTCTATCGAGAACGTGGGCAACATGGAGATTGCCAAGCTTGAGAAAGGCTTCAACTGGCTCGCCACCACCGCTGCCGGCGCTCCCATGATCGGTTTCTTGGGCACCGTTACCGGTATGGTACAGGCCTTCTTCCAGCTCGCCAGTGCCGGCAACAACAGCAACGTCACCATCCTTGCCAGCGGCATCTACCAGGCCCTGGTGACCACCGTCGCCGGTCTGATTGTGGGTATTGTAGCCCTGTTTGCCTACAACTACCTCACCTCGCGCGTCAACAAGGTGATGAACAAGCTCGAGGGCAAGACAATGGAATTCATGGACCTGCTCAACGAGCCGGCCAAGTAATTTAGGCTTTTAGGAGTTAGGAGTTAGGAGTTAAAAGTTAGGAATTAGGCGGATGCCAACTAACAACTAAAAACTTACAACTGAAAAAAACTATGGCACTCAAGAGACAGCATAATACCCTGTCGATGTTCAGCATGGCATCGATGACCGACGTCATCTTCCTGCTGCTGATCTTCTTCATGGTCACCTCGACGTTCGTCTTCCCGTCGGCGCTGGAGGTGAACCTGCCGCAGAGCAGCGAGCAGACAGCCATCAAGCCATCGACACGCATCTATGTGGACAAGGACCTCAACATGTATGCCACGCAGACCAGCGAGACCGGCGAGAGTGACCTCTTGCCCATCGCTCCCGAGCAGCTCGAAGGCTTCATGCAGGCCCTCAAGGCCGGCAACCCCGACGAGTTTGTCGCCGTCTATGCCGACGAGGAAGTGAACTACGGCAAGATTGTCGAGATTCTGGACAAGGGTTCCAAGCAGGGCGTGAAAATCGTCCTGGCCACCAAGCCCAGCGAGGCCACCTTCGGCCCCGTTGAAGAACCCGTCGCCGACCAGACGATGGTCACCGAACCCATCCCCAACACCTTGTAACACGTCATCACGATGGAAGAAGATCGCCGCAAAAATAGCCTTTGGGCTCTGCTGCTCACCCTGCTCATCACGGTGGGCACGCTGGCGTTGCTCCTGCGCTTCACGCTGCGCTATGAGCAGGCACCCAACATGCCTGACCTGACGCATCTGGCACAGGATTCCATCTTGTTTGGTGGCGAATATGTGATGCTGGGTAACACCATGGACTACGTCCAGAACGACCTCATGGACCAGCAGTCGGCCGACCAGAGCGCATCGCCACAAGAGGGCGACGACCCCGATATCGAGGCCGACGACATGGAAGATGCCGGCGAAGTCAACCACAAGACTCCGCCACTGGTTACCCAAAAGGCCGAATCGCCCCACAAGGTGAAGGAACAGCCCAAGGAGGCCGAACCCAAGAAGGCCGGCCCCACCAGGGAGAACGACAAACAGGTAGAAAAGCCCAAGGCTAAAGACAAGAAAGCCGAGGCCCAAGAGACCAAAGCCAAGAACACCAACGAGCAGAAATCCACCAGCAACGCCACCAACAACAGGGTGAAAAACGCCTTTGGCAATGCAGGTGGCAACGGCGGGGGACAACAAGGCTCGGCAGGAGGTAACTCCAACCAAGGCGTCCTGACCGGCAAACCCGGCATCACCGGACTCGTGGGCTACACCCTCGACTACTGGGCCAAACCCGTGCCCAACAGCAAGTGGTCGGGACGCGTCAACGTCAAGGTCACCGTTAACCCGCGCGGACAAGTTGTCAAGGCCACGGCCACGGGCGCTTCGGGCGACCTGGCGTCGCACCCTGAGGTGCGCCGCGCCTGTGAGCAAGCTGCCTTGAAGTCCCGCTTCTCGGTCCCCAAGAACACCATGACCGAGGCATTCGGCACCATCACCTACATTTGGCATTGACGCGCCGTTCTCGTCTCCCGTAACATCAGTAACCGTCCCTATTGCTACCGCTATAGGGGCGGTTTATTGATAGATTTACATTGATGATTGAAAAAATTTTGCGTTCACTGGCGAATAGCCTACCTTTGTTATCCAAAGCAATGAGAACAGCCGAAATATGAGCATTTTTCACAAACAGACCAGACAGGAAACCATCATCTACACCATCGTGTGGGGCATGTTGTTCTTGTCGCCGCTGGTGAGTCTTTTGTTCCATCACGATGATGCGTCAACCGACTCAGCATGGATTTGGCATTCTCTCGCCGAATCGTGGGTCTCGCTGCTGGTTTTCTTTATCGTTTTCCTGATTCACAACCATGTGCTGGCCCCCATCCTCGTCAAGCACAAGCGCCTCAAGCAGTACCTCATTTCTTGCGTAGTTCTTGTTACCTTTTTCCAGCTGGCCGAGTGCGCCCACAAGCCCAATGGGGCTCCACTCATTTCACCCACTGAAAGCGAAATGCCGCCTCCACGCCCTCCCAAGGGTCATCCACCTGTGGACAAGCACGACGTCTCGGTCTTTTTCATTGTCATCATGATGATTGGAGCCAACCTGGGCATGAAATACTGCTTCCAGAGTGAGGAAGAAAAGAAACACCTGGCCAAGCTCAGGGAGCAGAGCCTCAAGCAGGAGCTGGACTACCTGCGGTACCAGATCAACCCGCACTTCATCATGAACACGCTCAACAACATCCATGCCCTGGTGGACATCGACCCCGAACAGGCCAAGGACAGCATCGTGGATATGTCCAGGATGATGCGTTACATGCTCTACGAGAGCGACAAGCAGTATGTCACCCTCGACAATGCGGTCATCTTCCTCAAGAAGTATCTGAACCTGATGAAGTTGCGTTACAACGACCAGGTGAGTGTGCGCCTGAATGTGCCCGAGAATGCCCATGACAACGTCGCCATCGCCCCACTGGTGTTCATCCCGTTTGTGGAAAACGCCTTCAAGCACGGCGTGTTCTATAACGAACCGTCTACTATTGATATCGGCATCGAGAAGAAAGACGGACGACTGCTGTTCCACTGCCGCAACACCAAGAGCCATGCCAAGCACGAGTATGGCGGCGTGGGCCTGAACAACGTCACCAAGCGTCTGGAACTCATCTATGGCAACGATTACTCGCTCGACATCAACGACGGCGAGCAGGACTATGATGTGCTGCTCAACCTGCCCGTGAAACACGTTGACGACTTCTGTCAACCCAACACAACCGATGCAGCCGCAGCCAATAACTGAAACTGAAGAGAAAAAAGAAAAGCTATGATCAAGTGTATTGCGATTGATGACGAACCATTGGCCCTCCAGAAGCTGGTGGCCTATATCAAGAAGATTCCATACCTGGAACTGGTGGCACAGTGCCAAAGTGCCATCGAGGCCCAAAAAGTGATTGACCAGCAACAGATTGATGCCATTTTCCTCGATATCAACATGCCAGACCTGAACGGCCTCGAGTTTGCCAAATCGATGGAACAGAGCCACAGCTACGGGCCCATCATGGTCTTTACCACGGCTTACAGTGAATATGCCATCGAGGGTTACAAGGCCAATGCCGTGGGCTACCTGTTGAAGCCCTACGGCTTCGATGAGTTTGAAGCCGCCGCCCAAAAGGTGAAAGACATCGCCGAAATACGCCAGCAGGCGATGACCGATGTGACGACACAAGTCGATGACGACGGCACCATCTTTGTCAAGAGCGACTACAAGATTGTGCGCATGAACATCAAGAACATCCGTTACATCGAGGCCATGAGCGAGTACCTGCGCTTCTGCTGCGACGACCGTGCCAAGCCCGTTATCGTGCTGTTGAGCATGAAGAAAATCGAGGAGCACCTGCCGTCGAACATGTTCATGCGCATCCACCGCTCTTACATCATCAATCTGAACAAAATCTGCGAGGTCAAGAAGAACCATGTCGTCATCGAAGACGATGTGTCGTTGCCCATCGGCGACAACTACAAGGACGCTTTCATGAACTACCTCAACAGTAAGATCCTGACCAAATGACATACTGCCCGGTGGCGCTACATCGCCTCCCCGGGTAAGAAAAACACCATACACACTACAACGATTATTAATTTCTCATAGCTTTTCATGGGTGGCCCGCGCGTGATGCTCCGGCCACCTGACTTTTACGGACATACCCGCTCGCAGTACCCCTTCTTAAAAAAACTCCGTACTTTAAACTCTAAACGACAAACTTTTTGTAACTTTGCACGTTTTTAAGCGATTATAAATCTTATTCAACACTATGAATATTTCCTATAAATGGCTCAAACGCTATATTGACACCGACCTGACACCCGACCAGGTGGCCGAGGCACTGACCTCGCTGGGTCTGGAAGTGGGTGCTGTCGAGCAAGTCGAAACCATCAAGGGCGGTCTGCGCGGACTGGTTGTGGGACAGGTAGTTACCTGTATCGACCATCCTAACAGCGACCACCTGCACATTACCACCGTCAACCTGGGCGACGGCAATGACCCCGTGCAAATCGTGTGCGGCGCCCCCAACGTGGCTGCCGGCCAAAAGGTTATCGTCGCCACCTTGGGCACCAAGCTCTATGACGGCGACCAGGAGTTCACCATCAAGCGCAGCAAGATGCGCGGCGAGGAATCGCTGGGCATGATCTGTGCCGAGGACGAGATCGGTGTTGGCACCAGCCACGACGGCATCATCGTCCTGCCCGAGGACGCTGTGGTGGGCACTCCCGCTGCCGACTACTACGGCATCGAGAACGACTACCTCATCGAGGTGGATCTCACTCCCAATCGCATCGACGGCGGCTCGCACTACGGTGTGGCCCGCGACCTGGCGGCATGGATGCGTCGTCACGGCATGGACGGCAACCTGCACAAGCCCAGCGTGGACGCCTTTGCCAGCGACCGCAAGGATGACGGCATTCCCGTCACCGTCGAGAATGCTGAGGCCTGCCCCCGCTATGCCGGACTGACCGTGCGCGGCGTGAAGGTGCAGGAGAGCCCCAAGTGGCTCAAGGACCTGCTGCTCGCTGTGGGCCAGCGTCCCATCAACAACATCGTCGATATCACCAACTACATATTGCTGGGCACCGGACAGCCCATGCACTGCTTTGACCTGAGCAAGGTCAAGGGCGACCGCATCGTGGTCAGGACCGTGCAGCCTGGTACCAAGTTCGTCACCCTTGATGGCGTGGAGCGCACGCTCACCGGCCGCGATCTGATGATCTGCAACGGCGTGGAGCCGATGTGCATCGGTGGCGTGTTCGGCGGTCTGGACTCGGGCGTTACCGAGGGCACCACCGACGTCTTCCTGGAGTCGGCCTACTTCCATCCCACGTGGATCCGCAAGACGGCACGCCGCTTTGGCTTGAACACCGACGCGTCGTTCCGCTTTGAGCGCGGCATCGACCCCAACGAGGTCATCTACAACCTCAAGCTGGCCGCCATGCTCGTCAAGGAGCTGGCCGGTGGCGAAATCTGCGGCGATATCGTTGACGTCAAGGCCCACGACTTCCCCGGCTTCCCCGTGGAGCTGCGCTATGACTATGTGACGGGCCTCATCGGCAAGGACATTCCCCACGACATCATCCGCGATATCGTCAAGAGCCTGGAGATGGAAATCACTGCCGAGGACGAGGAGAAGATGCAGCTCGTCGTGCCCACCTACCGTGTGGACGTGCGACGCCCCTGCGACGTGGTCGAGGACATCCTGCGCGTGTACGGCTACAACAACATCGAGCTCACCAACGACGTTCATTCCAGCCTGTCGAACAAGACCGACGTGGACTGGCGCGACGACATGCAGGAGACCGTGAGCAACCAGCTCACCAGCGTGGGCTACCACGAGATCATGAACAACTCGTTGACCGTGGGTGCCTACTACGAGGGCCTGACGACCTATCCCGCCGACCTGTGCGTGAAGATCATGAACCCGCTGAGCAGCGACCTGAACGTCATGCGCCAGACGTTGCTTTTTGGCGGTCTGGAAAGCATCGCACGCAACATCAACCACAAGAACCCCAACCTGCGCCTGTATGAGTTCGGCAACGTGTATAGCCACGACGGCAGCATCAGTCAGGAAGAGAAAGCCCTCGCCCCCTACAGCGAGAGCACCCAGATGGCGATGTGGCTCACCGGCAACAACCACGACGAGTCGTGGGCCGACAAGGTGAGGGCACTCAACGTCTATGACCTGAAGGCCGACCTCGAGAACATGTTCGCCAACATGGGCATCAACCTGCGTGACCTGGTCATCGAGCAGTTTGAGGACGAGACTCTCAATCCCGCCCTGCGCTACAGCAACCGCGGCGGCAAGGTCATCGCCGTGATGGGCGTGGTGGACGAAGCACTGGCCAAGAAGTTTGACGTGGACCAGCCCGTCTATTACGCACAGGTGAACTGGAACCTCGCCTGCAAGGTGGCCATGAAGAAGGACATCAAGTACAGCGACCTGCCCAAGACGCTGCCCCTGCGCCGCGATCTGGCGCTGCTCGTCGACCGCAAAGTGACCTACGACGACATCCGCCGCGTGGTCGAGAGCACCGAGAAGAAACTGTTGAAGTCCATGACGCTGTTCGACGTCTATGAGAGCAACAAGCTGGCTGCAGGCAAGAAGTCCTACGCCATCAGCATGATTCTGCAAGACAACGAGAAGACCCTCAACGACAAGCAGATCGATGCCATCATGAGCAAGATCATCAAGAACCTGGAGACCCAACTGGGCGCCCAGCTGCGTTAAAGCACTAAAAACTAGAGACTAAGGACTTAAAACTGAAAACTAAGAACTTAAAACTTAATATATTATGGGAAGAGCTTTTGAATACCGCAAAGCAAGAAAGATGAAACGCTGGGGCAGTATGTCCCGCACGTTTACACGTATCGGCAAGGAAATCACCATCGCCGTTAAGGCCGGTGGTCCCGATGTTGAAGGCAACTCGCGCCTGCGCGCCCTCATCGCCAACGCCAAGGCAGCCAACATGCCCAAGGAGAACATCGAGCGCGCCATCAAGCGCGCCAGCGAGAAGGATGCCGGCGACTACAAGGAGGTCATCTACGAGGGATTTGGCCCTCACGGCATCGCTTTCCTGGTCGAGACCGCTACCGACAACACCACCCGCACCGTGGCCAACCTGCGCAACTACTTCAACAAGAAGGGTGGCAGTCTGGGCAACTCGGGCAGTGTAGCCTTCATGTTCAGCCACAAGTGCTACTTCCACGTCGCTCCCAAGGACGGCATCGACCCCGACGAGCTTGAACTCGAGCTCATCGACTGCGGCGCCGAGGAGTTTGCCATGGACGAGGAGGAAATCCTCGTGTCGGGCGACTTCGCCAGCAACGGCGACATCATGAAGTACCTCGAGGACAACGGTTTCGAGATCAAGAGCAGTGAGTTCGTTTATGAACCCGCCGACTACAAGGAGGTAACCGAGGCCGAGCGTGCCGACGTCGAGGCCCTCATCGAGGCCGTCGAGGAGGATGACGACGTCCAGAACGTCTTCACCACCATGGCCGAGGCCGAAGGCGGCGACGAGGAGTAATCCACACACAATCAACACGATGGCGGTCACTCTATCACGAGCGACCGCCATCGTTTTACACACAATCAACCACACCCCGATTCCGACTACCAGGAATTCTGCGGCCTAAGCCACTGATCTATAACACTCACAATAATCACAAAGCGTTGCCCACCAATGGCGCGGACAACGCTTTGTAATTCTTTAAAAACCTGATGAACGGTTCTCAGTAACTGACCTCAAACAGATGGTAGTTACTGTCGTTGAAGGTGGTGTAGCCTGGTTCGATGGTTAACTTGCCGTTAACGTCCATAGCCCGGCCGTTGAGGGCGCAGCTGTAGAATGAACCGCCCCGGATGGTGCAGTCGCTGTCACACTTCACGCCCTTGGGGTCCATGGTCTCATTGCGTCCTGTCAGCACCACGTTCAGCTCACCGCCAGTGAACAGGAAGGGCTCGGTCACGTTCACGCCCTTGGCATCATCGCCGGTGCACTTGATGTTGACCGTGCCGCCCGTCATGGTGATGTTGTAGTCGGCCTTCATGCCTGCAGCACCGGTTGTTTCCACGTTGCCCAGGCTGTCGGTCCCGAACTCTGTCGTGCCGCTATTGATGATGGTGGTGCGGCCGCCAGCGATGTAGATTAGGCTATCGCAGTTGAGACCCTTAGCGCCATCGGCAGCAATTTCCATGTTGATGACGCCACCCTTGATATAGATGTAATCCTTGGCCTTGATACCGTGGCCACTGGTGCTGTTCAGGTACAGCTTGGTTCCGGGGCGCACCATCACATAGTCGTCGCAGTTGATGCAGCTCTTGCCCGTGCTGTAGATGTTGAGCTGGCCCTTGCCGCTGATCAGGATCTGGCCCTCGCTGAAGAGTGCCGCCTTCTGGTCCTCGCCTTCAATCATGTCGTAAACCTCACCGTCGCGCAGGGTATTGACGGTGCCCTCGTTGAGCACCACATACAACGGCTTGCCACACTGGTTGTTGATGGCAGCGCCATGGGGATTGGAAATGTCCACACCATTGAGCAGCAGCTGGAACTTGCGCTCACTATAGAACTTGAGCGAACCGTTTGTCGTGCTGCCCGAAACGATGTAGCGCACACGCCTGGTGGCGCTGGTGATAGTCACATGGGCACCCTCGACGGTGACGAAGGTAGAGGTCGTTTCACCGGTCACGGTAGCCGTGTCTCCATCAAAGTTGATGTACATGGTCGTGCTCCAGGTGGTGTTCTCGACATAGTCGCCATAGT
>JAEEGI010012363.1_pt1 | contig 18277 bp, 9 predicted proteins | sample 8958751 | NCBI WGS metagenome assembly JAEEGI01 (sample SAMN16246545, study PRJNA631951) | gut metagenome | biome: gut microbiome; feature: rumen; material: KS-attached | host: Bos | place: Iran: Karaj | collected 2018-10 | reverse complement strand
AGCCCTACCTGATGCGGGTCCTTTTTTTCATACACCTCTTTGGGATTGTAAGTCAACGTCTTGCTTAACTTATAGCGCAGATTGGTGTTCACGTTACGGTCGCCGATCACTTTGACTGGATTCTGCGTGCGAATGCTGCCGTGATCCGTGGTGAGGATAATCCGGCGATCGCTTTGAGCCAGCGCGCGGAAGAGCTCTCCCACGGCCGAATGTCGCATCCAGCTCTGCGTGATGCTTCGATAGGCGGCCTCGTTGTTGGCCAACTCTTTGACCATGCGGATTTCCGTGCGGGCATGAGACAGCATGTCCACGAAGTTCAACACGATGACGTTGAGGTCGTGCTGCCTGTAGGTGGGCAGTTGCGCCAACAGCTTCTCGGCACCGACAGAATCGTTCACTTTGTGGTAGGAGAACGTGTTCTTTCTTCTGTATCGCTCCAACTGCGTCTGCACCAGGGGCGCCTCATTCAGATTCTTTCCCTCTTCCGAGTCTTCGTCGACCCACAGCTCGGGAAACATTTTCTCAATCTTATCCGGCATCAGTCCGGAGAAAATCGCGTTTCTGGCATATTGCGTTGCCGTCGGCAGAATGCTGCAGTAGAGATTCTCCTCAATGGAAAACATATCGGCAATCTCGTTGCGTATCATACGCCATTGGTCGAACCTGAAATTGTCAATGACGATTAGCGTGACCTTCTCGCCTTTGTCCAAAGCCGGGAACACCTGCGTCTTGAAGATGTCCGGCGACATCAGAGGCACGTCCTCACCGGGCACATACTGATCGCCGCTCAGACGCAGACGTATCCACTTTTCGTAGTTCTTCTTGATGAACTTGGCAAACTCCGTGTTGGCCTCTCCTTTCTGCATCAGCAGCATTTCCTTCATCTGAGAGTCCGTCTCCGAGAGCTCCAGCTCCCAAAACACCAATTTCTTATAGACCTCCTTCCAATCCTCCATGGTCATGGCCTCCCCCATTTCCAGGCTGATTTTCCCGAAGTTCTGCTGATAGTTCTGGTCCGTCACCTCCGTCTGAATCCTCTTTTGATGAATGTTTTTCTTGAGCGACAGGAGTATCTGTGTCGGATTGACCGGTTTGATCAGGTAGTCCGCAATCTTACTGCCGATGGCCTGGTTCATGATGTTTTCCTCCTCGCTCTTGGTCACCATCACCACAGGCAGAGCAGGATGCGCCTCTTTGATGCGCTGCAGCGTTTCCAGACCGGACAGACCGGGCATGTTTTCGTCCAGGAGCACCAGATCGTAATCTTCCTTGTCACACTGTTCAAGTGCGTCGAATCCGTTGGTCACCGTGTCCACGCCGTATCCCTTCTTCTCCAAAAACATGATGTGTCCCTTCAGAAGGTCAATTTCATCGTCTATCCACAGCAGCTTGTAATCCATCTTCTTTCCTTTTATTTATATGTCACGTCAGAAGCCGAACGGGAAGTCGTCCTCTTCCACTTCCTCCTCGGGGGCAGCCTCCGTGCCGGTGCCGTAGCCTTCAGGGACATCTTCCGGATCGATGTCCTCCAACTCCTGGTTTTCATCGATATTGATCTCCTTCGGCACTTCTATCGGCTGAATCTTTTCCTCATAGAACGTCTCATAGTCGTCGAAGCTGTAGTCCACGCCCAAGAGTTTCAGGTTGTCTTCGGCAATCAGCAGCGAACGGATGCCTTCCAACACGGTGGCCATGTGCTCGTCACTGTAGAGCATCTGAGCGTAGGCGTGCACCTCGTCATAACTCAGGAAGCCCTTCACCGCCAGCATGGAAATGCCGCCAACATCGGAGATTTCCAATTCGAAGTTACGCACCATGAAATTACTGAAGTTATAGCGCGCCACCTCGAAGAGCAGCTGATCCTCATCCAGAGATCCCTTCTCGTAGGCCAGCACAAAGGCATAGTTGGTCACACGCTCCTCCGTGAGCACTTTGACCTCCGTGCTGTCGCTGCCCTCGCCGAAATCTCTGAAGCGGCGCCCCCAGATGCCGGAAGCGTCCCACGGACCGCCCTGCAACAAACGACCGTTTTGCACGCCTTTCACGATTTGCGCCGCCATTTCGCTGATTTCCTCCTTGGAGTACTTCTGTATCAATTCCTTCAACAGGCTCAGGAATCCGCTGCGATCGCCACTGTAGAGAAGGCTCATAGCCTGCACGAACATCATCCTCGCACGGTGGGCGCCTTCCGGGAAATTTTGTGTATGCTTCTCGTAATTGCGGCCCACATCCTCGTAGCGATTGTCCATATAGGCGGCATAGGTATTTTGATAGAGCGAGTCCTCCATGTGGCGACCCCGTCGGGCAATCTGCTCATAGAGCGGGTTGGACAACGCCACGGCATGCTCCCCGTCGGCATATTCATCGATCAGCTTCTGCCGGTAGCTCTGCGCCTCGTCCCACAGACCGAGACGACCGCATATCAGGAACATGTGGTAATAGACATCCTCCATCTTTTCGTATTCGGGGAAGTCGCGCATCAGGCGCTCCAGGGTGCGCTTGGCCATAGAGAAGTTCTCCACATTCTCCTGCTCAAGAATGCCGGCATTGTACAGCCCGTCGGACAACAAGGCGTTCGACGCCGCCAACTGATCCTCCGTGAACGGGATTTGCCGGAGATAATACTCACGCTGATGAGGATCGTTGGCCAGCGAGTCCTTCAGGGCCTTGTCCGGATCATCCTCCGCAGGCTCCGTCACAGCCAGATCGTCTGCTGCAGCAGCCAGAGAATCCTCGGAGGCGCTGTCGTAGTCATCGAACTCGCTGTCGTTGAGTATCGTCTTATTGGTGCGGCGCCAGTTGTCTTCATTCTTTCTCTCACCCCATTTTTTGCGGAAAGCCGCCTTACCGGACGTCACGGTGGTTGTGTTATAGAAATACCACGCTCCTGCCTGACCCGAAACTCTCGTCTGAGCAGCCGCCGTAGCCGCCATGGCCTGACGGTTTTGCCGTATCTCGGCACGGTCTTCTGCCTGAGCCAGCTTCTTTTCCTCCTCCTTCTCCTTCTTCTTCAGGGCCTCGATGACGCGGTCGATGGCAGCCAGGTATTCCACCTCCGGCAATTTGGCCAATGCCTGAAGACTGTCCTGCAGCTTGACGGCCTCCAGATGCGGCGCCAACGGCTGCAGCGCATTCGCACGTTCCTCCACCTGTTTATACTCTTTCAACTCCTTGGAGAGAATCCCGGCGCAGGCCTGATAGGTGCGTGCAGCGTTGATGTAGTCTTCCCTCGCCCAATACATCTCCGAGAGTTTCAACAGCAGAGACGCCTTTGCCGGTCCGCCACCGGCACTCTCTTCCACACCCTTTTCCCACGACGCCAGACAGTTGGCCGTGTCAGGCAACGAAAGATAAATGTTGCCGATGGCATAGTAGATTTGGTCCAAATATTCGGTGTTGTTCTCATCTTTGGCCATACGTCTCAGACGGCGTATCATCTGCTTGGACTTGTCCTTGCCCATGACCTCCGTCTGCAACACACGCGCCGCCAGAGTCATTTCATAGGGCGGATTGGCCGCCACAACACGCGAGAGTGCGCTGTAAGCCTTCTGCTTCTCGCCCTTCATATTGTAGAGCTGACCGATCAGGAAGTTCAGACGGGCCCGACGGATTCGGCCCTTGGTGTGCTTCACCACATGCTCCAGTCGCGGCAAAGCCTCATCATATTGCTCCGTCAGGAGATAGTATGCCGCCTCCGTATTGGTCTTTTCCCTCGTGGCCTTAAAACTGAGGCTGTCACGCCCCACGCGTCGCAGCACGTCTTCTGCATCGTAGGGCCATCCCAATGCCACGTAGCAACGGGCCAAACGGGCTCTCGCCACCTGAGTGATGCGAGGCTGCGTGGCGTAGAGACGGATGATGTAGTTCCATGTGGCGCTGGATTCGATGAACTCTCCTTTTCTGAACTGCGCCTCCGCCATCATAAACCAGGCACGCCACAGATAGGGGTTGAACTCTCTCCTGGCCCTGAACTCTTTCTCCTCCGGCGTCATCCTCCTGTTCCGGTTGCCGGCAGCGGGCTTTTTCTTGATGCTGTGCTGCTTGATGGCCTTTTGCGCCTTTTCGATGGAGGTGTCGAAATTGCCGGAGCCCAACGACTGTGTCGCCACATTCTGACATTCGTACATCGGCAGGAGTCGCGTGTAGTCGTCCTTGTTGCCTTTGGTTTGGGCCTCCTCGCCCTCTTCAAAGGCTACCTGGCCGTTGTACAGGGTGTTAAAATGCGCATTGAAAGCGTGCCACCGCCGGTTGAGTGCAGTGTTTCTCTTCACCGAACAGCCTGAGAGCAGCCCGACGGAAAACAGGAGAACAGCAAAAGCCCGGATTACACGCATTGCAAAGAATAAACGGCCTAAGGCCGTCATTTATTGTCTTAGTTCGCCAACAATCATGATGACCTCGTCCTTCAAAGCTTCCGGAAGAGCCACCCCGCGCAGTTGCAACGAACGGCACCATCCGGCCACTTCGTCCTCCCTCATCGTCTCGAGCACATAGCGAAATTCGTCGATTTCATCGACCGAGTAATCTGCGCCGTCACGCCCCCTGAAGCGGTCCAGCTCCTCATCCTCGTAGTATTCCACCTCCTTGCTCACGGCAGCCAGCAGGCTTTCTTTCTCGCACACCTCATGCATGCCGCAGCATTCTGTCCCCAAAATCTCTTCTTCAGTCATGGCTCTGCGGAAATTCTTGCCAATAATTCGGATAAGACTTCGACACCACCTCCGGAGCGTTGACGGTGATGACGCCAAAAGGCAGACAGGCACAGGCGAAGGCCATAGCCATCCGGTGATCGTCGTAAGTATCTATCGACACCTGCTCCGAGGGAGGCAGGCTTCTGCGCCGTCCGTTCCAGAAGAGCACGCTGTCGTTTTCCTCCTCGACGTCGTAGCCCAGCTTCGCCAATTCCGTGCGCAAGGCGTAAATACGGTCCGTCTCCTTGATTTTCAGACTTTGAAGTCCGGTGAAGCGGAAGGTCCTGTTCATAAAGGCACAGGTGCACACCAGCGTCTGCGCCAGATCCGGCTGCTCCACCAGATCCAGCACGAGGGGCTGCTCCGAGCCTCCGTAAGCACGGCCGCTGCCGCTGATTTTCACGCCGTCGCCGGTGAACTCCGTCGTCACGCCCAAAGGCTTGAAGAATTCCTGCACGCGGGCATCGCCCTGCAGACTCTCCTCAAAGAGTCCCGGCAGCAGCGCTTCGCCTCCGTCGAGTGCAATCAACTCATACCAATAGGAGGCTGCACTCCAGTCGTTCTCCACCCGATAGAGCACGGGCACATAAGGCTTGGGTGACACACAGACCGTCCGCTCGTCCCTCCACGCCACCTCAGCGCCGAATGCACGCATGATGGCCGTCGTCATGTCGATATACGGGCGACTCACGATGTTGCCCTCCAGAGTCAGCGTCAGGCCGTACTTCATCGTGGGCCCGATCATCAGTAGGGCGCTCACATACTGGCTGCTCACCTGCCCGGACAGACTGACGGCACCGCCGTCCAGCCTGCGTCCCCGGATGCGCAACGGGGGGAAACCCTCTTCGCCTTCATAGGCGATATCGGCGCCCAAGGCTCTGAGCGCATCCACCAGAATGCCGATCGGGCGATGCTTCATGCGCTCCGTGCCGGTGATGACATACGAGCCCTCCGTAACGGAAAAACAAGCCGTCAGAAAACGCATCGCCGTGCCTGCCGCCATGATGTCGACGAGCTGCGTCTCCGCCGTCTTCCCGGCACACTGACGCAAGGCCTTCACGACCACCTGACTGTCGTCGCAGTCGGAGATGTTCTCGATGTCCTTCTCCGCACATCCTCCGGCCAGGGCCGAAATGACGAGTGCGCGGTTGGATATGCTTTTGCTGGCCGGCAGATGAAATTCCGTCGGCAGAGCGGTAGGTCTGTGGAGCGTCAGAGAAGACATTTTATGCGTTTTCTTTTCCTTATTATATATATTCGGGCACAAAAGTACGCAAAATTTTGCAGAAAACGCATTTTTTTCTGTATTCTTTGCTCGTATTTCGGAATTATTTCATACCTTTGCCCCCGCAAATTGAGAGCGGGATGTAGCTCAGCCCGGTTAGAGTACGCGTCTGGGGGGCGTGTGGTCGCAAGTTCGAATCTTGTCATCCCGACAGAAAAAGCAGTCATTTCGGTGGCTGCTTTTTTCTTTTCATTACTTTTTCGCCCGATGACACATTATAACTTTTTTTCACATTTCGTCTTTTAAACCTTTCATATACACTGTTGTCTTAAGACTGGTATGAAATATTTCTCACTGCTTCTGTTTTCTCTTTTCTCTCTATATGCCGGCGCCCAAAAAGTGACGGTGACGGGCACTGTTTCCGAGGCCTCCACCGGAGAGACACTTCCCGGAGCGACTGCGCTTCTGCTCTCTCCCAAAGATTCCTCACAAGTCACGGGCGGCGCGGCCAACATGAACGGCGTGTTCACGCTCCCCGCCGTCAAAGCGGGCCGATATTTGCTCAAAGTGAGCTATATGGGCTATCAAACACTCTATCGCGACCTGACGCTCTCCTCCCGCCGCAAGACCGAGGACCTCGGCAAGATTCAGCTTTTGGAGAACGCCAAGATCATGAAAGAGGCTGTGGTGGAGGCGCAGCTGGCACAGGTGGAGATGAAGGAAGACACCTTTGTCTATAACGCGGGCGCATTCCGCACGCCCGAAGGCTCCATGCTCGAGGATCTCGTCAAGAAGCTCCCCGGCGCCGAAGTGGACGACAACGGCAACATCACCATCAACGGCAAGACCGTCAAAAAGATCATGGTGGACGGCAAGGAGTTCTTCTCCAACGACACCAAGATGGCCATGAAGAATCTGCCGACGAAGATGGTGGAGAAGATCAAGTCCTACGAGCGCAAGTCGGACTACAGCCGCGTCACCGGCATCGACGACGGCGACGAGGAGACGGTGCTCGACCTCACGGTGAAGAAAGGCATGAAAGAGGGCTGGCTCATCAACGCCGACGGCGCATACGGCACGGAAGACCGCTATACGGCCAAACTCTCCGTCAACCGTTTCATGGACCACTACCACTTCTCCGTCATCGGCTCCGCCAACAATATCAACGACCGCTCGATGGGCGGCTGGGGCGGACGCGGAGGTCGCGGCGGCGGTGGCGGTGGCGGCATCGTCAGCAGCCAGATGGCCGGTGTGAACTTCGCTTGGGAGAACGGCAAGAAAGAGAATGAGGCCGGCTTGCTCAAGACGGGCGGCAACGTGCGCTTCTCCCGCACCGACACCGACAACTCCTCCACCACCAACTCTCAGACCTTCCTCAGCGGCTCGAGCCGTTGGAACAACTCCTTCAACGCCTCCAATCCCATCAACTGGAACCTCAACGCCGATTTCCGTCTGGAGTGGAAGCCCGACTCGATGACGAACCTCATCTTCCGTCCGAGCTTCTCCCACAGCGACAGCGATTCCGAGGGCGAATCCGAGTCCGTGACCTTCAACAAGAACCCTTATGACTACATGAAGGATCCGCTCCGCGACTATATCTATTGGGACGATCCGGACAATATTCGCGTCAACAGCAACCACCGCACCACCGCCTCCGAGAGCGTCACCAACAGCGGCAACGGCGACTTTCAGGTCAACCGCCGTCTGGGCAAACCCGGACGCAACATCACGCTGAACGCTGCCGGCGGCTACAGCCGCACCTCATCCGAGTCGCGTTCGCTCTCGCTCGTCAACTACTATCAGGAGGAAGACAAGGCCTACAACTACACCAAGCAGCACAACGTCAACCCCTCTGAGAGCTGGAACGTGCGCGGACGCCTCTCTTACACCGAACCCATCACGAAGGAACTCAACCTGCAGGCTTCCTATCAGTTCCAGTATCGTTTCTCCGATTCCGACCGCGGCGTCTACAGCGTGGACTCCACATTGAGCCGTCAGATGATCCGCGACATGGGCCTCACGGCGGAGGATCTCTACCTGGGCCGCATTCCCGGCATCGACACCGTCATGCTCGTGCAGGACTGGATCAACTCCCAGTATGCCACCTACAACGAGTACAACCACGACGCCAACCTCATGGTGCGCTACAACAAGAAGTTCCAGAACGAGCAGGAACTGCGCGTCAACGGCGGCATTTCTTTCCAGCCTCAGACGACGCATCTCGACTACATGAAGAATCTGATCGACACCGTCATCACGCGTCAGGTCTACAACTGGTCGCCCCGTCTGGATGTCCGCTGGCGCATCTCCAAGACTTCTCAGATGCGTGTCCGCTACAACGGCTATATGAGCCAGCCGTCGATGACGAATCTCATCGAGGTGATCGACAACAGCAACAAGCAGAATGTCACCGCCGGTAATGCCGGACTCGAGAGCAGCTGGACCAACAACTTCAACCTCTTCTACAACGACTATAAGACGGAGCAGCAGATGGGCTGGTCGGCATTCATGAATTACTCCATGACGAATCGCAGCATCTCCACCGCCACCATATACGACGATAAAACTGGCAACCGCTATTCCCGTCCGATGAACATCGACGGCAACTGGAATATCAATGGCAATCTGATGTTCAACTCCGCGTTAGGCAGTCAGAAACGGTTCAACATCAACACGCACACCGTGCTCTCTCACAGCAACTCCGTGGGTTACATCAGCAGCTCTGTCAACGTGGCAGACTACATCGGCACTACCGCCGTCACCGACATCGAAGAGATGACTGCCCTCTTCGAACAGGTGCCTCTCCAGAAGGCCACGACGAAAACCACCAATGTCGGCGAGACGCTGCGCCTGAACTACCGTATGGACTACGGTGAAATCGGTACTTTGGAAGTCGGCGTCAACGGCGGCTTCAACTATCAGCACGCCCGCAACGACCTTCAGCCGAAGGCCAATCTCGACACCTGGAACTTCAACTACGGCGGCAATCTGCTCGTCACGCTCCCGTGGGATATGACCTTCTCCACCGACATCGGCCCGCAATACCGTCGCGGCTACGACGACGAGTCCATGAACACGACGGAGCTCATCTGGAACGCACAACTCTCACAGAACTTCCGCAAATGGCTTCACGGCCACGACCTGGCTGTTTCGATCCAGTGGTTCGACATCCTGCAGGAGCGCAGCAACATCTCGCGCAGCATTTCGGCCACACAGCGCAGCGACACCTACACCAACACGATTCATTCCTATCTCCTCTTCCACCTCATCTACAAACTCAACCTCCTGGGCAACAGCGAAGCGCGTGCCGCAATGGGTCCGAGAGGCCCGCTGATGACGAACGCCGAAGCCGGTCGTGCCGGACGTGAAGGTCGCGGCGGCGGTGGCGGCGCTCCCGGCGGAGGCGGTTTCGGAGGCGGCGGTGGCGGAAGAGGCCGCTGATTTCCTTTTGTTACACTAAGTCAAAGAACGCGTATAAAACAAGTGAAGGTGCCGTTTAATGCACCTTCACTCTTTTTATTGTTCCGTCTTCGTTGAAATACATCCGGTCGATGCAGACCTCCCGGTGGAAGCCCGGCCCCATGTCGCGCTTCATGTAGTTCTTGTTGATGCGGTGATAGACGATATACCATTCGTCCTTGCCGGGAATCTGGAGCACGCTGTTGTGCGCCGTGCCGTAGATTTGCTTCTCGGGATCCTGAATCAGGATGACGGGGTCCTTGGCCACTTCGATGGGGCCGAGGGGCGACTTGGCGGTGCCGTAGGCCACGTGATAGTTGGGCGAACCCGTGTCGTCCACGCTCCAGAGGAAGTAGTAGAGCCCGTTGCGGTAGAAGACATAGGGGGCTTCTCTGTAGGCGTAGTCCTGCAGCGTGCCGCCCTTGGGCGTCATCAGCGTCACGGTCTCGTCCTTCACCTTCGTCATATTGTTCTCCAGCTCGGCGCCGGCCATATAGCCGTTGCCCCAATAGAGGTAGTATTTGCCGCTCTGGGGATCGTGGAAGACGTCCACGTCAATCTGCTGCCCGCCTCTCTGGCCTTGGGGCAATTCCGTCACGATGGGCTCTCCGTGATCCGTGAAAGGCCCTGTGGGGCTGTCGGCTACGGCCACACCGATGCTCTTGCGGTCGCGCTGCTTGTCGTGCCCGCTGTAGTAGAAGTAGTATTTATATTGGCCGTCGGCCTGCTTCACCTCTTCGATGCAGGGCGCCCAGGCATTGCCTACGGCCCAGGGCACCTGATCCGTCGCCAGGTCGAGCATGATGCCTTCGTGCTTCCAGCACTTGAGGTCTTTCGAGGAGAACACGGTGAAGTAGTATCCGCCCCAGCCTCTGGCGCCGTCGGTGGTGGAGTAGATGTAGTAGCGTCCCGTCTTCTGGGAATACATCACTTCGGGATCGGCGTGAAACTCCGGGAGCACGGGGTTCTTCCCCAGTTCGATCTTCTTGGCCTGCAGACCGCAGAGGCCGCAGAGCGCGATGAGGGTGCACAATGTCTTTTTCATGATTCTCTGTAAAAGTCTAAAGATTCGTATATTTCAGATGTTGTTGCCTGTCGGTTGATGCGGATGTCGCCGATGCCGCCCAAGAGGGTGAAGTTGATGCTGTCGGCCTCGTTCTTCTTGTCGTGGGTCATCAGCTCGAGCAGTTCGGGGTAATCGTCGCAGGTGATGTTCATGCGGCCGTAGTGCTCGCGGATGAAGCGTACGGTCTGGTGGAGCTTCTCCGTGGGGAACTGCTCCTTCACGGCCGAGAGCCACAGCTCGGCCATCAGGCCCCAGGCCACAGCGTAGCCGTGGAGCACGGGTTTGCCTCTTCTCAGCGCCAGACTCTCGAGCGCGTGACCCACCGTGTGGCCCAGATTCAAGGCCTTGCGCAGGCCCTTCTCCGTGGGGTCTTCGGTCACGATGCGCTCCTTCACGGCGATGCTGCGGGCGATGAGGTCGCTGCCTCTCTGCCTCTCCCTCACGCCGAAGGGATCCTGCATCAGGGCGGCCCAATGGCTTTCGGAGTCCAGGAGTCCGTGCTTGAGCATCTCGGCGTAACCCGAGAGTATGTTTTCGTCGTCGAGCGTATCGAGGAAGTCGGTGGCAATGAGCACGCTGCGCGCGTCGGAGAACACGCCGACCTCGTTTTTCAGCCCGCCGAAGTTGATGCCCGTCTTGCCGCCCACGGAGGCATCCACCTGCGAGAGCAGCGTCGTCGGCACGTTGATGAAGGCCAATCCCCTTTTGAAGGTCGAAGCGGCAAATCCGCCCAGATCCGTCACCATGCCGCCGCCCAGATTCACGAGCAGCGAATGGCGTGTGGCGCCGCCTTTCTGGAGTTCGGTCCACACGTGCGCGAGCGATTCCAATGTTTTATTTTCGTCGCCGGCGCCGATGGTGATGACCTTCGCACCCTGCATCGCGCTCATCTTCTGTACCTTGGGCCAGCAGAGGCGCAAGGTCGTCTCGTCGGTCAGACAGAAGAGGCGGTCGTGCCTCACGCGGGCTACGGCCTCCCCGAGGCTGCGCTCCAGCTGCTCCACTATGATGATGTCCTGCTTCATTCGAGTGTGGCCCCCTGATAGTAGAAGTTGAGTATTTCGCGATAGCTCTTGCCCTGATGGCCCATCACGGCGGCGCCGATCTGGCAGAGACCCACGCCGTGACCCCAGCCTCTGCCTTTGAGCAGGAAAGCTGCCGGCACCTTGCCGGGCGCATTCTCCTTGCCGGAGAGATCGATGGCGGTGGCTTCGAAGGCGCTGGAGTAGAGGTGCGTGCGTGAGAGCGACTTGCGTATTTCGAGCTCCTTACCTATAATAAGAGAGCGCTCCGAGCCCACGATTTTCAGCTTCGAGATGTGTCCGCCGGGTCCGCGCTCCACGGGCTCCAGGGCGAGGATGTCGCCGAACTCCACCTTGAGATGCTCCTTGAGCATGTCGTGCAGCTCTTCCTGCTCCAGCTTCACCTCCCAGCGGTAGAAGTTCTGCGTCTCCAGGTCGTAGTCGTTGAGCACCTGCGCGAGCACTTCCCTGTCGTCGGTGTTGCACCAGGGATCCTCCACGCTCTGCAGATAGGGCTTGCGTATGTTCTCCCAGCAGTATTGGTATTCCTCCGTGCGTCCGCCGCAGCATTTGGAGAAGCGTGCGTCGCAGATTTCGACGGTTCCATCGCTGTTGGTGTATTTCAGCACCTGCCCCTTCGTGGCCTCCACGGCCTCTTTCACTCTGGGGTTGGCCGCACGCGTCACGCCCTGATAGCGCTGACAGTGGTCGTCGGCGCAAACGTCGAAGAGCGTGTGGTCTTCGCGGTCGCGCCAGCGGATGAGCTCGTACTTCGTCTTGATGAACGAGAAGAAGGGCGAACGCTCGCCTTCGTCGCGCTTGCGACGCTTCTCCATCTGGGCGTAGAGCCACGAGCGCGAGATGACGGCCGCAGCCTTGAGGAATTCCTGCGAACAGGTGGCTTTCATCTCACTGGAGATGACGCTCACGAGATAGTCCTCCACGGGCAACTCGTTGACAGCCACGATTTTCTCTTCATCCACGATGAGGCGCAGGCGTCCCTGGAAGGTCTGCGTCTCCTGACGCTCCCAATGGAACTGCACGCCGATGGTCACATCCGAGAGCGAGAAGGTGGCGTCGTCGCTCACGGGCGCAAACTTCAGGTTGCGGTAGAGCTGCCCGTTCCACCGTATGCTGCCCTCTTCGCAGACGACGGTCTGCTCGCCCGTCACCGTCTGTCCTTTGGCGGTATATTGGCCGTTGATATGGAAGCGCAGCGAGGGCGCCGACATGATGCCCACGCTCACGATGCTGTCGGTGAATTCGTCCTTTTTCGTCTCCTCCTCCTTTTTCTCCTCGCGCTCTGCCGGCTCTTCGGGCTCCTTGTCGGTGACGGCCTCGATGACGGGCTTGAGCTCCTCTTCGCTCAGCGTCACCTCTTGCAGGATGGAGGCGGCGAGCTCGGGCGTCATCCGCTGGAAATCTTCCTCACGCGGCGTGATGATGAGTCCGCCCATATCCAGCGCGCCGGGACTCACCATCGGCTCGGGATAGCAGTCGGGCCGGTGCTTCTTGCGGGGGAAGATGAGGGTCACGATTTCGTCTTCGCGACCGACGCCGCCTTCCTGCCTCCAGGTGATGAGGTTGAGGCGGGGCTCCTCTTCGCCCTCGACTATCGGGAGCGCTTTGTAGATGCGCTGACACAGGAGCGAGTCGGGCTCCGTCGGCAGCGAGCGTATGGCGAAGACGGGACAGAGCCAGCCCTCCACCAGATAGAGGCCGCAGCGGTCGCTCGTGTTGCCGGCCTCCTGCATCTGTGCCGATCCGGCACCCGTCAGCGGGTAGAGCCGGCGCAGGTGGTTCTCCCATATTTTCCAGTCGCGCTCCAGCGGCATCACGCCTCTGCTGCCGGCCTGCAGATGCATGTGGTCGGGACAGGAGGCGCCGCATTGGGGCCCGTTGTAGAACACGATGTCTTCGGGCATCGTCCAGGCCATACGCCTCATCGTGCTGAAGTGCGACCAGATGCTCTGGGGCGTGTGGCGCCGTGCGGGTATGGTGAAGTGGCGCGGCAGTATGGGGAAGGGGTTCACCAGGATTTGGTAGTGCTTCTCCATCTTCAGCGCGTGCTGCTCTGCGGGCCTGTTGTGGTCGCAGAGGAAGCAGGGCCTCTTGGCGATGCTGTCTTTGTCCACTTTGGCGGCGGTGGAGCCGATGCGCGAGGGGTTCCACTGCACGGTGATGTCGGTCTCGCCGCTGCTCAGCGTGCGCGTCTGCACCTGCTCGGCGAGGTTCTTATAGTTTTGTGCGGCCAGGGGCCACTGTTTCAGCTCGTTGCCGAAGAACTCCTCCACCTCTTCGCGGCTCACTTCGTGCTGCCAGAGGCGGTTGAGGGTCTGACGGGCTTCTATCTCGCGGCTGCGCAGGCTGTCTTTGTAGAGGTTGTTGAGGTTCTGCTTCTCCTGCGAGAGATCGGCGTCGGAGTTGCCCTCCCAGCGGCGGCAGAGATAGAGCTCGTCGTAGATGCGCCCGATACGGTAGCGGCGCGAGATCATCAGGCCCAGAGCGTAGTCTTCGCCGTAGCTGGTGTTGGGGATCTGTATCTGGCGCAGGACGGGCGTAAAGAAGGCTCTCGGCGCACCCAATCCGTTGATACGCAGCGCGTTGTTGCGCCCGTTCTGCTGCGTCCACTCACGATGGTCGATGAGTCCTGGCGGCAGCGTCTCCAGCTGGAAGTTGCAGATGCGATACGAGCCCACCACCATCGCGGCACCCTCGTCATAGAACTGCTTCACGATCCTCGCCAGCGTGTCCTCGCCGCTGTAGAGGTCGTCGCTGTCGAGCTGCACCACGAAGCGGCCCACCCGCTCGTCATGCACGGCGCGGTTCCAGCATCCGCCGATGCCCAGATCGTCCCTCTCGGGGATGATGTGGATGAGCCTCTCGTCGCTGAATTCGTCGATGGCTTCGGCGGTTCCGTCGTCGGAGTGGTTGTCCACCACCATCAGGTTGTATTTGAAGGGCGCCTTCTGCCTCAGGACGCTCTCAATGGCGTCGCGTATAGTGCGCACACGGTTGCGGACGGGAATCACCACCGTCGCTTCCACGGGGAATTCGCCCTCGTCGAGCTTCACCACATCCACCTCGTCGCCGTGCAGATAGGCGTTGATGGCCCTCAGATGTCGGGTGCAGGCCCGCTCCATCTCCACCTGTGCGGCGCGGTTGCGGGGATCCACGTAGTCAAACTGCTTCACGCCGCTGGCTCTCAGGTCGGTCTCGTCCATACGGTAAAGGAACTCGCGGATGTGCAGCGGAAGCCGCTGTCGCGAGCAGAAAAGGCGCAGGTCGTAGAGGGCGGCAAACTGATAGAGATGCGTCTCCTCCTCCACGTATTGCTGCAGGGCCTCGCGGCGCAGCATCACGAGCCCGCCCATCTGGAAGTCGTCGCGCACGCTGCCCGTCTGGCAGTCGATCAGCCTCACGTCGCCCTTCTCGCTGCGGTAGTCGCAGTAGCTCCAGGGCGCGCCGCTGTCGTCCATCACCGTCTGCCATCGCTCCAGCGCGTGATAGCCCGGACTGACGCTGCCGGGCTTCGTGTGGAGCAGGATGTAGGGCGCCTCGCCGGTCTTGGCGATGCTGCGCAGGGTGTGTGTGGAGCCGAGCGAACCCTCCAGCGCATAGCGTCCTGCGAGGAGCGGATCTTCGAATTGCTCGGGTGTATGGGAGAAAAAGTCTATCATTTCTCTATATATTGTTTCGTTTTTCGCCACAAAGATACGAAATTTTTTCCGCATTTCCAAATATTCGGCGTTTATTCTTCGCCTGCCCCACCCTTTTGCCGGCACTTTTTCCTGACATCGCCCCCTGGGGCCCTTTCCCGTTCAGCGCCTGCGCTTCTCCTGCACTTCTACCGCGCAGAGCCGCTGCAGAGGCTTACCAGAGGCTTCGATTTTGAACATTTTGCCCGATTTCATCGAGCCCTCTGGCTATAATCACCTCGCTCTTTTTTCCCTCTTTTTCTGCTTTGTTCCTTCCTGCCGCCTGTGAACAATATTTTACATTGTCGCCGTTTGCCGCCCGGACGCAACATTCTCAAGAAAATATCGGAGCGGCAGCGCGGACTTTGTCCTTTTTCGGGCGCCGTGATGAGCGAGCCCTCACGAACAAGCTCGCAGGCTCTCGCCCTTCACGCCTCCCTCGGATTGCTTCCCAATCCTCCCTGCCTTCCGCCGGAAAATGGCCTTCGGCCTAAAATTGCTTCCGCTCGCGCTTCAGCATAAAATAAAAGAATAATCCAAAAAAAACAGTCGAAAAACTTGTTGCCGTTTAAAATAATCGTATATTTGCCGTCACTTATGAATATTTCCATTGAAAGAACGCCTCTCGACGAGGCCACACGACAAACGCTGATCGAACTCACCTATCCGGTTATCCACAGCATGCATTTCGTGCACAAAAATCTGGGACCCGGACTTCCCGAGTACATCTACCAAGAAGCGCTCTATAAACATTTGCAGAGCAGCGGCCTCGAAGCCGTTAAGGAGTACAAACACCACCCCGTTTTCTGCGGAGAGCGTTTGGAGAGTTTTGTCCGAATGGATTTGATTGTTCGTCTGCCTCAGGGCAATGTGATCATCGAATGCAAAAGCATTACCGCTTTGTCCGAGAAAGAGCGTTTTCAGACCTTCGGTTATTTACGGGCCACAGAATTCTCCGCGGCCCTTTTGGTAAACTTTGGCACCTGGCCGAAAGCCCAAATCGAGCGTTATTGCTTTAGCGACGGTCTCATCCGTGCTTTCTAATCCATTTTGCATCGAAACGAGTTGCGACTGCTATAATTATTTTATGCCGCAACGAAGTGGAGGCAATTTTAGGCCATTGGCCATTTTCCAGCTGTGGGAAGGCCCAAGGGCCGGAGACAGAGCGAATGACAGACGTCTGGGAGCAATATCCATGCATCGCATGAATTTGCTCACAAGCGGATGTCGGGAGCTCGGCCTCAAGAAGGACGAAGTCCGTCCCACAGCATTTTCTTAAGAATGTCCGCAAACGGGCTGCAAACGCCAACTGCAAATCAAGCTGAAACTTATTGCAAAAAGAGCAAAATTTGCATTTTAACATAATTTTTTTGAAAATTTTCACCCGAAAAGTGCTCTTGTATTTTAAAATTCTTTATCTTTGTCATGAAAAATAGGCCAAAACGGCAAAAATTGTGCCCGAAAAGGCCGCCATACATATTAAAACACGCGTTACGCGAGCGCACAAAAGACAACGAAACAACAAACTCAATACAAACAACAACAGAAAACACACAGAGATCATTAACCGAAACCAAAAACTTTTCAAATCAATCTTTTAATTAACCTTATTATTAACTCAAAATTCTAACAAAATGAAGAACAAATTACTTCTTTTGGCAGCAGTTCTGCTCACAACGCTGAGCGTGAAGGCTGTAGATGTGATTGAGGAAGGTGTGGACTACTACATCATGAATGTAGAATCCGGCCTGTTCCTCGGTGGCCAGAACAACTGGGGTACACAACTCTCCCTAAGTTCTGACGCCGGTATCTATCAGTTTGTGCCCGGCACCACCGGCACGGGGTACAATCTTACGAACACCCTCGTAAGAATGGGCAACAAGTACGTCGGCACCAACCTCTATGATGACGCCGCCGGTACGGTAAAGGTTCCTGACCAAGAGGCCGCAGAGCCCGGGACCACAAAAACCGTGGATGGCATTTGGACAGTAGAAAACATGGGCGGCGGCATCTTTGCCTTCAAATGTGCCAGCGACTGGGCATACCAGAACGATGAATGGGTGGAAACCAAGTATGGTTATCTCAGTCAGGGTACAGAGGCAGGCAAAAAGAAGGGATACGTTGCCGTATTCGATGCCACCGAAGAGGCTTCGCAATTGGCGGACAAATCCCTATTTTATGTCTTCACCCGCGAGGAGGCTATTGCCCATGTTTCGTCGCTTGCAGCAAATCACAACGTTTCTTTCAACTTCTTGATGAAAAACCCCGACTTCTGCCGTGGACAGTATTGTACCGATTGGGCTGTCAGCTCTGACTGCTCAAACTACAAGATTGGCGCAGCATATTCTAAGAGTAGCGGCGGTAATATCAGCGACAGTTACAACGAAGATCAGAATGCCGAAACCTATTGCACACCCTTCACCGTATCTCAGACAATACAAGGTTTGCCCGCAGGTCGCTACCAGTTAGCTTGCCAGGGTTTCTATCGCCAAGACCAGCACAAGTCTGACGAACCCGGCGTAGGTATTCCCGTTGCTTTCGTTAAGTACGGCGACACGGAAGTTTCTGTGCCCATGCTTCCCCTTACCGGCACCGAGAACAGCATGCGTGCTGCAGCAACATCTTTTGCAGAAGGTAAATATCAGTCGGACCCCGTAAATTTCACACTCGAGACCGCTGCTGACTTACAAATCGGCTTTAAGAGCGAGAAAGGCTATTATTGGTGTATTTTCGACAACCTCCAGTTGATGTCCTACAGCAACGTGAAGGAGTATGCTGAGGGGGTTCTCGCTACCATCACCTACCCCTATGAGCCCGAAGCTCTGGCCAGCAAGGACGTGCGCCAAGCCTACGACAAGGCCTACTCCGACTTCCAGGCCTTCGTGGCCGGCATCCAGCCGGGTCGCGAGACCTTCGACCAGGTGGACGAGGAGTACGCCAAGTTCACCGCTGCTGAGACCGCTCTGAAGGCCAGCATCGCCTCTTGGAGCAATTACACCGTTGTTGCCGAGAAGGCCAAGACGCTCTACACTCAGATCACCAGCCAGGAAGGCAAGTACAACCCCAACACCGCACTGGACGCTCTGAACAGCTATGCCAACGCCGCTCCCATGGAG
>JAEEGI010012362.1_pt1 | contig 18278 bp, 16 predicted proteins | sample 8958751 | NCBI WGS metagenome assembly JAEEGI01 (sample SAMN16246545, study PRJNA631951) | gut metagenome | biome: gut microbiome; feature: rumen; material: KS-attached | host: Bos | place: Iran: Karaj | collected 2018-10 | reverse complement strand
GCGTTCATCCTGAGCCAGGATCAAACTCTTCTTTGTATATACACTATATAATTCTCAGTCCGACCCCGGCAGCTTCATTCTCTCTCAACTGAAAAGAATCAACGCTCTCGATTTTTCTTTCTTGAACAATTGTTCTCGGTACTTGCTTGTACTAATCTTTCAAACTTATCAAAGAACTTTGGTGCTTCAATCAGAAGCGGGCTGCAAAGGTAACAACTTTTTCTAACTCCACAAATTTTTTGTGGTTTTTTTTCAAAAAGTCATCAATACCATGCCACTTTCTCTGGCCCCATCTTGAATACAAGCTCGCCACCTGCCATAATCTCTGAGTACTCGATGTATCCCCTATCCAGGTTCCGGCCATTCAAGGTGATCGATTGGATGTATTTGTCTGTCGCGGACAAACCCTTGGCCTTGATCTTCAGGACACCACCAGGGACCTTCACATCAGCTTTATCAAAAGCGGGCGCACCGAACCAGAACCTAGTCGAAGCAGGCTCCATCTCGTAGAATCCCAAAGATGAAAGCACATACCAGGCTGACATTTGTCCGGCATCCTCATTGCCCGCAAGTCCCTCAGGATTATTCTGGTAGAACTGGTCATAGACCTGTCTCACGAGGTCGGCGGTCTTCCATGGCTGTCCGGCCATGGTGTAGAAATAGAGAATATGGTGGCTGGGCTCGTTGCCATGGACATATTGCCCAATCAGGCCGGTGATGTCGCTGGACACATTGTCGCCCTCAAGATGCGAATCGGCAAGGAACAGGGAGTCCAGCCTCTCGATGAAAACTTCCTTTGAGCCATAGAACTCCACAAGGCCGTTATAGTCGTGAGGAGCCAGCCAAGTGTATTGCCAAGCGGTACCCTCGCAATAATCAGTGACTTCGTGGGCGGAATGATAAGGGCTGAAAGGAGTCCGCCAGCTGCCATCGGACAGTCTGCCACGAGCCTGAAGAGTCTCCTTATCCATATAATAACGGTATGAGTGGCTGCGTCCGGTGAAGAAATCGGCATCTTCAGTTTTTCCGAGATGCGCCGCGGCAGCGGCCACGGCAGCATCAGCGATAGCATACTCCATGTCACAAGCCACGGATTGATTGTAAAGGTCGGAAGGGATGTACCCGTAGCCCTTACGTAAATCCTGCCCTCTGTCATCTCCCATCGCAGTGGTTTTCAACGCGTTCCAAGCCTTGTCCTTATCCACGCCGGCGACATCCTTGACAACCGCGTCGGCCACCGCGATGATGCCGGGGTTGCCCACCATACAGTCAGTCTCATTCGCCATCAAGTGCCACACCGGAAGCCTTCCCTGCTCCTCGCAAATCCCGATCATAGTGTTGACCATGTCGGTCTCGCGTTCAGGATGAAGAACGGTCATAAGCGGCATTTGGGCCCGGTAAGTGTCCCAAAGAGAGAAGGTTGTGTATTTGACGGATGTCCCTCCGTTCTTAACTTCACCGTCCGCTCCACGGTAGTCCCCATTCACATCGCAGAAAGTAGAAGGAACTATCATCGTGTGGTAAAGGGCAGTGTAGAAGACAGTCCTCGAGTCCTCATCAGCAGTCTGGATCTTGACTTTTGAAAGTTCCTCGTCCCATGCGTCGGAAGCAGCCTTCGCTGTCGCCTCGAAATCCCAGCCAGGAAGCTCGGCTTCAAGGTTAGCCTTGGCATTCTCCTCACTGACCGGAGATATGGCGACCTTAACCATAACCTGATCACCTTCAGCGGTTTTGAAGGAGGCCTTGCCGTAATTGACATGAACCTTTTCTGCCCCCATCTCCATTTCTCTCACACTTGTGACCTCCAAGGAATCGAACGGCTTGCTGAACTCGGCGTAGAAGAAAAGCTTCTGGTTCCTCGCCCAGCCTGATGAGAACCGGAAACCTTTTATGGTTTTTTCGTCAACCTGCTGGATGTCAGTGCTGTAGGCTCTGTCCCAGCAACCTCCGTTCTCAAGGTCAATCACTATCGCGGCCTCCTCCGAGGCAGGGAAAGTGTAACGGCTGAGACCCACCCTATTTGTGGCGGTCATCTCGGCCGTGATCCCATAACGGGTCAGAGGTACGCTGTAGTAACCTGGTTTGGCCACCTCCTTTGTACGGTCCGCATAGGACCAAAGACCTGAAGTCTGGTCTTCCTCATTTCCTCTGGCATATGTGACCTCGCCAGTCACCGGCATCAACGTCACATCGAACAGGTCACCTATTCCCGTACCGCTCAAATGAGTGTGGGAGAACCCGATCACCGTGGAGTCGCTGACATGGTAGCCAGAGCACCAGTCCCAGGTTTGAGGAATACTGGTGGGGCCAAGCTGGACCGCTCCGAAAGGCACGCTGGCACCGACGAACACATGTCCATGGCCGCCAGAGCCAATCTTGACATTGACATAATTGACCACACTCTCATCGGTAGTGGAAGAAGAACATCCGACAGCAAGTGCCGAAACGGAAACGATAATGGCCGTGATGAAGATAGATTGACGTTTCATTCTGAATGGGGTTATATTGGCTCGCTAATTTAAGAAAAATAATTATATTTGTTTTCTACACCAATAAAACTCAAACATGGGCTTTTTCACATTCCCCGGCCAGCAGGAGCACAGGAAGTTCAACTACAGGCCGATATATTACGACAAGGACGAAGAGGAGCGCCGCCAGGTGTTCGGCAAGGTCGATGGCCGTCTCGACGCTGAGAAGGCAAAGGAGGCCGAGAATGGCGAGTATAAGGCAGGCTCCTACATCCGCGGAGCGTTCAGGGACGGCAATTACGCGAGGAGGGCGGACACCGCCACGGCAGCCCAGAAAATCATCGGGATCGTAGGGCTGATCCTTCTCGCTATCGTCTTGATATATCTTTGCAAATTCTATCTGCTTCTGTAGGATGGAACTGAGGATTCTTCCTGGAAATATAGCCAACATGATAGCTGCGGGGGAGGTTGTACAAAGACCCGCCTCTGTGGTTAAGGAATTGATGGAGAACTCCGTGGATGCGGGTGCCAGCCAGGTCACCGTCATCATCGGAGACTCTGGACGCACACTGATCCAAGTCATCGACGACGGAACCGGGATGACTCCCGACGATGCCGTGCTCTGCTTCGAACGTCACGCCACATCAAAAATAGCCTCAGCGGAAGATCTCCAGGCGATCATGACCTTCGGATTCAGAGGAGAGGCCTTGGCCTCGATAGCGGCTGTCGCCGAAGTGACCCTCAAGACCAGGACCGCGGACAGCGAGACTGGTTGCCAGGTTGAGATGGCCGGATCATCGCATGTGTCCACTACCGAGGTTTCCACCCCCGTCGGGACAAACATAGCCGTAAGGAATCTGTTTTTCAATATTCCCGCCAGAAGGAAGTTCCTGAAGTCGGACAACGTCGAGTTCAAGCATATAGTCGAGGAATTCACCAGAGTTGCCATAACACGGCCCGGCATTGGCTTCTCACTCTCCCACAACGGCAAGGACATCATCGTGTCAAGACCGGCCAAATCGTTGAAATACAGGATTTTGGACTTACTCGGCTCCTCAGTTGTCGGAGATCTAGTGGACCTTGCGGCAGACACCTCAATGGTCAGCCTCAGAGGTTTCGCCGGAAGACCGGACACCGCTCGCAAAACCCTTGGCAACCAATTCTTCTTCGTCAACGGACGCTTTTTCCGCAGCCCCTATCTCCACAAGGCGGTGATGAGGGCCTACGAAGGACTGATCCCGGAAGGAGTCACCCCTTCCTATTTCATATTCTTGGAGACGGATCCTTCCGCTGTCGATGTCAACATCAGCCCCACCAAATCTGAGGTGAAGTTCGAGGACGACTCCCTTGTGTTCCAGGTGGTTTACGCCACTGTGAAAGAGACTCTCGGGAAGAACTCCTTCGCGGGAGACATTGATTTCTCCAACCCGGAGGCCAACGACATGCCGGTTCTGGGGAAGCATTTCCCGGATTACAAACCAGAGACTGTTCCCCAGGTTCCGCTGGATCCCGGCTACGATCCTTTCGCCCCGATGTTTCCTTCCGGAGACTATCAGCCTTCCTCCGGGAAGAATGACCACTTCCAGACAAGGGGGTATGTCGATAGTCATGAAGACTACGGGAAGTTGTTTGAAGACAAGTCGTTACCTGTGAGCCAAACCCTCATTCTGGGAGGAAGGTACATAGTCACTCCTTCGAAAGACGGAATGATGGTGGTCAATGTCCGAAGGGCCCGTGAGAGAGTGTTGTACGACAGGACACTCGCCGCCCTCACCAAAGAAGGCCACATAACCCAGACCAACATGTTCCCCGTGAAGGTACAGATCGGGGTTGCCGGCAGGACCCTTATCGAATCGAAAGAATCCCTCCTGGCTACCCTCGGTTTCGACATTTCCCCTTTCGGGACGGACACAATCGTTGTGAACGGGGTTCCTGAGGGCTTCTCAGGAGAGCAGGGAAAGGTGGAGATGATGGTTCAGGACCTTCTGCTCATCCTCTCCGACGACAGCGTGTCCCTTCCTGGAGTGATGGAATCGGCAATGGCTGAGAAAATTGCCTTGCTGGGCGCTTCTTCCCAAGAGCGGCTCACTTCCCCGATGGAGGCCAGGGCGCTTCTAGACGCGTTGTTGTCCAGTTCCAGTCCCGAGTTGACAATCTCCGGCAAGAAGACCATGGTGGTCCTCCCAATGACACAAATCGATAAATTATTCTAATGGCACAATACTACGGCTACGATAACAGACCTTCAGGCGGTTTCCTCTCAAGCCTTTTCGGGAATATCCCTGAAGTCACACGGAACTTGTTCTTCGTCAATGTGTTGATGTTCATCGCCACGCTCATCAACGAGAATTTCATGTTCGAGACATTCTCCGTGTTCTACCCGAAGTCGCCCTACTTCAGGATCTGGCAACCGGTGACCTACATGTTCATGCACGGCAACTTCTGGCACCTGTTTGTCAACATGTGGTGTCTCCTCATGTTCGGTTCCGCGCTGGAAAGGGCCATCGGAGGAAAGAAGTATCTTCTGTTCTATTTCATCTGCGGTCTGGGAGCCCTTCTTATCCACTTCCTGGTCCAAGACATCCAGGCCAGGGCCATCCTTGGCGAGGAGGCACAGATCAGCCAGGCCTATGTCGATATTCTCAGGACCCCGACCCTCGGAGCGTCCGGAGCGGTTTACGGATTACAAGTCGGCTATGCCATGCTCTATCCAAACGCTCTCTGGACCCTGATATTTCCTCCTGTGACATTGAAAGCCAAGTGGTTCGTGCTGATATTCATGGGAATAGAGTTATTCACGGGGATAACGGGCACGATGGACGGAATAGCGCATTTCGCTCACCTCGGCGGCGCGTTGTTCGGGTTCCTCCTTATTTTTTATTGGAAAAAGACAGGTAAGCTTTGGCGGAGATAAAGAAAAAAGGCTGGTGGTTAACCGGAATTATCGCGAGGGTGCTGATGCTGGCAGCGGCGGCGCTCTTGTTCCTATCCTATGCTTCCATGGTGGTCAACCCCTCCAAGGCATGGTACATGACCGCCCTTGGGCTGTTGTTTGTCCCGATAGCCTTGCTGAACCTATTTCTTCTCGTCTGGGCCGCCCGCAGAAAATCAGGAGCCTTCTGGATCCCGCTTCTCGCCTTGCTGCCTTCGCTCATATTCATAGGAAGATACTACCAATTCTCATCCGGTGGGGAGCAGCGGGACGACAAGACCATCAAGGTTGTCTCCTACAATGTGGGCCGGTTCGCCATGGGAAGAAAAACCGAATTCAAGGAACCTGGAGGCAAGCAGGCCTGCATGGACTCCGTGACGCGCCTGATAAAGAATCTCGACGCCGACATAGTCTGCCTTCAAGAGTTCGACCTTTCCGGGGAATATGACGTGGCGGGTTTCCTCCGGGACCATTTTCCGGAATATGAGGCTGGCTACTTCATGCACATCAACAGCGGGGGCGCTTACGGCAACATCACCTTGAGCCGTTTCCCGATCGCCGACAAAGGGCATTTCCAGTTCGAAAAGAGCTCTAACCAAGCTATTTACACCGACTTGAAGATTAATCCCGGAACAACGGTCAGGGTATATAACTGCCATTTCCAGAGCTACAACATATCAATCGCGAACCTCATTAAAGACGGCGGAAGAGACAGCACCTTGGTGAGGGAGACGGAGGAAAAGTTGAAGAAGTCCATAATCCGTCGTCCGGAGCAGGTCGAACAGGTGATCGCCGACATTGAAGGTTGTCCCTTGGAATCCTTTGTGGTCGGTGATTTCAACGACAACCCCATGTCCTACACCTATCACCGGCTCATGAAGGGCCGCAAGGACACATTTGTGGAGGCAGGAAAGGGATTCGGGGCGACCCACACTTCCCTATGGCCCTTAATCAGGATCGATTACATCCTCTATCCCAACCACTTCAAGGCCGTATCGAACCGCATCCCGAAGCTAAAGTATTCCGACCACTATCCCGTGGTCGCGGAAATCAAGCTGTAATCTTACTGGACAGAACTCATGTCGATAAGATTGTTGAGCAGGGCATAGACGGTAAGGCCGGCTACGGTCTTGATGCCGGTCTTGCGGGTTATGTTTTTCCTATGGGTTATTACAGTGTAGATCGAAAGGCACAGTTTATCAGCGATTTCCTTGTTCAGCATTCCCTTGGCCACACAGACCAAGATCTCTTTCTCACGGGCTGAGAGCTCTCCGCTGTCCGAGACCAACGTTTCCGATTGTTTGGCTTCCACCGACGAGCGAGTTTTCCGGAGAATATCCTCCCTGCTGTCATAAATGGAAATCGAACCGTCGTATTGCCTCAACACCTCGTCTGTCAAACCGGGGCCGCCAAGAGCGATCACAATCGAGTCGCAAATGTCAGCCAACCTGCTCCTGCCATCCTTGCGGCTTCTGAAATCAAGCACGGACGGATCGATAATGACTACATCGGGGTCAAGAGTCCCAAGCCTGGCCTCAACCGGCCTGGATATATCCCTGAAACACTCCTCTACCTTGAACTCGCCGGATTCATCAAGGATGTCCTCCAACCCTTTCGAGACCATGGCCGAAGGGGTGATCAAGGCCACTGTCTTCTTATTTTCCATCGTTCTCGAGATTTCTGACTGCAGGTATTAAGATATTGTCTTCCACATAGGTGTGGCGGCGCAGGTCGTCCCTCAGGCGGTAAATGGAAAGGAGAACCCACATCTTGGTCTCCTCATCACAGACATCCGGAAGGTATTTCATCACAATGTTCCTCATGTCTTCCATCTTCTGGTCCACATCCTCATGATGCTCCTCGAAATCAACTATCGAATAACCCTCCGGCCGATCTCCCGCAAGAAGTGATTCGACATAAGGGAATACTTTCTCCTCCTCACGCGCGAAATGCTTTTCAAGCTCTTTCTTATAATCAAGGAAAAACTTGAGAATCACCTTCTTCTGGTTCTCGTCGCAGGGTTCGACAAGCCGGTCGAACGCCCCCTCAAGACTCTTCAGGGCAGCACAAGTGTAGTAGGCGTGCGAGCCATGGAGATACCTTATGATGTCCCTGATGTCAGCGGACGCGACCTCCAATGGCGAAGGGGTATATTCCGGGAAAGAATAGACATTGCAGATCAGAGTGAAGGTCATGGGATCGATACCGGCGAAAGCACAGGCGTCAACCACCTTCAGCCCCGCATGCTTGAGTTCAATCCCCATACGGGAAATGATCCTCAACAGGCTATAGTTCATGTCCAACATGTCCGACAGACGCATGTCGGGGGAAAATATCTCTTTCATGACGCGAAGATAACAATTAAATCAGCAAAGCCGTAATGTGGTAGCCGATGAAAGCGCACACCCAGGCGACAACCATAGTGTAGGCGCAGATGGCAATCGCCCATTTCCATTTTCCGGTCTCGTTCTTTATGGCCACAAAGGTGGCTATGCACGGGAAGTACAAGAGAATGAACAACATGAACGCGACAGCGGCGGGAAGGCTGACCGACCCGGCGAGAGCTCCTTGCAACTGGGTGTTATCCGGATCATCGGATGTTTCTTCTGACGAATACATCACACCCAAGGTACTGACCACCAATTCCTTTGCCACGACTCCGGAGAGGAGGCTGATGTCCATCTTCCAGTTGAAACCAAGCGGCTCGAGAGCCGGGGACACAGCCTTGCCTATCTGGCCTATGTAGGAATGCTCCTGCTGGTACTCGGCGTCCTTATGCGAACGAGGGAAATAACCCAGGCACCAGATGACCACGGAGCCGATCAAGATGGTTGTGGCCATCTTTTCGAGGTACTGCTTGCCTTTCTCCCATGTGTGCCTCCAGGTTGCCTTCGCCGTGGGAACACGATATGGCGGGAGTTCCATCACGAACGGGAGGTCATCATCCTTCACAAAACGGCTCAACACCATGGCTGAGAATATGGCGAGCAGCACTCCGATAAAATAGATGGCCAGCAAGGCCAACGCCGAATGGCGGGGGAAGAAAGCCCCTGCCAAAAGAACGAAAATCGGGAGCCGGCCGGCGCACGACATAAACGGTATTATGGCTATCGTGATAAGCCGGCTCTTCCGACTCTCAATCGCTCTTGTCGCCATTATGGCCGGCACGTTGCAGCCGAATCCCATCACCATCGGGATGAACGACTTGCCGTGCAGACCTATCCTATGCATCAACTTATCCATGATGAAGGCAGCCCTGGCCATGTAGCCAGTGTCTTCCATAATGGACAGGAACAAATACAGAATCAATATGTTAGGCAGGAACACAAGGACACTTCCCACTCCCGCTATCACTCCATCGACAATCACGTCCTTGAGCCAACCTTCCTTCATGAAGTCACCCACAAAGCCACCGAACTTCCCGACCAGCCAGTCAATCCAGTTCATGGGATATTCCCCGAGGGTGAATGTCGCCTGGAAGATGATGTACAGGAGGAGGATGAATATAGGGAAGGCGGCCCACTTGTTGGTGACGACAGAGTCTATCTTCTCTGTCCAGGACTTCTCCCCTACGGGCTCGACATGGCGGACATAGGTCTTGGATAGAGCATCGTGGATGAACTGGTAACGCTTCTCGATCTCCTCCGAATCCTCTCCGGAGATTATCTTGTCAACCGAGACAGGCTCGCCGGAAGATTCTTCATCAGCCACTTCCAGCACAGTGTCAAGAAGTTCCGGCACTCCGTCTCCAGTCCTGCAGACAGTCGGGCAGACAGGCATCCCGAGAATCCTTCCGAGCCACTTGGTGTCAATACGGTCTCCACGCTTCTTAAGCTCGTCGTACATATTCAAGGCCATCACGACCTTCAGGTTCATGTCCCGGACTTGTGTGGTAAGATAGAGGTTCCTCTCCAGGTTGGAAGCGTCAACGACATTGATGACCACATCGGGAGCATTCTCAACAAGGTTCTCCCTGACGTATTTCTCCTCAGGAGAAAAGGCTGATAATGAATATGTTCCGGGCAGATCGACGAAAACCAGCCTTCTCCCTTTCCAGGTGAAGTGCCCTTCTTTAGCATCGACAGTCACCCCGCTGTAATTACCCACGTGCTCATGGCTGCCTGAAGCCATGTTGAAAAGGGAAGTCTTGCCGCAATTGGGGTTGCCGACAAGCGCGACTCGGATAGTGCCGGCTTTATCGGAATTATAATCTTCCTCGGAAGATATGTCAATCAAGGCAGCCTCAGCCCGGCGGAGAGAGACTTTATATCCAAGGATCTCATACTCAATCGGATCCTTGAGAGGAGCGTTCATCACAGCAGACACCTTTTTTCCGGGAATGAAGCCCATTTCTATGAGCCTTTTCCGGAAATTGCCGTGGCCGCCGACCTTGATGACGACTCCTGTGTCTCCTGTTTTTAAATCAGATAATTTCATCCTCCGCGAAAATAGGCATTATTAATCTTCGAGCAAATCACAATTAATTGGTATTCGGGTCTTTTTTGTCACTATTTGTATTTATATGGGACTCATTGGAAAAAAGAATCAAAATGACGAAATTCGCGGACAATGGTATCTGAAAAGCATCTCAAGATAATATCCACAAGTCTGGAGGGGACTCTGAAGGAACGTTGCGGGGATCTGCTGGCCCGGATTGGAAATGGCCATATCGTCCTCAGTGTCGTGTTCTTCATCGACTCCACATCGCCCCAATCTTTCCTGAATGATGAGAAAGCGATCATGGACGAATGCCGATCGTTTTTTGGGAAAGCCCTGCCGATGGTAACTTGCGTAGCGCAAAAGCCCCTCGGGGTGACTTTGACCGCCGAGGTTCTCTATCTTTCCGGAGACGGCATGGTGGAATATGCCGATGACTATCTGATCATCCGCAGCGGACGGCAGAAGGAATTGATAACCAAAGGAATACGTTTCCCGTCTGAAGGCGGCACCGCCCAACAGTCCAAGGCCGTGTTCAGAAGAATCGGGGATATTCTCTCCGCCGAAGGTCTAAAGACCAATGAGATAGTAAGGCAATGGAACTACATCGAGGACATCACCGGAGTCAAGGACGGCATCCAAAACTACCAGATGTTCAACGACGCGAGGAGCGCTTTCTACTCGGAGGTGGATTGGCCGGATGGCTACCCCGCCGCTACCGGGATCGGTTGTGCGGCAGGTGGAGTGGCGGTCTGCGTCTATGCGGTTAAAAACGCCGCCAAGCTAAGCTCCCCTATCGACAATCCTATCCAGATTCCCGCCCACAAGTATTCCAATAGAGTGCTTGCAAGTGGTTGCGAGGCAGTCAAGACCACTCCCAAGTTCGAGAGGGCGAGACTGCTGGATGACACGGTGCTGATTTCCGGAACAGCCGCCATAAAAGGCGAGGATAGTGAGATTTCTTCAGATCCTTCACTCCAAGCAAAAGCCGCTATCGAGGTTGTGGAGAGTCTGACCGCTCCAGGTAACATACGCCACGGGAACAGGAGATTCAAGTTCAATTCCCTCAGGGTGTACATCAAACGGGAGCAAGATGCCGAAGCCATAATCAACACATTAACAGCGCATTGGGCATCGGTACCCATGCATTTCATGATGGCGGACATATGCCGTCCGGAGCTTCTTCTTGAGATTGAAGGAACCGGCTCGGCCGCACGGTTTCTGGAATGTTGCTGCACAGATGCGGAAGAGGCCGCTGAGGCTCAAGCGGGAGGCGCAGGCAGGATAGAGCTCTGCGAGGATCTCCCTTGTGGAGGAGTCACTCCAAGCCGAGGGAATATCGAGGCGACCCTCTCTGCCGTGACCATCCCTGTCAACGTGCTTGTAAGACCCAGAGGAGGTGATTTCGTGTATGGTGAGGCCGAGGTCGAATCTATGCTCGAAGACATAAAAATGTGCGTGGAACTTGGTGTGAATGGGGTAGTTATCGGGGCTCTCAACAGGGACGGTTCCATAGACACCGCGACCATGAGGAGACTTATCGAGGCCGCGGGTGGACTCCAGATCACCTTCCACAGGGCTTTTGACGAATGTGCCGACCCGTTTACCGCACTTGAGGACATCATTGGCCTCGGATGCCATAGATTGCTCACGGCAGGCCACGCTCCTTCAGTCAATATCGGGGCTGAGACACTTCAAAAGATTAATTCAAAAGCAAACGGAAGGATAGTGATCATGGCTGGTTCCGGAGTAAGACCTGGCAATATCGCATCCTTGGAAGTATTAACCGGAATCTCCGAGTTCCATTCTTCTTCCCATGGGCCGAATGGCAGGACCGACAGGAAAGTTGTCTCTGAGATGACGCATGTGATTGGAAGATAATTATTTCCGACGATGGTTCCTCTTTTGCGGATATTCTTAACTTTCGCCAAGATCGGCTCGTTCACGATCGGGGGCGGTTACGCCATGATCCCATTGATAAGGGATGAACTGGTCAAGAAGGGCTGGCTCACGGACGAGGAGCTCCCTGACATTATCGCCATGGCCCAATCAGCCCCGGGAGTCTTGGCCGTGAACATGTCCATCTTCGCGGGCTACAGGATGAGGGGCGTCAAAGGAAGCATTGTGGCGACTCTCGGGTCGGTACTCCCCTCCTTCTTCGCTATCTTACTGATAGCCATGCTATTCTCGGGCTACAAAGACAACCCAATAGTGGAAAGGATATTCAAAGGCATACGTCCTGTCGTGGTGTCGCTGATCCTGGTCCCTATGATCAATATGGCCCGCAAGGGCAACAAGACCTGGTGGGCCTGGGCGATAAGCGCCGTCACCCTCATCCTGGTGGCTTTCCTGCGGTTTTCCCCGATCTACATCCTGCTGGTCGTGATCGTGGCCGCCACCGCTTTCCACCTTATAAAAGACAGGAGGAACAAAGATGGTTGATCCGGTTCTTTTCCTCCAGCTTTTCTGGGTGTTCTTCGTCATCGGGATATTCACCGTTGGCGGAGGTTACGCCATGCTGTCTCTCATCCAGACACAGGTAGTCACCGCCCATTCCTGGCTCACAGAAAGCGCTTTCACAGACATTGTGGCCATATCACAGATGACCCCGGGGCCAATCGGGATCAACTGCGCTACCTATGTCGGATATGAAGTCGTCCACGAGGCCGGAGGAAGCCATCTTATCGGAATCCTCGGCTCTATGACAGCGACCTTCGCTATTGTCCTCCCTTCTTTCCTGATCGTCCTTACAATCGTCAGATTCTACAACAAGTTCAAAGGCAGCAAGGTGTTCGAGGGCATCCTCAGTTGGATCAGGCCGGCGGCAATAGGGCTTATCGGAGCCGCCGCAATCATCCTGGTCCTATCTGTCGACTGGTCAAGCGGTTGGCCGGTAGTCGAGATTGTCCGGGACAACTTTCCGGACTGGATCAGCTGGGTTCTGTTCGCCGCGGCTGCTGTGGCCTCTCTGTTCTTCAAGATAGGTCCGATACCGATTATTATCGCCGGTGGGTTACTTGGCTTGCTCATCTACTAGCTTTTTTGTAAATTGGCCACGATATACTTTGAATAAACCGATAACAACCCGATACACATGAAACATTTATCCAGACTTCTCACCCTGGCCGTCATCCTTATCCCCGCGGTCCTGTCCGCCAAGAAGGCCGAGACGGTCATCAATGTGATTCCCTATCCCCAAAGCGTGGAGATCGGGAAAGGTGTCTTCAAAGGCACCGGAGCCAACTTCAACTGCGATCAAGCCATTGATGCTGAGAGTATTAAGTTGATACGCGACTTCGCCGACAAGATCACCTTCGTCAGCGGAAGGACCAACTCCTTCGCCTCCCCTGTCGGCCTGGCCAAGGTCGTTTCCGAAGGCAAAATGAAAGGGTTCGTGTTCCTGAAAGAGGCCTCAATGGGACCAGAGGAGTATTCCATCGACATATCAAAGAAGACCTGCCTTGTCAAAGCTTCCGACAAGAGCGGTTTCCTCTATGCCATCCAGACGCTCAAGCAACTGACTGACGTGGAGATATTCTCGGACAAGATTTCTCCGACCCAGAAATTCCTGTTCCCGGTTGTCTCAATCAAAGACAAACCAAGATTCGCCTATAGGGGCATGCACCTTGACTGCGCCAGGCACTTCTTTTCAGTCGAGGAAGTCAAGAAGTACCTCGACATAATGGCTGTGTATAAGCTCAACCGTCTTCACTGGCACCTCACCGAGGATCAGGGCTGGAGGATTGAGATCAAGAAATATCCCCGACTGACCCAGATCGGAGCCTTCCGCAACGGCACCATGATAGGGAAAGACTTCAGGTCGAACGATGGGATCCGCTACGGCGGATATTACACCCAGGAGCAGATCAAGGATGTTGTCGCCTATGCCGGGAAACTTGGCATCACCATAATTCCCGAGATCGACCTTCCTGGCCATATGCTCGGAGCCTTGGCGGCCTATCCTGAGCTTGGCTGCACCGGCGGTCCCTACGAGGTCTGGACCAAATGGGGTGTGTCAGATGAGGTAATGTGCCCAGGCAAAGAGGCTATGTTCACCTTCCTTGAGGATGTGTTCACCGAGCTGATGGAGCTTTTCCCTTCCGAGTACATCCACATCGGTGGAGACGAGTGCCCGAAGACGGAATGGGCGAAATGTCCTGATTGCCAGGCCAGGATCAAAGCTCTCGGAATAAAGGCCGACGGCAAGCATACCGCTGAGCAGTATCTCCAGAGCTATGTGACGGCCCGCGTTCAGAAGTTCCTCAACGACCATGGCCGCAAGATAATCGGATGGGACGAAGTCCTTGAGGGAGAGCTCGCTCCCGGCGCAACCGTGATGTCCTGGAGAGGCGTTGATGGCGGAATCCAAGCTGCGGCTATGGGCTTTGATGTCATCATGACTCCTAACACCTACTGCTATTTCGACTACTACCAGAGCAAGGACACCGCGCAGGAGCCTCTTGCCATCGGAGGCAACCTTCCTATAGAGAAAGTCTATGGCTATGAGCCTTACGAAGGCCTCAACGCTTCCCAACAGAAGCACATTCTCGGAGTCCAGGCCAACCTTTGGACCGAATACATCGGCACTAACGAATACCTTGAGTACATGCTGCTTCCAAGAATGTGCGCTCTCTCCGAGATCCAGTGGTGCAAGAGTAGCGACAAGAATTTCGAGAGGTTCGCTTCCTCCTTGAAGACCGAATCCTTCAAGATCTTCGACACTCTCGGTTACAACTATCGCAAATTCTAGAATCAATGAATATGAAGAATCTTTTATTCAAAACCATGACGGTGCTATCAGCCACTGTTCTGGTTATCGGTTGCGGCGGCAAAGCTAAAAAGGCCCAAGCAGAGGCCGAGGCTGAGCAGGCTCGCCAAGACTCAATCGCCGTCATCCAGAAAATAACAAAAGAGAAAACCGCGATGGAAATCATGAAGACACTCCCCGAGGAGCCCGAATTCGACATCGTCACCAACCTCGGCACGATCACCGTCAAGCTTTACAGCAAGACCCCGAAACACAGGGACAATTTCGAGAAACTCGCCCTGACAGGCTTCTACGATGGTCTCCTGTTCCATAGAGTCATCAATGGATTCATGATCCAGGGTGGAGATCCTCTCACCAAGGATTCAGCCCCGGATGTTGTGGCCAAATATGGACAAGGTGGCCCCGGCTACACGATTCCCGCCGAGTTCGTTCCCGAATATACCCACAAGAAGGGAGCCCTCGCCGCGGCTCGCAGGGGTGATGTGGCCAATCCGATGAAAGAGTCCTCCGGCTCACAATTCTACATTGTCCAGGATGCGGCCGCTTGCGCTCAGCTTGACGGAGGCTATACTGTCTTCGGAGAGACTGTCAAAGGTCTTGACATAATTGACAGGATCGCCGCTGTCGAGACTGACAATCGTGACAGGCCAACCATCGATGTGCGCATTAAGAAAGTCGTTTTAGCAAATAATAACAACAATTAGAGTACTATCTTAAAATATTTAAAAATTTTTACGAATAGTAGTATAATAGCATGAAATTTGTTATATTTGCTATTGAATAGTTTTTTCATAGGTTAAGTTTTAGGTTAGAAAGAACGCCGCCTGCTGGGAAGCATGCGGCGTTTCGCAAAAATCCCGGTCTTCTTTCGAAGGCCGGGATTTTTTGTTGTCAGAGTAAATCTTAGTCGTTCAGAGAGTAACGACGGAAGGCAACAACCTTCGCATCCTTGTCAACAGACTTGATGTAGTCAGCGACAGAGATCTTCTCATCGGACTGAACGAAATCCTGATTCTCGAGAGTGTTCTCCTTCAAGAACTTCTGGACACGGCCGTTGGCGATGTTCTGAACCATCTGCTCAGGAAGGTTGGCGGCTTTCTCAGCACCGACCTTGGCGATGATCTCACGAGCCTGGGCGGCCTGCTCAGGAGTGATCCAACCCTTGGCGGTGTTGGACTCGATGTGATCCTCACTGTCAACATGGGCAGGGTTGATTCCGACCTTCTTCAGGGCGGCGTCAATAGCCTTCTGGACCTGCTCGTCCTTGGTCTTCTGGATAGCGACGGCACGCTCGTTCTCGATGACCTCCTGAGGGCAATCAGCCTCAGAGACAGCGACAGGGTTCATAGCGGTGATCTGCTGGGCGATAGCCCTGCCGAGATCCTCGGGAACCTCCTTGTTGAAAGAAACGATAGCGCCGAGTTTGCCGTTGAAGTGGACATAATGACCCACGAACGGAGCCTCAAGAGCGGCATAGTAAGCCAGAACGTGCTTCTCACCGGTCTTACCTGTCTGGGCGGAAATCTCCTCCTCGACAGTGTGGCCGTTGGAGCAAGCGCAAGCCTTAAGAGCCTCAGCGTCAGCCGGGAAAGCGGCGATGGCAGCATCAGCTATCTCATTGGCAAGGGCCTTGAAATCAGGAGTAGCGGAGACGAAATCGGTCTCGCAGCCAAGGCAGACGATGACAGCCTTGTCACCATTGGTACGGACAAGGACAGCACCCTCGGAAGTCTCACGGTCAGCCCTCTTGGCGGCCACGAGTTTTCCCTTCTCACGGATGATCTTGATAGCCTCCTCGAAATTGCCGTTAGCCTCATTAAGGGCGTTCTTGCAATCCATCATTCCAGCGGAGGTCATCTTCCGCAATTTCATAACGTCTTGAGCGGTAATAGCCATAAGTCGTTTGTTTTTAAAAGATTATTCAGCCTTGGGTTCAACTGCAGGTGCCTCGACAGGCTCAGCGGCCGGAGCCTCAGTAGGCTCAGCGGGTGCTTCAGTCTCAGCGACCTGGACGGGCTTAGCGCCCCTGCGGGAACGGAGCCTCTTGCCGGTAGGATTGGAGAGAGCCTCTCCCTCGGCGGTCTCTTCGGCGACTTCCTTATCCTTCTCGAGCTTGCGCTCTCCGAGACCTTCCTCGATGGCCTGGCAGAGAATATTCAGCACGAGCTCTATGGACTTGGTGGCGTCATCATTGGCCGGTATCACATAATCAATGGGCGTGGGATCGCAACAAGTGTCAACCATTGCGAATACCGGAATGTTGAGACGGTTGGCCTCCTTTACGGCGTTGGCCTCTTTCTGGATATCGACAACGAAAAGGGCGGAAGGAAGACGGCTCATGTCCCTGATGGAACCGAGGTTCTTCTCAAGCTTCTCCCTCTGACGGGTGATCTGGAGACGCTCTCTCTTGGCGAGCTTCTCGAAGGTACCGTCCTCTTTCATCTTGTCGATGGTGTTCATCTTCTTGACAGCCTTGCGGATGGTCGGGAAGTTGGTAAGCATACCGCCCGCCCAGCGCTCGGTTATCGATGGCATGTTAACTGCCGCAGCCTTCTCAGCGACTAACTCCTTAGCCTGTTTCTTGGTGGCTACGAAGAGGATCTTGCGGCCTGAACGGGCAAGCTCTTTCATCGCGTCGGCAGCCTCGTCTATCTTGACGATGGTCTTGTGCAGGTCGATGATGTGGATCCCGTTCTTCTGGTCGAAGATGTAGGGGGCCATCTTAGGGTTCCATTTCCTGGCCAGGTGGCCGAAATGTACGCCTGCATCAAGAAGTTCTTGGAAATTTACGCGTGGCATTTTTCTCAAAAATTAATTTTTTCTGTTTGTAACTCTTTACTTCAATCCCGGAAGTAGCGGATGTTCTCCGATCTCCTGGATTTTCCGCAGTCTCGGCATCCTGCCAAATGTGTGGGCCGGATTTGTCGCACCGGACTGTGCTAAAAACATAAAACAGTCGTGTCAGCTCGGACAAATTAACGTTTGCTGAACTGGAAGCGGGCGCGTGCGCCAGGCTGACCGGGCTTCTTCCTCTCGACCTCGCGGGAGTCGCGGGTCAGGAATCCCTCAGCCTTGAGGGCGGGACGGTAAGCCTCTCTGTCGAGATCGCTCAGGGCACGGGATATTCCCAGCCTGACAGCTTCCGCCTGGCCTTTGGTGCCACCACCGACCACGTTCACCTTCACGTCAAACTGACCTTCTGTCTTCGTGACGGCGAAAGGCTGGTTCACGATGTACTGGAGCGATCCCTCTTTGAAGTACTCCTCAAGGGGACGATCATTGATCGTGATGTTGCCCTTACCGGCAGCGAGATAAACACGAGCGACGGCTGATTTACGTCTTCCAAGGGCGTTTTCCTTCTCCATTTGCTCTGTTAGATTTCGTTCAACTTAATTTCTCTAGGATTCTGCGCCTGGTGGGGATGCTCGGGACCGGCATAAACATGCAGGTTGTGGAGAATCTGATCACCAAGACGGGTCTTAGGGAGCATCCCTTTAACGGACCTCCTCACGAGTTCAGCGGGCCTCTTCGAGAGGATCTCCTTAGGAGTCGTGAAACGCTGGCCACCCGGATAACCGGTGTAGCGAGTGTAAACACGATTTTCCATCTTGTGTCCCTTGAGAGCCACCTTCTCAGCATTGATAACGATGACGTTGTCACCGCAATCGACGTG
>JAEEGI010012360.1_pt1 | contig 18279 bp, 10 predicted proteins | sample 8958751 | NCBI WGS metagenome assembly JAEEGI01 (sample SAMN16246545, study PRJNA631951) | gut metagenome | biome: gut microbiome; feature: rumen; material: KS-attached | host: Bos | place: Iran: Karaj | collected 2018-10 | reverse complement strand
AAATTGGCATGATGATCGCCGGATGGTCGTCGATAGAGTAGGCAGAATCGTTACACATGATGTAGGCATTCTCGACAGCCTTCAGGATATAATCGTAGTGGTCGTTGTTGGAACTGATGCGTTGAAATGTCGTGCAGTTGGTATCGTAGCGATGATGCTGCAGTGTGTCGCGCAAATCGACACAGAATTCATGATAATAAGTCTGCAGTTTTTCATCGCTGGCAAAGGAGTAATCATGTTCCTTGCCACTCACTCGATAAACCATGTAAACGCCTTTACTCTGCTTGACTGGAGCTGCCACATAGGCCTCAAAGGTGATGTCCGCCGTTGCCCTCTGATAATGCTGTTGTACAGTTGGGAAAACATAATAGCCCAACATGCTCGTATCCACTTCGGTCAACAGACTACTGTGGATGAATTCGGCATCGCCCAGGTTTTCCTTCACGATACTGTCACATTCATGATACGGCGAAATGCTCCGCTGCGCATAATCTCCCGCCCCGAGCATGCCACTGGTTAGAGCGACAAACAAAGTAAAATGCGCGGCATGTTGTGGGAAATCGTCTTGAACAATATTGATGAACCGACTCAACAATAACTCGGTAGCAATTATCCAGATGATACCAAGGGCCACTCTCAACTCGAATTGAAAGATGCTTAGTTTCAAAGCCCAGTACAGCAGCCCGAAAAGGGCTACCGAGAATATGGAAACTATCGTTATCACGCCGATACTCTTCCACACCTCCGGCCAGTCATGCTTACTGCGTTTGCCTTCTTTTTTCGTCATTGTTTAGTCAAATACATGTTATTGCGAAAATTTCGTTGCGAACTTTTCGCAATGCAAAAGTACAGTTTTTTGTGGTTTTTATTGAGAAGTAGAAATGACTTTAGTGCCATTAAGGCATTGTTAATTATAAATCAGGGCTGGAACATCGCGTTCCAGCCCTGATTGTGGTTTAGTGGTTGTTAGCGGCGATTAAGCCTCGGGATCAACACCCCACTGCTGGCGAGCCAGACGGCGGTAGTTGTTGTAACGCCACTGGGCGTTCTCCTTGGCGGCAGCGAACAACTCGGCAGCCTCGTCGGGATACTGCTTGAGTACCGATGCGTAGCGCACCTCGCCCTTGAGGAAGTTCTCGAAGTCGTCCCAGTTGGGCTCCTTGCTGTCGAGCGAGAAGGGATTCTTGCCCTCGGCCTCGAGCTGCGGGTTGTAACGCCACAGGTGCCAGTAGCCGCATGCTACAGCTGCCTGCTCCTCGGCCTGTGCCTTACCCATACCGGCCTTGATACCGTGGTTGATACAGGGAGCGTAGGCGATGATGATTGAGGGACCGTCATAGGCCTCGGCCTCACGGATAGCCTTGAGGCACTGGGCATTGTCGGCACCCATAGCGATCTGAGCTGCATAGACGTAACCGTAGGTGCTGGCGATCAGACCCAGGTCTTTCTTGCGGACGCGCTTGCCGGCAGCGGCAAACTTGGCGATAGCGCCGATGGGGGTAGCCTTAGAGGCCTGACCACCGGTGTTGGAGTAAACCTCGGTGTCGAGCACGAGGATGTTAACGTTCTTGCCGCTGGCAATCACGTGGTCCAGACCGCCGAAGCCGATGTCGTAGCTGGCGCCGTCACCACCGATGATCCACTGCGAACGCTTAACCAAGTACTGACCCAGCTCGCGAACCTTGACGTCGGCGGGATTGTCGCTGTGCTCGATGGCCTCGAGGATCTTGTCGCTCAACTCACGGGTCTTCTCGCCGTCGTTGAAGTTCTCAAGCCACTCTTGATAGAGGGCCTTGACGTCGGCAGCAACGGTAGCGTCGTCGATAGCCTCCTTAACGAAGCCGTAAACGCGGCAGCGCATCTTCTCCTCGGCGATGGTCATACCCAGACCGAACTCGCAGAAGTCCTCAAACAGTGAGTTGGCCCAAGCGGGACCGTGACCCTTCTCGTTGACGGTGTAAGGAGTGGAGGGAACCGAAGCACTGTAGATTGACGAGCAACCGGTAGCGTTGGCAACGATCTGACGGTCACCGAACAACTGGCTGATCAGCTTCACATAGGGAGTCTCACCGCAACCCGAGCATGCGCCCGAGAACTCAAACAGCGGCTGAGCGAACTGCGAATTCTTGACGTTGGACTTGGTGTCCACGAGGTGCTGTTTGCTCTTGACGTTGTTGATGGCGTAGTCCCAGAGCTTCTGGTCCTCTTCGTGGCCCTCCATTGGAACCATCACGAGAGCCTTCTCGCCCTTCTTGCCCGGGCAGACGTCGGCGCAGTTGCCGCAAGCCAAGCAGTCCATCACGTCAACAACCTGTACGAAGGTCATGCCCTCGAAGCCCTTGCCGATGGCTTTGAGCTTGTCTTCCTCCTTGAAGGGAGAAGCGGCAGCCTCGGCCTCGTCCATGACGAAGGGACGGATTGCAGCGTGCGGGCAGACGAGCGCGCACTTGTTGCACTGGATACAGTTCTCGGCCTTCCAAACGGGAACGAAGGCGCCCACACCGCGCTTCTCATAGGCAGCGGTACCGGCATCCCAAGTACCATCCTCGCGGCCCTTGAATGCGCTCACGGGCAGCAGGTCGCCGTTCTGGGCGTTGATGGGACGAACCACGTTGTGGACAAATGCGGGAGCATTGTCGGCAGCGGGACCCTCGACGGTGAGGTTGCTCCAAGCGGGATCAACGGCCAGCTCGGTGTACTCGTTACCACGGTCAACAGCCTGATAGTTCTTGTTCACCACGTCCTCACCCTTGCGGCCATAGGACTTGACGATGAACTTCTTCATCTGCTCGATAGCCAGGTCAACGGGGATGACCTCGGTGATGCGGAAGAACGCGCTCTGCAGGATGGTGTTGGTGCGGTTGCCCAGACCAATCTCCTGAGCGATCTTGGTAGCGTTGATGTAGTAAACCTTGATGTTGTTGTCGGCGAAGTACTTCTTCACGTTGTTGGGCAGGTTCTCGGCCAGCTTGTCGGCGTCCCAAACGGTGTTGAGCAGGAAGGTACCACCCTTCTGCAGACCGCGGGTCACGTCATACATGTGCAGGTAGGCCTGAACGTGGCAAGCCACGAAGTTGGGCGTGGTCACCAGATAGGTCGAGCGGATGGGCTCGTCGCCAAAGCGCAGGTGCGAGCAGGTGAAACCACCCGACTTCTTGCTGTCGTAGGAGAAGTAGGCCTGGCAGTGCTTGTCGGTGTTGTCACCGATGATCTTCACACTGTTCTTGTTGGCACCTACGGTACCGTCGGCACCCAGACCGTAGAACTTGGCCTGGAACATACCGGCGCCACCCATGGCAACCTCTTCCTTCATGGGCAGCGAGGCGAAGGTCACGTCGTCCTCGATACCGATGGTGAACTGGTTCTTGGGCATCGGCAGGGCCAGGTTCTCATAAACGGCGAGAATCTGGGCCGGCGTAGTGTCCTTGGAACCGAGGCCGTAGCGGCCACCCACGATAACGGGGGCATTCTCGGTGCCGTAGAAGCAGTCCTTCACGTCAAGATACAGGGGCTCGCCGTTGGCACCGGGCTCCTTGGTGCGGTCGAGCACGGCAATGCGCTTGGCAGTGCTGGGAACGGCTGCGAGGAAGTGCTTGGCGCTGAAGGGGCGATACAGATGCACGGCTACGAGGCCGACCTTCTCACCCTTCTCGGTCAGATAGTCGATGGTCTCGCGGATGGCCTCGGTCACACTGCCCATGGCGATGATGACGCGGTCGGCATCCTTGGCGCCGTAGTAGTCAAACAGACCATACTTGCGGCCGGTGATCTCGCTGATCTTGTTCATGTAGTCCTCGACGATGGCGGGAACTGCGGTATAGTAGTCATTGCATGACTCGCGGTGCTGGAAGAACACGTCGGGGTTCTCGGCAGTACCACGGGTAACGGGCTTGTCAGGGTTCATGGCACCCTTGCGGAACTTAGCCAGCTCCTCCATGTCGATGAGGGGACGCAGGTCTTCCTGATCCATGGCCTCAACCTTCTGGATCTCGTGGGAGGTGCGGAAACCGTCAAAGAAGTTGACGAAGGGCACGTGAGCCTTGATGGCACTCAGGTGGGCAACACCAGCGAGGTCCATAACCTCCTGAACACTGCCCTCGGCGAGCATGGCAAAACCGGTCTGGCGGGTTGCCATGACGTCCTGGTGGTCACCAAAGATACACAGGGTGTGGCTGGCCAGCGTACGGGCCGAAACGTGGAACACGCCAGGGAGCAGCTCACCGGCAATCTTGTACATGTTGGGGATCATCAGCAGCAGACCCTGCGACGCGGTATAGGTCGTGGTCAGGGCACCGGCCTGCAGCGAACCGTGAACGGCACCGGCAGCACCACCCTCGCTCTGCATCTCCTGGACCATAACGGTCTCGCCAAAGATGTTCTTGCGGCCAGCGGCGGCCCACTCGTCCACGTGCTCGGCCATCGTTGATGACGGAGTGATGGGGTAGATTGCGGCTACCTCGGTGAACATGTAACTGATGTGAGCAGCAGCCTGGTTGCCGTCACACGTCATGAATTTCTTTTCCTTTCTCATAAAAAATTTGAAAAACTGATATAGTTAGTTATTAGTCGTTTTTACAGGGTGCAAAGGTACGCATTATTTTTATAATAAGGTAAAGAAAGGGGAAAAATAAGTTATTTGGGAAAGGGGCAAAAAAAATCCCCGACTCTCGCCGCGGATCATTTTTGAAAAATCTAATTAACCTCTAATACCATTAACATAAACCTTAAAACTAAATCTTAACCTTTAACAGGAAAAACCCCATGCCTCACGGCAACGATTTTACTGTCTTGATGAAAAATCGATGCAAAGGTAATGCTAAATATGTTATATAACATAATTCTTGAGCAAAAAATGCTTATATTTAACATTTTTTAATAATTATAGACGTTTTTTGCCGTATTTTTGGCCCAAAATGGCCATTTTGCCCACCTGTTTGAGGGCAAGATGGTCATTTCGTGAAATGGGGATGTTGATGTTACTAGTTGCCCAGGATCAGATATTGGTAGGGCTGCATTGTCATGTGCTTGTCCAGTTGCATCTGGTCACCGCTGAAGAGGTTCTTGACCGTCTTTCCGGCCCACATGGCTGGCAGCTCGACCTTGTGGGCGGCATCGCGCACATTGACGATGACGAGCACGTTATCGTTGTTGAGCACGCGGTCGACGATGAGCACATTGTTCTCGTCGTCGTCAAAGGGGATGACCTTGCCGCTGGATCGTAGGGCTGGATGTTCGTTGTAGATGGCAATGAGTTTCTTGTACTCGTCGCGCATGGCGGGGTTGGCATCCCAGTTCACGGGCACGTAATGGAAGAAGTTGATAGTCTCGGGATAACCTACTTCCTGTGAGCCGTAAACCAGCATACCGCCGTGCAGCATCGTGGTGGCAACAAAGGCTGCCATCGACGCCTTGGGGCCGCCATAGAGTTTGACGGGCGATGCTTTGGTCGCCTCATCGTGGTTGGTGGTGAAGCGCAGCTTGAACTTGCCGCGATCCAGATTCTCATACTCGTGCTTGTCCACGGTGAGGAGTTTGCCCACCTTGGCGTCGCCCTTCATCACCTCGGCGATGGCTCCCATGAATTCCCAGGCATAGTTCAGGTCAAATCCGGCCTTGAAATTGTCGGGGTTGGCACCCTCGGCCAGCATGATCAGGTTGCGTGGTTTGGCAGCGGCGCGCAGGTTGTCGATGCACTCGGTCCAGAAGTCTACCGGCACCTGGTCGGCAACGTCGCAGCGGAAGCCGTCCACACCGACGCTGTCCACCCAGTAGCGCATCGCATCGATCATTGCGGCACGCATGTCCTTGTTGTCATAGTTCAGGTCGGCCACGTCGGTCCAGTCGGTGCCCGGCGGGAAGATGATGTTGCCCGTCGAGTCGTGCGTGTACCAGTCGGGGTGCTGCTGCAGCCACACGTTGTCCCATGCGGTGTGGTTAGCCACCCAGTCGAGGATGACGCCCATGCCGCGCTCGTGGCACGACTCTACCAGTTGACGCAGGTCATCGACCGTGCCATACTCGGGTGCCACGGCCTTGTAGTCCTTCACCGAGTAGGGTGAGTTCTTGCTCTTCTCTTGGCCGATGGGGTAGATGGGCATGATCCACAACATGTTTACTCCCAGGTCCTGAATGGAGTCCAGCCTGTTGATGATGGCCTGGAACGAGTTCTCGGCGGCGAAAACGCGCGGGTTGACCTGATACATGACCACGTCGGCCACCTCGGGCACGACAAAACTGTCTCCAACAGGTGTGGCGTGATGGTCCTTGGGCTTGCAGCCAAAGGCCATCATTGTCATCGATAGTAATGCGAATAGTAAAATCTTTTTCATAGCTTTGTTATATTTTGGTTTTAATTCAGTTCGACTTAATTCAGCTCTTGCATGAACGCTTCAAAATCCTCGGCACTCACCTCGATGATGGTGAGGGTGATGTTACCATTGTCGTCCTTGCCGATGGAAAATATTAGCCCATGCCCATCGACGGTATAGACGGTCTCGACCTCTTGGGTGCGGGCATCAAGACGCCAGGGTATTGCCATGCGGGCATTGCTGCCCTTGAGGGCATTCTTGATGGCTAGTTTGGCCATCTCCACGTCTTTAACAGCAGTAGAGTACATCGTATATGCCGCATTGTCGGCGCTGGTCTGGGTAAAGTCATATTTCTCACTCAGCCACAATGCCACGTCGTTGCAGTGGTACTTGCTCGATGGGGCCTTGGGGGCAGCGGCATGCTTGCGTGCTGCAGCCTGATCACGGCGCTCTTGCTCACGCTCGCGGCGGGCCTGTTCGCGTTGTTTCCTTTCCTCTTCCTTCTTGAGGCGTTTTTCTTCCTCTTTTTGTTTTTTTTCTTCAGCCTTTTTTTGTTTCTCGGCCTCTTTCAGGGCCTTTGCTTCCTCGCGTTGCTGCTCTTGTGCACGGCGCTTCGCCAGTCGTTTTTCTTGTTCCAGGGCCTGTTCACGCTCGCGTGCCGCGCGGCGCCGTTCCTTCTCGCTCATCACCGGCGTGTTGTCCAGGTCGGTCATTTGGTTATCGGCATTCACGGCATCAACGTCCTCTTGAGTAACGGGGCGACGGTCGCGCCTCTTGCGGCTCGCCGGCTTTGTTGTCTCGGTTTTCTCTTTTGTCTGGTTCTTATTGCCCAGCGACTTGTAGTAGCCGGCCGTCTCGGTCACGCTCACATAGTAGGTGCCGTCGTCCAGCGCTTTGCGCTTGACGGTGAAGCGGAATTTGTTCTTCTCGTAGCGGAATTCCTTCCAATAGGTACTCGTGGTCACGTGCCAGTCACTCACGGCCTTGATGTCGTCATAACTGGCCATCAGCCGGTCGATCATGTCCCGCACCTTCTTGCTGTTCAGCCCTTCGGGGGAGTTCAGGAAATAACTCACTTCACCCTTGCTGCGCTGCTGTTCCATATCCTTGGCGCTAGGCATGTAGTAGTATTCAAAGTAGTTGCGGCCCACCAAGGTCTCGCTCACCACCTCGTCCATGTACCACTCCCACTCGGTCGCCTGCTGGGTGGGCTGTGCCGATACTGCCAGCGCCACGCACGCCAGCAGGCCCAATAGTATGCTTTTTGCTCTCATAGGCCCCAGTTCATTTTGGTTGCAGGTCACAAAGTTATAGAATAAAATCTGAAACCCCAAAAAACTACCTGAAAAAAACAAAAATGAGCCGTTTCGGTTGATTCATTTGCTAAGGCAAGGCTTGGTTGTTTCAGATATTCCTTTTACCTTTGCCAGAGTAAAGACAAAAAGAAGACAAGATGAGAATTAGACATTTATTATTAGCAATCGTCGCTGTGGCGACGGTGCTGCCTGCCGTTGCCGACGTGCATGAGCGTTACACGACGATGGTGAGCGATGAGACGTCAACCTATGTGAGCAAACGGCCTCCCGTCGAGGAGCGCCTGTTCACCAGCGTGATTATCGAGCAGCGCATCCGTGACGTGTTCAAGCAGATCAAGGGCAATCCGCGCCTGGCATGGATGTTTGTGAACTGCTTCCCCAACACGCTCGACAGCACGGTCCACTACCGTTTGGACGAGAACGGCGAGGACGACACGTTTGTCTATACGGGCGACATCCATGCGATGTGGTTGCGCGACAGCGGTGCCCAGGTGTGGCCTTACGTCAAGTATGCCCGTCAAGACCCGAAACTGCAACACATGCTGCGCGGCGTGATTCTGCGCCAGCTCAAGTGTATCGTGCTGGACCCTTATGCCAACGCCTTTAACGACGGTCCGACGGGCAGCCAGTGGGAAAACGACCTGACGGACATGAAGCCCGAGCTGCATGAGCGCAAATATGAAATCGACTCGCTGTGTTACCCGATACGTCTTGCCTATGAGTACTGGCTGGTGACGGGCGATGCCAGCATCTTTGGCGACCTGTGGCAGGAAGCGATGCAGGCGGTGCTGCGAACCTTCAAGGAGCAGCAGCGCAAGGGCGGCAACAAGGGCCCGTACAAGTTCATGCGCCGCGATATCGACGCTAAGTCGTCGCTCACGTGGTATGGCTGGGGACCTCCCGTCAACCCCGTGGGGCTGATTGTGTCGTGTTTCCGTCCCAGCGACGATGCCACGGTGCTGCCGTTCCTGGTGCCGAGCAACTTCATGGCGGTGAACTCGTTGCGCAAGGCAGGCGAAATCCTCAACAAGGTCAACCACAATACCGAGTTGGCCTCTCAGTGCCTCGACCTGGCTCAGGAGGTGGAAGATGCCCTGCACAAGTATGCCATCGTGGACCATCCCAAATACGGAAAAATCTATGCCTACGAGGTAGACGGCTGGGGTGGCCGAGTGCTGGCCGACGATGCCAACGTGCCCAGTCTGCTGGCGATGGGCTACCTGGGTGACGTGCCCATGGACGACCCCATCTACCGCAACACGCGCCGCTTTGTATGGAGCGAGGATAACCCCTGCTTCTTCAAGGGCAAGGCCGGCGAGGGCATCGGCGGAGCCCACACGGCCTATAACCTCATCTGGCCCATGAGCATCATGATGAAGGCTTTCACGGCCGACAATGACGAGGAAATCGCATGGTGCATGCGCCAGCTGTTGACCACCGATGCGGGTACAGGGTTCATGCATGAGTCGTTCCACAAGGATGATGCGACCCATTACACACGCCCCTGGTTCGCCTGGCAGAACACGCTGTTTGGTGAGTTGGTCATCCACCTCATCGAGAATGGCAAGACCCATCTGCTGGTCCATTGTTTGGACTAGGCTTTAGTTTTGAGTTTTGAGTTTTAAGTTTTAAGTTGGCATCCGCCATCAACTAAGGACTAGAAACTAGGAAAGATATTAAAAAAGCATTTACAATCCCTATCAGACGTTAAAATGATAGGGATTGTCTATTAATAAAGGTGAAAAGCCCTATCTTTGCCGCCTGTTAACTCTATAGAACAATAACATGAAAGAATACAGACACCTGACCAATCAGGAAATCGAATCCTTAAAGAACAAAGACTGTTGGGCACAAGACTGGAATGATATATTAGTGACAGATGACTTCGACGCCTGCCGCTGCCATCGCGTGCAGTTCTATGGCTGGGCTCGCCTGGGTAACGGGCGGGGGACCGTGGAAATCACCGACGGCTTCGTGAAGAACTGCGGCATCTACAACGCCACATTGCGCAATGTGACCATCGGCGACAACTGCCTCATCGAGAACATCGGCAACTACCTGAACAACGTCGCCATCGGCGACGGCTGCTATATTTCCAACGTGAGCACCGTTGATACCCTGGGCGAGCCCAACTACGGCCAGGGACACACCATTGCCGTGCTCAACGAGGTGGGCGACGGCAACCTGTTGCTGCTGCGTGAACTCAACAGCCAGCTGGCGGCACTCATGGTCAAGCATGGCGACAACAAGCCCATGATGGACGCCATCAAGCGGATGGTGGCACAGTCGGTCGAGAAATCGCGTCCCGCCTGCAGCACCATCGGCAACCACGTTCGAGTTGTCAACACGGGCGTTATCATCAACTGTATCATCGATGACGGCTGCCAGTTGTGCGGCGTGTCGCGCTTGAGCAACTGCACCATCAGCAGCACGATGGAGAATCCCATCATCATCCGCACGGGCGTCATTTGTGAGAACACTATCATCGGCGGCGGATCGCACATCTATGGCAGCGTTAAGCTCACCGATTGCTTTGTGGGCGAGTCCTGCCACCTGGAAAACGGTTTCACGGCTGCCAGCAGTGTCTTCTTCGCCAACAGCTACATGTCCAACGGCGAGGCATGTGCGGCCTTCTGCGGCCCGTTCACGGTGAGCCACCACAAGAGTTCGCTGCTCATCGGCGCGATGTTCTCGTTCTATAATGCGGGTTCGGCGACCAACTTCAGTAACCATGCCTACAAGATGGGTCCCATGCACTACGGTGCCCTGGAGCGCGGCTGCAAGACGGCCAGCGGCGCCTATCTGCTGCTGCCGGCCAACGTCGGCTCGTTCAGCGTCCTGTTCGGCAAGCTGATGTATCACCCCGACACACGCGACCTGCCTTTCTCCTACCTGATTGCCTATGGCGACACGATGTACCTGAAGCCCGGCCGCAACTTTGCCACCGTGGGCCTGTACCGCGACATCCGCAAGTGGCCCAAGCGCGACAAGCGCTACAAGGGTGAGCACCGCAGCGTGGTCAACTTCGACTGGCTCAGCCCGTTCACCATCAGCGAAGTGCTGCGCGGCAAAAAGATTCTCGAGAACCTGCGTTCAGCCAGTGGCGACAAGGTGAGCACCTACAACTACCACGAGTACGTCATCAAGGCTCCGTTGCTGCACAAGGGCATCAAGTATTACGACATGGCGCTGCGCATCTACATGGGTGCCGTGCTCAAGCGTCATGCTCCTGTGCCTCCCGTCTCGACCGAGGGCGAAGGCAACTGGATTGACCTGATGGGACTGCTCATGCCGCAGAGTGCCGAGGAACGCATCATCGACGACATCATTGCTGGCCGCCTCGACACCATCGATGCTGTCAACGCCCGTTTCAAGGAGATCAACAACAATTACAACGAGCTGCGCTGGTCGTGGAGCTATCGTGTCATCCTGGACTATTACGGCATTGACGAACTCACCGACGAGGCAGTGCAACGCATTCACCAGGACTACGTCACCGCCCGTCGCGAGTGGATCGCGCTCATCCGCGAGGACGCCGAGAACGAGTACACCCTGGGCGATATCGACCGTGAAGTGCTCGACGACTTCGTCAACCTGCTCGACCGCGAGGTAGACTTCGAAAACCAGAAACTGTACATGTAAATGTGCGAGCACATTTACATGTACAGTTAGTTTAAAGTTTACAGTTTAAAGTGGAATTACTTTTGGCCTTTTATGGTTTCGGGGAATAGCTATTGCGCAATCCGCTTATCAGTCGTGCAACCTCTTTGAATAGAGGCTGGACTGACTCTAATTCATCGGCAGCGATATAGCCTAATTCGGTTGCTATCAGCAGTTGACAATAAGTCTCAGTTAAAGAGCCAAATGCTATCTCCAAGAAATGGTTTTTTTCTTTCATTGACGCCCTACCTGACCCTTCAGCAACATTTGAGGGTATGGATATTACCGCCCTTTTTATTTGACTGCTGAGGGCATACTGCTCGTGTTGAGGAAACTTAGCAATTAGAGGATAAATGGCGAGAGCCAACTCCTTGGACTTTCTCCATGCAATAAGCTTTTCGAACTGAAATATTTCCATGCTCTTTAAACTGTAAACTTTAAACTGTAAACTTTTTTTGCCTACGGGCAAAAAAAAGCGCCTCTCGAAAGAGGCGCTCGTAGCGGGACTGAGAATTGAACTCAGGACCTCCGGGTTATGAATCCGACGCTCTAACCGACTGAGCTATCCCGCCATTTGCTGAAAGCGACTGCAAAGGTACAACCATTTCCTGAACCCACCAAATTTTTTTCGAAAAAAGTTCAAAAAGTGTATGATGAGTGTAGTGTCTAAGGGATGACAGCTCACGGTGTTTCACGATTTTAGCCCTAAATCTTGTATGAATGAAATAAAACATCTATTTTTGCTACGGTAAGGCAATGGCCATAAGACAAATTCCGGAAATAACAGATTCTAACGGTATGAGGAGATATATACAATCAGCAGTTTTGTTACTGGCAGCGTGGCTGTCACAGGCGGCCATCGCACAGGGCATCTACGGCGACGTGAACGGCGACGGAGAGGTGAACATTGCCGATGCCAACGAGGTGGTCAAGGTGATTTTGAGCGATGAGATTCCCATACCTCCTGACGACGAGAGCGATACGGTGGCGGTGACGGTGTTTGACACCAAAGTCGCATCGCGCCGCTATTACCGCATCCCTGCCATTGTGCAGCTGCAGGACGGCAGGCTGCTCGCTATTGGCGATGACAGGCATCGCAACGACTCGGACATCGGCAGCAATTCGGGCATCGACATCCTGGGCAAGACCAGCGATGACGGCGGCAGGACGTGGAGCAATGCCATCATGATTGCCGATGGAAACGGCAAACACGAGGGTTTTGACGACAGCCACGGCGATGCGGCAGCGGTTGTTGACCGAGAGACGGGAAAACTGCTCATCATGTGCGCCTCGGGCTATCAGGGTTTCTTGGCATCGACATTGCAGGACCCGTTGCGCGTGGGGCGCTACGTTAGCGATGACGGCGGCGCAACGTGGACGGGCAGCGAGGTGACCAGCGACATCTACGGCATCTTTGCCGGTTATCCCGAGGTCAACGCCCTGTTCTTCTCCAGTGGGCGCATCTGCCAGAGCAGACGCATCAAGCGGGGCGACTATTACCGCATCTACTCGGCGGTTGACGGCCCCATGGGAGTGGGCTGCATGGTACTCTATAGCGACGATTTCGGCCAGACGTGGCATGCCCTGGGAGGCCCTGGCGCCAGGCCGACAGTAGCACCCTATGGTGACGAGGCCAAGGTCGAAGAACTGCCTGATGGCAAGGTGTTGCTCAGTTGCCGCTCCAAGCAGACGGCCACCAGCGGACGGCTGTTTAACATCTACGATTACGTGACCGGCACCTGGGGCGAAATGGCCATCAGCAACGATCCCGAGTCGGGTACCTACAGCGAGGACTGCTCCTGCAACGGCGAGGTGCTCATCGTGCCCGCCATGCGCACCAGCGACGGTCGTCGGGTCCACTTGGTGCTGCAGTCGGTGCCGCGTGGCAGGGGACGCCAGTGTGTGAGCATCTACTACAAGCCGCTGATCGACGAGTCTGACTACGACCAACCCGCCGATTTCGCCTGGGGCTGGCAGCGCTATCAGGTGACAGAAAACTATTCGGCCTATTCCACAATGGTCAGCCTCACCGACGGAAGAGTCGCCTTTTTCCACGAGGACTGCAACGACAACCAGGGCAGCACCTCGGCCTATGATTTAATATTCCAGAAACTCTCCATCCGAACCATCACCGGTGGCCGATACACCGCCATCAAGCAATAATGACAATGGACAATAACATCAAGATACCGGTGCTCGCGGCACCGCTTCAAGGAGTGACCGATAACGTGTGGCGCATGGCGCAGCACAACGTGTTTGGCGGCGTGGATGCCTATTATGCCCCCTTCATGCGCGTGGAGCGCGGCGAGGTCAGACGCAAGGACCTGCGCGACGTGGAGCCCGACCGCAATGCGGGCATCACGCTCATTCCCCAGATTCTCGCCTGCCAGCCCGACCATGCCCTGATGATGGTCGATGCCCTCAAGCAGCGGGGCTATAGTCGCATCGACGTGAACCTGGGCTGCCCGTTCCCGCCCATCGCCTTGCACCGCAAGGGCTCGGGCATGCTGGCCTATCCCGAACTGGCCGAGGCGCTGTTCACGGCGCTTGCCGCCGTCGACGGGGTGGAGTACAGCGTGAAAATGCGCCTGGGCTGGGACCAGCCCGACCAGTGGCGCGACATTTTGCCCTTGATGGACATCCTCAAGCCCGTCAACATCGCGGTGCATCCCCGCATCGGCAAGCAGCAGTACAAGGGCGACCTGGACATCGGTCAATTCGAGGCCCTGATGGCGGCCTCGCCATGGCCAATCGTCTATAATGGCGGCCTGCGCACGGTCGAGGACATCGAGGCGGTCGTGAGCCGTTATCCCAACCTGGCCGCCGTGATGGTGGGTAGCGGATTGGCTGCTAACCCAGGCATGTTCGCCCCCGATGCCACCCCCGACGATTACCGCCGTTTCCACGACCTGCTGGTAGACGGATACACCGAACAACTCAACGGCGGCGAGGCCCAACTGGTGCGCCACCTGCAAGACATCTGGCAGACCTTCCTCCCCGGTACAGGCCATAAACTCTTCAAGGCCATCCGCAAGTCCCGCACCCTCGACCAATACCAGACCGCCGCCTCAGCTGCCCTCGCCGACGTCAACACCGCCCTCCAAGCACCAAATAACGCTGCCGAGGAAGAATAAGGCCGTCAGGCCCGAAAGAAACCGCCAAGGCAAGATAATGCATGAGGCTGTGTCATAATTATGACTCGATAATATAACCGTGCTAACGCACGGGAAATTAAACAAATTAGTTTGAATAATTTCCCGCCCGCAGGGCGGTTATAGTTCTAGCAAATTATGACATACCTTCATATCGTATAGATATTGTGTATTTGGGTGTTGGGTGCAAAAATAATTACCGCAGGAGCCGTCACGGCTTGCTGCGGTAATTAAATTATGAAAAAAACAGTACTTAATTATTTCTTCACGGGAGCCTCCTCGAGGGCCTTGACGAGCAGTTTCCAGAAGGGCTCTGCTGCGGGGATGTAGGCGCGCTCGATGGTGGTGTGCGGGCTGCGCAGCGTGGGACCGAAGCTCACCACATCCATGTGCGGGTACTTGCCCAGGATGATGGAGCACTCCAGGCCGGCATGGTCCACTTGCACGATGCCTTCCTCGTTAAACAGCTTCTTGTACAGGTCGAGCAGCATGTGCAGGGCCTCGCTGTCGGGGTTGGGATCCCAGCCGATGTAGTCACCGCCGGTCTCCACCTTAAAGTCGGCCAGGTGGAAGCAGGTCATCAACATCTTCACGATATAGTCCTTCATGTCCTCGCGGGCCGAGCGGGCCAGGATCTTCACGGCAGCCTTGCCGTCCTCGATGTCGATGATGGCGAGGTTGGAGGAGGTCTCTACCACGTTGGGATAAGCGGGGATGTAGCGTACCACGCCGTCGTGGCAGGCATACAGGGCGCGCAGGATGGTCGTCTGGTCGTCGAGGGCCATCTTCATCTTGGGACGGTCGATGGCCTTCAGGGTCAGGTCCACGTTGTCCTCGATGAACTTGAACTCGCTCTCGAACTGGGCCTTCATCGTCTTGACGAGCTTCTTGAGGCCCTTGAGGTTATCCTCGGGAACAACGACTACGGTCTCGGCCTTGAAGGGGATGGCGTTGCGCATGTTGCCGCCATGCCAGCTCACCAGGCGGGCCTTGTGGTCCACGATGGCCAGTTGCAGCAGGCGTGCCATCAGCTTGTTGGCATTGGCGCGGCCCTCATGGATCTCGAGGCCGCTGTGGCCGCCCTTCAGGCCCTTGAGGGTGATGCGCACGGCGGTGTCGCCAGCAGCGGTCTTCACCTCGTTATACTTGCGCGTGCAGGTAACGTCGATACCGCCGGCGCTACCGATGACGAACTTGCCCCACGTCTCGCTGTCGAGGTTGAACAGGATGTCGCCCTTCATCTGGCCCTTGGGCAGGTCGTTGGCGCCATACATGCCCGTCTCCTCGTCCTTGGTGATCAGGCCCTCGATGGGACCGTGCTTGAGGGTGTTGTCCTCCATGACTGCCATGATGGCAGCTACGCCCAGACCGTCGTCAGCACCCAGCGTGGTGCCGCGGGCCTTGATCCACTCGCCGTCGATGTAGGGCTCGATGGGATCTTTCTCGAAGTTGTGCTTCGACTCGGGCGTCTTTTGGGGCACCATGTCCATGTGGGCCTGCATGGTGATGCACTTGCGGTTCTCCATACCGGGAGTGGCGGGTTTGCGCATCACGATGTTGCCGGCGGGATCCTGGAAGGCCTCCACGCCCACCTTCTTGGCGAAGTCGAGCAGGAATTGCTGGATTTTCTCAACATGTCCCGAGGGACGGGGAATCTGCGTCAGCGCATAGAAGTTGCGCCAGATGCACGTCGGTTTCAGTTTTTCAATTTCGTTCATTTCTTGATACAGTTGTTAATGTCTTACAGGTTTAAAAAGAATGTATTTATTTCAGTGCCACAAAGATATAAAAATTAAGATTACAACCACAATTATTCGGATGTTTTTTGTGATTGTAATCCTAAATTTGCGTTTCCCGGCTGCCGGTTATTGCGGGCCTTGCCAGAACCAGGCATCGTCACTGACCACCAGCCCCTGGGTGTGGCTTGACGAGAATCCAGTAGGCACGAGGCAGATCATGTGGGCGGCATTGGGAACCGCATGGTCTTCAAGGCCATATTCCTGGTTGGCCGAGACAATGAGGTAGTACAGGTTCTTGGCCATGTAGTTGTATAGGTACTCCTCGGTGGTTTCCTTGTTCTGGTTGTTCCAGTTGGCCTCCTTGTTCAGGACAACAGGCGTGCCGTTGCGCAGGTTCTCGCGCACCTCTTGGATACTGAGCAGATTACCCTGCTCGTCTGTCACCCATGCGTTGAACTCCGGGTCAATCCACAACCACTTGCCAAGTTGGCTTGACCACACGGCGTTGATCACATGGCAGTCGTTGATGTAATCTTTAGGCATGCAGGTGACATAGCGCGATGGGATGCCCATGGCCAGGAAACACTCATTCAACACGATGGCCATACCACGACAATTCAGGCCGCGGCTACCGTCCTTGCAGGCCTCGACCAGGTCGATGGCGTTGAGGTGCTCGGGGTTGCCGTTGCTGCCGTCATGCCTGATGAGGTTGTGAATGTGTTTCATCACATTCTTGATCTTGGAAATCTCATCGCCCTTGCCGGCAATCTTTTCCAGATTGAAGTAGGCCTTGACGCGTTGCAGGTTGGAGTCACTGGCCGATTGGTAAGTGAACACAGGTAGCGTATCGCGCCGCTCGTTGGTCGTGTAGGGTGCCGCTTGTTGCAGGATTCTGACGTAGTCGGCCCGGTTCCTGATGACGTCAATCAGCGAGTCCATGCGCGCATCATTGCGGATGTTGTCAAGGTCATGGTCCTCAAGAATGTGTTTCCAGTCGTTGTAGTCACAGGCCACGGCACGCCCCAGGTGGTAAAGCGCACCCTCGTTCATCCCCCGGCGTGAATAGGAACACGCCAAGTCATAATAAAAATATCCCTTGATGGCCTCGACTTGCCGATCACCCCCCGTGACCGACCGCAGGAAATCGTGGTTGCTGTCCACCATCGAAATGCCCTGGTAATTGAGTTCGGCCACTAAGACATAGTCTTTCTTGTCAAAGGCCTTGCGGATTTGTTGGCTGATGCTCTGCATCTGCTTGTTCAACTCCTGCATGCGTTGCATTGCAGCGGCATCTTGAGCACCGGTCTGAACAGTCAACGAGCATGCCAACAATAGAATTAAAAAGTACTTTTTCATCTTCGACATCAGTTATTGTTTCATAGCACATCTGTTGGTTTATGCCTCGCAAAGATAAACCATTCCATCGAAATCAGCCAACAGTAGTCCGCTAAAATGTATGGGCCGGGTAATTTGCAGTGCGATTCGGTGGAGTTACTCAACATTTTTATTACCTTTGCAATCTTCAATAAGGCGATGGCCCTGCCATCATTCATTGTTTAACAAGATTTTAGTATATATAAGTTTATGTCAAGAAATTTCACTGCGGCGCTAGTTTCCGTTATCTGCTTGCTGACAAGTTTTTCTTCGTCAGTTCAGGCGCAACCCGCTCAGGGTAATAATGAGATTATCCTCCATGCCTGGTCGTGGTCGTTCAACACCATCAAGGAGCACCTGCCCGAGATCAAGGATGCCGGCTACACGATTGTGCAGACGTCTCCCATCAACGAGTGCGTTGTGGGCGAAGGCGGCGGACGCCAGCTCTTTGGCCACGGCAAGTGGTACTATCATTACCAGCCCACCGATTGGACCATCGGTAACTATCAGCTGGGCACCCGCGACGAGTTCAAGGCAATGTGCGACGAGGCCAAGCGCCTGGGCCTGCGCGTCATCGTTGACGTGCTGCCCAACCACACCGTCATCGACCGCACGCAGATCAACGCCCGCCTCGACAGCGCCGTCAATGGCCGCGAGAACCTGTTCCACGCCAACGGCCTGTGGCCCATCAAGGACTATAGCGACCGCTACCAGTGCACGACGGGCGAGA
>JAEEGI010012359.1_pt1 | contig 18280 bp, 13 predicted proteins | sample 8958751 | NCBI WGS metagenome assembly JAEEGI01 (sample SAMN16246545, study PRJNA631951) | gut metagenome | biome: gut microbiome; feature: rumen; material: KS-attached | host: Bos | place: Iran: Karaj | collected 2018-10 | reverse complement strand
GTCACTCGGTGTGGCAGGTGAATCAGGCTGCGGGAAATCGACCCTGGCGCTGAGCATGATGGGATACTATTTCCCTCCGCTGCATTACATCAGCGGTGACATCATCATTGACGGGAAAAACATCTCCGGAATGGATCCGGACTCTGTCCGGAAAACCATACTCGGTACAGAGATCGCCTATATCCCGCAGGCGGCCATGAATGCCCTCAACCCCACGCAGAAAATCATCCGCTTTGTGGAAGATGTTATCCGTGCCCATGACCCGAAAGCAGATAAAAAGCAGATCCGGGAACTGGCGGAAGCCCGCTTCGCAGAGCTCGGCCTGCCGAAGGAAGTGCTGGACAAACATGCGGTTGAACTCTCGGGCGGTATGAAGCAGCGTACGGTTATCGCCGTGTCGACAATACTTTCCCCGAAAGTGCTGATTGCAGACGAGCCTTCCAGCGCGCTTGACGTCACCAGCCAGAAAATGGTTATCAAGATGATGCGCGAATTAATGGAGAAGGGCTATATCAAGTCCATGCTTTTTATCACACACGAACTGCCGCTGCTTTATAACGTGACCGACGACATTATGGTCATGTATGCCGGGCAGATTGTTGAAAAAGGCAACGCCAAGGAAATGGTGTTTGACCCGGTTCATCCTTATTCACATGGTCTGATGGGCTCCATTCTCGTTCCGGAAGCGGGTACGCGCGGCTCAACGCTGACAGCTATCCCGGGAACTCCGCCAAATCTCAAAAAGCCGCCGCAGGGCTGCCGTTTCGCCGAACGCTGCCGCTATGCGAAAGACGAATGCCGTTATCATGCCATTGCTGAAAAGCCCTTTGAAGAAGGCCGCAGCTACCGCTGCCTGATGAGTGTTGAACAATTACGGGAGGTATATGAAAATGAGTGAGACGCGTGAACGCAAAGACTATACAAACGGTCCGCTCTGCCTCTCAGGCCGCGGCGTGACCAAGACGTTCGGCCTCGGCGAAAAGAAGACTGTTGCCGTTGACCATGTGGATTTTGATTTTCACGAGGGTGAATTTGTCTCCATCGTCGGTGAATCGGGCTCGGGAAAAACAACATTGTCCAAAATGCTTCTGGGTCTGCTCAGCCCTACCGAAGGCGAGATTCTCTTTGAAGGTAAACCACGCGATATTTCCACGGGCCGCAAAAAGCGCGAATACTGGAAGGGCATCCAGGCCATTTTTCAGGACCCCTTCTCCTCTTTCAACGTATTCCACAAAATTGACTCCGTGCTCCTTGACTGCATCAACATGCGCGGCGGCCGCAACCTGAGCAAAGATGAGAAGACCAGGCTCATGACAGAAGCCTGCAGCTTTGTAAACCTGAAGTTTGCTGAACTGACGAACAAATATCCCTTTGAGCTTTCCGGCGGCCAGATGCAGCGGCTGATGATCGCCCGTATTTTCCTGCTGAAACCGCGCATTCTGCTGGCTGACGAACCCACCAGCATGGTGGACGCCTGCTCACGCGCAACCATTCTGGACATGCTGCTTGACCTGCGCGATGAGACGGGAATGACGATTATCTTCATCACCCACGATATCGGCCTGGCCTACTATATCTCTGATACTGTTTATATTATGGAGCACGGCCGGTTCGTCGAATCCGGAAAAGCCGATGAGGTTATCCTCAACCCGCAGGCTGCCTACACCAAGAGGCTGATCAGCGATGTGCCGAAGATTCACGAGGAATGGGACCTTTCCACCGTGGATCTGCTGGCAAAAGAAGAATAAAGGAGCACTGCCGATGGATATAAAAGCACTGATCTCCCGGCTAACTCTCGAAGAAAAAGCCGGTCTCTGCTCCGGTGCGGATTTCTGGCACACAAAGGCAGTTGAACGCCTTGGCATTCCCGCTACCATGGTCAGCGACGGTCCTCACGGGCTGCGCAAACAGGATCAGGAGGTTGACCACCTCGGCATCAACGACAGCATCAAGGCTGTCTGCTTCCCTGCTGCCAGTGCAACAGCTGCTTCCTTTGACAAAGAGCTGCTGACCCGTATGGGGGAGGCAATCGGGGATTCCTGCCAGCATGAAGGGCTCTCCGTCGTACTTGGTCCGGCAGTCAATATCAAGCGCTCCCCGCTCTGCGGGCGGAACTTTGAGTATTTCTCGGAAGATCCGTACCTCGCCGGCCAGCTCTCTGCCGCCTTTATTCACGGCGTGCAGAGCAGAAATGTCGGCACCAGCATCAAACACTTCGCCGCCAACTCCCAGGAGCACCGGCGTATGAGCTCTTCCTCCGATGCGGACGAGCGTACACTGCGGGAGATCTATCTGCCCGCTTTTGAAACCGCGGTGAAGGAAGAACAGCCCTGGACAGTCATGTGTTCCTACAACCGTATAAACGGCGTTTTTGCCTCGGAAAATCCCTGGCTGCTGACGGAAGTGCTCCGGAAGGAGTGGGGATTTGAAGGTTATGTGATGAGCGACTGGGGGGCTGTATCCGACCGGGTTGCCGGCGTTGCCGCTGGGCTGGATCTGGAGATGCCGTCATCCGGCGGTTTCAACGACAGAAAGATTGTGGAAGCTGTCCGTGCCGGCAAGCTGGATGAAGCACTGGTTGATCAGGCTGTTGAACGGATTCTGAACATCGTCTTCCGCTTTACCGAAAACGCAAAGCCTGACACTCCATGGGACAAGGAAGAACAGCATCTGCTGGCAGCTGACATTGCAGCCGACTGCATGGTGCTGCTGAAAAATGAAGACAACCTTCTCCCGCTGTCCGGTGAGGATGAGATTGCCTTTATCGGCGAATTCGCGGAGAAGCCGCGCTTCCAGGGAGGCGGCAGCTCTCACATCAACTGCTTTAAAACAACAAGTGCCCTTGAAGCAGCAGACGGCCTGAAGATCCGTTATGCCAGAGGTTACAGCGCTGCACAGGACTGTGCAACGGATGAACAGATTGCCGAGGCAGTTGCAGCGGCAAAAAAGGCAAAAGCTGCCGTGGTGTTCGCCGGGTTGCCCGATGTATATGAATCCGAGGGGTATGACCGCAAGCATATGCGCATGCCGGAATGCCAGAACCGCCTGATTGAAGCAGTGGCAGAGGCAAACCCGAACACCGTTGTGGTGCTGCACAACGGCTCCCCCGTTGAGATGCCGTGGATCAGCAAAGTCAAGGCTGTGCTGGAAGCCTATCTTGGCGGCCAGGCAGTCGGCCTGGCGACGGTGCGTGTATTGTTCGGTGAAGTCAGCCCGTCCGGCTGTCTGCCGGAAAGCTTCCCCAAAAAGCTGGAAGACAACCCCTCTTATCTCTTCTACGGCGGAGAGGGAGATACGGCCGAGTACCGTGAAGGCATTTTCGTCGGCTACCGGTATTACGACAAAAAAGGAACAGACCTGCTCTTCCCCTTCGGGCACGGCCTGAGCTATACCTCGTTCAGCTTTTCCGATCTGTGCCTGAGCTCTGAAAAGATAACCGATCAGGAGAGCCTGACAGCAACTGTGAAGGTGACAAACACCGGCAGCAGACCCGGCAAAACCGCAGTGCAGCTCTATGTGAGTGACTGTGAAAGCAGCGTTCTGCGCCCGGTGCGTGAGCTGAAAGGCTTTGAGAAAATCACTCTGCAGCCGGGCGAGACAAAAGAGGTAAGCTTCACGCTGGACAAACGCTCTTTTGCCTACTGGAACACCCGGATTCACGACTGGCATGTGGAGAGCGGCGAATTCTGCATTCAGATCGGCCGTTCTTCAAGAGACATTGTGCTCACGGAAAAGGTTTTTGTAGAGTCGACCGTCAGCCTTCCGAAGCACTACGACATGAACAGCATCTTCATGGATATCATGGAAGATCCGCGTGCAGAAACAATTCTCGAGCCGGTGCTGAAAGGCTTCAGAGAAGCCTTCCTGTCCTCCGGCGAAGAACAGAGCGATGCCGCACAGGAGGCGATCTCCAGTGAGATGAGCCTTGCCATGTTCAATTACATGCCGCTTCGTACCCTGCTCAGTTTTGCCGGGGAGCAGGCCGATCCGGATCTGCTTGACCGGATACTGACAGCACTGAATTCATAAGGCAATACCAAACGCAGAACTGCCGCCGCCCTGCGGCGGCAGTTCCTCTTTCAGAGAAATACAGGATAATGATAAAGGAGAACACTATGAAACAGTTTCCCGATGGTTTTCTGTGGGGAGTAGCATGCGCTTCCTATCAATGTGAAGGTGCCTGGGACGAAGACGGCAAGGGCCGCAACATCTGGGATGATTTCTGCCACGTACCGGAGGTAGAGCACATCCGCGGCGGCGATACCGGCGATATAGCCTGTGATGTTTATCATCGCTTCCGGGAAGACGTTGCACTGATGAAGGAGCACGGCATCAAAGCCTATCGTTTTTCCATCAGCTGGGCCAGAGTCATCCCTGACGGCGACGGGGAAGTCAATGAAAAAGGGCTGCACTTCTACGATGAGCTGGTTGACGAGCTGCTGGCTAACGGCATTGAGCCGCTGATAACCCTCTATCACTGGGATCTGCCCAGCGCCCTGCAGGACAAGGGCGGATGGCTCAGCCGCGATATCGTTGCTGCCTTCGGGCGCTATGCGGAAATCATCGCTGCGCACTTCAAAGGCCGCGTAAAGCGCTATATGACGATCAATGAGCCGCAGTGCGTCACCGTACTCGGATACGGGAGCGGAATTCATGCGCCGGGGCTGCAGCTCAGTGAGGAGAAGCTTGCGCAGATTTATCACATTCTTGCCCTGTCGCACAGCGAGGCACAGCGCCGGATCAAAGCCGCTGCCGGTGCTGACACGCAGGTAGGGATCGTTCCCTGCGGGAGACTGTGCTTTCCGCATGAAGACACTCCGGAAAACCGGGAAGCTGCCTACCGGGCGACTTTCGACCTGAGCCGTGACCGCTGGGCTTTCACCTTCAATATCATTCTTGACAGCCTGATTCTGCGCTGTTATGATGACTCTGCGCCGGAAGCGGTTAAACGCTTCGCATCTACCATCCCCGCTGCAGAGTGGGAGAGAATGGAAACGCCTGATTTCATCGGTGTCAACGTCTACAACGGTGAAGAAGTGGATACAGAAGGAACCCCTGCCGGCCGCTATACCGGTTTCCCGCTGACGGCCAACAAATGGCCCGTCACGCCGGAGGTCCTCCACTATGCACCGCTGAATCTCTACCGGCGCTACCGGCTGCCCATGTTCATTACGGAAAACGGACAGGCCTGCAATGACCGTATCTTCCTTGACGGGAAAGTGCATGACCCGGACCGCATCGATTTTCTCCAGCGTTACCTCACAGAGCTGCACAAAGCCGTTGAAGAAGGAGCACCTTTGAAAGGCTATATGCAGTGGAGCTTCCTCGACAACTTTGAATGGAGCGACGGATACAGCGAGCGCTTCGGCATTATCTATGTGGATTATCCCACGCTGCGCCGCATTCCGAAAGACTCCGCCGTCTGGTATAAGCAGCTGATCGAATCCAACGGAAGCATTCTTTTCCCTTAACCAAGATGATAACGCCGGCATGAATTGCCGGCCCTGATAAAAGTGAGAAAAACATGTCGGAAGTAAATACAGTTGAAATAACCAACCGGTCTCTCTATGCGCGTATCGGAGCGCTGACCTGGCCGATTATTCTGCAGAATCTGCTCAGCGCCGCAGTTACCTCCGCTGATGTCGTGATGCTGAACTTCGTCGGGCAGGCGCATATCTCCGCAGTCTCTCTGGCCGGGCAGTATGCTTCGGTACTCTTTATGGTGTACTATGGCCTCGGTACAGGAGCAACAATGCTTTGCTCCCAGTATTACGGGAAGGGCGATCTGCGCGCCATTGCCGTTGTGGAAGGAATTGCGCTGCGCTTCTCGCTGCTGATCTCCACGCTGGCAGCTCTCGCAGCGTTTACCATCCCGCAGCAAATGATGCGTCTTTTTACCCCGGATCCGGAACTGATTGCTATCGGCGCAGACTATCTGCGCCTGATGGGCGTCGCCTACTTCTGCTGGGGGATTACCGAGATTTATCTCGCTGTACTGCGCAGCGTAGGGCGCGTGAAAATAGCCACCGTGATCAACACCGCTGCGTTTACGACAAACCTCTTTCTCAATGCGGTGTTCATCTTCGGGCTTTTCGGTGCCCCGAAAATGGGAGCAAAGGGCGTCGCACTCGCCACTTCCATCAGCCGTCTGGGATCGCTGCTGCTGTGCCTGATTGTTTCCGCACACAGCAGGGATATCAAGCTGAATCCGCGCTGTCTGTTTCTCCGCAACAAGCTGCTCTTCCGGGACTTTCTCAAAATGGCCATGCCTGCCCTGCTGAATGATGTCAGCTGGAGTCTGGCATTCTCAATGTACTCGGTCATCATCGGCCAGTTCCTCGGGAGCGATATGGTGGCTGCGAACTCCTTTGTCTCGCAGGTGCGCAATCTCGCAACGGTGCTCTGCTTCAGTGTGGCAAGCGGGGGCAGCATCCTGCTCGGGCATCTGATCGGAGACAACCATATGGAGGAGGCAGACAGGGCTGCCAAGGCCGTTATGCGGCTGACCATCCTGACATCGCTGATCGGCAGCGTGCTGATTCTGCTGACCATGCGGCCTGTGCTTGCCTTTGCCAGGCTGACAGACACAGGAAAGAAGTATCTGCGCGTCATGCTGCTGATCAACTCCTATTATGTTGTCGGATCTGCGGTCAACACCACCCTGATCGCCGGCATCTTCCGCGCCGGCGGAGACAGCCGCTTCGGCATGATCTGTGATACGATCGACATGTGGTGTTATGCCATACCTCTGGGATTTTTGTCCGCTGCGGTACTGAAACTGCCGCCTTTGTGGGTTTACTTCCTGCTCTGTACCGATGAATTTGTCAAATGGCCCTGGGTGATCGGCCATTACCGGAGCAGAAAATGGCTGAAGAACATCACACGGGATGACCTTCAGCTGGAATGAATTTACGGGAAGGAAAATAAGTATGAAAAAACTGTCACTCAACGGCGCGTGGACGCTTGATATTCCGGATACCGCTTTCTGCAGCGTTCCGGCACAGGTGCCGGGATCCGTCTACCATGACCTGCTCTGTGCAATGCTGATTCCGGATCCTTTCTATCGGGATAATGAAACAGAAGCCCTGAAGCTGATGGAGCATGATTTCGTCTATACACGCTCCTTTACGGCAGAAGCATCTCTGCTCTCCTGCGACGCCGTTCTTCTGCGCTGCGAAGGGCTCGACACACTGGCAGAGATCTTTCTCAACGGGTTTTCTCTCGGCTGTGCGGACAACATGCACAGGATATGGGAATTCGATGTAAAGCCTCTCCTGCAGGAGGGTGAGAATCAGATCACTGTCCGTTTTTCTTCTCCCACCCGTTATATCAGGGAGGCCTATGCCAAAAATCCTGCAGACGGAAGCTCGGACGCCATGGTGGGTTTTCCGCTGCTGAGAAAAGCGCACTGCATGTTCGGCTGGGATTGGAGTCTCCGCCTGCCTGATGCAGGAATCTGGCGGGATATTGCGCTGATCGGGATTGAAACCGCCCGCATCCGGGATGTGCTGGTTCTTCAGGAGCATACACCGGGCTGTGTCAGACTGCGCGTAAAAACCAATACAGAAACCTATGCCTCCGGAGAAACAGGCGTAAGGGTCTCGGTTACGGGGCCGGACGGGCGTGTTTTTCACGGAGAAGGCGAAAACTGTGAAATTACAATCGATCAGCCCAGGCTCTGGTGGCCTGCCGGCTTCGGCGAACAGGCATTATATACCGTGTCCGTTTCCCTTTCCGGTGACGGAAAGCAGCTGGACTGCTGGAGCCGCCGCATCGGCCTTCGCACCATGACAGTCAGCAGAAGGAAGGATGAATACGGCGAGAGTTTCAGCCATTGCGTCAACGGTGTGGATATTTTTGCCATGGGTGCCGATTATATCCCGGAGGACAATCTGCTGCCGAGGATGAATCCCGGGCGGACGCGTCAGCTTCTGGAGGATGCACGGGCCGCCAACATGAACTGTATCCGTGTATGGGGCGGCGGATTCTATCCGGATGATACTTTCTATGACATCTGCGATGAACTTGGCCTTCTGGTCTGGCAGGACTTTATGTTTGCCTGTGCCGTCTATAATCTGACGGAGGATTTTGAGGCGAATATCTGCGCGGAATTCCGTGACAATATCCGCAGGCTGCGGCATCATGCTTCTCTTGCCCTGTGGTGCGGCAACAATGAGATGGAACAGTTTGTCGCTATGGGCGAATGGGTCAGCAGCAAACGCCAGGCAGCCGACTATATCAAAATGTATGAGTACCTGATCCCGAAAATACTGAAGAAAGAAGATCCGCAGGCATTCTACTGGCCGGCCAGCCCTTCAAGCGGAGGCAGTTTCGATGAACCGTGGGATCCGAACCGGGGAGACGTCCATTACTGGGAAGTCTGGCACGGGCTGAAGCCTTTTACCGATTACCGCAATTATTTCTTCCGCTATGTATCGGAATTCGGTTTCCAGTCCTTCCCCTGCATGGAAACAATTGACAGCTTTACTCTGCCTCAGGACCGCAATATCTTTTCCTATGTGATGGAGAAACATCAGCGCAACTCCTCTGCCAACGGCCGCATTGTGTACTACCTCTCCCAGATGTATCTGTATCCGCGCAGCATGGAGCTTCTGGTCTATGCCTCCCAGCTGCTGCAGGCGCAGGCAATGCAGTACGGCGTTGAACACTGGCGGCGGCACCGCGGCCGCTGCATGGGTGCTGTCATCTGGCAGCTGAACGACTGCTGGCCGGTAGCCAGCTGGGCAAGCATTGATTATTTCGGACGCTGGAAAGCCCTGCATTACTATGCCCGGCGTTTCTTTGCTCCTGTTCTGATTTCCTGCCATGAAGAGGGCATTCTTTCCCAGAACACGAATGTCAATGCGGAGCCGTTTGCGCTTAAGAAAACCGCCCGCCTGAATGTGAGCAATGAAACAAGAAGCGAGTTTACCGGTACAGCTGTCTGGAGCCTGCGCCGGCCGGATGCCTCCGTTATAGCGGAAGGCTCCTTCCCCGTAACGGTCCCGGCTTTAAGTGCCCTGTGGCTTGAAGAGCAGGATTTCTCCGAAGAAGACACCTACGGCTGCTACTATGCCTATGAACTGCGTGACAGACAGGATCAGTGCGTCGGAGAAGGGAGCGTCCTTTTCTGCATGCCGAAGCACTTCCGCTTTGAAGATCCTCAGCTCTCTGCACAGCTTGAAGGAGACAGTATCCTGATCCGCTCAAAGGCTTATGCCCGCTCAGTGGAAATACACTGCGGGGCCGATGTCGTGCTGGAGGACAACTATTTCGACATGAACGCCGGAGAAAAACGGATACGGATCCTGCGCGGAAAGCCGGAAGAGATCCGCTTGCGCAGCGTTTTTGATATCCACTGAACCATCAGGAAGAGGGACTTTGAAATGAAAGAATTATTTGCCAACACATGGGCGGAAACTGATCAGGGCGTGAGGATCTTTCTGCTGGCCGGCAGGGAAAAGGCCCTGCTCATCGACACCGGAATGACGGGTCTTGATCTTCACGCCATCACTTCCCTGCATACGGATCTGCCGCTTCAGCTGCTGAATACGCATGCAGACAGAGACCATATTGCCGGCAATGCACAGTTCCCGGAATTCTATATGCACCCTTCGGAAGCCGCTTTTTACCGCAACGTCCAGCATGGAAACGGAAGGCTGCTGCCGGTCTTTGACGGAGATCTGATCGATCTGGGCGGGAGAACACTGGAGATTGTTCATCTCCCGGGGCATACACCCGGCAGCATCACCGTGCTCGACTGGGAAAACCGCTGTCTGATCGGCGGAGATCCGATTCAGGAGGACGGCAACATCTACATGTTCGGTGATCACCGTAATATGGATGCGTACATTGCCGGGCTTGAGCGGCTGCTGGAGCGCGGGGACTTTGACTTCATCTATCCTTCTCACGCAAAAGAAAAAGTCAGCCGGGATGTCATCCCTGAGCTGATTGACGGGGCAAAAGATATCCTTGCGGGAAAAATCCCCGGAAAAGAGATTGAGGTTCACGGCAAAAAAGTGACTTCCTGCGACGTCGGCGTCTCCCGCTTTCTGTGTGAGCTGCCACATTGACAAAATTCAGCAAAAAAGGATAAACAAACATGCAGCTTGCTTTTATCTGGGATATGGACGGAACGCTCGTCGACTCCTATCCTGCCATCGTCCCCGCAGCGCTGGAGAGCCTTTCTGCGCAGGGCGTCAGCTACGACAGGGAAAAACTTTATCAGGAAGTAATCCGCACTTCCGTCGGGGACGTGCTGGAAAAGCTTGCGGCGGAGCACAATCTGGACCTGCTGCCGCTGAAGGCTGACTTCAACCGCAGGAATGACAGCAATGTCGCTTCCATCTGCGCCATGCCCCATGCCGCGGAAACACTGAATGCTCTGCAAAAAGCAGGGCATCTCAACTTCGTCTATACCCACAGAGGGGCTTCCTGCATGACAATTCTGAAGCAGACGGGGCTTGCCTCCTGTTTTACGGAAGTCGTTACCGCCCTCAGCGGTTTTCCGCGAAAGCCTGAACCAGACGGTATCCTCTATCTGACTGAAAAATACCGGCTGGACAAGAAGCACTGCTTCTATGTCGGCGACAGGAGCCTGGACGTGGAAGCGGCAATCAACGCCGGAATCAGCAGCATCCTGTATCTTGATCCCGCCAGCCCTGGCAGGGCAACCGGCAAAGAGACATATCTTGTCCGTGACCTGCTGGAGATACCCGAACTGGCAGAAAAGCCCGGAAAATAAAATCACACCTGCTGTAAAAACAGCAGGTGTTTTTTTCATATCATGAATATGATCCTTTGGCAGTCACAAATCCAGGGCACAGAGGTCGGAAGGAGTTTCCCGCTTTACAGCAAGATAATCCTTTCCTTCCCGCAGCATGACGACCGGCGGGCGGCCGAGACGGTTGTAATTGGAAGCCATAGAATAATTGTATGCTCCCGTTGTGCACACGGCCACAAGATCGCCCCGGCTGATCTCTGCTGGAAGCAGCACAGCAGGCTGAATAATGTCTCCGCTCTCACAGCAGCGGCCTGCAAGATCATAGGTTTCTTTCTGCCCGGTGCCTTCCGAGACAGGAAGCACGGTATACTGTGCCTGATACAGGCAGTAGCGCGGGTTGTCCGACATGCCGCCATCCACTATGACATAGTTTTTAAACCCGGGAATCCGCTTGACATTGCAGACTGTGTAAACCGTCATTCCCGCATCGGCAACGATGCTTCTTCCCGGCTCCATCAGAATCTGCGGCATCAGCAGCCCCGCCTCCTCCGTGCGCATCCGGATATGGGCAGCCAGCGCCCGGATGCGGGCCGGGATATCGACAGTTCCGTCACTCTCCACATACCGCACACCATACCCGCCGCCGAGATTCAGAACCGGGGTGATATATCCCAGCTCCTCAGCCAGTTCCTTCATAAAACGGATCATCACGTCGACAGTATCCTCAAATACCATCTCGTCGAAAACCATGGAACCGACGTGGCAGTGCAGCCCTGCCACCTCCAGCGCCTTCATGGCAACGGCATCCTTCACAAACTGAAAGCCCTGTCCGGTTTCCAGAGGCACACCGAATTTCACATCCACCCTGCCGGTATTCACTGCCTCATACGTGTGCGGATCGATTCCCGGCGTGATGCGAAGCAGCACTTTCTGACGGATACCGGCTTCTTCTGCCATTTTCTGAAGCAGGAACAGTTCTGTCGGATTGTCAACAATAAAATAGCCGATGCCGGATTTCAGCGCATACCGGATCTCGTCATCCGTCTTTGCATCACCGTGGAAGTATATCCTCTCTGCGGGAAAGCCGGCGCTCAGTGCTGTGTAGATCTCCCCCGCTGAAACAACGTCAAGCGCCATCCCTTCCTCCGCCGCGATGCGCACCATCTGACGGAAGCACGCAGCCTTGCTGGCATACAGGGGAATGCTGCCCGCCGGGAAACTCTCCCGGAAAGCATCAAGATACATGCGGCAGTTTTCACGGATGCGATCCTCATCCATGAGATAGAGAGGGGTCCCGTATTTTTCAGCGAGCTCCGCCACACTTCTGCCGGAAAAAAGCAGATTCCCTGACCCGTCTCTCCGTATATTCGTTGCAATCATGGCAGTACCGTCCCCCGCTGTTTTTTGACTATTTTAGCACGCTAACGTAATGAAATCAATTGCACAAACTGCATAGAAAATCTCCTGCAAAGCAGCCAAAAAAGAGCTGTTTGCAGGAGATTTCAATAGTCTGTTCCCTGAGATTATGCTCTTGTCACTTTGAAGAAGTTCTTTTTCCCTCTCTTGACGAGGATGCCGGCTTTCAGTTCTTCGTCAGTAAAGGTCTTTTTGAAATCCGTGATCTTCTCGTCATTGACTGTGACGCCGCCCTGCTGGATATTCCGGCGTGCATCTCCGTTGGAGGAGCAAAGGCCGGTTTTTACCAGAATCGTGACAATATCTCCGGCGTCCCCGGCCGCCAGCTCATAGGCCGGGATGTTCTCAAGATCGCCGACGCCGCCGAACAGTGCTTTGGCACCGGCTTCTGCCTTCTTCGCCTCTTCCTCGCCATGGACAAGGGTTGTCAGCTCATAGGCCAGGATCTCTTTGGCCCTGTTCAGCTGGCTGCCTTCCCAGGAATCCATCTCATCGATCTGTTCAAGCGGCAGGAAGGTGAGCATGCGGATGCACTTGAGCACATCGGCATCGCCGACGTTGCGCCAGTACTGATAGAAGTCATAGGGTGAGGTCTTGTTCGGGTCAAGCCAGACGGCACCGGACTGGGTCTTGCCCATTTTCTTTCCTTCCGAGTTCAGAAGGAGGGTGATCGTCATAGCCTGGGCTTTTGCATCTGCCTCTTCCAGACCGAGCTTCTTGCGGATCAGCTCGCGGCCGGCCAGCATGTTGGACCACTGGTCGTCCCCGCCGAACTGGAGGTTGCAGCCGTACTTCTGATAGAGAACGTAAAAGTCGTAGGCCTGCATGATCATGTAGTTGAACTCAAAGAAGCTCAGGCCCTTCTCCATACGCTGCTTATAGCACTCGGCACGCAGCATGTTGTTGACGGAGAAGTAAGCGCCGACTTCCCTCAGAAGTTCCACATAGTTGAGATCCAGGAGCCAGTCGGCATTGTTGACCATCAGAGCTTTGCCGTCAGAGAAATCAATAAAGCGGCTCATCTGCACTTTGAAGCAGTCAATATTATGATCGATAATTTCCTTTGTCATCATGGGCCGCATATCCGTACGTCCGGAGGGATCGCCCACCATGCCTGTCCCGCCGCCGAGAAGGGCGATCGGCTTGTTTCCGGCCTGCTGGAGACGCTTCATCAGGCACAGCGCCATAAAATGCCCGACGTGAAGGCTGTCGGCAGTTGGATCAAAGCCGATATAGAAAGTGGCTTCCCCGTTGTTGATGAGATTTCTCACCTTCTGTTCGTCGGTAATCTGCGCGATCAGGCCGCGCGCCTGCAATTCTTCAAAAATCGTCATGATTTTACTCCTCTTTTAAAAGTATTATCCGCAAGGAGCTGTTCGGCAGCTGCGGCAAGAGTGGTCTGCGTAATATGATCACCGCCGTAAAGACGGGCAATCTCTTTTTTTCTGCCTTCCTCATCCAGGAGGGTGATCTGTGTATAGGTACGTCCTTCCTTCTCGTCTTTTGAAACAAGATACTGGCTGTCAGCCATCGCCGCAATCTGCGGAAGGTGAGTAACGCACATGACCTGCCGGTTCTGCGAGACGGTATACAGCTTCTCCGCCACGCGCTGGGCAGATATGCCGGAAACGCCGGTATCGATTTCGTCAAAAACCATTGTCTGAACGCTGTCGTGTTCGGCAAAGACATTTTTGAGGGCCAGCATAATCCGGCTCAGTTCACCGCCTGATGCAATTCTGCTGATCCGGCCGAGTTCTTCCCCGGCATTTGCCGACATCAGAAAGCGTACGTCATCTGCGCCGTCCCTGCGGAAACCCGGTTTGCTGTCAACCGGAGCAAACTCCACGGCAAAGCGCACAAAGGGCATATTCAGTTCCTGAAGCTCCTGTATGATGCGCTTTTCCAGGGTCTTTGCCGCTTTTTTGCGCAGAAGTGTGAGTTCGCGTGCTTTTTCCGCACAGTGTTCCTGCTGCTGCTGAAGTTCCTTTTTCAGGAGGATGATTTTATCCTCGGAATACTCGATATCCTGCAGCTTTGTGCGCGAGGATTCCAGCAGTTCAATCAGCCCGCTCTCATCCCGGCTGTATTTTCTGGAAAGGCGGTCAAGCAGGGATATTCTGCTTTCAAGGCCGTCATACTCTTCCGGAGAAAAGTCAAGGGAATCACGGAAATCCCTCATGCGCTCACCTGCATCCTCCAGATAGGACGAGGCCTGCCGGAGAGCCGCTGCGGCTTCCTCCAGCTCCGGTGCAAGGCGGGCAGCGCGGTCGGCATAATACTGGGCATTCTGCACTGCCGGCTCGGCACTCTCATCCGTTTCGGAGAGCAGCGCCAGGGCATTGTCCAGGGCTTCCCGCAGCTTTTCAGAGTTCCTCAGCAGATCACGCCTTGCACTCAGGCCGTCGTACTCGCCTTCCTTCAGGGCGGCTTTTTCCAGCTCCTCAATCCGGAAGCGGAGAGAATCGCTGAGACGCAGCTTTTCCTCGTCATCCATGCTGAGATCCCGGATTTCTTTCAGAATGGCGTTATAGCGGGCATACTCACTCTGAAAGGCAGCAAGCGCCTGATCTGTCTGCCCGAAGCTGTCCAGAAAAGCAAGATGGCTTTTTTCGTCAAGCAGACGAAGACCGTCATTCTGGCCGTGAATATCCACCAGCCGGGAAGCAAGCTCTTTCAGCTGAGCTGCCGTAACCGGCACACCGCATACGCGGGAGGCCGTTTTTCCCTCCGCCGTAATCCGGCGCTGGAGAATCACTTCCCCGTCACAGGGAATATCATTCTCTTCCAGCCACGGCAGAGCGCTTTCCGTCTCAAATACTGCCGTCACCAGAGCCTTCTCGGCACCGTGACGCACAAGCTCACGGCTGGTCCGGCTGCCCAGAACTGCATTGAGAGAATCAATGACGATGGATTTTCCTGATCCCGTCTCTCCGCAAAGCACATTAAGCCCGGGCCCGAAGCTGATATCCGCCCGTTCAATAACGGCAATATTCTCAATATGAAGCTCTGTCAGCATTGTTCTTCCCCGTCATCACTGTATCAGATTTCTGAGGGTATCCAGAAGCTCCCAGGCCTTGGAAGAATCCTTCATGGCCAGAAAAGCCGTATCGTCACCGGCCAGTGTCCCTACAACGCCTTCAAAATGCATAGCGTCAATCGCCGAACATGCACCCGAAGCCAGACCGGAGAGCGTTTTGACAACGAGAATGTTCTGCGCAACATCCAGCGCCAGCACACTCTCCCTCAGGATTTTTCTGAGCCGCCCTTCATGGGAACGGTCGTCGTCCGACTCTCTGGGCTTCACATAGCGTGTTCTGCCGTTCTCCGTCGGTTCCTTGATCAGACGAAGATCCCGTATATCGCGGGAAAGCGTAGCCTGCGTGGTGCTGACCCCTCTCTCCGCGAGAGCCTCCTGAAGCTGCGTCTGCGTCTCAATGTTCTGCTTCTCAATGATTTCCAGTATAATTCCCTGTCTTCCCGGTTTCACCTTCTGCCCTCCTCAGGTCAATTTTTCATAGGTATTTTCATAAAAACTCCTGACGCCGAGGTCAGCAAAGAGGACACTCTGCGAGGATCTTGTAACAACCAGCACATCGTCCTGGCAGACGTCGGCACAGTAATAGCCGTCTACCGAGAGGTAGGCACGGCGGTCATGCAGACGCTTGCAGGTTACGGAAGCCGTGCGCTCCGGCCCCAGGATAAAGGAACGCGATACCATCGTATGGGCACAGATCGGCGTAACGAGGATATTCTCCGTTTCCGGTTCCACGATCGGGCCTCCTGCCGAAAGCGAGTAGCCGGTGGAGCCGGTCGGTGTGGAGAAGATAATGCCGTCCCCGCTGAAGCTGGTAATCGTCTGCCCGTCGCACGCCGCATGGAGAATAATCGTATCCCCGTAGCCGTGAATATAGGCATCGTTCAGAGCGGAGCCCGTATAGACAACCTCTTCCCCGCGCAGGAGGCGGACATCGATTTTCATGCGCCTGCTGAGGCGGTATTCTCCTTTTGCAGCCTTGACAACCAGAGCAGCATCCTCCGGTTCCAGAGAGGTCATAAAGCCCATCGTCCCGAGGTTGATTCCCAGGATAGGGACAGCCACGTTATGCAGGTCTCTGGAGACATTCAGCACGGTGCCGTCTCCTCCGAGCACAATGGCCATCTCAACGCTGTCAATGATCCTGTCCAGCGGTTCCACCGGCAGATCTGCAGGCAGGATTTCTTCCCCGGGCTCAGCAAAAACCGGGCATATCACCGTCTGAAACCCGGCGGCCTGCAGCAGATTGCGGCACTGCCTTGTCAGGTCAAGGTCGGTATCACGGTACGGATTCGGGCATAATGCAATCATTTTTTCAGCTCCCTGTGCGCTCTCTCAACGAGAGAGGAAATATCAGGTTCAACAGAATCTGCATCGGACTTGCGCATATACAGCAAAAATTCTATATTGCCTTCCGGCCCTGTGATCGGGGAATAATCGAGTCCCTGTACGGAAAACCCGATGGAAGGCATAAATTCCAGCACTGTGCGGATAACCTGTTCATGGACAGCGGCATCCCGCACAACGCCTTTTTTCCCGACGAGCTCACGCCCTGCTTCAAACTGCGGTTTGATAAGGCACATGATCTCCGCATCCGGTTTCAGAAGCGGCGCCACCGCCGGCATGACCAGCCGGAGCGAAATGAACGAGACATCGCACACGGCCAGATCCAGCAGATCCGGAATCTGCTCCTTTGTAACATACCGCAGGTTCGTCCTTTCCAGGTTGACAACGCGCGGATCGTTCCTCAGCGTCCAGGCGAGCTGGCCGTAGCCGACATCCACGGCATAAACCTTCTCCGCGCCGTGCTGAAGGAGCACATCGGTAAACCCTCCCGTTGAAGCGCCGCAGTCAATGCAGCGTTTTCCTTCGGGGTCGATCCCGAAAACACGGATAGCCTTATCCAGCTTATATCCGCCTCTGCTTACAAAGGCGAGCTCTTTTTTATGGACCTCCGGTTCGGTATCCGGAGATACCGACATGCCCGGTTTGTCTGCGCGCTGCCCGTCCAGAAAAACGCAGCCGCTCATAATCAGCGCTTTCGCTTTCTCCCGGCTTTCGGCAAAGCCTTTTTCAAAGATCAGCTGGTCAAGCCGGATCTTACTCATAAGCCTGCACCATCTTCCGTGCCTGCCCGGCAATGCTCTCACTGTCCAGCCCGAGGGAGCAAAGGAGTTCCGGCACGGATCCGTGCGTGAGAATACCGTTCTCCGTGTTCAGAAGGACAGCTTTCTTCAGGGCAAGCCCGCGGAGCTGTGCCTGAACAAGCAGTTTTTCACCGATGCAGCCTTCACGGCACACATCTTCCGCCATAAGAAGGCGGCCGGTTTTCTTCAGTGACTTCATAACCTCTTCACACTGCAGAGGATGAAGCTGCCCTAGCTTGATCAGTTCCGCCTGGATGCCTTTTCTCTCCAGCAGCACAGCTGCCGCAAGACACTGGTTGGTCAGACGCCCGTAGGTAACCATGGTGACGTCATCTCCCTGACGCAGCAGCACTTCCTCTCCGGGGTGATCTTCTTTATACTCGCCCTCGGCCCCACGCGGATACCGGATGGCGACCGGACCCTGAATTTCATAGATTGCTTTTTTCAGCATGGTTTCCAGTTCAGCGAACGAGGCAGGAGCCAGCACTGTCATCCCCGGTATGGTGGACAGATAGGCGAGATCGAACACGCCGTTATGCGTCTCCCCGTCATTGCCGACGATACCTGCACGGTCCACACAGAAAACAACATGCAGATTCTGCAAAGACACGTCGTGCAGAATCATATCGTATGCCCGCTGCAGGAAGCTTGAATAAACGGCAAACACCGGAATCAGCCCCTGCTTGGCCATGCCCGCCGCCATCGAGACTGCGTGGCCTTCCGCAATGCCCACGTCGAAAAAGCGTTTCGGAAACTGCTGGGCAAAGGGAAACAGCCCTGTTCCGTCCGTCATGGCAGCCGTAATGGCCGTGATGCGCTCATCTTTTTCTGCCAGCGTGCAGAGCATTCTGCCCATTCTGTCACAGAATCCCGGCTTTGCCGCGCCGAGCTCACCGGTTACCGGATTGAAGGAACTGACCCCGTGAAACAGATCCGGATGCGCTTCTGCGTAATTATAAC
>JAEEGI010012358.1_pt1 | contig 18280 bp, 15 predicted proteins | sample 8958751 | NCBI WGS metagenome assembly JAEEGI01 (sample SAMN16246545, study PRJNA631951) | gut metagenome | biome: gut microbiome; feature: rumen; material: KS-attached | host: Bos | place: Iran: Karaj | collected 2018-10 | reverse complement strand
TTCTCTGTCTTCAGGTAAATAACGTCATCCACGAGGTGAGTACGATGACGGTCAACATAACGAACGAATTCCTTCAGACCGTCTTTGGCGTGGAACACTTCTTCCTTGAGGTTACCATCGTCATCAGGACGCATGTCCTTCAGGGTGATGGTAATGCCTGCATTCAGATATGCCAATTCACGCATACGACGGGCGATGATATCGTATTTATATTCTGTGGTGGTGAAGATTCCACCATCGGGCCAGAACTGCTGACGGGTACCCGTCAGATCTGTGTCACCGACAATCTTAACGTCGTAAAGGGGCTTTCCCTTTTCATATTCCTGCTGGTAGATGTGACCATTACGGTAAACCTGCGACATCATGTGAGTAGAAAGGGCATTCACACAGCTTACACCTACACCGTGCAGACCACCTGATACCTTATATGATCCCTTATCGAACTTACCACCGGCATGGAGCACGGTCATCACAACTTCAAGAGCTGATTTGTGCATTTTCTCGTGTTCGTCTACAGGGATACCACGTCCGTTGTCCTGAACGGTGATGGAGTTGTCTTCGTTGATGGTTACCTCGATATGCGTACAATAGCCGGCCATGGCCTCATCGATGGAGTTGTCAACGGTCTCGTTGACCAGATGATGGAGTCCCTTTTCACTGATGTCACCGATGTACATGGCGGGACGCTTACGTACAGCCTCTAATCCTTCGAGAACCTGAATGTTACTCGCGGAATAATTCTGTTCTTGGTTCAGTTGTTCTTCTGTCATTATTTCAATTCTTCTGTTTTTTGATTCTTCAATGATTCCTTTGTGGCTGCAAAGGTACGAAAAAAAAATCAGATAAACATAGTTTATCTGCTAAAAAAACACAAAAAGAAAACCGCAATCCCTAAAAGAGGTTGCGGTTTCCTATTTTTGTTTAATCTTTCTTGCTTTTGTCTTATTAAAGCTTGTTGATGTGCTTTGCAAGACTTGACTTCAAGTTAGCGGCCTTATTCTTGTGGATGATGTTGGTCTTAGCCAGCTTGTCCAGCATCTTCTGCACCTTCGGGTACAGGGCTACAGCCTCTTCCTTGTTTGTCATTGCACGCAGCTTGCGTACGGCATTACGCATAGTCTTTGCGTAATAGTGATTGTGAAGTGCCCTTTTCTCAGTTTGGCGGATTCTCTTCACTGATGATTTGTGATTTGCCATTTTTGATTTTAAAATTTAATTAATAATTTAAAGCTTATGGGTCTTACGTCATTCTGTGGCTGCCCTGGGCGGGCTTCTTTTCAGAGCCCTCTGTCACCTTGTCCCACTGCATCGTGGTAGCACTTGGCTGTGCAGATGGCAGATTTAATTTGTAGTCCGTAGGAGAGTCGAACTCCTCTTTAGAGAATGAAAATCTCTCGTCCTAACCGATAGACGAACGGACCATTTTCGCAAAATGCGGGTGCAAAGGTACTAATTTTAGTGAAGAATGAAGCGTGAAGAGTGAAGAATTTGCTACCGCAGCATCAAACTTTAACCTTTTTTTACATTTGAAGACCATAAATTCTTCACTCTTCACTCTTCACTCTTCACTTTTTTTGTATCTTTGCAGTCAAAATGCAGATTAAGACCCCGGCCATAGTGCTCCATTCAATTAAGTATGGTGAGACGCGACTTATCGTTGATATGTTCACCAGGGAATACGGTAGACTTTCGTTTATCGTCAGTCTGCCGAAATCGGTCAAGGGGAAGATCAAAAAGCAGTTTTTCCAACCATTGACGATGTTGGAGATCGAGGTCGATGTACGACCGCGCCTGCAACTGCAGAAACTTTCCGATGTCCGGCTGCTCCATCCTTTTTCTACTATTCCCTTCGATCAGCACAAACTTTCCATCTCCCTTTTTGTGGCTGAGTTCCTTTATTATGCCTTGCGGGGTGAACAGCAGAATGCACTCCTTTTCGATTATGTCATCAATAGTCTGCAATGGCTTGATAGTCAGGAGGACCGCTTTGCCAACTTCCATCTGGTATTCCTGATGCGAATGAGCAGGTTCTTGGGGTTCTATCCTAATCTCGACGATTACGCTACAGGCGACTATTTCGATCTCCGTGAGAGTGTGTTCATCCCCGCTCCTCCTGTCCACCGTGATTTCCTCCGGCCTCAGGAGGCTGAGAAGGTACAACTGATGATGCGCATGGATTTTCCCACGATGCACCTCTTCCAGATGTCACATGCCGAGCGCAACCGCCTCTTGGAGGTTGCCCTTTCTTACTACCGTCTCCACCTCCCCGACTTTCCTGAGCTTAAATCCCTCAGTGTCCTGCAGGAATTATATTCTTAATTGTTATTTTATTGAAGCTGTTGTAGGAACTCTATCTCAACAATACGAAGCTCATTCTTGGTATCACCACCGTTTTTGGCCTTGAAGAGATCCAACTCACCAGCGGCGGGTTCGGCCACCTCGACGATACCGCCGAAGGCATCCTTATCTTTACCCGCACCTTTCAAGCGGATGGTTATTTCGTTGGTCTTAACAGCTTTGGTGGGCTTCAGGTGGATATAGCCAAGGCTGCGCTGTGTTTCACCACTCCAGATAAGCTGTTTGCCAGCATAAATCTCAAGTGGGTAACTGCGCAGGCGCCAACCTGTGAGCTTGAGGCAGATATCATCAACAACGGCTTTCTTGGCAAGGCGGTAGGTAATCCAAGCCGTTGAGAGTCGACCGTCGTTTTTCCATTCCGACAGTTCGTTGTCATCGAAACTGTTGACAGCGTGTTCTGTATCATAGCCGGCTTTCGCTGAAATGATTGGAATTTCCTGGACCTTTTCCATATATGAGGGTGTCAATGGCGTCTCGCCCCGATCCAACCGACAGCTGAGCGTTGTCTGCGGTAGCAAACTATTCACTATTACCTCTTCACTATTCACTGTGATATACGCAGGTTTGAGACCTTTGGCATAGGCCGAGAGATTAATCTTGCCGGCATTGGTGGTAGAACGTAGCAATACACGGTTAACACCACACTCTACGGGCAGATCCATGGCACCCACATAGTTATCGGATATGTTTTTTGTGGCAGCGGCATCCAACAGTCCTGCTGGACGATTATCGTCGGGGCGCTGCAGATCCTTGTTGTTACGTGTGGCAATACCGCCAATCCATTGGCCCTCGCCCCACACCTCGAAATGTATCAGTTGGTCAGCCAACGGACAACGGCGGCCATGCTTGTCGAGCACCTCAACTTCGAAGAGTGCCATATCGGCACCATCGGCCTTCATGCCCTTTGGATTCTGAATGGCAGTAAGCTTTAACTGGTAAGGCTCACCTGCGGTTTCTAACTGATAACGACTACCATCTGCAGCAACAGCCTCCAGTTTGCCAGACTCGAAAGTAACGTTCTCGAAGGTGTAAAGATAGCGATAGCTCTGTTTGCCGTGACCTAACGATTTGCCGTTAAGGAACAGTTCCACATCGTTGGCGGTTGAAACCACATATACATTTTTGGTGGTGTTTTCGGGATAGTTCCAATGACCGATGATATATGTTTGCTGATGCTCAGGCTCTACCCAACCGTTCCACATCACCTGGTGAACATAGAAGGCATCCTTAGGAATACGCATGGCATCGGTAACACCGCTGGTGCGATAGTTCGACTCGCCGCGATGGTGGGTGTTGGTATCCGAGAATACGATTTTTACGCCACCACTGCTTACGCGGGTGCCAGTGCCTGGGCGTTCCATATAGTAGTCGTACCAGCGACGTACCATCTCGATGGCAAATTCATCCATGTTGTGGTTGTACTCGTTGGCGGGTTTACCCCGGTAGAGCGGACCATCGCCCTCCTTGTGATAGGGATAGCTGTATTTATCCCAATACTTGCGCAAGCCCTCGTCGCGACAGTATTCCATCGCCCACATCGGGTGTTTCTTCGACTTGTTGATATACAGCATCTCGCCACCGTATTCGGCTTCATTGATATCCAGCATCTCACGGCTACCGATGGCACGTCCGCCATACGGATCGTATTCGTCGCGGATCTGTTTCATTTCCAACATGTGTTCGCGCGAGATACTCTCATTGCCACTCTCATAGAAAAGTATCGAAGGATTGTTGCGGTTGTAAATGATGGCATCACGCATCAGGGCTGTACGCTGCTGCCAACGCGGTCCCTCCACATCTTTCTCAGCATCACCGGCAGGCATCGCCTGGATCAGTCCCACACGGTCGCACGACTCGATGTCTTGTTTCCACGGGGTGACATGCATCCAACGCACCAGATTAGCACCCGACTTTACCATCATGTCATTGCTATAGTCGCTCAACCAGGCAGGCACCGACAGACCCACTCCTGGCCACTCGTTCGAGGTACGCTGGGCATAGCCGTGCATCATCAGTACACGATCGTTAAGCCAGATCTTTCCCTCTGCAAAGCGCGTCTTACGGAAACCAGTACGGGTATCGACACAGTCAATGATGGTACCGTTATCGTCCTTCAGCATCGTCTTGACCGTATAGAGATAGCCATAGCCCCACGACCAGAAATGTAGTCCCTCGACAGCCTGCTGGATCTTCACTACACACGTCTCTCCCGGCTGCATCGTCATCCGCTCACTATTAAATTGTGCCACCTCTTTGCCGTCTATATCCAACACTCTGGCAACGAAGGTGAACGAACGCGGCTTGCTGTCCTCATTGCGAACCTGCGATTCGGCGTGGATTACCGCCTTGTGATTAGGGATGTCGAAGTCGTTGGCATAGATATAGGTACCCGTAGTACCGAGATTGCTATAGAGCGGGAGGGTCTGATAGAGTTTGTCTTTTATATGCAGCCAGACATTCTTGGGGATACCGCCATAGTTGGCGTTGAAGTTCTTGTCGTTCCACTGATAACGGCTGTCATATTCCCGTGAGCGATACGTCCAACTGTTGTCACAGCGCACAGCCAACACATTCTCTCCTTTTATTATATAAGGTGTCAGGTCGAAGCCACAGGCCATCACACCGTTTTCGCTGAAGCCGAGATGATGGCCGTTCAGATAGAAGTCAGCCCCCTGGCGAACACCCTCAAACTCGATGAAGAATTTCTTATCTTTAAACTCTAAACTCTCAATTCTCAACTTTTTACGATACCAGACAATCGTATCCGTCAGGTCTACGATATCCTTACGGAACGCTTCATGACCGTTGAAGGAGTATGGCAATGTCACCTGCTGCCATCGACTGTCATCATAATCTGGCTTTGCAGCTTCCATGAAATCACCGATGGCCAAACGCCATTTACCATTGAAATTCTGTTTGCCACAAATCTGAGCATCCGCTGCCATCAATATCAGCAATAGTCCGACTAAGACGAGTATTCTTTGTTTCATACTACAGATATTTTTTGAAGAACTGAAGGATACACTCCTGCGCTTTCTTAGGACAGCTGTGGGGCATGTCCCAGAGTTCGGTCACAATCTGGTCACCGGCACCCTGCGATTCCCACGTCTCATGCATCGTCCGGAAGGCCTTCTCAACACCGGCCACGGGAAAGAGCTTGTCTTGAGAGCCGTTGATAAACAACATCGGCTTGGGACAGGCGATACTGGCCACATGCGGATAGTCCAGCCACCGACGCAGACCAGGGAAGCAATTGGCAAAACCACCGTTCTCCGTACGACTGTACTTAAACGACATCTGTTCGTCAGCGGTCACCATCCAACAGATGGCAGTGCCCACCTTGATGCGGTCAGACAATGCCGAGAGCATCCAGGCGCGATAGGCTCCCATCGACCAACCTGTACAACCTATCCGCGAGGCATCCACCTCGGACATCTGTGCCAGGAATTCTGTTCCGGAGATATCATCGTAGGTCATCCAGGCTGACAGGTCGATGCCGTACATCATCATATTTCCCGCAATCATGTCGTAACGGTCACGATTGGCCCCTTCCATCTGACCGCGTTCTCCCCACATCGGGGCATCAGCCGAGAACACAACATAGCCGTTCCTGGCCAGAAAGTCACCAAAGAACTGTCCCTCATAGCCTTTTAGCCAGTCATTGGCATCACGGATCACGGTAGAGTCTTCACAAGCCAGTGGACGGATCATCTTCTCCTTGCCGATAAACAGATGTGCACCGTGGTCATGCAGACAGTTCACGGCAGGGAACGGCCCTTTGCCATCGGGAATTAGCACGTAAGCGGGAACGGTATAGTACCGTGACAGCCGGATTTCAATCTTCCGGGCTTTGTAGCCGTCGCGCTGTTCCTCAAAGAGTACTTTCGCCTCGAAGCCGTTAGTGGGCGCAGGGGGAGGCATCAGCATACAGTCGAACACCTTTTGGCGCGCTGCTTTCTTCCACTCGCCAAAGTCCTTGATATTGCTATTGCCCCAGGCCAAGGGGTAGTCGAAATCGGCAATCAGTGAGTCGGCATAGACCGGCAGATTGCGCTTAAACTCGTACTTTGCACGTTTCTGAGCCGAAGCAGTGAATAGCAAAAAGTGAATTGTGAATAGTATCAGCAGTAACTTTTTCATTCTACTTTCTTACTTTTTTACTCTTTTACCTTTCCTTTGAGCCATAACATCTGGCTGTAATTGGTCTCCGTTGTTGTCCAATGCTCATTTACAGGGGTAATCAGGCTCTCCTTTGGAGCCGTGATGAGATTCCACACGATGTAGCTCGTCGTCGGAGGACAGACATTGTCGTTGTAGCCCCACGTGAGATAGACGGGACAGGTGATGCGACGGGCGAAGTTCACCACATCGAAATACGCCATCGTCTCCACCTTCTCTGGAGTCAGCATGTGACTTAAACGGTTGAAATGCGGATAACCGCCCGCACGGTTGTCGAGATAGCCTGCCATATCTGAGAGCGCCGGATGATTAGCCACGCAGGCCGTCACACGCGGGTCAAGTCCTGCCGTGATGAGCGAGAGGGCACCTCCCTGACTGCCGCCCTGCACAAAGACATTTTTCCCATCCCAATCAGGTAGCGAGCATAGATAGTCAATGGCTCGCACACAGGCCACGTAGACATGCTTCATATAGTAGTTGTCCTTGTCGTCAAGACCATTCGTCAGATAACCATTCTCATAGTCGAAGGCAGTGGTAATCTCCTTGAACTGCTCCTCGGTCATTTCCGGGTTCAGACCGTGAATCTCCATCTCCAGACGGATAAAGCCGTTCTTCGCATAGTAGATATTCCGCATAGGTTCCTTGATGGTCTTGATGCCTGCACCCGGTGGACAGAGCACCACGGGGTATTTTTTTGTTGAACATTGACCATTGACCATTGAACATTCCTTCGGCTTCGACAGATAGGCATAGATGCTGTGACGCTTGTCGTACTTGATCTTCACCAGATACATGTCCGTCTCGTCCGTGCAATAGTCATCCACCTTCTTGCAATCCACGTGCAAGGGCGTTTTACGGGCATCTTCCAAATTCGCTCTCCAGAATGCATCGAAGTCTTGTGGGTCCTTCGTATAGGGTTTCAACTGCTCTGGCGAGAAGCCAACCTTCACATGGTGCAGATACTTCCCTTCCACACTTAATCTCAGGTCGAGGAATCCCGGCTTCTTCATTGTTCCCATGTCGATGGTGGCCCTGCCGTTCTTCAGCCTGACCTTACCCGACGACGTTGCCGGCATCATATCCGGTCCTATCTCATAACTCACTTCAACATCTTGCGGCATACCATACAGATAGAAGCTCACTTCCACCTTCGCCTTCTCACCCACCTTATACAGCCAGTCAGCATGATCAGGCACCGTCAGCCACAGATAGTCCGACCGATAAGGATAATTTTCAGCTTGAGCTGCTGCTCCAATTATCATGAGGAACAGTGCACAGGTTAGTTTTAATGTAGTTTGTTTCATATTTGTTGATTGTAATCCTTATTTGTTTTGTGTATTTTTAATAGGCGAGTATATTCCACAGCTCGCGGATCTTTGCCTCCGGATCCCATTGTCCATTAAAAGTCCAGCGGGCAGTGACTTCATGAAACGCCGGTGCCTTCTCCGACTTGTTAAGGTTGTTATCGAGCCAACCGCTGTGACCACCCTCGCGTGAACAATTATAATAATAGACACGCTGGCCCCACGGACAGGGATCGAGCACCTTGTCGGTATAGGCATAGCTGATGTTTGTATCGAGGATCTGCGACGACATCTTGCAGTTCAGCAGGAAGAACTGCGAGTCGTGGTGGTAGCGTCCCAGGATGGTTGGCGACTTGGCATCGAAATAAGAGTCGGTGATGACCAACTTCTTGCTTTTGTTGCCCCGTCCGTCATGCCAGATGATGGCACGGCTATCACCCAGGAAACGGCAGCGTGTGGCGTAGCACCAGCCTCGTGGACAGAGGAAGTCAACACCCGGACAGCGCAGGTAGAGGTCGGCGTGGTAGTACATGCCGTTACCCTCTGGTGCCCAAAGTGAGAGGGCATCGTTGCCGTCAGCAAAGACATTGCTGTTGATGATGATGGTACGCGTAGCCCGTCCGAAGATGGCCATCTGGTGAGTGGTATTGCCTGGCTCAACCACCGTGCCGTAGTTGTTGTAAACAGTAAGACCGCTGATAATACAGTCGTCGGCCCCGTCCAATAGGACGATGACGCCATTGCCCACTTTCTTACCGTGATACTCTTTGATGGTATTTGTCTTGGCTGTTTCTGCCAGCACGATGATGGTACTGTCGCGGTCTTCGCCTACCAGTACGATATTCGGACGATCGATGATCACCTTCTGCTCATAGCGTCCTTTCTTGATGAAAATCTTAAAAGGTTTGTCACCTTGCTCAGGGACTTTTTCAATGGCAGTCTGAATATTCCCGCCTGGTTCTACGATGACGTCAAAATCAGAGAGATTGATGTATGGACGCCGGAACATCTCTATCGTACCGTTCTCGTTGGCTCCCTTTGTTGTCAGGCTGACGGGAACCTTGTTTTGCGGGTCATGCTTGGTTGCCCATCGCTCATACTCAGCGAACAGGTTGCGTGGACTGTCAGAATACCATGCGTAACCATTGCGTCGCTCACTCCCTATCTGATCCAAGCGACGACGTAGTACACCGTCACGGTCACAGACGAAGGGTTCGCACCGTTCCAAGTCGTAGTAGCGTGCCCATAAGGGTTGCGCTGTGGGGTATTCTTCTAACCATGTATCACGATCAGGACTGTTCCAAGCGCCCGACCTGCAGAGACGTAAGCCTGTCAGCTTGTATTTGTCGAACCAGCGCATGGCATAGTGGATAGCTTTCTTCACTCGCTCATCTGGATTAGGTAGACTCATCAGCAGATGGAGGATTGTGGCGCTCTCTGCCGAACAATAGGAGGGTAGTTCGTAGGCTCTTGCCTGGGCAGGTTGATAGGTGTCTTTATCATGTTGCTGACACCAGACTGTCGGCTGATCGTCTGTAATAATCTGCGTTGCCAGTATGCAATCTACACCTTTGTCGAAGGCCGCCTTAGCCCGTTGACGCTGTTGCTTATCGGTGATGTCGCCCTGATAGGGTTTGCGCTGCTCAGCCACCTCTCTGAGCATATTCATCGTATTCACCATAGCATCGTCATTATAGGTGATATGAACCTGATAACCTTGCGGATTCGGCCAGAACTGTGGCCATCCACCGTTGTCATACTGTCCACAGAGCAGGTAGTCAATACCGCTGCGGAAAGCATCTCTATAGCGCTGTTGTCCTGTAGCCTGATACAGACGGGCCAGGTAGGTCAGTTGCATGTTCGTAGCGCCATTATCGGTGGTGGAGTCATCGCGCTTCTGCTTATCCCTCATCACTTGAGTCCGTTCTTCATCGGATAGCGGCTTTGCCATGTCGATGTTCTTTGGCCAGCCGCCGGTAACCCTTTGATACAACAGGATTTGGTCGCCAATCCGACTAGCCTCTTTTGACTGAAAGAATGTTGGTGAAGTCTCACGCATGAGACCTTTGAAAGACTGTGGCTTATCGGCCTTGGCCAGAACAGTCTGGGCATTGAGCGCATGGTCACAACACAGAAATACCAGGGTTATAAATAATAATCTCTTCATCTTAGTAGTTTGTTTCTGGGTGCAAAGATAGCAGGAGATTCCGACAATCGGCTGCATTTTTTGACTTTCCTACCCTATTTTATGGCAAATGTTTACCATTTGTCTTTTGTCTGGATTGTATCGGCCCAGCGATGGTCTTTGGGGAAGGGCTGTCCGCCCCAGGCCTTCACCTGTGTCCAAGGCTGCGGCGCGTCTGTCCAGAAAGGATGTGAGGCCGGCAGGCCGAGGGGCATGAAGGCCAGCGAGGTCATATAGAGTGAACCGTTGTTGGTGTACCAATCGGCCGTCTCTGGCTGGGAACCGCAGAAACCGATGGTCAGATAGCCGGCATCGTTGAAATTTTCCTGCTGGTCGAACATACGATGCATCACTTTTGTCAATGCAGCACGCACTTGTCCGTTGCTGAGATCAGCAGGCAGTTTCTCATACCAGGCCATGAGGGCGAGAGGCTGCATGGCTGCCATACGATAGGGTGTGGAGCGTCCGATAACCGGGAAGGTTCCCTCGGGCGAGATGAAACGTTCGAGGATGATGGCGAACTTCTGGGCCCGCTTCAAGGCACGGTCGTAATATTTCTGATAGTCGAGACGCGAGTTATACTTCGAATCCACCATCGCCTGGAGGGTCTCCAGATACATCGCGTGGAAAACGTAGCTGCTGTAATAGTCGAAGGCGAAGACGGGACCATCGGCATACCAACCGTCACCAACGTACCACTCCTCGACCTTGCGACAAGCCATGTTTACACGGAACTCATCGAACTGGGCACCTGCCTTGGCAAGAAAGCTCTCGATTGTAGAGGAGAAGAGAAACCAATTGGTGTAAGGCGGGTCTATCTTCCGCATGCCCTGAAACTCATGGATATAACGCTGTTTGGTGACATCGTCGAGCGGTTTCCACAGGGTATCCCAAGCACGGAGGAACGACTCGGCGATATAGGCGGCATCCACCAGGTTCTGACCAGCCTTGCCCCAACAGAGATAGTCGGGAGAATCGGGATCAACGGAGTTCCTATAGGCTGCAAGGGCCCACTTGCGGAGTTGTCGGCGCTGCTGTCCTTCGACTGTGTCGTCATCGGGCAGTGTCAGCCAGGGCGCGATTCCTGCCATCAGTCGTCCGAAGGTTTCCATATAGACCACGCTTTTGTCACGATTGTCGAACGAGGGCGAAAACTCCGTCTTCATGTTCTTCTGCAACTCGCCTTTGGCCATGTTTTCCAGCACGGGCTGTGCCATCTTATAGGCCAGCGAACACCAGTATTCACGGTCGGAAGGTTGCACGTTTCTGGCCTTCTTAGCCTGAAGAGGCAGCAGAAATGTAAAGGCTGCTAAAATAAAAAGAGCTTTTCTCATTTCAGTTCGATTTTGAGTGGGTTTGACAAATGATGGAGGTATTCATCGGCAGCGAGTTGCCATTGCGCCATCGTTTGGATATCGTAATTGCTCCAGGCCGAGCCGAAATAGTAAGTGTACGGTTTACCGCTATAATGGCGCAAAATGCCGATGGCATGAGGTAAATCGCCTTCAAGTCTAAGGGTTTCGTCAATGCCATTGGGAAAGAGTGTCCCCACGTAGATTTGTGTCTGATGAACTTGGGGATTGTCAGTTGGGTCAGCATAGAGCACATATTGTTTGCTGAGCAAGAGGTTCTCGTTATCATGCAAGACAATACCGGCCGCCAGCGTCGTAGACTGGGTGATGCCGTCGTACCATACCGTCATTCGGTTGAAATGTGAGCCTTTGTCGAGGCTGATGATGCGATGCTCAGTGATACCGTCGCTACTGGTGTTGTAGGTCAGTTCTACGGTAAAGCGCAACGGACCATTGTCGAGGATCTTGTATGCCTTATAGCACCAAGGAAACACCAATTGTCCGTTCTTCATCAATGCGGGAGCACCACAGCCCAGGCTCGGTCCTACGCCATAGCAGTCAAGACCGTAGCCGTGGTCATGATGAAACGAGGTAGCCACGTAGATCGCGTTGGCTTCCTCGGGTTTGCCGGCTCGTTTCAATGAGTCCCTTTGCCCCACGCCCCACATGTGGTTTTTGTAACGTTTTTCAACCACCAGTTCCGGCGTGTTCTTGACCCAGACATCAATGCCGAATGAGCGTTCACCAGATCGTTGAAGGGCAGGACCATAGACGCGATAGATGCCACGGTCGTTTTCCCAGGTGATATCATCTGCACGTTCCGGATAGACTTTCCCTTTGACAGACGACTTGAAGACAGACGGCTCACCTTTGGTAATGGTAAACGACGCCTGGCTATGAGGCTGGACAGACACATCCAACAAGAGTCTTCCATCGTAAGACTTCTGATAGGTCATTTCCTGTCCGAAGGCATTCTTAACTATAAAGGGCTCGTCAAGTCCAACGCCCAGCTGCTGACAGATGGTTTCAAGATCGGCTTCAACAACCTCCTGTCGCTGGTTGTTACTCGGATTGCTGACCAATATACAGACACCAGATTCTGCGGCCTGCACGCCCCAAGCGCACAAGGCCAGCACCATGGCAATTACATTCCCCATTTGTCGTATTCCACATCGAAGCCGCCCAGCAGGAACCAGTTGGCGAGTTGGCGTTCATAGTAGCGCATCAGGAAGAGAGGAGCTTCTACGTTCTCTTCAAGCGAGAGGGGAGTGGTGACGTCGCCTGATTCACGGGCCGCAGATGATTGTGGAGAAAACAGGATATAGGCAACGACGTCCAGGACATCGTTGAGTGTGACGCCGGCATCTTCCAGCATCTCCTCGGCATCCTCAGGCGTCAGGTCTACCTTGCCCAGGGCGTCATTGATACCAGGAACCAGCTCCATGATTGTAGCCAGGATACCGGCCTTGTTGACGGCGCGCGTCTCGAGGTGTTGTCGTGCGGAACTCGTGTTGATCATCTTGCGCAGGTCGATGCCCCAGCTCTCCAGGGTCTTGAGGGCCTTGAGCACGTTAAGGTCCTTCACCACGTTGTGGTAGTAGCGGTTCTGTTCGCCTTCATAGTAGAGTACAGGCCATATCTCGATGGCAGCTATGGTCTGTATGAGCCAGACGATGGCGGAGGAGGTGTGATCGAGCTTGAACACGAGGGTGTTGGTCTGGAGATTAGTCTTGCCGGGAACGAGACTTGGCGTAAAGCCCTTTTCCTTCATCCAGGGGATGATGGCACGTACACACTGGATGGGTACGAAGTCGTCGTGACGGCTGTGCTCGATGAAGTACTTCTGTGTCGTATCGGGCACCCAGCCGTTCATCAGGTTGATTTTCTCCAGTTCTGCGATGAGGGCTTTGGCCTCGTCGCTCTCCAGATTCATATAGGCGGGCTGGATAAGATGACTCAGCGAGTCCTTCATGCTGACACCATAGTCGCCGAGGGTTCCCTTCGACTTGGTCTTGACATACTCCTTGGCACCAGAGGCCAACGGTTCCTTGAACAGATCCTTGTAGTCAATTTTCAAGTGCAGGTTCTCGACGGCGGAGATGAGCATCATCACCACGTCCTTGCAGTCCTCGCACCAGTCGCGCTCCACATATTCTCTGTAGGCGACCACATAGTCGGTAGGACCGCCGCCGGCAAAGGTCTTGGTGAAGGTGATGCCCTTGTCCTTATACTCCATATCGCGCAGTTTGGCCACATAGAGCGTCTCAGAGCCACCCTGCGAGAAGCCGAGGTTGAACAGGTATTTACCTTGGGAGATCGCCTCGTCATTGAGCAACTGTTTGGCGGCCAGCAGACCGTCGAGCGAATTGCGGGCGTTCACGTCACCGCTGTGGTAAAATGACGGATAGTCTTTCGACGAACCATAGCCGATGAAGTCGCTCATCACAAGAATGTAGTTGGGCTTCAGGGGATTGGCAATAAGTCCGTTGAGCAGTTGGGCGTTGCCTGTAGAGGGTGCATCGTCGATGCTACTCAGTGTGGCACGGTTGAAGAGCATGATGCCGTCGCAGGGCGCTGTGCCGTCGGCAATCTCTGCGGGGATGATGATGACACCGCTGATGGTGGCGGGCTTGCTGTCGGCATCCTTCGAGGGATATTCGTAGACATAACGGCGGACATCGCGCGAGTAGAGCGTCACACCGCCGGTCTTGGTCTTGATGGTGGTGTCGGCTTTAGCGATGATTTTATAGGTGGTCTCTTGTGCTGCACTGGTCAGCACACTGGCTATGAGTGCCAGTAATATGATTGTTGCTTTTTTCATATTTCAATCCTTCAATTTTTCAATTCTTAATCACGCGTTTGTTGGTCTTCTCGCCGTCGCGCTCGATATACAGTCCGCTGTGCGGATGGCTGACCTGGCGTCCGCCAAGGTCATAGATGCTCTTCGCACCGGAGACTGTCGTCTGGTCAAGGGGCGTGGACTCGATGCCAGTTTTGCGGTCTGTGATTTCAAAGGTAGCACTGACGGGGTAGTGGTCGCCCAGCGGCTTTCCTTCGTAGGTGTAGCCCTCTTTGTCGACATTGAACGACAGGGGCTTTAACTGTGTACCGGTGATGGGATTGATGTAGAGTATCTTGTCGAGTGTCTCTCCAGCCAGCTCGTCGAGATGCTCATCCCTCAACTTGGCATCCTTGTCGTATTCCGGATACTTTCCTTCGTTCTTCAGTTCAATAAACACGTCGGATACGGTGGCAAGACCTGTCTCTGCGATGCCGTCAATGAACTGTTTCTTCACATCGTCACGCTTGTAGAGGCTGTTGACGTCGCCGACAATGATGACGGGACGTGTGTCCAGCTGGCGGAGGATGTCGTCCTTCAGCTGCATCCACTGGGCCATGCGGGCCTCCTTGTCTTTCGTGTCATTGCCATCGTCCACGTCTGCATCGTCGCTGGCATCCATGTGCATGTTGTACACCACGATGCGCTGGCCGCCCTTCAGCGTCACCTCATAGCGGCGGAAACCCTTGGTGACCAGTTCGTCTAGGGCGTGGCTGAACTTTCCGAAGTTCTGCTTCCAGGCTATACGTGGGGCGGTGGTCACCGTCAGGTCGTTCTTCCAGCAGGCCATCAGACCGTCGCATTCGAAACGGTGGTTCTGTAGGTGCAGGAAGTCTATCTTATGGTCCACGAACTCTACGTCACCCGTCCATTCATCAAGCTTGTAGTCATCCTCCAACCACACTTTCATCACATCATGGTAGTTGAAGTCTTCTTGCATGAACACCAAGTCGTAGTTCTTCTTGATAAGATACTTGCCGATGCGTGACGATCCGGCATCGCCAGGTCCGTTGGCATTAACGTTGAATACTAATATTTTCTTGGGCAATCCGTCAACGTTCAACGTAGCAATACTGAACTGTTCAGACGTCTGTGCCATTGCAGATAGAGCACAGCCCAGCAGACAGCAGATAATGATTCTTTTCATTGGCAATTGGTTTTTGGTGCAAATATACGAATAATTTCTAAATCATAGGCAAAAACCACCTTAAATCTTTCTAAAACATAGGTAATTTCGCCACAAAGACAGCGACAGCTGAACTACTCGCTCGCTGCCGCTGTCCTGAAGAACAACATCCCCGGTGATTTCAACCTCTCGACGGAAGAGGAGATCCTCGACGTCATGGAATCCCGCCACAACACCGCGACCCTTTACAAGACGATAGAATAATCGGCTGCAGGTCGGCATATTCATGGACGACGTCCTTGATGCAAGGACAATCCTTATCGGGGTTGAGGTCGTGATGTCCCACGATCAGGGCGCGGGGGTAAGACCGGCATAACTGCCTTAGCAGCCATCTGAGCGCCTTCTTCTGCGCCTCGGTGCGCGTATCGGCGGGTTGACCGCGGATGTCCAGCCCGCCCTCGTAGCAGACGCCTATCGAATGGGCGTTGTGGTTCAGGCAGTGGGCACCAACCATCCATTCCGGACGGCCTGACTCGATCTCTCCGTCACGACGGACGACGTAGTGATAACCGATGCCGAGTTTCCAGTGGTTATCCTTCCTGTGCCAAGTGTCTATCTGAGCGGCCGAACTCGTCTGGTCGGGCCTCACCGCCGAACAATGAACAATAATCAAAGTGATGGTTCTCATAACGCTTCAACGTTTTATCCCATCGCGCAACTGACGGTTCCCAACGCAGTCACAAATGCCGTGAGCGCGGCTACTATCATCTTCACCGCAATCTCCACAAATCGATTCTTCTTCATAGCAGACAAATCTAATTATGCATTATGCATTATTAATTATGCATTAATTCTGGTCTCCCTCCTCGGAATCGCTGCCCGAGTTAATCACCAGCGTCGAGGCCTGTGCCGGCATCTGGAACGTACCCACATACTCACCGTCGTTCTCAGTCAGCGAGACATTCGAACCGTTCAGCGTTGCGGTCGGGATCTGACCCTCGGCAGGCGTTACTGCGATATACACATTCGCACCGCTCTCCAGACTGTCACCACTGTTGATGGTCTCCTCACTGTCGTTCTTCACGGTTGAGGTACCGGAACCGCTCTTCGTGATGGTCAGTGCGAAGCTGGTCGCCTGGTTCTGGTCACCGCTCTGCGAGCCACCATTGCCACCCTGCGAACCTCCGTTTCCGGTGTCTGAGCCCGTCGAAGACCCGCCACCGTTCTCCGCAGATCCGTTATCTTCCTCCGGCTCCACGTTCATCGCGTTGTTGTGTGTCTCCTCGAAGACCACATCCTTCAGCAGGGTGATGGCGTTGACGTACTTCTGTACGATCTTACCCTCCTTGTTCTTCACCTGACCCACGACGACGCGCTCCGTCTCCGGCTGGAACAGCACGCGGCGTGTGGTAATCGTGGCGGCGGTGCAGTCGTCCTTCTTGTTGACGCCGATCGACGAGAAGCCGACCTTCAGGATACCGATGCCGTCGAGCTTCACCTTCTGGCCCAGTTCGAAGTAGTGCTTCATGGCAGCGCCCAGCTCGTCGAGAACGGCCTTGATGTCCGACTTCTTCACTGATGCCTGCTGCTGGATGAAGTCCGCCAGCTCCTCCGTACCGATGAAATGGTTGTCATACACGGCAGTGGCATAGTACTTGCCAAAACTGCCCGAATTGTGCGAGTTGTTGTTCTGTGTCTTAATGTACTTCTGACTCATGTTGTTTAATTGAAAATTGATAATTGATAATTGAAAATTGTGGCGGGGCACCTTTCAGTTGTTCGGATAGTCTGAACGAGTTGTCCGGATTGTCTCTTCGTGTCATCCGAATAGTCCCTTTACCCCCATAGGGATTATCTGAACGACTTGTTAAGATAGTCTCGACGACTCAAAGATCACCCTCCCAGGCCTCCTCCGCCTTGTCACTTACAAAGGTACGACATCCACGCACCCGTTTTGTGGCCAGAAGTAGCCAGAAGTAGTCAGAAGTGGCCAAAGAATACAATTTTAACACTATTTTGTTTGCCATTCCAAAAAGAATGCTTACCTTTGCAGCAGTTAATTCACTTAAATTGAAAGAATATGAAAAAGACATTGATTCCGGAAGACAATTCCATTGAAAGTATCAGAGTGCGTGAACGTATCATTCGTGAATTCTATCGCGAATGGAAAGAAAAGAATCCGTCACAACGAAGATACAACATCTCGCTTAAAGAGTATATCAATATCAGAATGGTGTCTATCGTGGAGACAAGCGAACATGCCGCCAAGAACTACCTCTCGACAATAGCCGTTCTTCAACTCGATGCCATATTAATGGGAGCCAAAAAGATATCCGTCAATAGGACCAAACAAGGCAACAAGAACCAGAAGCCCTTTGAAAAGATGATAATCATGGAATATGATGTAGCTTTTGTAGGTAAAGTCAGGATGACAGTCGGTATCAAACGACGTACTCATGAGAAAGTTCAGTATTGTATAACAGCTATTCGTAGTTTATAACTAACTAGAAAAGGCATCCTATCGGATGCCTTATTCTTGCCCCAACAGCGTGGAGGTGGGCTACATTTTTATGTGATGCTATGCGGGCGGGGACTTCGCACGACTCATATACATCGGCCTCTCACGACTTACGTTCTGGGTGCAAAGATACGAACTATTTTTGAATCTACAAGGGATTTGCCCGTTTTTTTTCATTTTTACGTTCATTTCACTGTCAGTCTATGCAGAGGAAGTCGGCAATGAGGCGGACCTGACGGGCGGTGTAGCTGTTGCGGTTACGGTTCCAGCGCGTCTGTTTCAGGGCAGCCACCAGCTCCGGACAGCCGTCGATATCATCTCGCAGCCGCTTCAGGGCCGACTTCGTCTTCTTCGTGAACGGGCTGTATATCCTCGCCAGTTCCTCCTTCCTATAATCCCGATCCTCTATCATTGCCTTC
>JAEEGI010012352.1_pt1 | contig 18288 bp, 13 predicted proteins | sample 8958751 | NCBI WGS metagenome assembly JAEEGI01 (sample SAMN16246545, study PRJNA631951) | gut metagenome | biome: gut microbiome; feature: rumen; material: KS-attached | host: Bos | place: Iran: Karaj | collected 2018-10 | reverse complement strand
GCGGCGTTGCTGCATCAGGCTTGCGCCCATTGTGCAATATTCCCCACTGCTGCCTCCCGTAGGAGTTTGGACCGTGTCTCAGTTCCAATGTGGCCGATTACCCTCTCAGGTCGGCTACTGATCGTTGACTTGGTAGGCCGTTACCCTACCAACTATCTAATCAGACGCAGGTGCATCCCTTGCCGATAAATCTTTGGCGTTTCTACCATGCGATAAAAACGCATCATGAAGTATTAATCCCGGTTTCCCGAGGCTATCCTCCTGCAAGGGGCAGCTTACCTACGCGTTACTCACCCGTCCGCCGCTGTCCGGGACTCTGCAGCAAGCTGCTTCGTCCTTTCTCGCTCGACTTGCATGTGTTAGGCACGCCGCCAGCGTTCATCCTGAGCCAGGATCAAACTCTCAATAAATTTGTATCCAAAGCCTTTCGGCTTCAAATCTGACTCATAACGCTTTGCGTTAATTTTTTTCTAAGTTATCTTAGAATTATTGTTTTTTAGGAATCTGTACGAGGAACATATTTGTTCCTTACCAATCATTGCTGATTGTTTTTGTACATTTTCGTCTTTTGAAAAGAACTTGATCTTTTCTCTTAGACTCAATTTCTACACTATGATGTTTTCAAGGTTCTGCGCTCTGCTCCTAAAGGAGCGGAACATTGGTGATTATACGCTCAAGGAACCCGCTTGTCAACAACTATTTTTCGTTTTTTTAAACTTTTTTATGCTGGCCGCTGCTCCCTTTCGGAAGCTGCTCCTTTGCGCAACCAAGGCAGGAGTATACTCTCTTACCCCTGCCTTGTCAACTCCTTTTTTTACTTTTTCAGATATTTTTTTATGTGCCCGTTTTTGCCTGTTTTTCAAGCCTTCAGGGCACTTTTACACTGCACTGCTTTAAAGCAGATGCGGCACTTGCAAAACTTCTGTTAATGGCTCAGTACGTCTGCCAGTATCTCCGCAGCCTTGTTCATCTCAGCGATATTCAGCTTCTCCGTGACTGCGTGGTTTCCGTACATACCGGTGGATATTACCACGCACTCCAGGCCCTGCTGGTTATAGACATTGGCGTCGGATCCGCCGCCTGCACCCTCGAGCCTGGGCTCCACGCCCTGCCTTCTGCAGCTTTCGGCGTATTCGCGTATCACTCTGGAGTCCTCTTCTATTTTATATGAGACGTAGCTGGTCTTTTTGCTGTACTCCAGCTCTGCCCCAAACTTTGCGCAGGCATTGACAAAGCATCTGCGCACATGGGCTTCCTGCTTATTCAGAAGCTTAATATCCCTGCTGCGGACCTCCATTCTGATGCTGCACTTGTCCGGAACGATATTGGTGGGGAATTCGGACACGATGGAACCGATATTGCAGGTGGTAAGCTCATCCACTCTCAGCAGCTTCATCTTGGCAATGGCGCAGGCTGCCGCCTGAATGGCGCTGATGCCTGCCTCGGGCTGATTCCCCGCGTGGGCGCTGCGGCCGGTGATGGTCACATCTATTTTATATTGTCCCGGCTGGCAGTTTATGATCCGCCCGGGAGCGCCGCCCACGTCAACCACATAGCCGCTGCGGGCCTTGAGCTTTTTAACATCTATGGACTTGGCGCCGTTGAGGCCCACCTCCTCGCCCACGGAGAACAGCAGCTCAACGCTCCTGTGGGGGATGCCCTGCTCCGTAAGGCTTCTGATGGCTTCGAATATCTCCGCTATGCCGGCCTTGTCGTCCGCTGCCAGAATGGTGGTGCCATCGCTGTAAACGAAGCCGTCTCTGATCTGGGGCTTTATGCCGTTTCCGGGCACCACGGTGTCCATGTGAGCGCTGAGCAGGATGGGGTCTCCCGGAAGAGTGCCCTCCAGCCAGCCTATGACATTGAAGCCATTGGTATGGTAGAAGCTGCCTGCAGCCTCCACCCTCACCTTCATGCCGGGAACTGCCTCCAGCATTTCTATCAGCTTGTTCCCCATAGCCAGCTCGTTACCGCTTTCGCTGTCTATCTGCACCAGCTCTAAAAGAGTATCCAGTATCCGCTGTTCGTTGATCATTTCTGAGCCTGCTTTTCTACTATATCGTTTGCGCTCTTGTAAATGCTGTTTGCGGGGATGACGCCTCTGACGCTGGAGGTGGGATATACGTTGGAGTGCGCGCCCACCACGGTGCCGGGGTTCAGCACGCAGTTGCAGCCAATCTCGGCGAAGTCGCCCAGCATGGCTCCGACCTTCTTGCGGCCGGTGAAGATCTGCTCCTTTTCAGCCTTGATGGTGACCAGCTGTCTGTCAGCCTTTACGTTGGAGGTGATGGAGCCGGCTCCCATGTGAGCCTTGTGACCCAGCACGGAATCTCCTACATAATTATAGTGAGGGGTTTCCACGCCGTCGAAGAGGATGACGTTCTTGAGCTCCACAGAGTTGCCGACGGTGGCGCCCTTGCCGACAATGGCACTGCCTCTGATGAAGGCGCAGTGCCTTACCTCGGCGCCATGGTCTATGATGCAGGGCTTTCCAATGTAAGCGCTGGGGAACACCTTGGCGTCCTTTGCGATCCATACGCCCTCGGAGGGATTATCGAATTCGTCTGCGGGAAGAGTGGGGCCCAGCTGGAGAATGTAGCTTTCTATCTCCGGAAGCACCTCCCATGCATAGGTCTTTCCCTCGAAAAGGGGAGCTGCGATGGTGTAGCTGAGGTCCATCATTTCCGCGATGGTCGGGATCTTTTCTGCTTTCATTATTATTCTCCTATTTGATGCGGATAAGAAGGCCCTGATCCTGCATTGCCGCGATCATGGAATCCACAGCCTCCTCGGCCGCTGCCTCGGTGTCGGCCTCTGCCATTACTCTGAGAACGGGCTCTGTGCCGCTCTTTCTGAGGAGCACGCGGCCTCTGTCTCCGAGAGCTGCCTCGGCTGCCTTTACGGAAGCCTTGACTGCTTCGTTGTTCATGGTCTCATCCTTATCGGTGACTACCACGTTCTTAAGCACCTGCGGATACATGGTAACGCCCTCCACCAGCTGGGAGAGGGTGGACTTCTGCTCCAGGACGCACTGCATTACCTTGATGGCTGTAAGAACGCCGTCTCCGGTGGTTGCAAGATTTCTGAAGATGATGTGTCCGGACTGCTCGCCTCCGATGAGGTGATCCTTTTCAACCATGCATTCGTAAACGTATTTGTCGCCTACGGCGGTCTTCTCATAGCCTATGCCAAGCTCGTCGAGAGCCTTGTAAAGACCGAAGTTGGACATGATGGTGGTGACCACCTTGCTGTCGCGGAGGGTGCCCTGAGCCTTCATATACTTTGAGCAGACATACATGATCTCATCGCCGTTGACCACCTTGCCGTTTTCGTCCACGGCCAGGCAGCGGTCCGCGTCGCCGTCAAAGGCGAAGCCGATGTCAAGACCCTCGTCCTTTACCAGCTTCTGCAGGCCTTCGATGTGGGTGGAGCCACAGTTCACGTTGATATTGATGCCGTCGGGATGGTTATTGATGATATAGGTCCTGGCGCCAAGGGCGTCGAATACGCTCTTTGCGATCTGCCAGGTGCTTCCGTTTGCTGTGTCGATACCCACTCTCATGCCCTTGTAGGATGTGGTAGCCAGGGAGATCAGGTATGCGATGTAGCGGTTGCGGCCGGCGGAGTGGTCGATGACCTCGCCTATGGATGCTCCGATGGCATAGGGGACCTTAGTCACGGTCTCGCCGTTCACCTTGAGTTCGTACTTGCCGTCAAGATATGCCTCCACATCGTCGATGACCTCGTCCTCCATCTTCTCGCCGTTGCCGTTGATCAGCTTGATGCCGTTGTCGGTGTAGGGATTGTGGCTTGCGGAGATCATGACACCGCAGTCAAAGCCCTCAGTACGGGCCACATAGGCAACGCTGGGGGTGGAGGTGACGTGGAGCAGATAGCAGTCCGCGCCGGTGGATACGATGCCGGCTGAAAGCGCATCCTCAAACATGTAGCTGGATCTGCGGGTATCCTTTCCCACAACGATCTTGGCCCTGTAGCCGGCAGGACGCTTGAGCTTTGGATTCTTGGAATAATACCAGCCTATGAACTGGCCTATTTTGAATGCGTGCTCTGCATTGAGATCTACATTAGCTTCTCCTCTGAAGCCGTCTGTTCCGAAATACTTACCCATTGTTTTGTACCTCTGTCTGCTGCGTTTCCGTTGTTTCTGTCTGCTGTGTTTCGTTCTGATCCTCGGAGGTCTCATCCTCTGAGTTTTCGTCCTCCGGCGAGATCAGCTTTACGACCAATATTTTCGGCTCCACCGTAAGGGTGACTCCTTCTATCTTGTTAACTGTACCCAGGGAAACTGTCCGGGTTCCAGATTCGTAACCAGTCAGGTCCATAAGGGGCTGCAGATGGGATGCATCCAGCGTGCGGATCACATCCAGATCCCCCTTGGCAGTGACGCTTATGAGCATTTCAGGATCCACATACTCCAGCTTCCAGTCCTCGGGCAGGCTGACTATCTCCATCTCCGAGAGAGTGTAATTGAAGCCTATCTCTCCGGTGTGCAGCAGGACCACCTTTGCGTAGGGGTTCTCGCTGGACTTGGCAAGATGGATATCGCTGGGGAGTATGGGCTCCACCTTATAGGTGGTGTCCTGTGTTATGCCTTCTATGTTGAGGGGCTTGCCGTTGATCACCTGGATCGCCTCCAGGATCTCGCCGGGGCCCTTGATGTTTATGCGGGTGGGGTAGGTGAAGTTGTCCACCGCGGAGCCCAGTCCGGGAGTGCCGGAATAGGTGACCCGCAGGGGCACATTCTTTATCTTGTACAGCACGGATGTGACCGCGATGCTGCTGTCCATGATCTCCACGTTGGATATGATATTGCCCTCTTTATCCAGAGCTATACCCAGCAGATTCTCGGTCTGAGGGATGTCTATCTCCAGCTGGGTGGTATCCACGTCCACACGTACCGTGGTGACCATATCCACCAGAGACTTGGCGCCTCTGACCTCCACAAGGTCGTATTCCTTGTCGAGAACGGTGACCTCAAAGTCCCCGGAGGGGTCGCTGTAGGCCACCGTCAGGGGCTTTTCGCCCACGATGAGCTCGTCCACGTATACCTGTATCTTCTGGGAGCGTATATCTTCTATGGTGAGATTGTCCGGGCCCGTTACGTTTACGGTGATATAGTTCTGACCGGCGCTGAGGTTGGCCACACTGGCGTAAGCACTGAAATTAGCCGCAGTAATGCCCGCCAGATCGTTTCTTGGGGCGCTTACAGTTATGTCAACGGCATATTTGCCGTCGCCGGCGATGGTAAAGCCGTTGGCGTTGAGAAGCTCCATGCCCTGAAGCTGGACCTCAAGATCCCTGACCGTTGCGGACTGGGGCGGGTTGACCACATTGATAACGTAGGACCAGAGCAGGATGGCAAGTATGACAGAAATGAAAATATCAATTATCTTCCTTTGTTCCATTGGACTCACCCTCCTTTCTCCAAAGCTTTGTTATGAGTTCGAGACTATTGCTTTCCCCCTCCTTCTGCTTGAGGTAGTGGGAGAGCAGGACCTTCTCCACAGTGCGCAGATCCAGGAAGCGGGAAAGCTTTCCGTCCTGAGCCATGGAAATGATGCCCGTCTCCTCGGAAACGATGAGAACTATGGCATCCGATACCTCGGAGATGCCTATGCCTGCCCTGTGGCGGGTGCCCAGATCCTTGCTGAGATTGGTGTTTTCAGTTAGAGGAAGCACGCAGCCGGCAGCATAGAGCCTGTCTCCGCGGATTATGGCAGCGCCGTCGTGAAGGGGCGAGCCTTTATAGAAAATGTTTTCGATAAGCTGTTCGGAAAGTCTGGAATCGACTATGGTACCGGTCTCCGCGATGTCGGACAGGGCAGTGTTACGCTCTATTATGATGAGGGCGCCCTCCTTCTTCTGGGAGAAGTAATCCACGGCACGGACTATGTCGCCTACCATCTCGGATGCCCTCTCCTGGCTGACCTTAAGCTGGCGGCCGCCCAGAAGCTTGCCGCGGCCCATGTACTCCAGCGCCCTTCTGAGCTCGGGCTGGAAGACCACGACCAGGGCGATGAGTCCTACATTGAGGATCTGGGAGATGATCCACTTGGTGGCATAGAAATGACATATGTCGGTGATAAAGAAAGCGGCCACAATAAAGGCGAGGCCCTTGGAGAGCTGTGCCGCCCTTGAATTTCTGAGATAGCCCAGCAGCTTGTAGATCAGGAAGCTTATTATAAGCACGTCCACAACATCGCTGAAGCCTATGCTTGACAGGATCGCAGGTATGTTAAGGTTCATCAGGACCCCTTTCTTACAGAAATACTACATCACTTTATTTTACTATTAATTAGCAGAATTGCAAGGAAAAACGGCGGCCGCAGCCGCCGTTTTGTATTGTTCTCCCATGAAAGCCCGGAAACGTTTTACCTTTTCCGAACTTTCGTTTATACATCAGTTTTCTATATTCAGCATGCCGTAGCTTTCGTCTTTTCTCTTGTAAACTACGCAGACATGGTTGCTTTCTTCGTCTCTGAACACGTAGAAGTTGTGATTCAGAAGCTCCATCTGAATGATGGCTTCGTCCACAGGCATGGGGCTGATCCTGAAGCTCTTGGTCTTGACGACCTTGACCTCCTCCTCGTCCTCCGCCGCAGTAGCTGCGGTATCGGGGATCTCGGAAAGAAGTACTTCCTTCTGCTCCTTGTGCTTTCTGATTAGCTTGCCCTTGAATCTGGACATCTGGGAGGAAAGCTTGTCCATAACTTTGTCGAGACAGAAGATGAGGTCGTTGCCTGCCTCTTCTGCTCTGAAGATAAGTCCGCCGGCACTGATGGTGGCCTCGAGTTTTACCATTTTGTCCTTTTCGTTCTTAAGAACCACATTGGCAACGGTGTCCTTCGCGAAGTACTTATCCAGCTTGGAAAGCTTCTTTTCGATGGTTGCAAGAGTCTTCTCTGCAGGGTTCAGGCCTTTACTGGTGATGTTGATCTTCATTTATGTAAAACCTCCTTTCAGGTTATAAACGATTAAGGAGATAGGAGAATTCACTTTCTCCTATAGGTATTGTACCATACTTTATTACAAATTGTTATATATTTATCGAATAACATCCAGTATTTTGTACAGTCTTGAGATAGGCGAATGATTGACCCTCTCCTCAGGTCAGCGGTCCCGCTCAGGGTCTGGCTCCCAGCCAGAGGTGCCTGCAAAGCAGAGCACGCTTACCCTTGCAGCTCCGGCCTCCTTTAGAAGGCGGGCGCAGGCATCGGCGGTGCTTCCAGTGGTGACCACATCGTCCACCAGTATCAGGTCCCTGCCCTTGACCCATTCCTGGTATTTCGGGGAGACGGCGAAGCTGCCCTCCAGCTGGTTTCGTCTTGCTCTGCCATCGGAAAGCCTCATGGACGCAGTCTTTTCGGGCTTCAGGAGCACTCCTGGGACAAAGCTGATGCCGCTGGTCTTAGCGGCATATTCAGCAAGCAGCTCAGACTGATTGAAGCCCCGCTTTTTCTGCTTTTCCTTATGCATGGGCACGGCAATCAGGGCATCCGGCTTTATGTCCTCCATCATGAGCCTCTCTCCCAGCAGCCTTCCTATGGGCCTGGCCGCGTAGGGATTTCCCGCCAGCTTGAAGCGGCTCATTATCTGCCGCGGATAAAAGCCGTAGACGCAGCACATAAAGAGCTCGTCAAAGGCGAACTCCTCCATATGTCTTTTAAGGGTGTTTTCCGTGCGCCAGTCGATCTTTTCGGCGCAGACGTCGCAGATGCCGTGGATGCGGCTGTTTTCCATGGAATCGCCGCAGCAGAGGCAGTAGATATTCTGCGGATAGACAGCATCAAGAAGCCCCTCGAGAAAAGCTCCGATGCCCTGAATAAGCTTGGCCATTTGTATCTCGGCCCGTCGTTTTTAAGAAAATTTTCCGGATGGGCGCCTCAGCGGAGCTCTCCCATCAGCTCCTGATCGAAATCCCACAGCGCCCTGAGCCTTAAGGCCAGGCCGGAATTTCTGACAGCCCCGGAATTGTTGTCCACCATGGCATTCATGATGCGTTTGCTGCCCACTATCACCACCGCTGTTTTTGCCCTCGTCAGGGCGGTGTAGAGCAGGTTGCGGGTGGTCAGGACCCGCAGGTATTTGAGCATGGGGATGACCACCACAGGGAACTCACAGCCCTGGCTCTTATGCACCGTCAACGCGTAGGCCAGTTCCAGCTCCTCCATATTTGAATAATCGTACTCCACCAGCCTGTCGCCGTCGAAAAGCACATGGAGCCTTCCTGCCTCCCTGTCCACTCCGCTGACTATGCCGATGTCGCCGTTGAATACGCCGTCTCCCGTACTGAAGTCCTTGATATTCCTCCAGCCCAGCATGTAGTCGTTTTTGGTCTGTATAAGCTTGTCCCCCAGACGGAAGATCCGGTCCATGAAACTTATCTGGGGCTTCATGGGACTTTCGGGGTTCAGCACCTCCTGCAGCCTCTTGTTAAGGGCAAGGGTGCCCAGCATGTCCTTCTTGGTGGGTGCCAGGACCTGTATATCCTCCAGGGGGTCCAGGTCCTGAAAATATTCGGGAAGCCTGGTGCTGCAGAGCTCGCATATAAGATCTGCGGTCTCCGCCTGGTCCTCCCGCTCAAGGAAGAAAAAGTCCGAGCTTCTGGTCCCGTAGGAGGGGTATTCGCCCCTGTTGATGGCATGGGCGTTGACAACGATGGCGCTTTCCTCGGCCTGACGGAAGATCTCCGTCAGCTTCGCCACGTTGACCGTTTCGCTGTCGATTATGTCCCTCAGCACATTGCCCGGGCCAACCGATGGGAGCTGATCCGCATCGCCCACCAGTATGAGCCTGGTGCCCACCCGGACCGCAGCCAGCAGCGCGTCCATGAGCTGTATGTCCACCATGGACATCTCGTCCACGATTATGCAGTCATAGTCCAGCTGATTGTCCCTGTCCTTGCCGAAGTACATGCGCTGCTCGTCAGGTGAATACATGGCTTCCAGCAATCTGTGTATGGTGGAGGCATCTCTGCCGCAGGCCTGGCTCATGCGCTTTGCAGCCCTGCCAGTGGGCGCCGCAAGAGCAGTCTGCACCCCTGCGTTCGCCAGTATGCTGAGAATTGTATTTATTATGGTCGTCTTGCCTGTGCCGGGGCCGCCCGTGATGACGGAAACGCCGCTGGTAATGGCCATGATGACAGCGCCCTTCTGCTTTTCGGAAAGGCTCATCCCGCTGATCCGCTCGCTTTGGGATATCATGTTCTCCGCATTGCCGCTGATGTGGGTGAGGGGAGCCTGGGCCAGGGCGTAAAGCTTTGAAGCCACCCGCCTTTCGGCCTCGTATATCCTTCGGAGCATAACTATGCGGCTGCCCTGAAGGTCCTCCTTTATGAGTTCTCCGTCCATTACAAGCTCGAAGATGGCGTCGGATATGGTCTCCCGGCTGACCTCCAGCACGGGGGCCAGCTCCTCGGTGAATTCGCTCTCGGAAATGAAGGTGCTGCCGTCCTCCATCATGCGGTTCAAGGCCGCCAGTATGCCGTAGCGTATACGGGTGGGGTGCTCCTTTGGGATGCCGAGCCCCGCCGCTATCTTGTCCGCCTTGGCAAAGCCTACGCCGTCCAGCTCCTCGATAAGGATGTAGGGGTTCGATCTGACCAGCTCCGCAGCCTCTGTGCCAAAGCGCTGATAAAGCTTAAGGCACATATGGGGACTGAGGCCGAAGGGTCCCAGCTCCAGCACCGTGTCCGCATAGCCCTTGTGGGCCATGTAGCCCTCCACTATGGCCTGCTGCTTGGTCTTTCCGATCCCGGGGACCTGAAGCAGGCGCTCCGGCTCCTCCGAGATGACCTTAAGGGTATCCATGCCGAAGACTCTTACTATGGTCTCCGCAAGAGCCGGACCTATGCCCTTGATGACGCCGCTGGAAAGAAAGGCCGCAATGGAATCCGCCGAATCCGGGGCCAGCTCCGAAAAGCTGCCGAAGGCAAACTGCATGCCGTAGCGGGGGTGATTCTTCCATTCACCCTCCAGCTGGTAGCGGCGGCCCTTTGAGGCAAGGGGAAGCTGGCCAGCCGCGGTAATGGTGCCCTCCTTTGTGCTGAAGGCCAGTACGCAGTAGCCATTGGACTCGTTCTGGAATATGATCCTTTCTATGCTTCCCTCGATCGCCTGTTTCATTGCCAAAGTACATTCCGACGGGTCCTGCCGCCAGGGCACCCCTCGGAATAATTATTCTTTAAATGTGGGTTTATAGAGCATGCGGCCGTCCAGCGTTCTTACGCGCTCGGAGAAGTTTCCGGGCTCCACATTGAAGAGCGCATCCTCGAAATCGAACATCTTGGCATCCATCATGTCGAGATAATGCAGCATCTCAGCCTCCGGGAACACGGGCTTTACGGGACTTCCGAACTCCGGCTCGTAGTGGTGGGAGAGTATCATGTGCTCGAGCATTATCTTCTTTTCCTCCTCGAGTCCCACCTCCCTTGCCATAAGCTCAACAGCCTTAACGCCCTGGGCTATATGGCCGAGCATCTTGCCCTCGAAGCTGTAGCCGGGGGAGACGCCAAGCTCTGTGGATTCGATCTCGTTGAGCTTTTCCATATCGTGGAGTATGACGCCGCAGACTATCCAGTCCCTGTCCAGGTTGGTGTAGACCTCGCAGGCGCGTATGCCCATCATCAGCATGCGCTTGATGTGGTACAGCAGGCCGGACATCTCGGCGTGGTGGTTCCTCATGGCCCCGGGATAATAAAGGAGCCTGTCCCTGTTGTCCTGAAGGAATTTCACAGCCATTTTTCTAAGGCCTTCATCGCCTATCGCCGATGCACGTTCAAGCACGTAATTGAACATGTCCGTGCCCTTTTCCGGCGCAGCCTTTACGTAGTCGCTCACATCCAGCTTGTCGCTGTCGGGATCGTACTTTCTGATGCGGCCTATGCGGAGCTGCTTGGTTCCGTTCCACTCGTTGACAGAGGCGCGGACCTTTACCAGGTCACCCTCTTTGATCTTCGAAAAGGAGGCCTCCTCCTCGGGGCTCACATCCCACTTCTTGCCGTTGATCTCTCCGCTGGAGTCCCCCAGATTCATGTCCAGATAGACCTTGCCGTTGGAGCCCAGCTTAAGGGACACGGCGCGGACCATGTAAAAGTCGGTGAAGCTGCCTTCCTCCGGCAGATTATTTATATAGAATTCCTTGCTCAATCCTCTGCTCCTTTTTGAACTGTCCGGGATAATAATTCAGGCAAATATTATATACTATTTTTGAGATTTTTGCATCGTTTTGGGCTATACTATTGGGGAAAGATTTCAGGAGGAAACGCCATGAAAGAGTTTAAGATAGCCGCAGCCTGCCCAAGGCTGACGCTGATGGATCCAAAGGCCAACGCCAGGGCGCAGGTGGATATTTCAAGAGAAGCTGCAAGCAGAGGCGCGGGACTCATAGTATTTCCAGCCGCGAGCCTTGCAGGCATGACCTCCGCAAGGCTTAGCCGGAGCTTCATGGATGAGAAGGCCATGGAGGCCCTGGGCTACATGTCGGAGAGAAGCAGTAAGGAGGCTCTGTTTAAGGACCGCTTCCTTGTGACGGGCTTTCCCTATAAGGCTGCCGTTGCCGCCGCTTATGTTAAGAATGGCGAGGCGAGCCTGATAGAATCAGCCCAGAGCATCAAGGCCCTGGAGACACCGGAATGCAGGTACATGCTGCTAAGCGCGGGAAAAGCAGCCTTCGGAGTAAAGGCTCTTGAGAGCCTGCTGGCCTTCATCCAGAGGCTGCGGGCAGAAAAGGAAGAGGACGGCATTGAAGGCCTGATCTTCATGGACGCATCCCCGGCCGTTGCGGGGAGCAGGGCTCAGAGACTGAAGCTCCTCCTTGAGATAAGCAAATACCTGACCGGACCGGTCATTTATACCAATGCAAGCCCGGGAGAGTCCACAGCCGACGGGATCTATGACGGCTGGTGCGCGGCGCTTCAGTGCGGAAAGCTGCTGGAGGAGACAAAGCCCTTTGCCAGCGACAACCTGCTGGTGGCATCCGCCATGCTCCCGGAAAGCCCTTATGAGAAGGTGCTCCTAAGGAATGCGAACTTCGAAAAGCCCAAGGAGCCCGCAGCCTGCGGCGAGCGGAACCCCTGGCTGCCAAAGGACCCTGCAGCGCTGGACAGCTTCTGCGCCGAGGCTCTTGAGATCCAGGCCACAGGCCTTGCAGAAAGGCTCGTGCGAAGCTACGGCAGGCGCTTTATAATTGGCGTCAGCGGCGGCTCCGATTCCACTCTGGCCCTCCTTGCAGCAGCAAAGGCCTGCAGCAAGCTGGATAAGCCGGCGTCGGACATCATCGCCGTCACCATGCCCGGCTTCGGAAGCAGCAGCCGTACAAGAAGCAACGCGGATATAATATCCGAAGCCCTTGGCTGCACCCATTACGATATCTCCATAGTTCCAGCGGTGGAGCAGCACTTCAGAGACATAGGTCAGGATCCGAAGAACTACGACGCCTGCTACGAAAACTCCCAGGCCAGGGAGCGCACCCAGATACTGATGGATCTGGCCAATATGCACAACGGCCTGGTGGTTGGCACCGGCGACATGTCGGAGCTGGCCCTTGGCTGGTGTACCTACAACGGAGACCACATGTCCATGTACTGTGCCAACGGCGGACTCACCAAGACCGCTGTCAGAGCCTGCATTGCCTATGCGAAAAAGCAGATACTTGATGGCAGCTGGCCCGTAGCCACGGGCCGCACCGATGAGCTGGCGGCGGCCCTTCAGGACATACTGGACACACCCATATCCCCGGAGCTGCTGCCCCCGGACGAAAACGGCCAGATAGCTCAGGTAACGGAGGATAAGATCGGGCCCTACGAGCTTCACGACTTCTTCCTCTATCACTTCATGGAGGGCGAAAGCCCCAGGGAGATCCTTGCAGCCGCGGAGGCGGCCTTCTGCAAGCCGAATCCTTCCCCCACCGCCGCCGAGTCAGACTTCATATACGATAAGGAAACCATAAAAAAGTGGCTTAAGAACTTCCTCAGGCGATTCTTCAGCCAGCAGTTCAAGCGCAGCTGCCTGCCGGAAGGCCCTCAGATCCTGAAGTACAGCCTGTCCCCCAGAGGCGGGCTCAGCTTCCCCTCGGATGCCTCCAGCAGCGCATTCACAGCGGAAATCGAATAATCAGTTGTAACCCCGGGCCTCTTTTGCCGTCTCTATTGGTGAGAGGCCTTTTATTCAGTCTATTTTACAGCATTCATGAATGACCAGCAGATAGTACAACTTTACTGGGACCGCTCCGAGCAGGCCATAGCAGAGAGCCAGTCAAAATACGGCGCCTACTGCCACACCATCGCTTTTGGTGTGCTTAAAAACGCCGAGGACAGCGAGGAAGTGGTCAGCGACACCTGGCTCAGGACCTGGAACGCGATCCCGCCCCAGCGGCCGGCCAGCCTTCAGGCATTTCTTGCGAAGATCACCCGAAACCTGTCCTTGGACCGCATCCGGATGAAGCAGGCCAAAAGGCGGGGCGGAGAGACCGCTGGCTATGAGCTGGCGGTGGAGGAGCTGGCTGAGTGCATAGCATCCCCCGAAAGCGTGGAGCGGGCCGTGGAGGGGAAGGAGCTGGGCGGCATACTCAGCAGCTTCCTTGAAGGCTTGGAGGATGAGCCCCGAAGGGTGTTCATCCAGCGCTACTGGTACCTGCTGGATGTAAAGGAGATAGCCGAAAGACAGGGCTTTTCCGAAAGCAAGGTCAAGATGCTGCTGCACAGGACAAGAAACAGGCTAAGGGAGTATTTGGACAAAGAGGGTTACGGGATATGAGCAGAGAAGAGATAACAAGGGGACCGGGCATCGAAGCTCCGGAAAAAAATATAGGCGAAGCGCAGCTTAAGGCTGCGGAGCGCCTGGTCGATGGTCTTGGGGAGATCAGCGACGATCTGATACTGGATGCAGACCCCTACAGCCCGGATGCCGCGGCTTCAGGATACCAGAAGGCCGAGGCTGCGGCTGCAGGCCAGAGGAAAGCCGGAACTGCAGGCAGAGGAGGAAGACGCTTTTCAAAGGCTCTGCCGGTGCTTGCTGCCTGCCTCTGCGTTTTCCTTGGCGTAAGCATAGCCCTGCGGGGCGGGATACCGAATTTTACGGCATCCAAAGGCGCAGAAAATGCTGCGGAGGCACCTCAGGCAATGGAATCCCTGGCTCAGGAGACTGAGACTGCGGATGCCGCCGAGGGAGTGACCGAGGATGACGAAGCAGCCGCAGAAAGCAGCGGAGCCCTGCTCCAGTCCCTTCAGAAGGACGATCATCTGACAGACAGCAAGCCGGCGCAGACGGCAGGAAATACGGAAAGCGAGGAGAGATCTTCGGAGACGCCCTCGGACACACCGGTTGCCGCCTTTACGCCCCAGACACCTGTAAACAAGGCGGATGAGGGCAAGGCTGAGAGCAGCGGAGCAGCTGCTCCGGACACCACCTACGCAGGGACGAATGAGCCTGTAAAGCAGACAGAGGTGAAGCGCAAGATGGACATGGGTTTCGGACAGTTTGAGACCGATCTTGTGAATTTCATAGATGCTGCGGGCTTCAGGCAGCAGAACTACATGCTCTCACCCGCCTCCTTTAAGGCCGCCCTGGCCCTTGCCGTATCCGGCGCCGAGGGAGAAACAAAGGAGCAGCTCCTCAAAGCCGCAGGCTTTGACAGCGTCGATGACATGAACGCCTGGTACGGCTCTCTCAATGGATCCATACAGCGCTTCGCCCAGCAGCTGGATGCGGAAAAGCAGGACTTTGAGCGCAACAAGGAATACATGGGGCCCGATGCAAAGGGGCCGGACGGAGCCTTTGAGATAGCCAATTCCGTATGGCACAACACCGACAAGCCCGGAAAAATGAAGGCTTCCTACAAGACCTATGTGGCAGAGCATTACGCCGCAGAGGCAAACGAAGCGGACAGCGCCAGCATCACGGATAAAGTCAACGGCTGGTGCGACGAAAAGACCCACGGCATGATCCCGGTCATCGCTGACGACCTTTCAGAAGAGGCATCAGTTCTGATCAACGCCCTGTATCTCAGGACCAGCTGGCTTAACCGCTTCGAGGAGGGCTTCACCCAGCAGGAGGACTTCACCTGCCTGGACGGCAGCGTGGTCAAAAAGGACTTCATGAAGCAGCGGTCCAAATACGCCTATTACGAGGATGAAAACACCCAGCTGGTGGTGATACCCATGAACGGAAGCATCAATGCGGTGTTCGTGCTCGGAAGCGCCGAAGGGCTGAAGGATAAAATGGACCAGGCGGAATACTGCGAGGTAATAGTAAAGCTCCCGAAGTTCGATGTGGACACATCCTTTGAGCATCAGGAATTCGTGGAGTTTCTGGCTGCGAGGGGCGCCGATCTGCCCTTCAGGCAGGACGGCAGCGCGGACTTCTCCGCCTTGTGCGAGGGAGCCGACTGGTTCATATCGGACATCATCCAGAAGTCCAAGATAAAGCTGGATGAGGACGGCATAGAGGCTGCAGCGGTCACTGCCATCATGGTAAGGGCCACCTCAGCAATGCCAAAGCCCGAGGAGCCCAGGGAATTCACGGCCGACAGACCCTTCAGCTTCGCCCTTGTGACCGGCGGTGAAGCCCCCGAGCTTCTCTTCTACGGACAGATCGTTAAGTAAGCTTCGTCCATATAATCAGACAAATTCAAAAGCCTTACGGGTGCTGCAAAGCGCCGCGTAAGGCTTTTTTCACAGGTTCGTATTATTTCGTATTATCTAGAATACAAAGCCGCCCACAAGGAAGAGCAGTGCAGAGATGCCTGCACAGAGTATGCCGTAGGGGGCCTGGGATCTGGCGTGAGCGAAATTGTCGCAGCCGCAGGCTGCGGAGCTGATGACGGTACAGTCGGAATAGAAGCAGATATGGCTTCCGAATACGCCTGCGGAGATTACAGCCGCCACGCAGAGAGCGACATTGGCATTCAGCGCCTGGGCCAGGGGAATGACTATGGGCAGAGCGATTACATACATGCCCCAGTTGGTGCCCGTCACAAACTCCTCTACCGAAAGGATGAGGAACACTATGAGCGGCATCAGCTGCGGAGTCATCCAGCGGGAAGCGCTGTTGATCATGTAATAGGTGAAGCCGATCTGCTCGTTCATGGCGGCGAACAGGAAGGCAAGCACCATGAGCATTATGGATGTGAGCATGTTCTTCATGCCGTGGATGGAGGTGTCCCAGAATTCCAGAGGAGTTATGACGCCCTGGGCCAGATAGAACACGAACATCAGTATCAGCGTGGCATAGATGCCCTTAGCCACATCCACGTCCAGGATAATGGTGAGGATGATCTGAGCCAGGATGGGTACGAAGAAGTTGTAGAGCTTGGGGTCCTTGGGGATCTCGCTGCTGCCGTCTCCGCGGATATCGATGCGCTCGGAGCCCTCCGGCGCCACGGGGCCGCCCGCAGCGACTCTCTCTTCAGCCCTCTTCATGGGTCCGAAGTGCTTTATCTTCCCGAAGATGAACAGGGGCACTATAAGCAGGCCCACCCAGGCGTAGAAATCGTAGGGTATGGTCTTGATGAAGTAGACCAGACCTTCGCCCTCGGGCGCCCAGCCGTTGGTCTCCAGTATCTTGGCAACGAAGACGCCCCAGGTGGACAGGGGTATCAGCACGCAGGCAGGAGCCGCGCAGGAGTCAACGATAAAGGAAAGGAACTCCCTGGAGCTCTTTCTCTTGTCCGTAAGAGGCGCCATGCAGGAGCCGATGACCAGAGCGTTCAGATAGTCGTCGATGAAAATGACCAGGCCCAGGAGCCAGGTCCACATCAGGACGGACTCCTTGGTTTTAGCCCGTTTTGCCACCCATTCGCCGAAGGCGTAGGCTCCGCCCACCTTGTCTATCAGAGCTATGATGCTGCCCATAAGGGAGGCCACCAGAATGATCCATGCCACGTCCTCGGACATCATGGTCTCCAGCAGGGCGTCGCTCATGGTGGTGAAGATGCCGCTGGGCGACAGCAGAATGTAGCCGATGACGGTGCCGAGCAGCAGACCCTCCAGGGTGCGCTTGGTCATGAAAATATATACCACCAGAAAGATGGCGGGAATGGTGGACCAGATGCCCAGTGTCTCGGCCTCAGACATGTCAGGCATTATAAATGCCAGGCCGTATGCTGCTAAAAGGCAGAGGGCGGGTGCGATAACTGCCCGTATGCCGTTGATCTTATTATTCTTGCTCATATTCTCCTACTTTGCCAGTTCCTCTGCCAGAGCCTGCAGCTGAGTCAGGTTGGCGTCGTTCATAGCGCCCTTGATGGTGATGCAGTTCTCTGCGTAAGTGATATCCTTGCTGCTCTCCAGCATAGCCTGGATCTTCTTCATGGCCATGGGAGCCCAGCTGCCGTTTTCGATGATGGCCACCTTGCGGCTTTGGAAATTGCGCTCCCTGAGCTCGTCGATGAAAGTGTGCATGAAGGGGAAGATGCCGGTGTTATAGGTGGTGGTGGCCAGCACCAGCTTGCTGTAGCGGAAGGCGTTCTCCACAGCCTCAGCCATGTCGTCTCTTGCCAGATCGAAGATCTCGGCGGTGACGCCCTTCTCCTCCAGCAGCCTGTAGAGCTCCTTTGCGGCCTCTGCGGTGTGACCGTAGACGGAGGTGTAGCAGATGGCAACGCCCTCGTCCTCGGGACGGTAGCTGGACCAGATGTCGTAGAGATTGATGTAGAAGCCCAGATCCTCCTTCAGAACGGGTCCGTGGAGGGGGCAGATGGTCTGGATGTCCAGTCCTGCAGCCTTCTTAAGCACTGCCTGAACCTGAGTTCCGAACTTGCCCACGATGCCGATGAAATAGCGGCGGGCTTCGCAGTCCCAGTCTTCCTCCACGTCCAGCGCGCCGAACTTGCCGAAGGCGTCGGCGGAGAACAGGACCTTGTCTGTCTTGTCATAGGTGAAGATGACCTCGGGCCAGTGGACCATAGGGGCTGCAACGAAGGTCAGCTCGTGGCGGCCGGTGTTCAGCACATCGCCCTCTTTGACCACCATCCTGCGGTCTGCAAAATCTGTACCGAAGTAGTTCTTCATCATGTTGAAGGCCGGCATGGAGGATACGATAACGGCTTCAGGATAGGTCTCCGCAAAGACTGCGATGTTAGCGGAGTGGTCCGGCTCCATGTGCTGCACCACCAGATAATCCGGGGTGCGTCCGGGAGCTGCCGCCGCGATGTTGGCCAGCCATTCCTCACCGAAGTGCTGGTCCACGGTATCCATGACCACGATCTTCTCATCGTCGATGAGATATGAATTATAGGCCATGCCGTTTGGCACTATGTACTGACCCTCGA
>JAEEGI010012351.1_pt1 | contig 18290 bp, 16 predicted proteins | sample 8958751 | NCBI WGS metagenome assembly JAEEGI01 (sample SAMN16246545, study PRJNA631951) | gut metagenome | biome: gut microbiome; feature: rumen; material: KS-attached | host: Bos | place: Iran: Karaj | collected 2018-10 | reverse complement strand
GGTGATATCCCAGTAGAAAGTGAAGAGTGTGGTTACGCCAACCCAATCCCAACGAGGATGGCGCTTATACTCCTTACTATGGAAAAACTTCTTGTAGTATTCGACACAAGGGTATAGTAAAGGAGCATAATGCTTCGAATCGCTTAGACCTATTCGTTCTAAATCAGCTTGCTTCCTATATTTAATATATTGTGCTATCTTGTCAGCACGAAGTCTCCATTGAATTGAAGAATCAAGCTGGTTAAGTTTTTCCACACATTCATCTGTAATCTGACGGATAACGAACTCCTTCAGATCACCCTTGTAGAACACGACATCATCACCACATAATTTGAAATACGTAGCGAGTTTCATCAAGCCTATCGGAGGGAACTTGTTCTTATAGTTGGGTTCCAATAATAGGACTTTACGATTCATCTCGTCAACTCCTCTTCTATCTTGTTAATCAATGCATCTCTGAATAATTCCTCAGTGATAGCGTTGGAGATGGCGGTATATATCCTGCCTATTAACTTCTTTTCCTGCTTACTGTATTGAGAGTAAATGGGATTATCTGTCCTAAACTTTGTCTTTGACTGTGGATTTTCAGCAGGAACTTGTGACCGACTTGGTATTTGCTGCTCTGGCACTTCTTTCTTTTCAGGTGCCAATTTTTCAAGCACTCCACGTAGAGGAGAGTTTGTGTTTTGCAGTTTGCTGGTAACATTATCCAGCTGTTTTTTAGCCTGCTCTACTTTTTTCTGATGCTCTTCGTATTGTCTAAGAAGTTTCTCTTTCTCTTCTTTGTTTGTATAACCAGTTTGCTCCTTTTTCTTAATGTTAGCCTCCATTTCGTCATTTTTAGCAAGCGTCTTCTTGCTAGATCTGAATTTAGAAGCATCGTAGCACATTTCGCGTAAATCTAGGAAGTCTTGCCTAATAAGTCTTTCAAACTCTGTACAAGCAGGGTTTTCACCGAAATAGTCACGTCGAGAGTTTGGTATCAAATCCATACTAACGGCATGTATCTCACCAAAGAAATAAAAAGAATATCGCTGATCTTCTGTCTTAGTAAAGAATTTCTTGCAAATTTCCTCATCGCCTATCTGAATATTCGATTTTCGTAATCTGATACCACGAGCAATATTCATTGGCTTCATCTGACCATTAAGTTGAGAAAGAGTGTACCATCCCCAATAGATAATGGAATCTTTCTCGTCTTTCTTCATCAAAAATTCAACATCTAAAATTTCATCTACTTTTTTCTTTCCGCCTCTGTTATCTTCATATATATATGTCGTATATGGCTTATATATCTGAGAGTCATTAATGAAAATATTATATGTGTCCAATGAAAGATTATGTTCTTTCATGAAATCTCGAATCTTGCTTTTGAAAATGAATTGTGAACTGATATCAACAGGAGCAACCATTGAAAGATAATCGGTAACGCTCTTAATATCTAGAAGGTCATCAGAAGTAACATCTTCCATCACAACGCGGAAATAGTGGGCATCTTCTCTTTCTTTTTCCGTTCTTGTCTCAGTTCCTCTTTCCAATACCTCAACCGCTTCTTCCTTGTTTTCGCGATCATTTATGATGTATTTCAGCATCTCAGCGTCCCATGTCATTATGGATTTCTTGGACTCACCCTTAAATGATGTTTCAAACCTAAGCTTTGAACAATAACCTAAGCCACCCAAGCGTCCTATGCCTCTAAAACCTTTGTCAACGCCTCTCTGCTTAGTTGAATGGGCAATATTTCTCAATATAGGCACCACATCAGCAACAGGGATACCAGTTGCATTATCTTCAATAATAATACTACGCTCTTCGGGATCAATCTCAATTTGAATATGTTCCTCGCCTTTGTTCATCAATCCTTCTGCAACAGCTTTATCAACTTGGTCTGCTGCGTTCTGAACATATTCGCGATATATGAAGCGACAATCTTCATACATACCGAGTGTCAAAGACTCGATAACATCTTTTCCTATTATGGTTTTCTGAATATCTGCCATTATTGCTTATTCGTAATATTTGTATATTGGTTTTGGGAACTTGATGTTCAACATAGAACGGAACACCGGGTTCTGAATAATATATTCTCCTTGCTTTAATCGAGTAAGCATCGTTTTGTAAACTGATGGTACAAAACGGAAGTCCTCTTTCGTAATCTCTATAGCGTTTGTACGTCCAAAAGCCTGAGTAGCACAATTACCCTTAACTCGCTTGTGAATGTCACTTACAAACTGTTCAGCCCCAAACAAAACAATACCAAGAGAACGTCCGCGCTCAGTTATATCAAGCAACTGGCGCAAAATAGGCGAAGACTTGGGAACGTCGTTAGAGGCATATTTGTTTAACTCATCAATAAAGATGATAATGCGATCTGGGATGTCTTCGTCAGGACGCATAGAAGAGCCGAGTTTCAGATTGTACACAGCACGCATAACGTCACCAAAAACGAAGCCCTGAGACTCTTCATCTAACTTAGCTACATCAATAACCATAACGTCGTTCTTTGAAATTTGCTCCACTTGGTCACGTAAACGTACACTCTTACCCAGTTGGTTTGTAAACATCTGCTGACACTTCAGATAACTCTTGTTAAATAAACGGTAGAACTTACGCCAACTCATCACTGATATGCTATCGCCGCCTTGCGTCTTAGCTTTACCAGCCTGAGTTTGGGCATATAATGCATTCTTGAAATCTTCCCATGTTGCAACATTTTTGAATCCCTGACCATTCGAAATAATGTAATTGATGATAGACTCTATTGTTTCGTTGGGGTCATCAATATTAGCAAACAGAAGATCAAGGCACTCTTTGTCTTCTTCAGTTTCGAAAAGATACTTGAATTGGAACGCTTTGCCAGCCTCCATTCTGTTTTTAATGTTCTTCTCTTTCTCGTATGTATAAGCAGTAAAGTCCTTGGAATACGGATAATAGTATTTCACGTTCTGGAACGGTTTCATTTCCATTCCGAGTTTCTTATATACAGGACGTATTTCTTCTATTTCATCCTTACGTTCGTTCAGATGATCAATATTCAAAAGGTCGGTGCCTTTCACATTCATCATGATAAATGCCACAGACTCATTCTTTTCCTTCATTGCTACGTCTTGAATAGCTTTCATCAGGAACATCGCATATGAGGTTTTCCCCTTGAGGAAGAGACGGCCGATCGCGGCCGCCATCAGCAGGGAGACGGTCCAGACGGTTTCGTCTTTCTGGATGGGGGCGATGTGGCTGATCTGCACGCCGACGTTGCCGGCCGGGTGAGGGCCCGAGAAGGTGTGCAGGATGGCGTTCTCCAGCTTGTGGAAGGGGGTGCTGGCGTAGTTGTCGCTCTTCAGGGAGACGTGGACGCCGCCGTCGGTGAGTTTCGACAGGGCGTTGACGCCGGCCTGCACGGCCGCGAATTCGTCGCCGAGGACGAACTCCGTGTCGGGGGCGAGGGGCGCCGTGGAGAAGGCGGAGATGAAGATGGCCTTCGGCTTGAGGGCCGGGTCCGCCAGGATGCCGTAGGGGCGCTGGATGATGGCTGCCCAAAGTCCGCTCTGGAGCAGGGCCGTGCGGACCTCGTCTGCGCTGAGGCTCTCGGGCCTGCGGCATCCGAAGTCCACGTACTCCTGGACGGAGTCGGTCCCGATGCGTACCTCAAGCAACTTCCTCTTGTCTCCCCGGACGATCTCCTTCACCGTGCCGCTGACCGGCGAGGTGATGAGGATCTCGGGGCGCTTCTTGTCCGCCAGGACGGGGGAACCTGCGAGCACGCGGTCGCCCTCCTTGACCAGGAGCCTCGGCGTGAAGCCCTTGAAGTCGTCGGGAACGATCGCAACCGTGTCAGGAATCACCGTCTTGGAGACGACGGGCTTGGCGCTTCCCTTGATGGGGATGTCCAGGCCCTTCTTCAGATCGATGTTGTTTGACATTATTTGGAAACGGTTAAAGTAATTCTACTTCGTATCGTGCAAAGATACCTATTTTTTTAGTAATTTCGCAGCGAATATGGAAAACAATGCAAGTACGATTTTGGAGGGTTTGAACGGCGAGCAGAAGCGGGCCGTTCAGTGTGTGGATGGACCGGTACTGATTGTTGCGGGGGCCGGGTCCGGAAAGACCCGGGTCCTGACGAGCCGCATCGCCTACATCCTGGAAAACCGGGACTGCGACGCGTCCCGTATCCTGGCGCTGACCTTCACCCGGAAGGCGGCGAACGAAATGAAGGAGCGCATCGCCTCGATGGTAGGGGAGCGACGCGCCCGCCGGCTGCGGATGGGGACCTTTCATTCGGTCTTCGTGCGTTTCCTGCGGGAATATGCGGCGGACCTGGGCTATCCCGAGTCCTTCACCATCTACGACCAGAGCGACTCGACCAACGCCGTCAAGGCCTGCGTCAAGGAGCTCCAGCTTGACGACAAAGTCTACAAGCCCAAGGATGTGCTGTCGCGCATCTCGATGGCGAAGAACAACCTCGTCACCGAAGCCGCCTACCGGAACAATCCAGCCATCCTCTCCTCGGACAAGCAGGGGAAGCGGCCGCTCCTGTGCGACGTCTATACCCTTTACCAGAAGAAATGCAAGCAGGCCGGCGTGATGGATTTCGACGACATCCTGCTCAACATGAACATCCTGCTGCGCGACTTCCCGGCGGCCCTCGAGTCCATCGCGTCCCGCTTCGACTACATCCTGGTCGACGAGTACCAGGACACCAACTACGCGCAGTATCTGATCCTGAAGAAACTGGCCCAGTGGCACCGCAACATCTGCGTCGTGGGCGACGATTCGCAGTCCATCTACGCCTTCCGCGGAGCCAAGATCGAGAACATCCTCAATTTCAAGAAGGACTACCCGGAGTGCAAGACCTTCCGGCTGGAGCAGAACTACCGTTCCACGCAGACCATCGTCGACGCGGCCAATTCCCTGATTGCCCACAATGAAGGGCGCATCCCCAAGGAATGTTTCTCCCGCGCCGAGGCCGGCGAAAAGATACGCATCATCCGCAGCGGCAACGAAGGGGAGGAGGCGATGATGGTCGCCTCGACCATCCTGGAAAAGATGCGCGAGAAGAAGGCGCAGTACCAGGATTTCGCCGTCCTGTACCGGACCAATGCGCAGTCCCGCGCCATCGAGGAAGCCCTGCGCCGGCGCAACCTGCCCTACATCGTTTATTCCGGCAACGCCTTCTTCGACCGGGCCGAGGTCAAGGACATGATGGCCTACTTCAAACTCCTGGTCAACCCCAATGACGACGAGTCTTTCAAACGCATCGTCAACAAGCCGGCCCGCGGGATCGGTGACACGTCGATGAACGCCCTCACGCTCGCGGCACGCGCCAAGGGCCTGAGCCTGTTCCGCGCCGCCTTCGAGACCGACCTGGAGGCGTACGGCTTGAAGAACGCCGCCCTGCTGAGGATACGTACGTTCTGCGTGATGATAGGGAAACTCTCCGACCAGGCCGCCGCCACCGACGCCCACGAGCTGGCGCTGCGCATCGCCGACCTGTCCGGGCTCTATGCCTTCTACAAGGAAGATACGAGTATCGAGGGCCTGTCCCGTTTCGCCAACGTGGAAGAAGTGATCAACAGCGTCAAGACCTTCGTCGAAGAGCGTCAGAACGAGATCCTGGCCGACCTGGATGAGGATGCGCCCGAGTCGGAGCAGCTGCCGCTCGTCACCCTGGGCGACTACCTGGAGAACGTCTCCCTGCTCAGCACCGTGGACGCGACGGACGACGAGGACGCCGGCAACCGCATCGCCCTGATGACCGCTCATTCGGCCAAGGGCCTGGAGTTCCCGTTCGTCTTCATCACGGGCCTGGAGGACAATCTGTTCCCCTCCGCCAACATGATCTCGTCCAAGGCCGACATCGAAGAGGAACGGCGCCTGTTCTACGTCGCCCTGACCCGGGCGAAGAAAGAGGCCGTGCTGACCTACGCCGACACGCGGATGCGCAACGGCTCGCACGAGTCCAATTCCCCGAGCCGCTTTCTGCGGGAGATCGACGCCCGCTACCTGGCCAATCCGCTGGAGGAGGATGACGCGGACGAGTTCCCCGGTTTCGGGGGCTTCGGCTCGCGTTTCGGCCGTGGGCCCCGCGTCGGGGGTTCCCGCTCCGAGAGCTCCGGCTACCGCTATGGCGCTTCCGGCAGCGTCCGCTTCGAGCCGCGCCCGTCCCGGCCGGCGCCCGCGGACAAGACGGCGGTCTATGCCGGCAAGGCGGCGGTCCTGAACCGTCCGCTGCCCCCGAAGATCCCGGATGAGGAGTTCGTTCCCGTGCCGATGTCGGCCATCAAAGTGGGCCAGCGCATCGAGCACAACCGCTTCGGCGGCGGCCTCGTGGAGGAAATCACGGGCACGATTCCCGAACTGAAGGCGCGGATCAATTTCGACGACTACGGCGAGAAGGTGATCCTGCTGAAATATGCCAAACTGAGATTTGAAACCCAACCATAATTTTATGAAACGTTATTTTTATTTGATGATTGCGGCACTCGCGCTGGTAAGCGCGGTGTCGTGCTCCCGGTATGAGACGGTCAAGAATGATCCTCTCAAGACCAAGATCTACACCCTGGACAACGGCCTGAAGGTCTATATGTCCGTCAACAAGGAAGAGCCCCGCATCCAGACCTACATCGCGGTCAAGGTGGGCGGCAAGAACGACCCTTCCGAGACTACGGGCCTGGCCCATTATTTCGAGCACCTGATGTTCAAGGGTACCTCACATTTCGGCACCTCCGATTATGAGGCCGAGAAACCTTTGCTCGATGAAATCGAGACGCTGTTCGAGACCTACCGCAAGACCACGGATCCCGCCGAGCGCGAGGCGATCTATCACCGGATCGACTCCATCAGCTACGAGGCTTCCAAGATCTCCATCCCCAACGAGTATGACAAGCTGATGGCGATGATCGGCGCCCAGGGCACCAACGCCTGGACTTCCCACGACGAGACGGTCTATACGGAAGACATCCCTTCCAACCAGATCGACAACTGGGCCCGCATCCAGGCCGACCGCTTCCGCAACACCGTGATCCGCGGTTTCCACACGGAGCTGGAGACCATTTATGAGGAGAAGAACATGTCCCTGACCCAGGACAGCCGCAAGATGTGGGAGGCCCTCGACCAGGCGCTCTTCCCGCACCATCCGTATGGCACGCAGACCGTCCTCGGCACGCAGGAGCACCTGAAGAACCCTTCGATCACCAACGTGAAGAAGTACCACGACACCTACTATGTGCCGAACAACATCGCCATCTGCGTAGCGGGTGACTTCAATCCCAAGGAAATGGTGGCTACCATCGAGAAATACTTCGGCGACTGGGAGCCCAACCCGGAAATCCCTGCCCTGCAGTTTGAGAAAGAGGCTCCGATCACCGCGCCCGTCGAGCGCGAGGTCTTCGGCCTCGAAGCCGAGAATGTCATCGTCGGCTGGCCGCTGCCCGGCGCTTCGGACCTGAAGAACACGGCCGTGGCGGAGATCGCCGGTTCCATCCTCAGCAACGGCACCGCCGGCCTGATGGACCTCGACCTGAACCAGCAGCAGAAGGTGCTCGGCGCTTATGCCGGGGCCAACGTGCAGCCGGATTACTGCTCCTTCCTGGCCATGGGCCGTCCCAAGGAGGGCCAGACCCTGGAAGAGGTGCGTGACCTGCTGCTCGGCGAGATGGCCAAACTCCGCGCCGGCGAATTCGAAGAGAGCCTGATTGCGGCCACGATCAACAACCTGCGCCTGGACAAGATGCAGGAGCTGGAGCACAACTCCTCCCGCGCCATCGCCTATGTGAACGCGTTCATCAACGGCGTCGACTGGAAGGATGCGGCCCTGGAGCTGGACCGCTATGCGGCCGTGACCAAGGACGACATCGTCGCCTGGGCGAACGAGTTCCTCCCGGAGAACGGTTATGCCGTCGTGTATAAGCGCCAGGGCGTGGACGACAGCGTCCAGAAGATCGCCGCGCCGAAGATCACCCCGATCGTGACCAACCGTGACATGCAGAGCGCCTTCCTCAGCGAGATCCAGAACACCCCCGTCAAGCCGATCGCTCCTTCGTTCCTGGATTTCTCCAAGGATATGAAGAAGTTTGAGATCGCTCCCGGCATTGACGCCCTGTACAAGAAGAACGAACTCAACGATGTCTTTACCCTCCGTTTCGAGGTGAAGACCGGCGCTGAGCAGGATCCCACCCTGCCTCTTGCGTTCAGCTATCTGGAATACCTTGGTACGGCTGACATGACGGCCGAGCAGATCGCTTCCCGCATGTACGAACTGGCTTGCAGCTTCAGCTTCAATTGCGGCGCCAACCGTACGGTCATCAACCTGTCCGGCCTGGGTGAGAACATGGAGGAGGCGCTCCGCCTGCTGGAGGACCTGATGGTCAACGCCGTCCCGGACGAGGCCGTACTCCAAAACCTCAAGATGGATTCCATGAAGTCCCGGATGGATGCCAAGAAGGCCCAGCGTTCCTGCTTCAGCGCCCTGCAGCGCTACATCATGTACGGCGGTGATTATATCAAGAAGATCACCCTCCCCAATGAGGAACTGCTCGCCCTGACTTCCGAGGACCTGCTGCCCAAGATCAAGGATCTGTTCGGCTTCGAGCACAGGGTCATGTATTATGGCCCGGACAGCGAATCCGCCCTCAAGAAGGCGATCCAGGAGAATCACCTGATCGGTGAGGACCTGAAGCCGCTGGAGGATGTGTATCCCGTCCGTCTGCTGACCCCGGAGGACAAGGTCGTCCTGGCCCAGTACGACGCCAAGCAGCTGTATTATCTCCAGTATTCCGACCGCGGCGAGGCTTTCGATCCTTCCGCCAATCCGGAGGTTTCCCTGTACAACGAGTACTTCGGCGGCGGGATGAACTCCATCGTCTTCCAGGAGATGCGCGAGGCGCGCGGTCTGGCTTATTCGGCTTCCGCGTTCCTGTCCACGCCTTCCCATAAGGACGACACTTATCCGTTCATCGCTTTCATCGCGACGCAGAACGACAAGATGCAGCAGGCCGTGGAGGCTTTCGACGAGATCATCGAGCAGATGCCCGAGTCCGAGGCGGCTTTCTCGATCGCGAAGGACGGTATCATTTCCCGTCTGCGCACGGAGCGCACGACCGGATTCAGCGTCTTGTACGAGTATGAGAACTGCGAGCGTCTGGGACTGGACGAGCCGTTGGACAAGGCGTTGTTCGAGAAGGTGCAGGATATGACGCTGGACGATGTGAAGGCGGCGCAGGAGAAGTGGGTGAAGGGTCGCGACTACACATACGCAATCCTGGGCGACCTGCAGGACATCGATACGAAGTATCTGGCGACGCTGGGTCCCATCCAGGTCGTTTCTCTGGAGGAACTCTTCGGCTATTAGGCCGGAGAGAGGACGATCGACGGATCGATATCGAGCTTGCTGGAGATAATCTTAGCCTGCTCGAATGTGGGATTGGCTTTGCCGTTTAGAATCGCACTCAGTCTGGGTGCGGTCATTCCCAACAGATCGGCGATCTCTTTCTGGGTTGCACCGGACTCCGAAATACGCAAGGCGAGCATTTCTGCCAATGAGGGAATCCGAATGGGGAAATGCTCGCTTTCGTATTCCTCCACCAGTTCAGACAACACGCCCAGCTCAACCAGGCGTATGTCATTGGCGGGTGTGTTTTCGTCTGTCTGGGCGAAAATCTGGTCGATCCTTTCAAGAAGTGCCTTGTATTGGGTGTCATCTTTGATTTGTGCCATGACTGTCATATTTTGTGTGCGTCAATCTTTTCGTATTCAGGATGGGTCCCGAGGAACCGGATATACACCAGTGCCGGTGTGAACTTGATGGCGGCCACCAAACGGTACCGGTTTCCTTTGATGTTGAAAACATAGCGTTGGTTCCCGACATAGTCCACTGCATTGAAATCTTTCTTGATGTCGGAGAAAGAATTCCACTGCGCTTTCTTGGTTTTGAGATACCATTCGATGAGAGGCAGCCTCGCGTCCGGATGCTTTTCCCAAAATGTCTTCAATGTCGAGATCGCAATGATTCGCATGGCACAAAGATAAGAAAATTATTTTGTTTGTAACATAATTATCTAATTTGTAATTATTCTTTCCATTGAAAGCCAGAAAGGTTCTGGAGGCCGGGGAGGCCGTAGTAAGCGGCGACGATGTCGCCTTGGAGAAGGACGGCGCGGCCCAGGTTCTCCGGATGGTCCACCAAGTTGAGGGCGTCCCGGAATTCGCCTTTTTGCAATTGCACGGACAGGCACGCGCTCCGGTCGGAGGTGCCTGCCCGTGCCGCGAGTACGAGGTTGGTGCGGGAACTGAATGGGCCCTTGAAGGAGGCCTTGGTCGAGCTGAGGTCGCCGCCCACGATGTAGCCGTAAACCCAAACGCCGGTGGCGCCGACGTGGTTTTTCGCTTCCGGGACGCTCATCGCGTCTCCCGGGTCTTTCCCCTTGCCGGAACTGCCCCCGATCGTATAGTCTTCGGTGCGCCAGTTGAGGGTGGTGTCGACCTGGATCGAGATGCCGTTCCGGCCGGAGCCTGCAGGGGAGGAAGAGGAGGCGACGCCGATGTCGAGGGTCAGCATGTCCCGGGCGGCCAGGTCCCGGGTGAGCAGGGTCTGGTCCGTGCCGCCGTCACTCAGGATCAGCGACACCTTGCCCGGGTTGAAGTAGGCGAAACGCCGCTCGGAGTAGGCGTACAGGAGTTTTCCTTCGTCGGACTTGAGGTGCATCGATCCGTTCGGATAAGCGCCGAGGAAGGCGGAGGCGATCTGGAGCCGGATGCCGGCGTTCAGCTGCCGGCAGATCAGCTGCACGTGGCTGACCTGGCCGCTTTTGACCGTGACCTGCTGGCTGTCGCCGTACTGGGGGGATGCGAAGGCCGGGGCCGTGAACTCGCCGGAGAGGGCTGTGACGTTGTAGGTTCCGGCCGCCGCGAGGATGCTCTGGGGCGCGGAACCGTACGGGCCTTCGTAGATGACGGCCCCTTTGGCCCCGATCACCTTGAGCGTGAATTTATTGGTATCCGGGACACCCGGAGAGCTGGCCCGCGTCTGGAGGTACAGGTCTTCGATGAAGGCCACCTCGATGCGCCCGTCTTCGGCGGGGGGCAGCAGGGCGTCGCAGGAGGAAAGAAGGATGAGAAGGGGAATGAGGAGGAGTGGATGTTTTTTCATGATGTAAGCTTTTTGGTCGTCTGGGGACAAAGCTAAACCATTTCCGGAGACTCCGTCTTCAAAAACTTACATTTATCCGTTTGTCGTAAAAATTTCACGAGCCGGACACATCACTGCGCCCGGCCCGCTACTTAACCTAAACTTAAACTATGAAAAACTTCGAGGGCAAATATCGCCCTTTTTTCCTAAAAAACAAATTTTTTCACCAAAAAATCAAATAAAATTCACAAATAAATTTAGTTGTCGCATAAAAATACATGTTTTGTATATTATGCGGGCTTTTCCCGCTTTCTTGCAAGAGATATGGAATAATTCCGTAACTTAGGCAAAACTTTTTCCGAACGATGAAGAGAATCCTTCCCATCCTTCTTGCGCTGACGCTCTCTTGCCAGTGGCTGGGCGCGCAGCCGCCGCGTGTCCCGGAGTCCGTCACATTCGCCGGCGAGACCATCCGTTTCGACCGTTCCGACCTGTATGAGCGGATGGACCGCGAACTGCTGGCGTTTACCTACATGCATTCGACTTCCATCCTGATGCTCAAGCGTTCTGAGCGCATCTTCAAGGAGGTAGTGCCGATCCTGCGTCGCAACGGTATCCCCGAGGACCTGAAGTATCTGATGGTGATCGAGAGCAACCTGGATCCGCAGGCCTTGTCGCCGGCCGGCGCCGCGGGGCTGTGGCAGTTCATGTCGAGTGCGGCCAAGGAGTATGGACTGGAGGTCAATGCCAACGTGGATGAGCGCTACAACATTGAGAAGGCGACCGCCGCGGCCTGCCGCTACCTGAAGCGTTGTTACGCGCGTTTCGGGGATTGGATGAGCGTGGCGGCCAGTTACAACGCCGGTCCGGGGGCCATTGCCAACCGGATGGAGGCACAGAAGGAGAAGCGGGCGGCTGACTTGTGGCTGCTCAACGAGACGTCCCGGTACATGTTCCGGGTCCTCGCCGCAAAGATGTTGTTCGAGGACCCGGGAGCATTCGGTTTCAACGTGCCCGAGGAGGACCGCTATCCGGTGATCGGGGTGAAGGAGGTGGTGGAGGTGAGTGAGCCGATCGAGGATCTGGCGGTGTTCGCGAAGGAGCACGGGGTGAGTTTCGCGCAGTTGAAGCGGGCCAACCTGTGGCTGCGGGAGGCGAAGCTGAACAACGTTTCGAAAAAGAATTACGAGATCATCATCCCGCGCGAGCCGGGACGTCCATAGGCGTCGCTTCATGACGGCCGGAGGCCTGTGAGTTTTCGGGAGCAGGAAAGAACCCTTCGGGGAATGCTCCCAAAAACTCACAGGCCTCCGGCCTTTCGCAGGCGTGCGCCTTAGACGATTTCAATCTGGCGGGACACCGGGGTCTTGGTGACTTCTTCCTTCTTCGGGAGGGTGATGGTCAGGACGCCGTCATTCATCGCGGCTGCGATGTGGCCGACTTCGACTTCCTCCGGGATGATGAAGGTCTGGTGGTAGGACGCGTAAGAGAACTCGCGACGCAGGTAGTTGCGCTTTTTCTCCTCCTTATGATCTTCCTTCTTCTCGAGGGAGATCACCAGCTCGTTGTCGTTCTCGACGCGGACCTTGAAGTCTTCCTTGGTCATGCCCGGGGCCGCAATCTCGACCTGGTAGTCTTTCTCGTTCTCGAGGATGTTGACGGCGGGGGAAGCGAACTGCTTGGCAGGGGTCACTCTCCAGAGATCGTCATCGAAAAACTCGTTGAATACGCTGGGCAGCCAATCCTGGTTGCGACGGTGTGCATAATGAACAGGTACCATAATGTAAGTCTCCTATACTTTTAAGTTTTACTTTCTTTTTTCTCCCGCTACCGTGGCGGGTTCGATGGAATATATGGCAAAAGCGGGACCAGTGCGGAAAGGGGGCGAAATAGTGACAGTTTGTCACTAAATGGCTGACAATCTGATACTTACGCTGACATTTTGTCATATTTGGCGCTCCGGCTTTGTGAAAACTGCGAGGGATTGTGTACCTTTGTGAAGAGATGGAACCCCGGACATATATAGCGATTGATCTGAAGTCATTCTACGCGTCGGTGGAGTGCGTGGCCCGCGGGCTGGACCCGCTGACCACGAACCTGGTCGTCGCCGATCCAAGCCGCACCGAGAAGACCATCTGCCTGGCTGTCTCCCCGTCGCTCAAGGCTTACGGCATCGGCGGCCGGGCGCGCCTGTTCGAAGTCGTGCAGCGGGTCGCTCAGGTTAATGCGGAACGCTGCAGGGTTGCTCCCGGGCGCCGCCTGGAAGGCAAGTCCAGCCAGGATCCCGAGGTTCGCGCCGATCCTTCCCTGGCCCTCGACTATGTCGTCGCCCCGCCGCGGATGGCGGAATATATGAAGGTCAGCAGCCGCATCTACGGCATTTATCTTAAATATGTATCGCCCGAAGATATCCAGGTCTATTCCGTGGATGAGGTGTTCATCGACGCCACGGAGTATCTCCGGCTCTACCGGTGCACTGCGCACGAACTGGCGATGCGTATGATCCGGGACGTCCTCGCGACTACGGGCATTACGGCTACGGCCGGCATCGGCACCAACCTTTATCTGGCGAAGGTCGCGATGGACATCGAGGCCAAACACCGGGAAGCCGACAAGGACGGTGTACGCATCGCCGAACTGGACGAATCGGGTTACCGCCGGCTGCTGTGGAACCACCGGCCTTTAAGGGACTTCTGGCGCGTGGGCCGCGGCATCGCCGCGCGGCTGGAAGCCGTCGGCATCGACACGATGGGCCGCCTCGCGCGCGCTTCGCTCGATCCCGGCTGGGAGGCCTGGCTCTACAAGCAGTTCGGGGTCAATGCCGAACTGTTGATCGACCACGCCTGGGGCTGGGAGCCCTGCACGATGGCGGCCATCAAGGCCTACAGGCCCTCCTCCAACAGCCTGAGCAGCGGCCAGGTACTGTCGAGCGCCTACGATTGCGCGAAAGCGCGTATCATCGCGCTGGAAATGACCGACCTGCTGGTGCTGGACCTCGTCGAGAAGCGCCTGCTTACCGATCAGATCGTGCTGGATCTGGGCTATGACGGCGGGAGCCTGAGGAACGGAGGCCAATCCTATAACGGAACGGTCACCACGGACTGGTACGGGCGCGCCGTCCCGAAACCCGCCCACGGGTCGATACGCCTCGGCCGGCACACTTCGTCGACCGATTACATCCTGAAGGCCGTCGGCGGCCTCTTCGACCGCATTGCCGATCCGGACCTGCTGGTCCGCCGCCTCAACGTCACGGCGATGCACGTGATCCCGGAGAACGAAGCCCCCGGCCGGCAGCTGGAACTGTTCGGCGATGCCGGGGAAGACGACGGCAAGGAACGCAAGCGGCAGGAAGCCATCCTCGAGATCCGCCGCCGCTTCGGCAAGAACGCCATCCTCAAGGGAATGGATTTCGAGGAAGGAGCGACCACCATCGAGCGCAACAAGCAGGTCGGCGGACACAAAGCATGACGCGTATGGAAGACAGGAAGGACAACTACGAAGACATCATCGCCCGGGAGCACCCCAGCTCGGCCACGCATCCGCGCATGCCCCTGCAGGACCGCGCCGCCCAATTCTCGCCCTTCGCCGCCCTCACCGGCTTCGACGACGTCCTGGCCGACTCCGAGCGCGATACCATCGAAACGCTCAGTCGTTGAGACGGACCGCACTGGCGGTCCGTCCTTGTACTATAAGTATTTCGCAAACAGCGCGGCAATGCGGTCGCCCCGGTCCAGGACACCGCCCACCAACAGCACGCACGACAGCGTCGCGCTCACGCACAACTTGCCGTCGCTCTTGCGGTAAATGTCCTGGTCGAAGATGAAACGGACGCCCTCCCGCCGCACATTGAAGCACGACAGGAAAGCCTCCTGCCCCCGCAGCGGCGTCTTGTACTTCAGCGTCACCTCGGACACCACCAAGTCCAGCCCCTGCTCATGCCACTCCCGGAACGAGAAACCCTCGTCCTTCAGCCAGCGGTGCCGGGTTGCCTCCAGGTAATGCTGGTAGTTGGCGTTGTTGACGATACCCTGGATGTCGCACTCGTAGTCGCGCGTCTCCATCTCCAGGGTATAGAGATACTCCTTCATCAATAATTCGCCTCGTGGATCTCGAAGAAAGCCTGGGGATGCGCGCAGACCGGGCAGATCTCCGGCGCGGCGGTACCCACCACGATGTGGCCGCAGTTGCGGCACTCCCACACCTTGACCTCGCTCTTGGCGAAGACGGCGGCGGTCTCCACGTTCTTCAGCAGGGCGCGGTAGCGCTCCTCGTGCTGCTTTTCGATGGCCGCGACGCCACGGAACTTGGCCGCCAGCTCCGGAAAGCCTTCTTCCTCGGCCGTCTTGGCGAAGCCCTCGTACATGTCGGTCCATTCGTAGTTCTCACCAGCTGCCGCGGCCGCCAGGTTCTCGGCGGTGTCGCCGATGCCGTTCAGCTCCTTGAACCAGAGCTTGGCGTGCTCCTTCTCGTTGTCGGCGGTCTTGAGGAAGAGGGCCGCGATCTGCTCGAAGCCTTCCTTCTTGGCCTTGGAGGCGAAGTAGGTGTACTTGTTGCGGGCCTGTGATTCGCCGGCGAATGCGGCTTCCAAGTTTTTCTCAGTCTGGGTTCCTTTGTACTTGTTACTCATGGCTGTATCTTTTTGTGGGTTGATATTCAGTTAATTGGCGCGCCCCTTGCGCGAAGCGGGGAACTGGCGCAGCATGTCCTCGACGGAGATTTCCTCCTCGGGCGGCCCGAGGATTTCGTCGATCAGGTCGTAGGCTTCGTCGTTGAGTTCGAACAGTTGGAGGATCTGCTTCTTCTCGGTACCGTCCGGCATCGCGTGGACCTCCACGTCCTCGGGAAGGGCGTTGTCGATATCGGTCACTTCCTGCTCGATGGCGAGCACGGTATCCTCCACCTGGGTCAGTATTTCTCCGATGCGCTTCAGGTCCGCGATCAGCTTCTGGACGCGCTTGATTTCCTTATTGTATCTCATTCCTTTTCTTTTTGGGGATTCGCGGCCGCTTGGGCCTTCATCCGGGCCGCGGCCTGCTTCATCCATTTCTCCCGCGCCAGCTGCTGCATGTCCACGACGACATCGCGCTCGTCGACGATTTCGTCGCCCAGGATGGTCTCGATGACGTCTTCCATCGTGACGATGCCCTGGAAAGAGCCGTATTCGTTGATGATGATGGCGATCTGCTCCTTCTTCTCGAGCATGCCGTTCCAGACGTCCACGATGGGCGTTTCTTCCGGGAAGCTCTCCACGTCGCGGCGGATGTCCCGCAGGCGGGCGTCGAACTTGTCTTCCGCCATCAGCTGGAGCGCTTCCATCCGCAGGATGTAACCGGTGATGTATTCGTCGTTGTCGGCATAAACCGGGATGCGGCTGTGGTGGAAGAAACGGCGGTCCTTGTAGAAGGACTTGATGGTCATCGATTCCGGCGCGATAGCCGCGACGACCCGCGGCGTCATCGCGTCGCTGGCCGTGATCTCGTCGATGTTGATGAGGTTCTGGATGATTTCGTTTTCGTCTTCGTCGAGCTCGCCGGACTCTTCGGCGACATCCGCCATCGCACCCACCTCCTCGCGGGAAATGGCGGTCTCGGAGGTCTTGGGCGTGATGAGTTTCTGCAAGCCTTCCACGCACCAGACCAGGGGGAAGAGGAGGAATATCAGCAGGCGGATCGTCTTGGCGGTGAAGCCCGTCAGGGACTTCCAGTGGCTGGTGCCGATGGTCTTGGGGATGATTTCGGAGAAGATCAGGATCAGCAGGGTCATCAGCGCGCTGGCCACGCCGAAGCCCGTGGAGCCGAAAAGATTCGCGGCCTGGCTGCCGACCCCCGCCGCGCCGATCGTGTTGGCGATGGTGTTGAGGGTGAGGATGGCCGCGATGGGGCGGGACGTGTCCTGCTTGTAAGCCTTCATCAGCGTGGCGGGCTTGTACCCTTCTTCCTCCCGCATCGTAATGTAGGAGATCGGGGTGCTCATCAGGGTCGCCTCCAGGATGGAACAGAGGAAGGAGATGAGCAGCGCGCCCAGCAGATATAGGATCAGTAAGGCCATCAGTCTGCAAATATAATTATTTGGTGCGAATTAGGATGCTTTCCATTCCGTCCGCGTCGCTGAATTTGTAGCGGGCCGGGATGTCCTGCCAGCCGCGTCCCTTCCAGTCGGCCAGGGCGAAGTCGCAGCCGGCGTCCCGGGCGCAGGCCCAATCGTGGTCCGTGTCTCCGAGGAAGAGGACCTCGTCGGGCCGGATCGGAGCCCCGAGCTCTTCGGAAGCCATTTCGATGCAGCGCAGCAGCGGTTCGGGATGGGGCTTGTGGTGCGGCGTATCCTCGGCGCAGACAATATGGCCCAGATAGGGCACCATCTCGTGAAGATATTTGTCGTATTCGAATTCGAAGTGGCTGCGGGAGGTCACGACGCCGGTCTGGATGCCGGTCGCCTTGATGCGTTTCAGGGCCTCCAACACCCCGGGGAAGGGGGAAATGTGGTGCGAAAGGGCGATGAAATTCTCCTCCCAGCGGTCGCCGAAGCGCTTGGCGTCCGCATAGCCGTAGAGCCCGGCCACCTTGTTGCTGGGGATACCGAAGGCCTTGTAGGCTTCTTCGTAGGGGATTTCGAGGCCCAGCAGCTCCCGGATGGTCTGCACGAGGGATTCGACGCCGGTCCTTTCGGTGTCGATCAGGGTTCCGTCTATGTCGAAAACGGCGAGTTTATACATGGCGGACCAAAGATAAGAGAAAAATTTTCGCAAAAAAAGTTCGTGGCATTCGAGTTTGGCACGGAGATTGAAAATAAATCAAGTGAACATTTTTTCATAAGAATAGTTTTTAGGTTAATGAGATTAGTTTTTGGTTAATTAGTGTTAGATTGGTAAAGATTGGCCCCGATGTGATATCGGGGCTTTTCTTTTTCTATTTGCGCCGGACCCCGCGGACCGGATCGGCCGCGAGGGGATCGTCCGGCCAGTCGTGCCGGGGATAGCGGCGGCGCAGTTCTTTCCTTACTTCGAAATAGGTGTCGCGCCAGAAACTGGCCAGGTCGGTGGTGAGCTGCACGGGCTTGAAGCCGGGGGAGAGGAGCTCCATCAGGACCGGCTTCCGGCCATCATCCACGCGGGGCGTATCGACCAGGCCGAAACATTCCTGCAGGCGCACCCGCAGGACCGGAAGTT
>JAEEGI010012350.1_pt1 | contig 18292 bp, 17 predicted proteins | sample 8958751 | NCBI WGS metagenome assembly JAEEGI01 (sample SAMN16246545, study PRJNA631951) | gut metagenome | biome: gut microbiome; feature: rumen; material: KS-attached | host: Bos | place: Iran: Karaj | collected 2018-10 | reverse complement strand
GGTACAATAACCTTTATGCTCGGCTTTGCGCTTATGATGATTCTGGATGTGGCGCTGGGGTAACTAGCGAAATCCCCATCATGTGAATCATACCATTGCGGGTAAACTCTTCGATGTTTTCGATATACTGAAAGGCTGCTTTTTTTGTCATTTTGTGGGTGATGATTTCTACAAAAGCATTTATTACGGTTGAAGCTATAAAGTGCACGGTCATTTTGTCGATTTTTCTGGTGGCAATTTTATTTTGAAACATCCAGTTGAAGGTTTGGGCGCAATTTTTTGTGTATAAGTCGCAGATTTCTTCCTGAAAATGTTCGTGGGTGCTTCCTGCTGATTTTGTAAGGAGCAGATAAAAAGCATCGTAATTATCAAAAATATAGTTTAAAAACTCGTTTGTCTGCCTGGTTTCTTCTTCAAAGTGTTTTTCGGAAACGACATTGTCCAGGTCCTGATGATTCATAACATCGGCTAGCATAACGGTTTTTTGAGCAAAAGCTATAGCTTCGTCTACCAGTGCACAGAAAAGTGCATCCTTATCCTTAAAATGACGATACATTGCCCCTGTTGTAACGCCTGCATTTGAAGCAATTGTGCGTAAAGATGCATTCATAAAGCCCTTTTCAAGAAATTCATTTTTTGCGCTTATGAGGATTTTAGCTTTTGTTTCTGCGGCGGATTCGCTCATATTAATAGTTTACTGTTAAAATCCGGAAAAAGTCAAGAAAAGATAACAATGTTATCAAATTTTCCCAAATTCTATTGACAAGATAACACTGTTATCATTATTATCTGTTAACGATAACAGTGTTATCTAAAAGGTTAGTAAGAGCTAACATAATAAAACAGGGGAAGGTAAATATGGCTTTCCCCAGGAGGATAAAGCCATTATGAAGGTCAAAAAAATAAATGACTGGTTCGAAAAGTTCGGACGATTTGAAATAAAGCACCGATGGGGCTTTTTAATTGGACTTTTAATTGTAACGGTTGTCTGCAGCCTTGGAATACCACGTCTAAAACTCGATAACGGTGAAGAGGACTGGTTTGATGACTGGGAAACAACAAAGGTAAATCAGGACCATTTTGAAAGTATTTTTGGTTCTACCGACACTCTTCTTGCACATATAAAAGCAAAAGATGTTTTTGACCCGGAAGTTTTGCAGATGATAGACCAGCTTGGTGACGAGCTTTTGAATAATGTTCCTTATGCAGGAAGTATTACTTCTTTAATGGAGCTTTCACTTCCAATTGGTACAGAAGATGGCTTTGAAGTCACAAGCCCTTTTGAAGACGGTGTTCCAACAGACCCTCAGGAGCTTGCAGAAAAAAAAGCCTTTATCTTAAGCCGCGAATCACTTATAAACAATCTTGTTAGTGATGACTGCACAGAAACCTGGCTTATCGTAAATCTTGAACAATATTCCGAAAGTCTTGATGAAGCAATGAATAAAATTGCTCCACCTGCAATGACAATCTTTAATGACCCAAAATATAAATCAGACAAATGGGAAATCAGACCGGCTGGCCTTTCTTACACAGAATATGAGGAAGAAAAATCAATTGTAACCCAGTGTGTAAGCCGAATAGCTTTGGGCTTTGTAGTTATGCTTATTTTCTTAATCATCTTTATTCGTTCCTTGCGTGGCGTCGTTGTTCCTTCAATTGCAACTCTTGGTGCTCTTGCAACAACCCTCGGTGCTTCTGCATGGCTTAATATCAAAGGTAATAACACAATGATTATGGTAACTGTTCTGCTTGCAATGGCACTTGCGGTAGGTTATGCAGTTCACTATATCAACAGCTTTAAGATGTATTTTAGAAAAACAGGTCAGCGAAAAGAATCTGTAATAATGGGAATAAGAGATTCTGGCTGGGCTTTGTTCTTCACTGTAATTACAACAATGGCAGGTATGCTTTCCTTCCTTTCTGCAAACATCAGACCTATGCGCTGGGTTGGAGGAATTACCGCCGCAGCCGTTCTTGCAGTTTTCATTTTTGAAATTATCCTTTTGCCTTGTCTTTATAGCTTTGGAAAAGATCAGGAGCCTGACCCTGACTTTGTAAAGAATGAAGGCTCAACTAACTCAGACCTCCGTGTAGAAGCAATGGGAAAATCTATTCTCAATAAAAAGTGGATTACAGTTATTGTTGGCAGCGCAGTGATTCTTGCTGTTATTCCGGGCATTTTCAAAATCAAAGTAAATATGAATTATGCTGATATGATGGGCGAGCGAACACCTTATATTCATCGCCTTATGGAAATTACCCGCAGTCAGTTGGGAAGTCAGTACAGCTATGAAGTGCTTGTTGAATACCAGGAAGAAGATGCTCTTAAAAATCCTCAGGTTCTTAAAAACATGGATGAGCTTGCAGCCCGCATTGGAACTTTAAGTTCAACAAAAGTTTCTAACGGAAAGCCGCGTGTTTCTTCCGTAACAAAAGTTGTAAAAGAAATGAATCGTACCTTGAACAGTGATGATCCAGACTTTTATGTAATTCCAGATGACCAGGATTTAGTAAGTCAGGAAATGTTCCTTTACGAAATTTCCGGCGGAAGTGACCTTTACAATTATGTTAGTGAAGACTTTAAAGCCGGTTATCTTCACATTGAACTTAGTGGTTATGATGGTGAAGAAATTGTCCGAAATCTTGAAGATGTAAAAAAATGGTGTGCAGAGCTTTTCCCTGATGCATCTAATGCTGGAGTAGTAGGTGAGGTTGTTCAGTATGCACAGATGAACGGAAAACTTGTTCGTGGTTCTATCCGCTCTATTGGAACTTCCCTGATAGTAATCCTTCTTCTTTTGATTCTGGCCTTTACCTCTTTCCGCACCGGCTTTATTGCAATGATTCCTAACGTTGCTCCAATTGCAATCATTGGAGGTATTATGGGCTATGCAAGTGTTAACCTTGATATGATTACCGCAATGATTATGCCGATGATTCTTGGTATTGCGGTTGATGATACAATCCACTTTACAAATCATATCAAGTATCACTTTGAGCTTACAGGAAACTATCGATCGGCAGTTTTGAACTCATACCGCGAAATTGGAAAAACAATGATTATGACAACAATCATTTTGTGCGCTATGTTTGGAATCTTCCTTACAAGCACAATGACTGTTCTTGTAAATATCGGCTGGCTTTCAATTGTAGGACTTGGCAGCGCTTTGATTGCAGACTATACATTGACACCAGTTTTGTTATTCATCACTAAGCCTTTTGGCCCAGAAAAAAAATAAGGAGTTTTATTATGAAAAAAATTATTGGTACAGTTTCAACTTTATTGTTAGCAGGTTCACTTTTTGCACAGAGCCTTACCGGTTATGACATTATGAAAAAAGCTGATGAAGTTCCGGAGCCTAAAACTTCATCTTCAACTGCTACTCTTACGATTCATTCAAAAAAAGGTAACGACAGAATCCGCGAAGTTATTATGAAAAGCAAGGATTACGGAGATGTTGAAAAAAGTATAATCGTATTCACAACCCCTAAGGATGTTGCTGGAACTGGATACCTTATGTTCGATTATGAAGAGGATGATAAGGATTCCGATAACTGGCTTTATATGCCTGCTATGAAAAAGACCCGTCGTATTGCAAGCAGCGGAAGCGAAAGTGAAGGAAGCTTTATGGGAACTGATTTCACCTACCAGGATATGGGCGACCGAAGTCTTTCAAAATATGATTACAATCTGCTTGGCGAAGAAGCAGTTGATGGAGTTGACTGCTACAAGGTTGAATGTATCAGCAAGGCACACACAGAAAAAGATCCACGTTATATCAGCTATATTGGTAAGGCAGATTACATTCTCCGTAAGTGCGAGTTTTATGACCGCCAGGATACACTCCACCGCGTTCTTACCTGCACAGATTTTACAACTATCAAAGGCTTTACAACTGCTCAAGTAATGAAGATGGAAAATGTTCAGACTGGCACCTGGTCACTTATTGAAACAAAAAATATTCAGTACGACGAAGAAGATATTGATGATTCATTGTTTACTGTTGCTGCGCTGGAGAAGGGAAGGATTAGATAATGAATAATGCATAATTCATAATGCAGAATGCAGAAGGTGTGATGAAGAATGAAGAATGTGTAATGCAAAGTGCAGAATGTGTAATGCAGGATTTGTAATTTTGGAGTAAAAATGAAAAATAATTTTTTAAAAATAATTTTGGGGCTTGTTTGGGCGACTTGTGTATTTGCTCAAGGGGTGGAGTTTTCAGGTTATATTGAAACTTTGTGGGGAGTAGGTGCTCCCTGGACAGATGAGGATGAAGCTGCAGGAAAGTTTACTCTGGCAGATACAACTTTTACAGGCAAGCTTGATGCTTATTATAACAACAGCTCTGCTTATGCCGAGGCAACCTTTGCTTATGATGCAGCAGGTGCATTGAATGGAGAAGGCGGTTCCGGTAATCTGGGCGGTGGGTTTGATTTGTCTCTTGGTGAGCTCTGGATAGATTATACTTCATCATTCTGGGGAATCAGAATTGGACGGCAGAAAGCAGTCTGGGGAAAAGCTGATGGAATTGATATTACAAATGTTTTGTGCCCTGCAGATATGAGCAGCCTTTCTGCAATGACTGGGGATGATTCAAAGCTTCCGGTTGATGCAATCCGCTTTTCTCTTTCCGGGAATCAGTTTACGGCAGATGCTTACTGGATTCCGTTTTTTAAACCTTCGGCACTTCCGTTAGATGAGGGTAACACTCTAAGAAAGTTTGTTGTTCCTTCAAGTGTTTCGTTCCCGATACCTGCAATGAATACAACGCTTACGCTTCCTGTCTCAATCAATCAGTTTGAAACACCGGAAAGGGCAATCTGGAATGGTGAATATGGCTTAAAGCTTTCGGGGTATTTTTCTATTCTTGATTTTTCACTTTACGGATATTACGGCTGGGATGATATTCCTGTTTTAGGTTATTCCATGACATATGGTGCTCCTCTGGATCCAACAAATCCTGCAACTGCAATGCCGAATGGAATTGTTGTTAGTGGAGATTACAAACGAATGGCAATGATTGGTACAGATGCCGCACTTCCAATTGGACCTACAGTTCTTCGTCTGGAAGCGGCATTTTTCCCGCAAAGGTATTTCCAGAAATCAGCAGAAGAAATTATGAAGAACCGTTCGGAATCATCAGAAAAACATAATCAGCTTTCTGCACTTGCCGGTATAGACTGGATGCCAAGTGGCTGGACAATTACTGCTCAATATTACTGTGATGTAGTTTTTGGTGATATTGAAAAGTTAGACAGAACTAACGAGTATCAGCACGGTGCAACCTTAAGCCTTTCAAAATCACTTGTAAACGAAACCCTGGAATTGAGTCTGGCTGGAATACTTGGCTTTAATGATTTTGACAGCATGATTTCACCATCGGTAAAATACAGTTTGTCTGATCAGATTAACCTCGGATTAAAAGCCTTCATCTTTCTGCCTGGCCCAGATAACGATGGAAAATACGGTGCTTACAAGGATTTGAGCAGCATTTGTATAAATGCAAAGTTCAGCTTTTAATTACGTTGTAAAATGCAAAAAACGTGCTATAATTTCTCACAAGGAGTTATGAATGATCGATATCCCTCGTGAGAAAATGAAAGTCGGGTACGTTTATATAATCGGAGAGCTTTTAGTAACACATCCTCTTGTTGGCTTGACTATGCTGGATGGTAATGGAGATAAAATATCTGTGTTTATTCCAAACGCAAGAATTACTGACGAAGATATTCATGTTAAAAAAAATGACACAGATATTTTTACTTTCAGGACTCGTACAGATTTTAAAATTTTCTTAAATGAAAATATAAGAACAAGAGAAGATCTTCAGGAAGTTTTCTTTTGCTGGATTTTGCGTTTTGTATATGCAGATAAAAAGTATGATAAAATCCCATATTATGAAGGAAGAGATAAACAAATCTTAGAAGATACAAAAGAAGCTATTATTGAAAGATTTGAAATGACTTTAAACTCAAATATCATGTCGACATGCCGGATTCTTGATCCGCTTAGAGATCAATTTTACGAGAGAAAATAGAAGCATTACTTTTTGCTGATTTTATTGCAATTCTCCTGTATAATTATTGGTGCAGGAGGATTGCATGGCCGAAAAGTCAGAGAACAAAAAATCATTTAACATAAAGCACGTTGACGTTGAAGAGACGGGAATTAAAAAGCGTAATCTGTGGTTCTATCCGCTGGGGACAGTTGGAAGAGACATGGTTTACACTATGTTCACAAGTTTTATCTATTTATATGTCCTTTATACAAAAGAACTGACTGATGCTCAGGTGGTGGCAATTACTATGATTATGGTTGCTGCCCGTATTTTTGATGCATTCAATGACCCGATTATGGGCAACATCATAGAGCGTACACGAACCAAATGGGGAAAGTTTAAGCCCTGGCTGCTTGTTGGTTCAATCTCTACTTCTATTGTTCTTTATCTTGCATTTAATACAAAGCTTACTGGCTGGGCCTTTGTGACTTTTTTTGGTGTAATCTACTTTATGTATAGCATTACCTATACGATGAATGATATTTCCTACTGGGGAATGGTTCCTGCTGTTTCAAGAACGAGTGATTCAAGAAACCAGTTTACGGCACGTGCAACTCTGTTTGCCGGTGTGGGTGCAACTCTTGCAGGTTTGATGATTCCAATGTTCACTGCCGGTAAGCTTCAGTTGGGCGGTAATGCTTCAAGTGCCTATGGTATTATTGCGCTGGTTGTAGCAATTCTGTCGCCGTTGTTTGTTATGTTTACACTTTTAGGTGTAAAGGAAAACCGCGATGATATGGAAAAGCCTGCCGATAAGGTTTCGTTCAAGTTGATTGCAGATACGATTTTTGGAAATGACCAGCTGAGGTGGATGGCCTTGATTTATCTGCTTCATCAGATTGCAAATAATCTTATTGTTGGTGGTATTGGCGCAAACTATGTATATTTCCGTTACGGTTATGAAGGCGGCCTTTATTCTCTGTTTTCTACTGTAGGTATGGCGGCTACTGCTTTACTTATGGTGTTCTATCCTGCTATTTCAAGAAAGCTCCGAAGAAAAAACTTCTTAAAAATCCTGCTTTATATTGCGGCTGCGGGCTGTGTGCTCATGCTGATTTCGGGCTTGTTAATGCCTGCTAACATGGTGGCATTCTGGACGCTGACTATAGGCTATATGCTTCTTGCTTTTGGCTTGTACGGTTACCATCTTATTCTTATGATTTCCATTTTTAATACAGTTGAATACAACGAGCTGAAGAAGGGCAGCCGCCGGGAAGGAATTATTACTTCTATTCGTCCATTTATTACAAAGCTTGGCTGTGCTTTAGTTGTTGTGATTACTTCGCTCTGCTATCTGCTCTTCCGTGTTACAGATTTTACAAATCAGATTGCCGGTTTTGAACAGGCTGCAAATCAGAATCTCATAACTACAGAAATGAAGAACGCTGAGATTGCAAAAGTGATTCAGAATATTGGAAACGGTCAGTCAATCGGTATGCTGCTGTTTATGGTTATTGTGCCTTTTGTATTGCTGCTTACTTCATATTTACTTTATGTTCGTTTCTATAAGCTGGATGAAGATAAATATGCTGAAATTATCAGCGAGCTTGAAAATCAGAAAGTACCTGTGTGTTAACGGAGACTAACTATGGGATTAACTAAACTTGCATTGCGGTTTGCCGCTCCTTTTCCAAAGGTTCAAAGCTTTGAACGTTACCTTTTTGTGGGACCTCATCCTGATGATATAGAAATTGGTGCAGGGGCTACGGTGGCGGCTCTGGCTGCGCAGGGTAAAAGTATCTGCTTTTTGATTTGTACTGATGGACGTTATGGAACTGTTAATATTAAGGATTCTGTAACGGAAGAAGAGCTGATTGCGATTCGTAAGGATGAAGCAATCCGTTCTGCGGCTGCACTTGGAGTTACTGATGTACGTTTCTTAAATCTTTCTGATGGCGGCTTTTATGACTTTGAAGAATTGGTAAAACAGATTGCAGGCGTGATTTCATCTTTTAAGCCGGATGTAATGTTTGCTCCGGATCCTGCGCCGGCTTCGGAATGTCACATTGATCACTTGAATGTTGGTAAGGCTGTGCGAACTCTTGCCGTAAATGCGGATAATCCCGGTATTATGAAAAAGCTTGGAGCGGACGCGTGTGCTGTAAAAGCAGTAGCATTTTATATGACTGCAAAGCCGAATGTTTATATGAAAACTACAGGTTACCTTAAAAAGCAGCTTACCGCATTGTTTGAAAACCATTTGAGCCAGTACCCGGAAGGGTGCGCTGACAGAAAAGCAATCGAACTTTATTTAAAATTGCGCGCCAGAGATTTCGGGTTCCGTTCGTTTAAACTAACAGCTGAAGGATTCCGTATGTTAGGCGTGACTCATATGCATTGTTTACCGGAGGCTGGATTATGATGAAAAAACAGTTTCCTAAACCGACTGGCGAATATGCGGTTGGAACTTTTACTTACACAATCAAAGATAACAGAAAAGAAGTTTTGCCGGCTAGTGGAATGAGGAGTATTGCAGCAAGAGTTTACTATCCTGTATTAAAGGAAAGTGTGCAGAGATTGGAAAAACTGGTTGGACTTTCGGAAAATATGATTAAGGGATTTAAAGCTTCTTTTCATGTTGCACCGGATTTTAAAAAGAATCCCGAAGATAATATTTCTGAATGTTATATAAATGCACCGAAGATTTCTGGAAAGAAGTTTCCTCTTGTAATGTTTAATCACGGATATAATTCTTACAGGGAAGGTAATTCGTTTCTATGCATTGAGCTTGCTTCTCACGGGTATGTTGTAATTTCTGTGGCACATTCTTACGAAGCCTTGTGCACCGAGTTTGATGACGGTACTTTTATCCTCTCTGATAAGAAAAATATCAAGCTTTATGAACCGATGCTCGGTGGACTTATTGCGATGTATAAGCTTACAAAATCAAAGGGGAGTGATGAAGAGCTCGCGCAGCAGTTTGATGAGGTTCAGAAAAAGTATTGCCGTTATATGAGGAGTCGTTTTCCTGAGTGGATAAAGGATAATGAAGCTGCACTGGATTATGCAAAAGAGAATCTGGCAGATATGATTGATTTTTCAAAGGGTGTTGGAGCAAGTGGTCATTCCTTTGGCGGAAATACAGCGTATGCTCTTTGTGCCAGAAATAAAGATTTTGTCTGCGGTATAAATATTGATGGTGGCCTTTTTGGCGATTACACGAATGATATAATGGCAAAACCGTTTATGCAGATTAGCTGCAAGGATAACGAAAAGGCTGCAGCTCGTGTTTATCTTCGTCACACAAAGCCTGTTTATAAAGTTCTGTTCAGGGATATGAAGCACATCGGTTTTGCAGATTCAAAATATACCATGCCGATAAATTCTGTGGTCGGAAAGCTTGATGCTGATGTTATGCATTATAATTTCTGCAAATGCCATCTTGAGTTTTTTGATGCGTATCTGAAGGGAGTAAAAGCAGAACCGGAACTTGCAGATAATGAAGCGATCACGGTTTCGGTTTTTCAGCCGGATATTGATGAGATAAAGTAAAGATTTGGAAAATACGTTAAAAATACAGTAAAAAGATTTGCAAAATACGTTAAAAATGTGGTAAAAAGATTTGCAAAATTCGTTAATAGATCTTATACTTTAGTCATGGATTTTAAGAGAAAGTTTTATGATGTTCTTTTAGACTGGAAAAAAACATATAACGGCAAAAATGCTATTCTCATAGAAGGTGCGCGTCGAATCGGTAAATCAACCATTGCAGAAACATTTGCTAAAAATGAATATGACGATTATCTGATACTTGATTTTGCTAAAGAAGATTCAGATGTTAAAAAACTATTTACTGAAAATCTTTCTGATTTAGATACTTTTTTCAATAATTTGTTTGTTCTGAAACAAAAGGAGCTTACTCCCCGTAAATCGGTAATCATTCTTGATGAAATACAACTTTTCCCACAGGCGCGTCAGGCTATCAAATATCTGGTGGCAGACGGACGTTTTGATTATATAGAAACTGGTTCTCTCATCTCCATAAAAAAAAAGAGTGCTCAGATTTTGATTCCCTCTGAAGAACATAAATGTAAAATGTATCCTATGGATTTTGAGGAATTCTTGTGGGCAACAGGAGATACGATTACTGCAAAAGTAATAAAGGCACATTTTGAAAAACGTATTCCTCTTGGAGATGCTATTCACAGGAAAATAATGCAGACATTTAGAACTTATCTTGCTGTAGGTGGTATGCCGCAGGCTGTAAAAGCATTTGTGGAAAAACTAAGTTATTCATCGATAGACGCCGTGAAACGTTCAATTTTGAGTCTTTATGAAGAAGATTTAGAAAAATACGACGATGAAAATACAGAAAAAACATCTGCCATTTTTGCGACACTTGCAGAACAGCTTTCAAATCATAATTCTATGTTTAAATTGTCTATGGTAGATAAAAATGCTAGGTATCAGAATTATATTCGCTCAATTAAGTTTTTGAGTGATTCCATGATTGCTAATTGTTGTAAGAATGTAACTGATCCTCAAATCTCACTTGAACTTTTTGCTGAGTCATCTAATATCAAACTTTTTATGGGTGATACAGGACTTTTAGTTACTCAAATTATGAAAAACTCAAGCGAAACAGAAAGTGATATTTACAAGAAGCTTATCTTTGACAAGCTTGGAACAAATCTTGGGATGATTATGGAAAACATGGTTGCACAAATGTTACGTGCCCGGGGATATGATTTATATTTTCATGAGTTTTTATATCAAAAAAAGGAAAGCACTACCGAACAGAAATATGAAGTAGATTTTCTGATTGTAAAAGACAAAAGATTAATCCCGATTGAAGTTAAATCTTCCAGTTATAAACAGCATGAATCATTAGATTGTTTTGCAAAAAAATACAAACAGAAAAAGCATGAGCGCTTTATAATATATACAAAAGATTTGGTACGTGATGTTTCTGCAGAAGTTACTTACATTCCCATTTATATGACTATGTGTTTGTAGCGCGACAGGAGGATAATTATGGAAATAATAGATAAAAGAATAGATGCTGGGAAGGCATTTGACTGGGGGCGGACTTCGGAGGATTATGCAAAATACAGAGATGTTTACCCGGAAATGTTTTATAAAAAAATTGTGGACAGGGGACTTTGTGTTACAGGGCAGAGTGTTCTGGACCTTGGAACAGGAACTGGGGTGTTGCCGCGTAATATGTATAAGTATGGGGCGCGCTGGACCGGAACTGATATTTCGCCGGAACAGATTGAGCAGGCTAAAAGATTGTCTGCCGAAGCCGGAATGAAAATTGATTTTTTTGCAGTGCCTACCGAAAAGCTCGATTTCCCGAAAGAAAGCTTTGATGTGATTACAGCCTGTCAGTGCTTCTGGTATTTTGACCATGAGCACGTAATGCCAAAGCTTGCTGAACTTTTGAAGCCGAATGGAAAACTTGTAATTTTGTATATGGCATGGCTTCCGTTGGAAGATGAGATTGCGGGGAAAAGTGAAAAGCTGGTTTTGAAATATAGTCCTAACTGGTCGGGAGCAGGGCAGACAAGGCGGCCCAACTGGGTTCCGGATGTGGCTTATAATAATTTTGAAATGGAAGAGCATGAAGAGTACGATGTGATGGTGCCTTTTACAAAAGAGTCCTGGCATGGAAGAATGAGGGCTTGCAGGGGAGTTGGGGCATCACTGTCTGGTGAAGAACTTGCAGGCTGGGACAAAGAACACAGAAAGCTGCTTGATGAAATTGCACCTGAACAGTTTGAGGTAAAGCACTTTGCGGCGATTACGGTACTCAGAAAGAAATAAGAGAGAAAACATTATTGCCAAACTCACAGCAAAATGATATAACGAATGTATACTAATCACTAAGGAGGTTGAGATAAGATTTATGATTTTTATGATTAACGTTTTGACCTCCGCTTGTCTGGCATAAAGCTCTTGTCCTGAAAGCGGAGTTGCATTGGTTTATTCTCACGAATATTTATTCTTGCTTTTAGGAAAATTAAATTGAAATCAAATACTTTTATTACTGCGCGTGTGTTATGCGTGCAGAAGAATCTTTTTACCCTTTTGCCTTGTGCAGAGGATGGAACTGTTTGCACCGATTTTGAAATGACCGGCAAACTCAAGGGAAAGTTTTACAATCTCGGACTGGAACCACCTGTTGTTGGTGACTACGTAAAGGTTTTTACCAACGAATATGGTGATGCATTGATAGATGAAGTTCTGCCAAGAAGAACAGTCTTTAAGCGGCCGAACCGCAGCGGTCATTCCGAAGCTTATGTGAAAAACCTGTTAGAGGAGACTATCGTTGCCAATTTTGATTATGTATTTATTGTGACCTCGCTTAATCAGAATTACAATGAAAATAGAATTGCGCGTTATGTTTCCATCACACTGAACACTGGTGCAAAGCCTGTTGTAATTTTATCAAAGGCAGATTTGTGTGATGATGTTGAACTCAAGGTTGAAATTACAAAGGCTGTGTGCGCTAAGGCTGATGTAATTGCAATCAGTTCGCTTACGGGTTATGGACTTGAAAATCTTCAGCCGTATCTTCAGGAGGATAAGACAATTGCGATTGTTGGTTCTTCCGGTGTTGGAAAATCTACGCTGCTCAATACACTGAACGGTTCTGAGCTTATGAAGGTAAATGCTATCCGCGACGAGGATGGAAAAGGCCGGCACACAACAACTTACCGTGAACTCTTCCGCCTGCAAAGTGGAGCGTGGATTATGGATACTCCGGGTCTGCGTGAAATTGGTGTGCTTGATATGGAAGAAGGAATTGACGAAACTTTTTCTGATGTTGTTGCGCTTTTTGAAAAGTGTAAGTTCAACGACTGTTCTCACACAAACGAGCCGGGGTGTGCGGTAAGGGCAGCTTTGGAAGATGGAAGTTTGCGTGAAGATCGATGGAAAACATATCTGCAGCTTCACACCGAAAATGAGTGGGGTAAAGCCAAAATGATGCAGATTGCAAAGTTTTCGCGCGAGCTTAAAAAGAATCGGTATCAGGGATGGAATCTGTAGGTATGGAATCTATAGGTATAGAAAACAAACTTTCATCTATGTGAAAATTATTTGTTGACAATCTTTGAAATGTGCAATATATTGCATAATATGAAGATTGAGGACAAAGATGTTTTATCTGCAATGTCTCCGCAGTTTGGACTGTTCGGGCTTTTGTTTGCCTTTATGAACCGGCTCCAGACTGTGGGGGATTCTTTTTATGATGAAATTACCTGTAAGCAGTTTTTTCTGCTGGCATGCCTCAATCTTTATATTGATGAAGAACCTACCGCCAATGAACTTGCAGAAACTATGGGCTGTACCCGCCAGAATGTTAAACAGATTTTAGACAGTCTCTGCAAAAAAGAAATCCTTGTTTTAATCCAGGATAAAAATGATAAAAGAAAACAGCGTATTCACCGTACGGAAAAATGTGAAAAGCTCGCTGCAAAATATTCACAGAAAGAGCAGGAGTTTATGCAGCTGTTGTATGATGGAGTTTCGGAAAAGGAAATGAAAAGCGTTTTCAAAATCATCTCTAAGATGGAAAATAATTTGAAAAATATAAACTAGAAGGAGTAGAAAATGAAATCAATCGTAATTTACAACAGTCAGACAGGATTTACAAAACAGTATGCAGAATGGATCAGCGAAGCTGCAGGCTGCGAATGTGTATCTTTGAAGAAGGCTGGCAAAATCAATCTGGCTGACTATGATGCAATTGTGTTTGGCAGCTGGTGTATGGCAGGTTCTTTAAAAAAGCTTGAATGGTTTAAAAAACAAATCCCGGTACTTTCTCAGGCTGGAAAAAAGCTGATTGTTTATGCAGTTGGTGCAAGTCCTGTAGATAGTCCTGATGTAGCTGTAGCAATGGAAAGAATCTTAACAGAGGAAGAAAAGAAGCTTGTAAAATTATTCTATTGTCCGGGCGGTCTCAGCTACGAAAAAATGAATGGTTTTTCAAGATTAATGCTGAAAATGTTTGCAAAAGCTCTTGCTTCTAAAAAAGATGAAAATAAAGACTACAAAAAAATGGCAGAGATGATTTCACATTCTTATGATATTTCTGAAAAAAAATATATTGAGCAGATTGTAGCAGAAATATAGGGCTATCTCTTTTTGTATTCTTTTGGCGAGCAGCCCGAAAGTTTTTTGAAAGCCCGTAAAAAGTTTGAATAATCATTAAAGCCGCATTCCAGAGCAATCTGTGTAAGATTCATATCTGTAAAAAGCAGTTCTTTTGCCTTGATAATACGCTTGTAAAGGATGTATTCATAAACTCCTTTGTTTGAATAATTACTGAACTCGTGGGAGAGGGAAGATTCAGACATGTTAAAGTGCTTGCATAATTTTTTTAATGAAAGATTTTCGGTGTAATGCTCGTTGATATAATGAAGAACTTCGTGCATGATATTTTGTGAAAGCTTTGTTGTTGAGCTTTTTAATTTTTTTGAATTGTTTGAATTAATCAAAAGATTTTTCTGTACAATTCCAAGAAGCTTTAGAATCCTGGAATAATCATCTAAAAGATTTGTTACAGAGTTTTTTGTGCTTGAGTCTTCCAGGACCTGAATGGAGCTTTTGAAAATCTCAGCTTCTTCCTCCGAAAGCTGACAGGCAAAGGTTTGTTTGCGGTTAGCTTCTTCTAACATTCTGTTTAAATCAATTTTTGAAAATCCGCATTTATTTAAAGTTTCTGGCGTAAGGTAAAGCCAGGCACGCTGATAATCAACTAAGTCTCTGTCGCAAACAAGTCCGTGCATGTGGAGCGGCGGTATTATAACAAGATGATTGGGCTTTAGTTCGAAAACTGTATCATCTACACAATAAAGGCGTCCTCCCTGAATATGAAAATAAAACTCAAAATAATCGTGAAAGTGAAGTCCCTGAGAATTGAGACGGGGAGAATGTTCATAATGTGCCATAAAATCCATATCACAATAATACTGCAAGATTAGCATAAAAACAAACAAAATATGCATAGTATTATGTTATATTTGCAAATAAAATGAAAACTATGGAGGCAATCTATGGCAGATTTTATTCTTTCGGCCTTTGCGGATGAAGCGGCTGGAAGCCTGGAGGAGCAGATTAAGGCTCTTGAAGAAGAAAATATTTCACTAATCGAATTGCGCGGAGTTAATGGAAAAAATTGTGCGGATCTTACCGAATCTGAAGCAAAAGAAATTGCAGAAAAGCTTAGGGCTCACAATATTGGTATTTCGGCACTTGGTTCACCTTTTGGAAAAATCGGAATCACAGAAGATTTTACGGCTCATCTTGAAAAGTTCAAAGCAAGTCTAAAGGTGTGCAAGGTTTTGGGATGTAGGAAAATCAGAATGTTCAGTTTTTATATGCCTCAGGAGGAGAGAACTTTACAGGGCGATTATTCTGCTTACCGAAATGAAGTTTTTAATCGGCTTGAGCAGATGCTGAATCTTGCAGACAAAGAAAACATTCTTCTGGTTCACGAAAATGAAAAGGGAATCTATGGTGATAGCGACCAGCGTTGTATGGAGCTTTACAATCATTTTGCAGGCAGTCTTGGAATTGTTTTTGATCCGGCAAATTATGTTCAATGCAAGGTTGATCCAAAATCAGCTTATGAATTGCAGAAAAATACAATCACTTATTTTCACATGAAGGATGCGCTTTTTGCAGATGGTAGTGTGGTGAGCGTTGGAAATGGGGACGGTTCAGTACCTTACATTCTGGAGGATGTAAAAAAGTCTCGTGGTGACAAAGTGATTCTTACAGTTGAGCCTCATCTTCATATTTTTAATGGGCTGGAAAAACTTCAGAGTGAAAAAGTTCAGCATAAAGAAGCTTACCCTGATTCAAGGACAGCCTTTCATGCAGCATGCGAAGCGGTAAAAAAATATATTTTCTAAGAGTTTGAAAGCGGAAAATCACCGCAAGGAGATAAAGATGATTAAGTTTGGAATAGTTGGTGTTGGCGGAATTGCCAGTATGCACGTAGATAATATTGTTAGTGGAAAGTGCCCTGGACTTAAGATTGTGGCTATGGCAGATAGAAAAGAGGCGAGAAGAAAATGGGCTGCAGAAAAAGTACCGGGTGCAAAGATTTTTGAAGAAGGGGCAGATTTAATAAAGAGCGGATTGTGTGAGGCGGTTTTGATTGCGGTTCCACATTATCAGCATCCTGAATTAACAATTCTTGCCTTGCAGAATGGGCTTCATGTTATGTGTGAAAAACCAGCTGGAGTTTATACTTTACAGGTTCGCGAAATGATAGTCGAAGCTAACAAACATCCTGAGCTAACTTTTGCCATGATGTTTAATCAAAGGACAAATTGTGTTTACCGCAAGATTAAAGAAATGGTAGAAAACAAAACAATCGGTGAATTAAAGCGTATTAACTGGATAATTACAGACTGGTATAGAACTCAGTTTTATTATGATTCAGGCGACTGGCGGGCAACCTGGGCTGGAGAAGGCGGTGGCGTTTTACTCAATCAGGATCCCCATCAGCTGGATTTGCTGCAATGGATGTTTGGAATGCCGGTAAAAATACATGCCTTCTGTCACGAAGGAAAATGGCACGATATTGAAGTTGAAGATGATGTAAGTGCTTATATGGAATTTGAAAATGGAGCGACTGGAGTTTTTGTTACAAGTACAGGAGACGCGCCGGGAACAAATCGGCTGGAGGTTACTGGAACAAAGGGCAAGCTTGTGTGTGATTACAATTCTCTAACTTTTACACGCCTGGAAACTGATGAACGCGAATGGTGCAAAAGTGCCAGAAGCGGTTACACAACTCCAAAGGTTACAATTGAGCAGGTTGAAACTGACGGCGAAAATCCTCAGCACATTGGAGTTTTGAATGCCTTTGTAAAACATCTAGAAGAAGGTGCGCCACTTGTTGCAGATGGTCGTGAAGGAATTAATGGACTTATGATTTCGAATGCGATGTATCTTTCTTCCTGGCTTGGACAGACTGTTAATCTTCCGATTGATGAAGAAAAGTTTCTGCAGCTTTTGAGCAAAAAACGAGCGGGCTCAAGACACAAGGAAGATAAGGGGATTTCGATGAGCATTGAAGGAAGCTTTGGCGCAACATCACAGTGGACTAGAAAATAAAATATATACAAGCTACTAAAAATCCTTTATCCTAAAATCATGGAAGAAAACCCAAATTACAAAAATCGAAGCGTCGCAATTGTAATCCGGGATGGAAAAATCTTAATGGAAAGACTCTGTTACAAAGACGCAAATAATGGCAAGGAATTCTTTTCGGTGCCGGGCGGTGGCATAGAAGAAGGTGAGACTCCAGAAGAGGCAGCCTTGCGTGAGCTAAAAGAAGAATGCGGTCTCGATGGCACAATTGTAAAACCCCTTGCCGAAATCTATTCCCATGGAAGAAAAGAGTATTCATTTGAAGTCGCAGTTCCAGATGACCAGCAGTCAATTACAGGCTACGATCCCGAAGAAGCCGGCTCTGACAATCCTCCTCTTAGAGAAGTTGTCTGGAAAAGCCTGAACGAAATCAGCGAAAAAGATCGGGCATTCTTGTGGTCCTACGGGCTCATTCAGGTTCAGGATTTTTACCAGACAATTGTCGGCTGGGGTGATGAAATCTCTTATCCGGGAAAGTAGGAATGCTACGTCGATGCTGGCGATGATGTAAGTGATAGACAAAAGTTTCTGCTTTGCAAAAAAAGTCGAGAAAAGCATTTCAATCAGGCATATAATAAAAATATGTTCAGTGAAAAAGAAGAAGAAGTTTATGAGCTTCAGAAGTTTATCCTGTCTCATCTTTATGAAAAATTAACTCTGGAAAATCTTGCAGCCCAGGTGGGCTTGTCTGAATGGTAGTGTTACAGAAGTTTTAAGGAAGCTGCTGGAATCAGTATTGCAGATTATATCCGTCGGGCAAGACTTTCAGAAGCGGCAAGAAAACTTAGGGAAGAAAAAAAGAAAGTTCTTGATGTGGCCCTTGAAGCGGGCTATGACAGTACAGATGGATTTCAGCGGGCATTCTTTACAGAGTTTGGATGTAATCCTGCGGAATATGAAAAATCAATCCATCCTGGCATGGGGCAGCAAGTGCACTTGAAGATTTACGCCGCCACTATTTTGAAAATCCTCAGCTAGAAACTTTCATTACAGAAATCCCATTTACCCGCGAAAGCTGGCATGGACGAATGCTTGCAAGCCGTGGTGTGATGGCCAGTATGAATGAAGAAGAGCTGCTTCAATTTGATAAAGAGCACCGTACAATGCTGGAAGAA
>JAEEGI010012349.1_pt1 | contig 18292 bp, 17 predicted proteins | sample 8958751 | NCBI WGS metagenome assembly JAEEGI01 (sample SAMN16246545, study PRJNA631951) | gut metagenome | biome: gut microbiome; feature: rumen; material: KS-attached | host: Bos | place: Iran: Karaj | collected 2018-10 | reverse complement strand
CAACATAAAAATCATTCTTTTCTACCTATAAGTATGAAAAATAGCAGAATGTTACATCCATACAGCAATAATTTTACACACAAAAGGTTCTTTTTGTGTACTTGAATTTGTGATTACAATCAAGAGAGAACCAGCTATTTTTCCCCATCATAATGACCAGCACCTTGTTTCGAGGATTGCAGCGCCACACTTTGCACCTTTAGGTCAAAGAACTGTTTTTCGCGTTTATTAGTGCCTGTGTTTAGGCACTATCTATTAAATAATGTGTAAAAATGTGCTATGTTGTGAATTATCTCGAAGTAAATTCGTAAATTTGTAGCCTAAACAAGTATTGAGTATGATTAACTACCAGTTTTTCCCACGCTCCCATGGAGTGACACCAGAGATAAAGGCTATTATCGACTGCTTCAAGCAGATAGAACCTCTATTAGAAGAAAATGTGCAGCGGACGTCTAACGAGGTTCTAGCGTTGGTGCGCCCCCATCTGGAATCTATTGGCTTTGCCGTTGAGACAGGCAAGGGCAAGGAGGAAAAGATTGATGTGCCCGTGCTCTTTGGCGAGAACAACGAGGTAGATAAGTCTTTCTTTGCTGATGCGTTGTCAGCAGATGGCAAGATTGTTATTGAGGTGGAGGCTGGTCGTGCTGTTAGGAACAATCAATTCTTAAAAGACATTTTTCAGGCATGTATGATGTTCGAGGTGGAATATCTGGTAATTGCCGTTCTTAATGAATACAAATTCAATTCAGGTGGCCGTCAAACTGTTGGCCATGACTATCAGGAAATCAAGACGTTTCTCGAAACACTTTATGTCTCAAATAGACTGAGATTGCCACTCAAAGGGATATTGCTGATTGGATATTAGGTTAGTTAGGGTGACCGTAGAACCTGTTTGTATTGTAGTATAATTCTTGTAATAATTATGGATATTAAGTATAAAATCAAACTCATAGAAATATTGCGCCTAAGACCCGCTGATTTGGATGTGTTAGATTCTGTTGTTCTTTCAGATTCATGCCTTGAAGCAATAATGAAGGGTGACAGGGCGGCACTTGATAAAGAGCTTGGAGCCATAGTAGAAAACGAAAACGCTGACGAAAGGACGAGATTGGTTGCAGCAAGTTTGAAGTCGCTTTTGCTTTGGAACACAGCATCAGACGAGCTTGATAAAGAATACGAGGCTATGATGCTTGATGATTCTGAACTTGACGATTTCCCTGTGGAAGAAACATGGGAGTCTAAACTGTACAAGGAGAATCAGGGTAATTTAAAAGAACGAGAAATGGCATTCAAGGAAGGAAAGGAACTGCTTGGTGAATTAAGTATTGAGGAATTGGCCAAACAGTATTGTGAGTATATCATGCAGAAATACCCGCAACTAAAGGATGGCTTTGACAACGGGCTCTATCGAATAGGGATGGCTGACTTCCATGAACACTTGGGTCTGAAAGGAAAAGAATACCTATTACCGTCAGAACTGACTAATAAGGAATACATGGCTCGAAGGGGCGTTATGGATGGACTGAATAAGCTGATTGATGAGATTTTCATCAGTGAGTTAGATTATTGGAAGAAGGAATACAAAATATGGCTTGAGAATCGTCATGAGTCACGCATTTCCAAGAAATCGCTAAAAATGTTCTTTGAGGAGAAAGGAAAGCATCCTTCAGACAAAGTGCTTGACAGAATGAAAATGGAATTATAAATCCAGAGTATGAGATTAGGAGTCAGAGTAACAAGAGGCATTTGGGTTAGCATACCCTTTACCATCATGGGATTCATGGCTGGAGGATTTGTCGTGGCTATTTTGGCGTTCTTTTTCAGTTTCTTCCTGTGGCCTGCTTTTATTATTGATTTCATGAAGGAAGAAAATGGAAAGCTTTTCCTTAAGGTATGTGCATGGGGATATCTATTGGTTGGATTGTACGGATTACTCTTTGAACCTCTCAAACGAACGACTCCCAATTTGCCTGGATACGAGTATACAATTTGGTATTTCATATCCGTTCTTTCACTAATAGTGTGTGTGGCCTATTTCGTAGTTGGATATGATATAATTGGCGAGAAACAGGAGAAAGGTAAGACAAATAACATTGTTGAGACTCCATTCAATAACATCCAGATAATGCCATTCGAAGAAATGTGGGAGAATTATGTTATACCTCTTTCTGGAAAAACCATATCAACTGGAACATTGACAAATAGAATTGTTAGTGTTGATTGGCAGGGAATAACACGTCAGACCTCTACAGGAAGGATTGGCAAAATAGCTATCAACGATTTCGAATTTGCCTATAACCAATTAGCGCAACATGGATATGTTGAGAGAGAATTCATCAATCAACATGCCAACCGCTGTTCTTCAGGAATTGTGCTAATCTTGTCGCAGGTTCCTTTCATCGAAGTAAAAGATAAGCCAAGAAAAGCGTTGTATGTAAAAACGAGTAACTAAAATGTTATCTATGACTATAGAAGAACTAAAATCCCTGATGCGCATCCCTGCCGATGCAAGCAAGGATACCATTATGCAGACCTTTGAGCGAATAGCAGAAGTGTTGATGAACGGTTGTGTTATCAAGTTCCAGAATGAAGAATATCGCATTTTGGATTTCGAGTTCTATTATTATAACAAGAACCATCAAGATATTTCTGTTCATCCTAGAAATTCAGAATCTTTGTGCTGGTATATCAATGACTTTGGTGGAATTGATTTGAATTTTGAGAGCAAAATCAACAAGACGATTGTAACAAAGAACAACAAGTGGTCATTCAAATACGAACTGACAAAGGAAGCCTACTTTGGTGGAATCCTTTTACGTCAGATTCAAAGGCTATCGGACAATGTGATTTTCGATGGTCCTTGGAAGGTCGCCGACCTTTTCCGTATACTCGATGCGACCTCCCAAAGACAAAACAATCCTGTTTTGGTAATAAAAGAATTGCAACCAATAGACTTTATGAAACCAGAGAAAAGATACAATCTGTTGGGCAGTAAAAAAGACCCTAAAGCCAAAGCAGACTATAACATTCAAGAATGTTTTACAGATGTGTCTGATTCTCTAAAAATCACGTTAGAAACAGAGCTTGCATCTTTCGTCGATAGCCCATACCGTTATTGTTATAAATCATAGTCCCCGATTTCTAATACTTATTAAGAGAAATTATTAGGATCATCTGAATTATAGAGGCTTTTTATGAAGAACGTAATCGTTTTTTGTGGAAAGCCTGTTACTTCCTCCATATTACTTATAAGTACATCAGATGCATCAGACTCTGAAAACTGGTCTGGATAAAGGATTCTTAATAATTCTGCTTTAAGCATGGAATCTGCTGAAACCCATTTATTACTTTCAAGTAACAACAATTCATGCCGAGGCATATCTCTCATCATGTCTATACACTTTTCCAATTCATCACTGTCCCATGGCTGGTAATGGTATTTCCTTACTTGTTTTAATATATACTTGATTTTTTCCATAATTATAATGATTATGTTTGTTTTCTATTTAATTCAGAATGGACAATCAGCACTCGGACCAAAATCATTTATAACTAAAAAGCTGTTGACGCAAATCTTTTTCTCTGCATAATAGTTGGTATCTGTAAAATCGTCATCGTTGGAAGTAAGATAATCGAGGTCGATGACGGTATTCCATAAGTGCATAAAGGGTACTCCGTGTGAAGGATCCAAACAGAACAAACGTAACCGATTCCAAGCCTCTCTTCTATATGCAACGGCGACTAAGGCATGCCCAAGCTCTGATGGCTTAGAATATCCCAACATAACGGGTTGTCTACAGTCTAAATTCAATCTAATCAATTCATGCATTAATCGGCGACTCACAGAGTTCGGAGTATCAGGCATCGTTGTATACGCCTCGCACTTTTTTTCGCCAAAACACTTGTTTACTCTTTCAGAGATTTCTTGCAACCTGTACCCACCAGAACAGATTCCTTTAAACCCGTGCAGAAATTCATGCTGAATGCGACTAACAAATTCGCAATCTTTTGCACGGTCATCATCAATCAAGTCTTCCCAATCCAAAAACTTGTGAAAGATAAGCATCATCATCAAGCTATAAATGCCACACGCGCCGTCAAGGGTTCCTTGTTGAGCGAAGACCTTAGTCAATTGTCCACTTCTGCCAATAGCTTTGATAGCATCTTCTTCCAAGAAGATATTTTTGATAAATTTCGCTGTAAACATAATCAAACTGTTTTTGGTAATTCATGACTATTTTCTTCTTCCTCTGGCAAATCAACAAGAATATTCCATGTTGAGCAATTCAGTGCTCCACCCTCGCGAACAAAGCTTTCACAATGGTATACAGGATGACATTTGCATTGAGGGAAAGCATCGGCAATCTGCCTGAAGGCCATTTCGCCTAATTTGTCATTCATCATTGGAATGAAGATATGCTGGCCAACATGCAGGAAATTGATATATGCCCAACTCCTATCGGTATAAGCACCGTAGTGGAGTTCTATGATGTCGAAATAAGGGCTGAGTGCTGCCAAGAGTCTCTTACGCAAAGCCTTGTCAAAGTCGCAGTAATTATTGAGCAATACACGTCCTTCGCCCATATAACGCACCATCCCGTCAGCATGACCATATTCATCGTAATAATCTTCAGGTATCAGCACTATTTCTGCTTCCAGAAGTTGACCCAGCGTGTCAATAAGTCCATTGTGGTCGTAGTGTGGATTCTCTCTGAAAATCTTGTCAGTCATGATGACTTTATTACCACAACTAATGACATTGCCCCCATCAATGATAATATCGGAATTGGTAACTTGTAATCCAAGAGTCGATAATATGGTTGATGTGTCAGGCTTATACTCTGGACTGTCTTTAAGATAGTCTGGGCTATAGTTGAATCTGACGAACTTGTTTTTGCAGATCGGTATAGGCATATAATCACGAGTCCAAATGTGGAAGGGGGATGCGGATAGGGGCAGGAAGTCCCAATGAACCCTTTGGTTATGTAACGTGCCTAAAAGATACCCTGTTGCATCTACATACTTTTCCGAGGTCATTCCTTTTGCAAGATAAACTTTGTTTGTATCAAAATTTGTAATCATATTATATGTAATATATTGATAATTAGATATTTATCTTTATTGGCAAAGGTATTAAAAGGATTCCAAACTTCCAAACTTTTTTCGTTAAAACTGCGTTAATATTTTCGAAGGAGTTATTATTAATTATTGTGTGGAAATAATTAAAATGTAACTTTTCTACAAAAATTGCAAATACATTGTCGTATTTTTGTATCTTTGCAGTTTGAAAGCGTATATATAATGAAACAACTATTCACCATAGGTCATTCGAACCAGTCGCAGGAGGAGTTTCTTGCGATGCTTCGTCGCCATGGTATCAATTGTGTGGTCGACGTTCGTAGTGTGCCAGCCAGTAAGTACACGCCACAATTCAACATGGAGCAGCTACGCGGATTTCTGAAACATAACGATGTGCAGTACTTGCATTTTGGCAAAGAATTTGGAGCACGACGGACTGATTGTATCAACGAGGATGGGCAGGTGGACTTTGAAGAAGCTGTGAAGACAACAGCTTTTCTCTCTGGTGTAGAACGAATAAAGAATGGTATCGAGAAAGGATATCATATAGCCCTGATGTGCTCTGAGGCTAACCCGTTGGAATGTCATCGTTTCTCGCTTGTAGCTCGCTATTTCCATGAAAACGGATGGGATGTGCAGCATATTATGAAAGACGCAGAGTTGGCCTCACATGAGACGTTGGAGCAGCAGATGATACTGGAGTTCCTACATTCCAGAAAGTATCATGTGTCTGAGGTTGACGAACTGTTTGGCACGTACACTAAAGAAGATCAGCGACGGGATGCGTATCGTCAGAAGAATCGTGAAATAGGTTATAGAGCTGAGGAATAGGATGGATGCGTATTTTGTTTGTCTGGCAAACTCACTGAAACGTGGTGGACGGTGCATAGCTGGCGTGGAGGTCACAATTGACGATTCAAGGAATTGGACGGTCGTTAGGAAAGCTGATGGTAGTCCTAAATGGATAAGGCCTATCGATGAAACGACGGAATTTGGCGAAATCAGGATAGGTGAAGCCCAGTTTATCCCTTTATTGTCTGTTGTCAGGCTGAAATCCATCGTTCCTATTCCCAATCAGTCCCATACAGAGGATGTTCATTATACAATGATGCAGGTTGTTGGGAAGGTCAAAGCATCGAATGAAGTTCTGCGGCAGTTTGTAGACAACATCCATCAGGTCGTATTCTATGGAACAGACCGCGCTATAGATATTCCCACGTATGCCGCTGGTGACCATTCTCTAATGTTTGTGCGTGCTGATGAAGCTGAAATCGTGGTCGATGTACGTGAGGATAAGACGCGCTATAGGATGCTCATGGGATATCATGGTATAACGTATGACTTATCAGTGACTGACCCTTACTATATTGAACTGTTGAACGAGAAACGAGTTAATATTGGTAAACAGTCAGATGTGTATGTAACGTTATCGCTTGGACTGGTCTACGAGGAACGTCATCATAAACTCATCGCTGCTGTCATTACACCTTCGTCGAACGGTGACCATTCGACAACAAATGAAGTTCTGGACGAGAAACAAGATGTTCATGAAGTATCTGTGGTGCTACTGGCAAAAAAGGAGCGCAGAACCATCAAGAAAGCCTTCGTAGTGCCAAGTCAGAATGGATATGCCCTCTGTTTCCGTAGGAAGAATGGCGGTGAGGATTTTTTGCCAATCGACGATGATTCAAATGTTCAGGCATGGCAATTGATAGCACCCAAGTCAATACATATTGTTACATATAGTGACAATAGGAAATTTGTAAGAATTAGTGGTCAAAAAGGAAGACTTTTAAAATGGATGTTGAAGTTTTTTTCGAATTACTAAATTCTCTTAATATAAATCCTATTCCTGCATAAAGATGTGGTATTTTTCGTATTTTTGCAGGTTGAAATGATTGCTTAATATGACTCAAGATAAATTCATAGCACTAACGCTCAAGGGCGAGGGTACTCAGATAGAGTACAAGACTTGTACAGAGGAGATTTCGGAATCCCTTTATGAGTCGGTATGCTCGTTTCTGAACCATACAGGCGGACAGATTCTAGTGGGTGTACAGGATGATGGTACTATTGTTGGCGTGAATCCTGATAAGGCTCTGGTACTCGCAATATCCTGCGCTATGCACCGCTCTACTATCCTGGGTATAAGATAGAGATAAACAGCGGTCAGCAGTTTGTGTTCTCGATTACCTATCAGGACGAAAATGTCCCAGAGAAAGAGAAAATGTCCCAGACAAATGTCCCAGACGAAATGAAATTGTCACCGTCTTCGCGTGAAAATGTCACTGACATCGCGGAATAAGTGTTAAAATCGTGTTTTACCAATGTTTCCCCACTCATGAAAAAGATGAGTGGGGAAACTGTTATAAAGCCATCTGTTTGCTGGGGCTGTAATGATTTGACGATGACTGCGGGCAGGGCTTCGTCCCTGCCAACGCAGTTACACAGTTACGCAGTTACGCAGTTGCATAAGGTTTTATAGAAATGAGAAAATGGAAAAAGTAGAAATTAGGCGCGTTCTCTTATTTTTCTTATAGTTTGACGCTTGAAATGTCGACCAGTCCGTTGACAATGGCGTAGATGGTCAGACCGGCAGGCGAATGAATCTGCAGCTTGCGTGCGATGTTGCGCCGATGGGTGATGACGGTATTCACTGAGATGCAGAGCTGGTCGGCAATCTCCTTGTTTTGCAGTCCCTGAACGACACCGATAATCACGTCACGCTCGCGGTCGCTGAGTGCTTCGCTATTGTCCAGACCGCCCTTGAAGACCATCGACGAGATATTCTTCGACACGTCTTCCTGTTTGGTAAGCCGCTCCAAACGTTTGATGGCTGGGGTGAAGATGTGGTCTTCGACCTCGGCATGCTGGCGCAGCCACTCCTCATTGTTATAGATGTCGTAGAGGGTGGCAGTCATTTTGTTGTTGCTGTGGGTGTCGGACGGCAGATACTTAATCATCATGAGTTTCAGTTCGCGCAACTTCTTGTCGGTACTGTCGTGATGCTTCGAGAAGGTGTCGATGTTGTAGTCGTTCATGGGACGGCCGTCCAAGAGTGACTGGACGTAGGGGAACAGCGTCTTCTCCTCGTATTTCATGTGGCGGCGTATCTCCTGAGCATACTCGTCGTAAAAGCGCATGATGAGTTGGCCCAAGGGGTCCTGCGGCACGATGCTCTCCTGCAACTCACGACGGATGAAGGGCAGTTGGAAGTCAAGGTAGTAGGCGTGGCTGGCTTTCAGGTAATGGAGCAGGGTGGGGACGCTGATCTGCGTGTCGTTCTCAAAGTCGCCATACCCATTAATAGTGAAGTTGATGACCGTCAGAAAGGTATAGGTATCCACTCCGTTCATCTGGCAGGTCTCATGGACGGTCTTGTCGCCAAAGCCGAGACTGATGCCAAACGCGCCTAATGCCTGCAGCACACTATAGTTATCCTTGATCAGCGTAATCATCTTGTCGCTGGGTTCGTACATCTTCAAATTCTTCATCGTTCTACACCTTAATTATAATTATATTTTGATGGTGCAAAATTAATCATTTCCCGTGAATTATGCAATAGTGTCAAGACGATTTCATCATTTTTAGGTATTGTCGTATTTGTAGATTCGCAGTACCTTTGCACCACGAAATTAGATGCAAACGAAACGATGAAGAAAGTAAATGTTATCACTGCAAGTGCAGTGTTTGTTGTACTATCAACCATGAATGCCATAGCTCAAGACAAGCGACTGAGCATCGGAGGCTATGGCGAGGCCGTTTTCTCGCGTAACTATTACAGCGACCACGTCAGTCGCTACAGTCAACCCGAAGCACACAAGGATGACCCCAGTCACGGACGCTTTGACATTCCGCATGCCGTCATCTATCTTGGGTATGACTTCGGCAAGGGCTGGAAGCTTGGTACGGAGATAGAGTTCGAGCATGGCGGCAATGGCATTGCCTACGAGAAGGAAGACGAGGAAGGCGGCGAATGGGAACAGGAAACCGAGAAGGGTGGCGAGGTAGAGCTGGAACAGTTCTGGATTCAAAAATCCTTCGGCAAATGGGCCAACATCCGTGCCGGACATATTGTGGTACCTGTAGGACTGACCAATGCCCATCACGAACCTTTGAACTTCTTTACCGTTTATCGGCCAGAAGGCGAAAACACTATCATGCCATCGACGTGGCATCAGACGGGCGTGTCGTTCTGGGGACGCTATAAGGACTTCCGCTACGAGGCTCAGCTGTTGGCTGGTCTGAATGCCGACCAATTTACCAACACGGGCTGGATTCGTAAGGGCCATAAGTCGCCCATGGAGTTTGACGTTGCCAACAAGTATGCAGCCTCCCTGCGTATCGACAACTACTCGATTCCCGGTTTGCGAATCGGAATCAGCGGCTACTATGGTCACGCCATCGGCAACAGCTATCCGCGCAATGCCAACGGTGTGGATGAAGAATACAAGGGAGTCGTAGCCATTGGCGCCATTGACTTCACCTACAAGGCCCACAACTGGATAGTCCGCGGACAGGCCGACTACGGCTATTTGGGTGATGCAGAACAATTGAAGTATGTCTATAACCGACTGAATTCTAAATCGCCCTATAAGCACTCGGCCTTCGTGTCGAAGAATGCGTATGCCGTCGGCATAGAGGCTGGCTACGACATCTTCTCGCAGATTCCGAAGATGCGTGAGGACGACAAGAAATTGTACGTCTTTGGACGCTACGAGCAGTATAACCCATACGCCAGCAAGACCAAGGGTACCGACTATGGTTATACGGAAGTCAAGCGGGTGGCAGCAGGCGTGAACTATCATCCCGTGCCGCAAATCGTCATCAAGGCTGAATACTCGAAGCGATTCTTAAAGAACATCTATAACGATGAGCCCAGCATCAATGTAGGTGTGGCGTATGAAGGATTCTTTCTTTGAGATTGAGAAATTAAGAAAATGAGAAAATGAGAGATTTTGACTCTGCGTCTTTGTGTCTCTGTGTACTAATAAAGATATTAACCACATAATTATATATATAACAATGAAAAAGATCATCTATTCAATGGCCCTTCTGATGGGCATGGCATTCACTGCCTGTAGCAGTGACAGTGACAACAACGACAACGTCGACAAGTACAAAGACCGTAGTTACGGCATGACGGCTATTAACGCATGTGGCAGTGTGGTAACTCAGCTTGAAGCAGCCAATGCTACCATAGCATCTGCTAAACTGACGGAAACGCAGGAGGACTATCTGCGTCAGGTGTTGGCGAATCTGGTTAACAATGTGATTGTGCCTACCTATACCAATCTGGCTAATGAGACAGAGGCACTGGAGAAAACCCTGAACGGTCTGACCGTCAAAACCATTACGCAAGCACAGATTAACAGTGCCTGCGAGGACTTCAAGCAAGCCCGTAAGTACTGGGAGCAGTCGGAAGCCTTCCTGATGGGCGCTGCAAGCGACTTCGACGTTGACCCCACCATTGACTCATGGCCACTGAACCGTTCGCTGTTGCTGAGCTACTTTAACAATGGCATGAACGACGATATGCTCGAGGATGCCACCATCTTAGGTTTCCACGCATTGGAGTTTATCTTGTTCCGCGATGGTCAGCCGCGTAAGGTGGCCGAACTTCAGGGCAATGATACCTACAAGAACTTCGAGCACATCAGCGGTGCACAGGAATTGGCATACGCCCAGACCATCTGTACCCTGTTGAAGCAGCGTACCTTCCAGTTGCAGTGTGCTTGGGACGGCGGCAAGAATAGCAGTCGCCTTCAGGTGGTCAAGGATGCTGGCTTGGACTATCAGACAGAGAAAGGCCTGTCGTTTGCCGACAACCTGACCAAGGCTGGTATCAGCGGTTCGGGTAGCTCGTTCTCAACATTGAAGGCCGCTATTGCCCAGGTGCTGAGTAACGACGAAGGTTCGTGTGTGGCCATTGCTAATGAGGTGGGAACGGCGAAGATTGCCAACCCCTTCTCGGCTGGTGACGTGTCGTACGTGGAGTCGCCCTATAGCTACAACTCTATTACTGACTTCTGTGACAATATCCGTTCTATCCGTAACGTATGGTTGGGATCTACCAACGAGACAGTCCACCAGTATAGTTTCCATTCTTTCTTTGCGAGTGTTCAGAGTAATGCTGTCAACGAGAAAGTGGAAAATGCTTACGCATCTGCCATCGAGGGTATTGGCAACATGCCGTCGCCTTTCGTGAAGTATTGCTGTACCGTCTGGAACATCAACTTCGAGGACGATGAGGATTGGGAAACGGAAGAGTGATTGAGAAATTGAGAAATTGAGAAAATGAGAATATGAACAAACAATCATGTCTATTTATCATGAGTATGCTGGCGGCTTCCGTGCTGTCAGCATGCTCTGACAGTAGCGACAGCATGTCAGGCTTAGGACCGCTGACGCCCGACGAAGAGGTCTTTGGCAAGGCTACTGGAAATTTTACCGCAGAGGAATGGTATCCTGGCGGTGAGTTAGGAACAACGGAGAAAGCCAGCTATTCGGCTATCACGCCTGCTGCTGAACAGGCTGGTATGGAGGAAGACTTCAATACGGGCGAGGGCTTCTTCGAGAAACTCTACACCTTCGAGCAGGAACCCCGTAAGGGCTTGGGGCCTGCTTGGGTGCGCAATTCGTGTATTGCCTGTCATCCCTCGTATGGTCACGGCAAGCGTCAGACGGAGTATCGTGCCAATCAGATTGGCAACGGCTATCTGCTGGTCATCTACCATCCAGACAACAATGCCTATATCAGTGAGGTGACGGGTATGCCGCAGACACAAGCGATGTCGCCCTTCAAGGCTCCTATTGACGAGAGTCAGATTTCCATCGAATGGAAGACTGTGACTGAGATGGAGAGCGGACTGCCCATGCAGTTTGAGGATGGCGAGAAGTATAGCCTGATTTATCCTGAGGTGCGTATTCCGCAGTCGGCCTTCAACACGAACCCCAAACCCGAGAACTACGAGGTGCGTCTGGAGTCGACTATCGGCATCTACGGTACAGGTCTGCTTGACGCGCTGGATGACGAGGATATTGAGGCGCAGTGGAAGAACGAGTCGAAGTATGTTGAGCTGAATCCGGCTATGTGGGATAAGGATGCCAATACATTCAAAGCTTCTGCCTACTATTCTGCCGGCTATAACGACACAGGCTCGCATCGTGGCTCGCACGGACCGTTGAAGCGCTTTACCTATGCCATGACGCGTGGCTCGTTACAGGATGGTGCCGGTGCCAATGCCGTATGGAACATCACCAACGTGACGCGTTCCGATCGTCACTGGCTCTACACCACAGCTGCTTGGGCCAAGGCACAGAGCGAGGATGCCGAGGTCATCAAGTATATCAAGGAACACGGTGCGTCAGAGTCGAGCATCCTGCATCCCTATTATGCTGACGGAACAGACGAAGGTATCGTGGCCCGTGTCAACGAGATTCTGAGCTGTTCGTCGATTGCCAAGAAGGAAACATTCGACAAGTACCTGTTCAGTGGTGCGCCCTATCATGGACAGGACGAGATGAGCGACAAGCAGTACTATCAGTTTATGGTGTGGCATCGCGGCTTGGCCGTTCCTGCAGCCCGCAATCTGAACGACGCCCGTGTGCAACGTGGTAAGGAACTGTTCTCGAAGATGGGGTGTGCCCAGTGCCATCGTCCGTCGTGGAAGACGGGGGCTGACAATATGTGGGTCGATGCCAGCATCAAAGCATATGCCAAGAGTGTTGGCAAAGATGCCAACAAGGTGTTGCCCAAATATCCCAACCAAACCATCTGGCCATATACTGATATGGTGCAGCACCGTCTGTTTATGAAAAACGATATCCGTACGGGTTGGTGTCGTACCACACCATTGTGGGGTCGTGGTTTGTCGCGCCAGCTTACCGGCGCTGACGACCGTCTGCACGACTGTCGTGCAAGAACAGTTCTGGAAGCTATCATGTGGCACGGTTATTCGAAGCAGTCTGATGGCTACCGGGCTACGGAGAAATTCTACCAATTACCCAAGGAAGATCGTGATGCTGTCGTTAAATTCATTGAATCCATATAATAACAGCACTCGTTTTCCCGTTTATTAAGCATGAAGAGAATTGTTATCGTATTTTATATAGTAGTGGTTGCCGTGTTGGCAGCCGCTACTATTGTGGAAAAATATCTGGGCACGGATTATGTTGGTGAACATATATTCGGTGCCTGGTGGTTTTCAGCCCTGTGGGCAGTGCTCACAGCTGTATCTACGTTCTATTTTATCAAGCGGAAGGTGCGCCGTGCTGCTGTTGTCGTGCTGCATCTCTCGTTTGTCGTCATACTGGCAGGTGCTTTGTTAACACATCTGACGGCCATTCGTGGCGTCGTGCCGCTGCGCAAGGGAATACCTACCAATGAATACCTGACGCGCGACCTGTATCTGCATAAACTGCCGTTCATCATTTGCCTGGAGGACTTTGAAATTAAGTTCTATGAGGGTACCGATATGCCTTCCGACTATGTGTCGCACGTCACGATAGACGGGCAGCCTTTCACCATTTCCATGAATCAGATTGTCAGCCAAAAGAGTGTCCGTCTCTATCAGAGCGACTATGATATGGACTTACGGGGAAGCATCCTCGCCATGAACAGTGACCCATGGGGAATACCCGTCACCTATTGTGGTTACGCGCTGCTTTTTGTCTCGCTCGTCTGGATGCTGATGGACCCTAAAGGCAAATTCCGTCAACAGTTGTCCATACTGCGGAAACAACGCTTTCCGCTGGTTATCTTCACAGGATTCCTGCTGTTGTGCTTCATCCTGTTGTTGTACTACTTCTTGGGTAAATACTCGGCGGTAAACCATCCGCTGCCAGTGCTCAACTCACGCCTGCTACCTCTGCATGTATCGACTATCATGATGGCTTACACCCTGCTGTTGTTGACATTCATCGTCAGTTTGGTGGGCGTTGCTATGCCGAAACAACGTCAGAAGATGTATCATTTCTCGCAATTCCTGCTATTCCCGGCCCTCATGCTATTGTGTTACGGCATCTTTATCGGCGCCATCTGGGCCAATGTGTCGTGGGGCACCTACTGGTCGTGGGATCCGAAAGAGACGTGGGCGCTTATTACCCTAATGATATATGCAGCACCAGCTCATCGCACTTTCTCGAATCTCTCCACCATGAAGTATCATATCTACATGGCGCTGGCTTTCTTTACCATCCTCATGACTTATCTGGGCGTGAACTATTTTCTGGGAGGTATGCATTCGTACGCTTAGTTGATAACATGTCCTCATCCTATATACGCTAACGACAAAAGAAATGAAAAAATTTTGTGGTTAGCGTTTTTTTTACTACCTTTGCGGCGTTAGAACAAAATATGCAAAATCGGCCAATGTCATATCGCAACATATTCCGCAGAATGGTAACAGCAATGATGCTGTTGGTATGTATGACCATACATGCCGAGCGCATGGAGCGTGTATTCTTCTCGTATGATGCCTCGCACGGTCTTGCTGACAATAGTGCTCAAACCATTAAATGTACGAAAACCGGACGTATGCTGATTACCACGATAGGACACGTGAATTTCTACGATGGCGCCAGTTTCATGCATATCGACCCAACAGAAGAGAATGATTTCCCCCTGCCTAAATACACGGGCCATTACCATATCTATTTTGATAGTCAGCATCACCTTTGGGTTAAGGACAAGTATAAGGTGACGTGTGTGGATTTGATGAAGGAGCGTTTTGTTGTGAATGTGGATTCCGTTATCAAGCGTATGGGTATGAAGGAAAAGGTGGAGGATCTGTTTGGCGACACAGAGAACAACGTGTGGTTTATGTCGGATGAGAAACTGTATTGTCCTGAGAAAGAAAAAATTATACCTTTGGCTCATAAAGAAGAACTGCACGACATAGACATCTATGATGAACATATATTGTTGCAATTCTTTGCCAGTGGCGTGGTGTCGGCCTATGACCTTTCGACAGGCAAACATCTGTATGATGCAGCATCCTCAACGAGGAACGACAGGATGACACCTGCTAACTCGTCGGTCATATATCGTGACGGAAGATTCTACTACCAAATTAGGAACTTTGATAAAGATGGTATCTTGATGCGCTTCGATGCCGGTACACGTGAATGGCAGGAACTGATGCATACGCCATACCACTTCAACAATATGGACATGCACGATGGCATTCTGTTTGTGGCATCAGAGTATGGCTATTGGGAGTATAACCCGCTATCCAACGAGAAGAGACATCAGGAAACGCTGAAGATGAGCAACGGACGCAAGTTGCTAACGGATGTCAACACGATAACTTTCGACCGTCAGGGTGGCATGTGGATAGGTACTGAGAAGCGTGGCTTGCTTTATGCCAAGCCCTTTACATCTCCCTTTATGACCTATGGCTGGGATGAACCTGAAGCACTGAAATACTCACAAATGCTGGATCGTTTACCAGAGATTGCCAATCCGGAGCCATTAGGCCGTCACGTCAACTGTAAATTTACAGACAGTCGTGGCTGGACGTGGACTGGTCTCTATACTGGTGTGTTGCTGGAACGCCCTGGTAAGAAGCCTTACTTGTTTACGGTTAAGGATGGTTTGATGAACGAGATGGTGCATAGTGTGATAGAAGATGATGCACACGACATCTGGGCTGGCACCAGTTGTGGTATCACTCACTTGTTTGTCAAAGATAATGAGATTTCGCGCGTAGAGAGTTACTATAGTCGTGACAACGTGCCTAACGAGTCGTTTGTCAACCAGCGTGCCATGAAACTGAACGATGGTACGATAGTTATGCAGTCGCTCGACCATATTGTGACGTTCAATCCCAATCACTTCCATACGGACTCGTTGTCGAGAATGTTACTCTTCCCTAAGCTGATTCGTCTGATGGTGAACGGTCGAGAGATAAAGCCTGATATGAAGTTGGACAATCGGGTGATACTTGATAAAGCCATTACCCGTACATGGGAACTGACTGTAGGATATAACCAAAACTCATTGGACCTGACATTCTCTGGTCTGAACTTCATGCGTCCTACACAGACGTATTACCGTCTGCGTATGCCCGGTTACATTGATGATTGGGAAGTGTATTCATACTATGACCGTAACGGTAATGGCATGGTGGATGAAAACGGAATACTCCATTTGCCACTAATCGGCATGGGACCTGGCAGATATCAATTAGAGTTACAGGTGTCGATGTCGCCTGAAGAGTGGGCGCAGGAGCCTTTTATATGGACCATCAACGTTGAAGAACCTTGGTGGCGCACCAAGGGACTTTATGCGTTGCTGTGCGTTGTGGGGGCGGTGCTGTTCTTACTGAATTTCTATCATTACAACAGGAATCAGTTACTTCGTATGAATATCATCAATAACGAAGCCGAACTCCTGCATCGTATCTCGACGTATGCCGTACGTTGCAAGTTATTGGAGAACGAGGTTCTGACACCTTATTCGCTTCAGACTGATGGCTCAGTACAAACGGATTCCGCCTTTGCAGAGATTATGATGAAAGTGGTGCCCTTCGTTCAGGATTGTAAGGAGCAAGAGGTCCATTTCAATATGCATCAATTGGCCGAAGTGGCAGGTGTGGATATGACGCAATTCCTTGATGAGATGTCATTGCATCTTAACGATAGTCCGCGTCTGTTGATGCTGAATCTGCGACTGAATAAGGTGGCAAAGATGCTTAAAGAGACGGATTATCCGATAGAAACGATAGCTGAACAATTAGGATTTACATCGACGAACTATATGATAGCAAGTTTCTTCCATCACTATCGTATGACACCTAACGACTATCGGAATTCCACGGCCCTATAGGCTACCAGTCTCCACGTACGGTCCATGGGCCCTTTATAGTAAACCATTGCTTGATAGCGGTTTTCTGTCTGATAGAAACTTCCTTCCGAATCGGGTACACCTCCGCTGGGAGTCATATAGTTGTATGAATAATAGCCCTGTTTCAGCAGTAATCGTGTGTAGTAGACGCCATTTGCTCCGTCGTATCGCATCTTATACGTCTCTTGGTCATGATCTGTGGCCCAGTGTCCGCCAATGTATAGGTCGCCTTGATAGGATGTCTTCAGCGCAAAGTTTACCCACACGTATTCACAGGTGTAGTCTGACTCCGAGCGTTCGCTGTTTCTGATACAGAAAGCACCATCGGCATCCACATCTGTCAGATAGTTCTTGCGCGTGGTCGCCATAAAGGGATAGACATCATACTGATGGCCGTCCCAATTAATGTGGTCGATACCCATGGTGGGATGAGTGACGTCCAGCACTTCGAACTTATGATACTCGTTGCCTGCATCGAAAATCAGCGCGCGCTGGTGAGTCCACTCCAATCCCTGCATACTGACTGAGGTCGGACGCAAATCTTTGCGGGCCGTGTCGTCGCGCCAGTTCTGCATGACTACTGTTCTCAGCTCTTCGTCGATATTAGTGATGCGCAGCGAGTTGTAACGCAAGAACATATCCACCTGTTGGTGGCTAACGTTGTGGTCGATGTCCGTATTCGACGACACGTTGAGGCCTAAGTCCATGCGTTGTTCGACAACATAGAACTCAACCTGCATCACTTCCTCGTCACTTTCATCTTCGTCAATGATGGTTATGCGGTAGTTGCCGCTCATCTTCAGTCTGCAGCGGTCATTGGGAATGTTGAACTGGTAGTGCGTATAGGGAAGGGTAGTATTGATGCTGTTCTGATAATCCTCGATGGGATTGTTATTGAATCCTTCCAGCCAATCGCTCTCGAAGAGTGATTCGGAGGTCGTCCAGTCGTATTCGCAATGCTCTATGCGATAACAGAGTCGGTGGAAGTTATGTGATAGTTCGTCGAAACTGACGGTTAGCACATCATGACTGTTCAACTGCATCACGGGACGGTTGAACCAGTCGCCATTCACTGTGCTGGTCAGCGTCTTGAACCTTGGCGACAGGATGCGATTGGCGGCTGTCATCGGCAGTGCCATCAGCATCAGAAACAACAACAACTTTATCTTCATGCTGCAAAGATAGTAAAAGTTTAGAGTTTATAGTTTATAGTTTAGAGAAATTTTGTAAGCGGTAGCAAATTTTTCACTTTTCACTCTTCACTTTTCACTTTATTTTGTACCTTTGCACCCATTATGATAGAAGTAATCATCAAAGACGACGTGTTGCGCCAGGCCGCCGGCGAAGGTATGGATGCCTTTGTGG
>JAEEGI010012348.1_pt1 | contig 18293 bp, 14 predicted proteins | sample 8958751 | NCBI WGS metagenome assembly JAEEGI01 (sample SAMN16246545, study PRJNA631951) | gut metagenome | biome: gut microbiome; feature: rumen; material: KS-attached | host: Bos | place: Iran: Karaj | collected 2018-10 | reverse complement strand
CTGTTTTGGTATAACCAAACATTTCGATATTTGAGAGGGGATAAATTTCTTTATCATTCACAAAACATGATGGAAGGATCATACGACAAACGGTTTGACACCGTGGAAATCAATCGCATGTTGGAATTGGCCGCTGCATTAGGGGATGAACAAAGTAAATACTATTTGGCACATTTTTATGCAAAGCAAGGAGATAAAGAGTCTTTAAAGAAGTCGTTATACTGGTTTTATTCTCTTAAAGAAATGAATCAAAAAAAGAAACAAGAATTAAAAAATGTTGAGAAAGAGCTTGGATTAATCAAATAGAGAGTAACTTAGACGCTGCAACAATATCGGAGATCAGCTCGGGGACATTGGAGACCAGATCGGTGATATCGAAGATAACATCGGCGATGTCGGCGGCGATATCGGCGACGTTGTTGGAAGTGTCGGCGACCAGATCGGCGATGCAATAGAAAAGATCGATCCAAACAAAGTAAAGGATTTCATCGGTTCACTCTTCGGTTAATCTGATACAGCGTAACTGAAATGACAACAGAAGTCATACTTGCAATAGTCAGCGCAATGCTTATGGTCATTGGACTCGTAGGCGTATTTGCACCGGTCCTTCCAGGTGTCCCTTTATCACTGGCGGGATTTATACTTTATGCCTGGGGAACTCATTTTGAAAAACTGTCCGTCGCAACAACGATCGTTTTTTCCGTTTTATGTCTGATTTCTATCGGACTGGATGCCATTGCCCAATATGTCGGAGCGAAGAAATTCAATGCTACAAAAGCCGGGACCATCGGGCTCGTTATCGGTATGGTGGTTGGACTTTTCTTTGCACCATGGGGTTTTATTCTGGGCCCTGTACTCGGAGCGTTCATAGGGGAATACATCGTTGCAAGAGATTTTAAGCAGGCTGCAAAATCAGCGGCAGGCTCAATAATAGGAACTCTCTGCAGCAGTGCGGTGAAAATGATACTCATCCTTGTCATGGGCGGATTCCTGATCGCTGCCATTTTCTGATGATTTTCTTTATTCAGTTTTTTAGTTGCACGCTGATTGCGTTATACTTAGCCATATCATTAATAATTGGAGATTCAGTATGTATCAGGCACCACGAGGAACTTTAGACAGATTACCTGAAGATCAGGCTTACTGGAATTATGTTGAAAAAACAGCAGCTGATGTTGCTGCTTTGTATGGATATTCCCGATTGGACACTCCGGTCTTTGAAGACTCCGGACTTTTTATCAGAAGTGTAGGAGAGGGAACAGATATCGTAGAAAAAGAGATGTATACCTTCAATGACCTCGGAGGCAATTCCGTCACACTGAGGCCGGAAGGAACAGCTCCGGTCTGCAGAGCTTATGTGGAACACGGTATGCAGAACCTGACCCAGCCGGTCAAACTCTATTATCTGATGTCCATCTACCGTTATGAACGACCCCAGGCCGGACGTCTCAGAGAATTCCATCAGTTCGGTTTTGAAGCAATCGGGGAATCTTCTGCTCTTCTTGATGCCGAAGTTATCGATATGTCCTGTCGTTTCTACAGGGAGCTTGGACTCAAGGATCTGAAGCTGTTGGTCAACTCCATCGGCTGTCAGGACTGCCGAAAGGAATATCTTAAGGCTCTGAGAGAGTATTACAAAGTACATGTTGATGAACTCTGCGATGATTGTAAGAAACGTCTTGAAAAGAACACTCTCCGGGTGCTGGACTGCAAGAAACCGGGATGCAAACCCCTTGCTGATAATGCTCCGAAATCCACAGATCACTTATGTGATGACTGCAAAGCCCACTTTGAACAGCTGACCGCACGTCTTGACCAGCTTGGTCTTGATTACAAGATAGATCACAGACTTGTAAGAGGACTTGATTACTATACAAGAACTGTATACGAGGTCCAGCCTCTTATCGAAGGCGGACAGAGCACCATCGGCGGCGGCGGAAGATACGACGGTCTTATTGAAGAGTTAGGCGGCAAGCCGACTCAGGCTGTTGGTTTTGCCACAGGTCTTGAAAGAGTGATCCTCAATCTTAAGAGAGCAGGAATCAATCCGCCTGAAGATACACGCAAAAAAGTTTTTGTGATATGGTTCGGCGATGAAGCACTCAGGAAGGCCGGGCATATCATGGATGTTTTGCATGAAAACGGCATCAGTGCCATCACTTCATATTCAGGCCGTTCCATGAAAGCTCAGATGCGACAGGCAAATTCCAACGGCGCCAATTACGTGATCATCATCGGTGACACCGAGGTCGCTGAAAATAAATATACCTTTAAAGATATGGAAAACTCTTCGCAGGAAACAGTTACCGAAGAAGAGTTGCTTGAAAAGCTAAGATAAGACTGCTCCGTCCGGCAGGCCGTTGCCACGGGCAAGATCGATCGCCGGCATGGCCTTTTTGCCTTCCAGCTGAACAGTATCCAGTACAATTGTGCCTGACCCTGTCACGACACTAACGGAGTTCTTTGTCTTAATGACCGTTCCCGGAACACCATCAGCCGGTTCTTCTTTATTACAGCATGAAATGATCTTGAGAAGTTTTCCGTTGACATGGGTGAAAGCACCCGGCCATGGCTGGAGCGCCCTGACCTTGTTGAAAATGGTAAGAGAGGAATCATTCCAGTCGATCAGACCGTCTTCTTTTTTCATCATCTTGAAATATGTCGCTTTGTCGGGATCCTGTTTTATCAGGGGTATCTTTCCCTCGACCCACAGAGGAAGTATCTCTGCAAGCATATCGGATGCAATATAGGACAGTTTATCCATTAAAGTTACAGTCGTGTCATCTTTGCGTATCAGAACTCTGGCGCTTCGGAGCATATCACCGGTATCCCATCCGTTGTCCATTTTCATAATAGTTATTCCACCCCATTTATCTCCCGATAGAATAGTTGACACGACAGGAGCGGCACCGCGATGCCGGGGAAGGAGAGAAGGATGTACGTTGATACATCCGTATTTCGGAATATCGAGAACAGTCTGGGGAAGGAAAAGTCCGTAAGCGACCACAACGATAAGGTCAGGATTTAAGGCTTTAAGCTCGTTCTGAGTATCGGTGTCACGCAGTGTCATAGGCTGTTTTATATCTAATCCCATTGACATTGCCTGAGTCTTGACAGGGGAGTAATGCAGGGTCTGTCCACGGCCTGCAGGTTTATCGGTCTGGGTATAGACAGACAGGATATTATAGCCGTCCTCTCCCAGCCTTCTCAGAGAAGGAACTGCAAATTCAGAACTGCCCATAAAAACGATATTCATGGAAGTATTTTAACATTATGACAAAGTCCGGGGAAAACAATAAAAATTGACCTCTTGGAATACCCCGTCCATTTTTAACATTATGTAATAAGTCATAAAGAATAATACAAAAATGTCCACTCACAAAAAAATTTAGTAAAAATTTTTTGCTATGTGTAAAATTATTAAATTCAGAGAATTTTAATGAAATTCGTTAAAAAATAGAGAAATATGATATGTCTATTGTTATTAAATGGACTTGCACCCGTTAGATGCTTTTAGTTTTCTGCAAATGAACACCGTGATATCATTTAAATCGTAAGAAGTTCTGATGAAAATCGGGATTTCTTTTTATTAGAGAGAGTAATTAGAACAGATTATGAATTCTGCCGAAAACATATGGAAATCAGTACTTGGCCAGTTACAGATAACTGTTGCCAAGTCCTGCTATACGACATGGTTCGCCGACACCAAAGGCATATCCTACGATAACGGCGTCTTCGTGATCGGAGTCAAGGACGACTTTACAGCCGCTTCTCTCAGACAGCAGTATATAGGGCTGATAGAAAGAACACTGTTTAAAATCCTTGAGGGAAGGGCTGAGATACAATTCACGGTTGACTGGGATCCGTCCAAACCAGCAAAAAAGAACGAAACAGAGATCTGTGCACTTTACAATCTGAACCCTGATCTTTCATTTGAAAACTTTGTAGTCGGACCCTGCAACGCTCTGGCTCACGCTGCTGCAGTACAGGCAGCCAACGGCTCAAAAAAGTACAATCCGTTATTCATATGCGCAACTCCGGGACTCGGTAAGACCCATCTTCTCCAGGCTATCGGACAGCGCTCTGTCGAAAACAATATGAGACCGATATATACTTCCTGTTCGGCGCTCGTCACAGAATGCATCGAATCATTTTCATCCCATACAACTGTTCAGGTCGAGGAAAAATATGCCTCTGCCGACGTGCTCATGGTCGACGACATCCATAACCTTGCAGGTAAGAGTGCCTGTCAGGACATCTTCTTTAACATCTTCAACTCTGCCCGCGATGCAGGACACCAGATCGTCGTGACCAGTGACCGTACTCCCGATCAGATGGAAAAGATCGATTCCAGACTGAAGAGCAGACTTGAATGGGGTCTGATGACTGATATGCAGATACCCGAATATGAAACCAGAAAAGCCATCCTGAAAGCATATTCCATCAAGAGAGAGCTTGATGTGCCTGATGATGTGATAGATTATATTGCAGAGGAAGAATGTGATAATATCCGTCAGCTGGAGGGAAGAATGAATAAAGTTCAGGCATATGCCGCACTTCTTAATTCGCCTATCACTCAGGAGCTTGCCAGACAGGCTTTAAATAAGATTGCCGGCAAATCTCCCAGGGTAGCCAACGCTGTCAGCATCATCAATGACGTAGCCCGTGAAATGAATGTCTCTCCTGATGACATTATCGGAAGCTCCAAAGAACAGAAAGTCGCTCTTGCCAGACAGATCTCAATGTATGTCCTCAAACAGGCCGGAGTCTCTCTGACCTCTTCAGGCAGGATCCTCGGCAACAGGACTCCGTCTACCGTTTCCCATGGTATCGACAAGATTGGAAACATCATCGCAAGCAATCAGGAGATCAGATCCATAGTCGACAAAGTCCTTGCCAATATCGTAAGGTAACAAACTGCTCAATATTCCACGTTTTCCGTGCCTGTCTCACGTGTGAAGAGACAGGCTTTTATGCTATAATCAATCAGTATTACTTTACGATTGTTTAGGCATGGGAGTATTGAATATGGCAGATGTAACCCCAAATGAAGAAAATATGAAGCAGGAAGAATACAATGCGTCAGACATTCAGGTGCTTGAAGGTCTTGAAGCAGTACGACGACGTCCGGGCATGTACATCGGTTCCACCGATACCCGCGGTCTTCATCATCTGGTCTATGAAATCATCTACAACAGTGTCGACGAAGCAATGTCAGGCAACTGCAACCAGATCGTCGTCACCATCCATAAAGACGAATCGATAACAGTTGAAGATAACGGACGAGGTATTCCTGTTGATATCCATCCGACTACACATAAATCTGCCCTTGAAACCATCATGACTGTGCTCCATGCCGGAGGTAAATTCGGCGGTAAGGCCTATCAGGTCTCCGGCGGTCTTCACGGTGTGGGTGCGTCAGTCGTAAATGCCCTTTCTGCCCATACCGAAGTTGAAGTTAGAAGAAACGGCAAGATATACAAGCAGACGTATTCTCGCGGTCACGTCACCAGTGATCTGCAGATCATCGGTGAGACAGAAGGAACCGGCACCACTGTTACCTTCCTTCCCGATGACAAGATATTCTCAGAGACTATCTTCAATCTGAACACTCTTGCAGAGCGAATAAGAGAGATCGCATACCTCAACAGAGGCCTTGAGATCAGACTTATCGATGAGAGAGTCGATTCCGATATGTCATATTTCTTTGAAAGCGGTATCACCGGTTTTGTAAGAAGACTCAACCGAAACAGAAATGTCATCCATCCTCATCCTATCTCTCTTCTCAGACAGAGCGGAACAAATACGGTCGAGGTTTCATTCCAGTACACTGACAACTTCACCGACACCACTTTCACCTTTGCAAACTGCGTAAGCACGATCGACGGCGGTACCCATCTGACCGGTTTCAGAACAGCGTTGACCCGTTGTCTGAATGATTATGCCCGACGAAACGGGTTCCTCGGTGAAAAAGATGCAAATCTTACAGGCGATGACGTACGAGAAGGTATTACTGCCATTGTTTCAGTAAAACTGGCAGAACCTCAGTTTGAAGGTCAGACCAAAGGCAAACTCGGCAACATTGAAATGAAAACCTTTGTTGACCAGTCAGTCAACGATGAACTGTCTCTCTATCTTGAAGAACATCCTGATGATGCCAAGAAGATTCTTGATAAATGTATCCTTTCCAAGAAGGCAAGAGATGCTGCCCGTGCAGCACGTGAAGCCGTGACCCGAAAAAGCGGTCTCGACACCGGAACTCTTCCCGGCAAGCTTGCCGACTGTTCTGAAAAGGATCCTGCACAGTGTGAACTGTTCCTCGTCGAGGGTGATTCAGCAGGCGGTTCCGCAAAGCAGGGAAGAAACCGACGTACACAAGCCATTCTCCCGCTTCGAGGTAAGATTCTGAACGTTGAAAAGGCATCACCTGACAGAATGTTTGCACACGAGGAAATCAGGGCTCTAATCACCGCTCTCGGTGCAGGTCTTGATGAAGACTTCGATGTCAGCAAACTCAGATACCATCAGCTGGTCCTTATGACAGATGCCGATGTCGACGGTGCCCATATCAGGACTCTGCTTCTGACATTCTTCTTCCGACACATGCCTCAGCTCATCACAGAAGGCCATCTGTTCATCGCACAGCCGCCTCTGTATAAGATCAAGACATCCAAGGAAGAACACTGGGTCTATTCAGATGCCGAAAGAGATGCCATTACGGCAGAACTTAAGAAATCAAACAAGAAATATGACATCCAGCGATACAAGGGTCTCGGTGAAATGAGTGCTCAGCAGCTGTGGGAAACCACCATGAACCCTGAAACCAGAACTATGCTTCAGGTCGAAGTGGAAGATGCCCAGAAAGCAGATGAAATCTTCTCAATGCTTATGGGAGACAACGTGGAACCCCGAAGGAACTATATCAAGACTTACGCAACTACAGTCAAGAATCTTGATATCTAGTTTAAGTTTTTGATAAACACAGCGGCCGAGAATGATTCCCGGCCGCTATTTTTTTCTAATATCTATCTGATATTATTTGACGTTGATTTCGAGAATGCCTGAAACGAGCTCGACTTCGACCCGTCCGCTGCCGTTTCCGAAAACATAGTTGCCGTCGCCAACTTCTCTGTAATCAGTTCCGTCGACTTTCATCCTCTTAGAAACTCCGTCTAATTCAACTCTGAAATCAGCATCATCAAGATTAAGCGTTAAACTGCAGGAAACACCTTCAGCGGATACGGAGGAAACTGAGGGAGCCGTAATGGTAACGTTTCCGGAGACTGTCTCGATCTCAAACCTTCTGACATTTTCATCTGTTTCGATACTGATGTTTCCGGAGACAGTTTCGACATCTATCTCATCGGCTCTCACATCTGAAAGAGAAACTTTACCCGAAACATTCTCCAGTTTCAGTTCTCTTGTGGCCACACCTTTCATATTGAGATTTGATGAAACGGTATCACATTCGATCTCTCTGAAAACCACATTTGAAGGCACGTATACCGTCAGATCTTTCTTCACGGGTGCACTGCCGTTTCTGACCTTTAATCCGGATCGGCAGTATTGTATCGTCAGTTTTCCGTTTGCGACAAGATACCGCATATAAAGATCTTTGGAAATACCGTCTTTATGGCTTTCTGAAAAAGTGACTTTGTCAGTATCGGACGTTTCGATATTGACCTTTCCGCTGATCCAGTTTATGTCGATCTCATTGATATTATCTAAGCTGACAGTATCTTCTGCTATGGTGTAACTGGATGCATTGTCATAAACATTATAATCCGCTTCTCTGATTACACATCCGCTCATTATTGTCATTAGCGACAATACAAGCATGAAAACAGTCAAAATTCTCTTCATAATGTCTCCTCGATTGCTGACATTCCGTTACAATCATATTGGATGTATTTATAAAATTAAACCGTTTGCAAAATAAGGTATACGTAAAACAGTTCAATCACAGGATTAATTGTGGTCTCTATTGTTACGTTATACAATATTCTCTCATAAAGTCACTAAATTAATGCTATTCATGGCTGGACGGATTCGGAAATGATTAATAAAGGAATCAAAATACAAGAACTGACAGACATTTTGGAAAAAGAAAAAAAGGAAAACGATCTTGCAAGGATTGTTAACCCTTTTTCCTGCGGCACCCTGAATGTTGAAAACGGCGTGGTTTCCAGTAATTCATCATGTTACCAGATATGGAATCACAACCACAGGTGCACCAACTGTCATTCCAAGCGTGCTTGTATTCAAAATGAAGTCCTCCACAAAACTGAGATCCTGGACAACAAACTGTACAAAATTAAGACCACCCCATATAAGGTAATTATGGATAACAATGAAGAAAAGCAGGTGGTCATTGAATCGGTAAACATCAGCGAACTTTCTGATAAACCCGTGAATATGGACTTAAGCAACGATCCGTCATCCTCCGTCGCAAACTCAATTCTTTTCGATTCTCAATTCGGTATCATCCATTTGAATGCCGGGCATCAGGTGGTTTTTGCCAACAGCGCTGCAAAGAACATGCTTCTCAGAAACGGGGAAGACAGCAATGCATCAATTACAACCACTGTCAACAACTGGCTGGACGGAAGACTGGATGCAGAAAATCCTGATGAAAAGATCTTTGTTCAGCGTTATGAATATGATCAGACTGACTATTTCTTCAGTGTGCAGATAATTCCTTTCAGCATGGATGACGGTCAGAACTACGTCTTTCTGCTTCAGGAGAGAACTCAAGAGGATTCCGATCTTCTGGCAAAACTGAGAGATTACGATCCTATTACCGGAGTATTCAACGAATCCGGTTTCCAAAACAAACTCCAGAAGATACTCAAAGCCCACCCTGACAATAACTACACTCTTATGTGTTTACAGATGAACAACTTCAAGACGATCAACAGTGTTTTCGGTGCAAATATCGGCAATGCAATTCTCTGCCGTGTTGCCGAAATACTGACCAACATAGCAGAAGACCATGGATGCGTCTGCCATTTCTACAGCAATCAGTTCGGTCTCTTCACTGAAACTCCGTTCTTTGACAGGGAAAAACTGGCCCTTGATCTTGAGTCAGTAAAGAATGCTGCCGACGGGCTTAATCTGGGGCTGAATTTCCAAATCGGAGTCTATCAGCTGGACGATTACACCCTTTCCCCGGAAATAATCTGTGGCCGTGCAGCCCTTGCCGTAAGGAATACCCCAGAAAGCAACACTTTCATTACTTTTACCAACTATACAAAGAAGATGTCAGAGGATCATCTGTCAGACAGCATGCTGCTTCCAACCTTTGAAAAGGCTGTCAGCAACGACGAATTCAAGATGTATCTTCAGCCGCAGACTGACCGTTACGGAAATCTGCTCGGTGCTGAAGCCCTTGCAAGATGGGACCGTGATGAAGAGGGAATCGTTTCTCCGGGCAGTTTCATACACCGCTTTGAAAAGAAGGGAATAATATACAGACTCGACAAACTGATATGGGAGAAGGCTGCAGCACTGCTCGCTTCCTGGAAAAACACTTCCTTAAAGGATATCAGTATCTCCGTAAATGTATCTCCGCTGGATATTTCCCTTATGGATATCGTCGATACATTCAAAGAACTTGTTCAGAAATATGACATCGATCCCGGTTTAATGCACATTGAAATAACGGAAAATGCCATGATCGATCATGCCGAGCAGGTAATACGCACTGTAAACAGACTTAATCAGCTTGGTTTTAAAGTAGAGATAGATGATTTCGGAAGCGGTTATTCTTCCTTGAATATGCTGAAGGACCTCCATGTAGATACACTGAAGATCGACAGAGGATTCCTGGAGGAAACCGCTCAAAAAAACAGGTCTAAGACGATCCTTTCCGCTATCATAAGATTGGCTTCAGATATCGGAATGAGCATTGTTACTGAAGGCGTTGAAACAGAAGAAATGCTCAACAGTCTGTGCGAAATGGGATGCGAGATATTCCAGGGCTTCTATTTTTCAAAGCCTGTCACCATTGAAGATTTCGAGAAGAAATACAGATAGACTAAACCAGGACCTTGCTTAAGAAACTCTTAAGTCGATCTCCCTTTGGATTGGAGAAGATCTCTTCAGGTGTATTTTCCTCTAGAACTTTGCCTCCGTCCATAAAGAGAACTCTGTCTCCGACTTCTTTTGCAAAGCCCATCTCATGAGTGACAACGACCATGGTCATACCTTCCCGGGCAAGCTGTTTCATTACGTCGAGAACTTCTCCGACCATTTCAGGATCAAGTGCGGATGTAGGTTCATCAAACAGCATGACTTCCGGAGACATGCATAAAGCTCTGACGATAGCGATTCGCTGTTTCTGTCCGCCTGACAGCTGACTGGGGTAAGCGTTGGCCCTGTCTGTAAGGCCGACTCTTTCAAGTAAGCTCATCGCTTTTGCATTGGCTTCTTCTTCGCTGAGATGAAGAAGTTTAACCGGGGCAAGAGTCATATTTCTGAGAATGGTCATGTTGGGGAAGAGATTGAAATGCTGGAAGACCATTCCCATTTTCTGACGGTGCAGGTTGATATTGACGGAGGGGTCGGTTATATCGACACCATCGAAAAAGATAGATCCGCCGGTGGGAATCTCAAGCAGATTGAGACATCGAAGGAATGTCGATTTACCGGATCCCGAAGGACCGATGACGACCACAACTTCTCCCTTGCGGATCGATGTTGAGATCCCATCCAGAGCTCTTATCCCGCCTCTGGGGAACACTTTTTCAAGATTCTCAACTTTTATCAATTCATCACTAGTGATCACTTGCACGTAACCTCTTCTCTAATTTAGCGACCAATCGTGTAAACAGCATAACGAGCGCAAGATATATCAATGCGACCGTAATGAGAGGAACGAAAGGCTGGAACGTGACGCCTCTGACGATATCACCGGCTTTGGTCAGATCCACAATGCCTACGTAACCGGCAATGGAGGTCTCCTTCAGCAGCGCAATGAATTCATTGGCAAGCGCCGGAAGGACTGCCTTTATGGTCTGGGGGATAATGATATAGCGCATGGTTTTAAAATAATTGAAACCAAGAGAACGTCCGGCTTCGAACTGTCCGTTATCGATCGACATGATGCCGCCTCTGATGATCTCGGCAACATATGCACCGCTGTTCACGCCAAAGGTGATACACGCAACTATGATACCGTTACGGGTAGAAGCCAGGATGATGAAGTACATGATGAGCAGCTGGACTACTACAGGGGTACCTCGTATCACGGTAAGATAAACATTGCAGACAGCGTTTGCGGCAGTGAAGACCGCTCTTTTAAAAGTGCCATGGACAGAATCTATCGTCTTGTCGTAGCTGGAACGTATTGCAGCAACAATGATACCAATCGTGATACCAAGCAGCAATGCGAATACTGTAATGATAAGCGTGTTTCCAAGCCCTGTCAGGAACCTTTCCCAACGGTTGTCTGTTATAAAACACATTATCAGTTTTTCTTTAAACGTCAGTTCCATGGCTCTAATCCAAAATAAGGTACGCACATATTATACATACATGCGTACCTTATTATAAGCGATTAAATCAGTTATGCCTTGATATATTTATCAAGAATGGACTTGATAGTGCCGTCTGCCTGTAATTCGGCGAGCGCATCATTGACTTTATTAAGAAGATCCGTGTTGTTCTTTGCAATACAGATTGCATAGTCTTCAATGACATATTCGGTTTCAAGGATAGTCAGACCGCTGTTCTGTGCAACATATGCTTTTGCAGGTTCGTTGTCGATAACAACACAGTCGACTTTATTGGTAATAAGAGCCTGAACAGCATCGTTACCGGTCTTGTAAGCGACAACTGCATCTTTGCCATAGTCATCTTCACAATAAATGTGACCGGTGGTATCCTGCTGGACACCTATCTTGATAGAAGAGCTCAGATCATCGACTGATTTGATGGCGCTGCCTTCTTTAACGATGATTACCTGTTTGCCTGTAGCATAGGTGGTGGTGAAGTTAACAGACTGTTTTCGTTCATCATTAACAGTCATACCAGCCATACCGAAATCATATTTGCCGCTCTGTACACCGGCAATGATGGAGCCGAATTCAGTATCTTCGATGACAAGATTCATTTTGAGCTTCTTTGCGATTGCTTCAGCAATCTCAGCATCGATACCTACGATCTTGGTGCCTTCATAGTATTCATATGGAGGGAAGGATGCGTTGGTAGCCATTACCAGGTCTTCTTTTTTACCGCAACCGGTTGCGGTAATACCCAAAATCATTACGAGAGCCAATAACGGGAATAATATTTTTTTCATAATTTTGCCTTTCCTAATGTTGAATAAAACCTTACTTGAAAAAGTAGTAACGTGAATTTATCACAAATAGGCGTCGTGTTCAACAAATACAGAATTTTTTCTGACAAAAAATCAGAAATTGTAAAGACCGCGCATCTCGATATATTCTGCTACCTTATCGGGAACAAACTCGCGGATGCTGTCTCCGTTTTTAATACTGTCACGTATTGCTGTAGCACTGATATCGATGAACTGCTCATCCAGCAGTATCGTTTTTTCATAAAGATCAGGAAGTATTTTATCCAATACTTCTTTGGTGGGAACTTCACATCCAAGTCTGGGGAATGCAATGAGCTTGCATAGTTTAAGTATCTCTTCGGGTTCCTTCCAGAATCCGAATTTAAGAAGAGTGTCCCAGCCCATTAGAAAATACAGCTGGTCATCTTCATTCATAGTCGATGCTATTTCCCGAATAGTATCCACAGTATATGAAGCGCCTTCTCTGTCGATCTCAAGAGTCGATACAGAAAATCCTTCATAATCGCTGATGGCAAGTTCAACCATTTCAAGTCTGTCGCTTGCAGGGGAAACATAAAACCCTTTTTTCATCCACGGATCACCGGCGGGCATAAATATGACCTCGTCGAGATCCAATTCGGATTTCGCTCTTTCCGCCACTTTGATATGACCGAAATGGACCGGATCAAATGTACCTCCGAAGATGGCTTTTACCACTCCCATTCAAAATCTCCCACTCTGACTCTGCATCCCGGTTCCACACCTGCTTTTGTAAGCTGCTTTGTGATCCTGGGTCTGGTCATTACTGAAATGATCTGTCGTTTTACTTCAGGATTGGTAATATCGGAACCATATATCATTCTTTCGAGGAACGGATATGTCACAACGAATACATCACCGTCTTTTTCAATGACAGGTTCAGTATTTCTATTAACAACTTTAAGTACCGGGATCTCCTCGGCCGGTTTTTCTTCAGAAAGCTTGCTTTCCCTGATGAGATCGAAAGCTTTTTCCATCAGTTCATTAACACCTTCACCGGTCAACGCTGAAATAAAACAGACATTTTCATATCCTGCCTGAAGGAAACTGCTGCGGATTTCTCCTTCTCTTTCCTTAACTTCAGGAATATCTATTTTGTTGATGGCTATTATCTGACTTTTTTTCATCAGATCAGCATCATACATATAAAGTTCATTATTTACTGCAATCATACTTTCAAGAGGATCTTCTGTGTTTCCGTCTATAAGATGAATAAGTACTCTTGTTCTTACTATATGTCTCAGGAAATCAAAACCGAGGCCTTTTCCCACATGTGCATCTTTGATAAGACCTGGTATCTCTGCCATAACGAATACCTGATTCTTACAATCAACAACTCCCAGCATAGGTTCAAGAGTAGTAAACGGATAGTTGGCAATCTTAGGATTGGCAGCTGAAGATGAAGCGAGCAGGGAAGACTTTCCTGCATTCGGATAACCTATGATACCGACATCTGCAATCAAATGCATTTCGAGATCGATATATACCTCTTCTCCTTCTTCTCCGGTTTGTGCCAGTCTTGGAGTCTGGTTTGTAGATGAAGAAAAGTGAGGATTTCCCAGACCTCCTTTTCCACCATTGGCAACTATAACTTCCTGTCCGTTCTTTGTAATATCAACTACGGATTCTTCTTCCTCTCCTGCTTTCTGATAAGTCACAACTGTACCAACAGGAACCTTAAGGATAAGATCTTCTCCGCATTTTCCGGTCTTCTTGTTGCTTCCGCCGTTGGCACCTTTTTCAGCTTTGAATAGTCTTCTTCTCAGATAGTAATTAAGGTTATTTATATCTGCATCTGCTTTGATGATGATACTGCCGCCTTTTCCGCCATCTCCTCCATCAGGTCCACCCAGAGGAACAAACTTTTCATGATGAAAACTGACAGCCCCATTTCCGCCATTTCCGGCAATACCACATATCGAAACTTTATCTAACATATCTACTAATATTCTTATAATTTTATAAATCTTAAATGAAATATATATCTTAATAGTAATAATATCATAGCTTTCGATAACCAATTAAAATAGCTTTATTTAAGGTTAAAAACCGTTTTCGATAACTTTTTTTCAGCCATAAAATCCATCGAAAAATATTAAAAAATGCTTTCGATAATTTTCATAACTTTTAGATCCAGATCTTTTTACAGTTAAAAAACTGATAAATAATAAATAAGCTGTCTCTAAAAAAATCATAAAAACAGTGATTATTGATTTATCGAAAGCTTATTAAAAAGACTTATCATAAAAACTGTTTGATAACTTTACTGCACCCATTGCATCAGGACTGTAGCCGTCAGCATTGATCTTTTCAGAATAATCTCTGGTAAGAACAGCTCCTCCGACAATGACTTTAACATCATCAAAATCATTATGGATAATTTCGATCGTTTCAGCCATAGAAGGAACAGTAGTCGTCATAAGAGAGCTTAATCCGACGAGTTTACAGCCTGTAGTCTTAATACATTCAATGATCTTTTCAGGAGGTACGTCTTTGCCAAGATCATAGACTTTATATCCATAGCTTTCATGAAGAACTTTCACTATGTTCTTTCCGATATCATGGATATCACCTTTGACTGTTGCAAGTATTATCTTTTTATTCTCATCAGATTTATTCTGAGGAATTTTAGCCTTTATTTTTTCAAAAGCAGCAGATGCCGCGTCAGCACTCATGAGAAGCTGGGGAAGATATATCTTCTTTTCTTCAAAACTGATTCCAACATCATTAAGTGCAGGTACAACATATTTGTTGATAATATCCAGCGGTTCTTCACTTTCGAGAAGCTCCAGAACGGCCGGCACGGCACTGTCTTTCAATCCTTTTACAATTGCATCATACAGAGTTAATTTCTGGCTTTTCTGCACCTTCTCGGTAACTGTTTGTTCAGAAGCATAGGCAATGTATTTCTCACAGGCTTTATCCATATTGTGAAGAGCCATATAGGCATAATAAACATCCATCATGCCGTCAGCAAAAGGATTCATGATTGCACAGTTAAGACCGTTTTCCAATGCCGAATTGAAGAAAGAAGAATTGATCTTTTCACGTGCCGGAAGACCAAATGAGATATTCGATACTCCCAGACTGACCTTGCAGCCTCTTTCCTTCAGAATTCTTACTGCTTCAAGAGTAACCAGAGCACTTGCCTGATTCGAAGAAATGGTCAGGCAAAGCGGATCGACAATGATATCCTTCTTCTCGATTCCGTATTCACGTGCCTTATTTATTATTCTTTCCGCAATGGATACTCTTCCGGCAGCAGTTTCGGGTATACCGTTTTCATCCATTGTCAGAGCGATCACGGCACCGCCGTACTTCCGGATAAGAGGAAATACCGATTGCATACTTTTTTCATCACCGTTAACGGAATTGATCATCGGTTTGCCATTATAGATTCTCATCGATTTTTCAAGAGCTGAAGGATCTGATGAATCCAGCTGCAGCGGCAGATCAGTCACTGACTGCAGTTTTGCGACAACGGTCTTCATCATCTCTGCTTCATTTATCTCCGGCATACCTACATTGACATCAAGGATATGTACGCCTTTATCAGCCTGTCGGATACCTTCGTTCAGGACATAATTGATGTCGTTGTTGCGCAGAGCTTCCTTAAATTTGGATTTACCGGTCGGATTGATGCGTTCGCCTATAAGGATAGGTTTGTCATCGATGACGACCGAATGAGTATATGATGAAACCATGGTGATATTCTTCTGAGAGGGTTTGACGAATGGAATATCCCTGGTCGCCTGGATCGTCTTTTTAATATATTCAGGAGTAGTTCCGCAGCATCCTCCCAGGATGGTGGCTCCTTTGATCGCGATTTTGCGCATATACGAAGCAAAATCATCTGAAGAAAACGAATATACTGTCTTGCCGTCTTCAATCTTCGGAAGACCTGCATTTGGATTTACTATTATGGGAAGTGAACTGTTTGCCGCGAATCTTTCGACCAGAGAAAGCATCATATCGGGACCGAAAGAGCAGTTCATACCGATGGCATCGACTTTCAGTCCTTCCAGCATTGCGATCATGGCTTCAGGAGTAGCTCCGGTCATGAGTTTCCCGCTCTTGTCATAGGCATTTGTAACAAGAACGGGAAGATCAGAGTTTTCTTTTGCAGCAAGCACTGCCGCCTTGGTCTCATATGAGTCATTCATGGTTTCGATAATGATGCAGTCAACACCGTATTTAACAGCTGCTCTTACGTTTGCCCCGAAGAGTTCCACGGCATCTTCGAAGGAAAGATCCCCCATAGGTTCCAGCATCCTGCCTGACGGGCCAAGATCAAAAGCTATAAAACAGTTTTTATTATTTCCAATAGCGGTCTTTGCACATTTCACGGCCGCAGCAATGTATTCTTCATAATTGGCATATTTATCCCTGTTGACTCCGAAAGAGTTGGTGGTGATCAGATTGCTTCCGGCTTCAACATAAGCTCTGTGAAGCTCCACTATTTTTTCCGGATGAGTAAGATTCCATGCTTCAGGAGGTGTACCGGCAGGGAGGCCAATGCTTTGCAGATAGGAACCAAAACCTCCGTCACAATATAGTCGGCTTTCGCTGATAAGAATACGAAGATCTGTCATTGTTTCTTCCCCATGATTGCAGTAATGGTTTTAGACGGAGATAACAAATAGCTATTATTGCATTTGATATTCAAACGTTTATCGGCAGATATCAGTCTTAATATCTGCGGCTGTACAGATATGCTGAGGTCCGCATATCCGGGGCCGAATCTTCTTCCGCAGACAGCTGTACCCTTGATTTCCTTTTCGGCATAATCGCATGCGGATTCTGCAAAAGCAGATGCCAGTGCATCGGTTATGAAATGCTCTGCGATAGAAATAACCGACAGCTTTTCTATAAGAATATCGACATCGTAGCCGAGAGTAACGGCAAAGATATAAGCTTCCCCGGCGCCATTCAGATTATCGTATAAAGCAGTACTGTTTACAGGACCGAAGCCGAAATCCATACAGCAATCGTCGCCGTATTCAATATCCGTCAGCACCCCGGTATATCCGCATTTAAGTGATCTGCGCAGTCTGGCTTCACAGCTTTCGATAAGTTCATTTGAATAATCTCTTGCAACTTTAAGGCGGGCGGCGGCTTCATTCCTGTCCAGGATCAGGAAGTTTTCGGGTATTTCCCCGTAGAACCGTTCTTTTATCATTCCAGTATTTCCGACAGATTGTTTTTTATAGCGGCAGCCACATCGGAATTGTTCATGGAATATACATGGACAGCATTAACTCCGTTGGCAAACAGATCTATTATCTGTTCTGTTGCATAAGCTATACCAGCCTGTTTCATGGCATCAGGATCATCTCCGAATCTGTCTACTATCTTTACGAATCGCTGGGGGAGTGCAGAGGAAGACAATTCGCAGATACGCTTGATCTGTTTTGCATTGGTGACCGGCATGATCCCTGCAATAACGGGAATATCTATACCGGCATGCAATAGCCTGTATAGGAAGTTGTAGAGGATATTGTTATCGAAGAACATCTGGGTAGTCAGGAATTCACAGCCGTTCTCAACTTTGTATTTAAGACCCTGGATATCAGCAGCACTGTTGGGGCTTTCAGGATGACCTTCAGGGTAGCATGCTCCGCCCATACAGAAACCGCCGAAATCCGAAATATCCTTCATAAGCTCGCTTGCGTGATGGTAACTGGCATTTTTGAGATCCTGGCCGGCAGCAATATCGCCTCGAAGAGCCAGGATATTTTCAATTCCTTTATTGCGCAGAGATTCAAGCTCTGTGTTTATCCTTGATTTGTCAGAAGAAACGCATGTCAGATGGGCAATCGAAGTAACGCCATGATCATTTAAAAGCTTGCAGATGGCAGATGTATATTCAGAAGTTCCTCCGCCGGCTCCGTAAGTCACACTCATAAAAGATGGTTTCAGGGCAGCGATCTCTGTTGCTGCAGACAAAACGGTATCA
>JAEEGI010012347.1_pt1 | contig 18293 bp, 9 predicted proteins | sample 8958751 | NCBI WGS metagenome assembly JAEEGI01 (sample SAMN16246545, study PRJNA631951) | gut metagenome | biome: gut microbiome; feature: rumen; material: KS-attached | host: Bos | place: Iran: Karaj | collected 2018-10 | reverse complement strand
AATAGCACTTATATAAAAATCTTTTTTCTGCCTTTTACTCCTATACCAAAAACGAGCCAACTTATTATATTCAACAATCAAGGCATCAAGGTCTTCAGAAGTCCATTTTCCATTAAAATCAGGAGACGACCCTACACTCGTAAAGCCTTGTTTAAACACCCACTTAACCGCATCAGAAAATTTTCTCACATGCCTAGGAGTAATCACCATTAAAACAGAAGCATTCAATTCAACCAAAGCGGGAATATAAGGAGCTATATACTTAAAACTACCTCGCCCATCAACGGTTTTTCTCGCCAAATCTTGCATACTTTTGGGACCATCTAAAGAAAGCGCTACTGAAAAATTTTCTTTTTTCAAATAACTAATAATATTTTCCGTCAACACAGTCCCATTCGTATTAACTGTAAAACTTAATTCAAATTTTTCCGGCAAATCTTTTTTCCTTAGCTTTACCATTTTTTTTGCGTAAGTCACAGTCTCACGAATAAAATCCATTCGCAAAAGAGGTTCTCCGCCAAAAAAAGTAATATTCAAAAAGGAATTTTTTAAATCGATAGTTCTCTGAAAAGCAAGGTTAACAGCCTTCTCCATAACTTCACTAGACATTAAAGCTTTACGAGCTTCATGGCTATCTCTATAATAACAATAATCGCATCGGAGATTGCACTGTTCCGTTATACTAAGTTCTAAATTCACATTTTCTCCTTTCCCCTATAATATAATATCAAAATAACTACAAAATAGTAAAAAAATCATTTACAAGTAAAAAAAATCAAATAGACAAATTCTTTACCATATAACATTTTTCAAAAAAAAACACCACCCCATAAAAAGGGTGGGCACAGCTATCTCAAATCAAAACGGACTAAAAAATATTACACATACTTCATCGTGAATTCGATGAACTTTCCGAGCTCATCAAAACCATTACCCCAATGATCATCTGTGCCCGCAATCAAGCCAACACCAATGTCCGCTGCGGCTGCAGTTCCACGATCCACGCCGCTACAACGCCAGACACCACGAAGAATATCGTCACATTCTTCACGGGATAAATGAATATCAACGTTAATCTCGCCCTTCAGAATGTACAAAGCGTCATGAAGAAACGGAGCCGCGCTATAAACATCGTCATCCGTCTTGACATCCGGCAAGTACTTCTGCGCAAACGAAGGAACAGATGCACCATCAGATACAAAACCTTTCTTGAACGTGCAAACCAATTCAAAATTATGGTCCTTGCCGTCACCCCTCAAATAGCGGGACCCCATTACACGGACAACGCTGTCCTTGACAAAGCAATACTTTTCTTTTTTTTCATAGCAAAGCCCATCGCCATCGATAAGCACTTGATTCACCGTAATTTTGTCTTTATTGCCCGTTTTATCTTGGAACAGGTTCTTGAAAAAATTCCAGACGGACTTGAAAATGTTCATAAGCATTCCTTTTGTTATATTAATAATATAATATAAATACCTTTTTATTTACTTCTACGAAGAAGTAATTTTTTCTTAACACGACGATTTATCACAAACTCTTAAAATCACTTAAAGCAAAAAATCATCAACCGCATTTCTCGTTCTACGAAACAAGCTCTCCGTTTAGGAACGGGTTCATCCATACAGGCTGAGATTCATCATAAGACAACCAGTGTCCCCCAGTAATATTCAAAGAAGCATCCGACTTGGTCAGTTCCCGTTCGGAATTCATGTTAAAAATCATTTGACCCGTACAGGAATCGAACGCGAAGCAATACTCGCAAATCCAATCATCAGCCCACCAGGACTCTTTCAGTCGGATAGAAAATTGGCTTATGTCCCGAGGAGCCACCGGAGAATCCAAGGAAATACCGTAAACGTCCCTATCTCCACTTTCAAAATCATCGTAAGAAGTTTTATCAAGCAACTGTTTTTTTATTCTCGATTTATCGGCCTTATAAACTTCGAAATAGATATCGCCATCCGTTCCGGCATATTTTTTTCCGGAAGTTTTTACAACCAACGAAATATCTTTTATATTCCATTTTAGATAATTGCGATCACGATAATGAGAATCATACTTTACCCGATTGACAAAACACGATTCATTCGCATTTAAATCAACATCCAGCAAACGAGCGAAACAATACGAGCGGTCATTGGAATTTTCAGCAACATCAAACATGAACAATTTACTAATATGAATTTTTTTCTTACAACATATACGTATCGATTTCAACTTAGCGAAAACCGTATTCACATCATTCAAGTCAAGAATAATTTCCCCTTTGCACTCGACATCTTTTGCGCACTGGACAGAGCTACCATCATTACGTTCAAAGATAAACGTAACCTTATTGCCCTTTTCACTACCATCGTATTTCAAAAAAGCAAGTACATTACCTAGCTTATTAGGACTAAATGAATATTCTTCCAACAATTCATCATAAAATGCATCGCTTAAGATAGCGCCCATATCAAGCTTGAGAACTTTATGGAGGTCAATCTCGCACGGTCCCTTTACCGAAGCCAAAATAATCCCAGTGTCCTCATCATATACGGTCATATAATCGAGCAACAAATTGTCACTTTCAGTCATTCTAAAAGTAAAGTTCGTAATATCTTCAACCGGAACGACCTTTTCCAAAGTCATGGAAAGTACGGTCTCTTCACCATTTTTAAGAATTCTTCTAGGAATAGTCTGTTCAAACCCTCCATTTTTTCGGCAAATACCCACGCAAAGGCAGCCCTTCGATTCGGCACCGCTTTTCGATGAAACACCCAAAAGGAACCCTATTCTGCGTATTGAAAAAACAACTTCTTTCGCCGTAAACCTTCTTTTTTCATTGCTATCTATAGCCGTAACAATTCCGTTCAAGTCCTTAACATCCAACAGACAAAGTTTTCCCATGTTAATGCACGCTTGAAATTCCTTGTAATCTTGATTAAGACTATCGGCCCCCTCTTTACCAAAATTACCCCATATATAGTCAAGATACAACGTGAAATAACCCATTTCTTGATTTTTATCCCTACGAGCATTGACAAAATTCCTGAATTTTTCATCACTTTCATAAAGATGATCCGCCTTATCATTCCATTCAGCAAACAAGCCTTTCCTTGTATTCATAAACAGGGCTTTCTCAGAAACGAAACCCTTTATTTTCTTTATACAATCATCATAATCCTTACATTCGACAGGCTGATTCACTAACGAATACAGCCAAACCGCAATTTTATTGAGATATGGATACAACAGACTTTTCACCTGGTTTTTGACAGCCACATCCAATAAATAATCCAGAATATCACCTATTAAAGGAACCTCAATCTTGTCGAAAACATCCTTAATATTCTTGACATCTCCAATAAATTGGCTATGCCTTTTTTTATCTTTTTCCGGCAATACATCCATACAATCTAGAACAAAGCGAAGAAGAGGCACAAGACAATACTTAATTGCCGCACCCGTTCCATTTTTTAACATTTCACAAGCAAACTGATACCAAGTATCAATCCAATTTATAATAAAATATTCACGATATTCTACCTTTTCAGCCGACGAGCAGCCATCACATAAATTACGCAGCTCATCATCATATTTTTTTACAAAAGACTCCAAGAAATTGATCTTAAATATTGATAATTTTCCATTGCTATTCTGCAAATCCTCAGACGATTTTTCAAGCGGATCTACGACAAAACCATGTTCATCAAAATGTCCCATAGGCTGTTCTGAACATTTTTTTCTCATTTTATCTGCGAACTCGACCGCTTCGGCAGACCCGTAACACATACGCAAATATTCATAAGGAATATCAATAGAAGGCTCACAATCCACCTTATCATCTAAATAAGATTCCACCATTATATGACGTATAATTTTTTTTGAATCCTCCGATACATCCATAGCATTGCAGCTCATGAAAGATGATGCAATCTTCGAAAAATCAGGGAACCATCCGCCCGCATATAAATTAATGTTATCATGACCATACATGTCGCACGCATAATGCATCGAGTAGCCCAAATAAAATGCCAACGCCTGGTAGTATTCATCTGTAGAGGGCATCATCATCGTCAACATACTATGCATGTGCGTAAGCCATTCGCCAGAATAACTCGGATGAATATCCATCTGTCCCAAAAGCATATCCGGGAAGAAATCAGGCCCAATAGCGCCAGCCCTAAAATAGGACGGACAAGAAAGAATAGCCTTTTCTACATCAGCACTTACCTTAAATTCTTTTAAGCACGGCCAACTTTTATTAGAAGACGATTTGAACGTCAGGCAATGCTTTTGATTTAGTTCATCTATAATCAAGTTTGCCATGTAGATATGAGCTTTACTTTTCATCGTCGCCCCCTATAATGACATCACAAAAGAATTCGCGTAGCTTTTCATTATTCCAAAACAAATTATTTTCATCCCGCCATTGCTTAAATTTCGTTGGGTTAGACGTATCCTGGTATTCAACATTGTTATGGATAATTTTTCCTCGTCCATCAAGGCTGTACATATAATCAATAATCTGCGGCGTCACAGGAGAAGAGATACTAGGAGATTCCTTCTTTTTTTCAGAACAGTCAACGACCTGTCCACTTTCACGGAAAATGTCCATTGGAGGCAATGAAGCGTGAAGATCTCTACGCGAAACAGTAGATTTCACCCTATTTTCCTGCATAATTTTTTTATCGTCCAAAGAAAAAGCTTTCTGTTGCACCTTTATTGTAGGGATTTTCCCAATCCTTTCGGCTTTTTTTGAATTCGACTTGACTCTCTTTGGCCGATCGAAAGTCACAAAGGAAGACCGTACAAAATTCGCTCTCGTTATCCGGCCAACCATATCTGTTTTACTAAATATTTTATTTACAAACTCGTGATTATCCAGTTCTTTTCTATTTTCGTCGTCAATACCTTTGTTCCGCAGTTCCCAAATTCCCCGCTTACAAGATTCGACATCGTCATATTCACCAGACGTATAAAGAGCATTCCCCTTATAATCGTAAATACAAAAATAAAACGAATTTCCATCCGCTTTTTTTTCGATCTTAGCAATCCACTGATGACAAACCTTTTGCCGTATATTGTTTTTCGGAAGAATCATTATAGTCCCCTTACTATTTACTGATGGTAAAATAGTTTCATGAATAATGTCAAAAAAGCAAAATATGTTTTACAAGAGAAGGGGGCGAATTTATTTCGCTCTCCAACATATACAGATTATCATAGATAAATGGATAGAAAACTAGTAACGACAACGCTTTATCAAAAGTTCAAATAAGCACGAACGTGTTAACATTCGCAAGAAAACGCAACGGTTCCTATAATTCAATTTAATAAAATTGTAACATAGAAAAAAGTTTTTTACATTTCCCAAAAACCATACTGGTAACACGCTAGTGAGCATTGGCGTATTATACCGTAATTGCGAAATTAATTACAAATACAAAATAATATGCTTTAATTTTTCCATGCAATATTTCCCCTTGTAAAAAAAATTTTCCTCCCCGACATTTATTACAGTTTTATTTCAAAAAGCATATATTTAAAATAACATCTTTTCATAGTAAAAGAGGGTCGTTTTCTGCACTTTCCAGAAAACCTGTTTATTTGTACCATAAAGAAGGATAAAATTCATGCAACTGAAACTCCCCACTTCAAACAAAAAGCCCATAGACCTCCTCCATTCGAGATTTCCTTTCTTATCCAAAATCCCCACAATCAAAAGTCTTGAAGAATTAGGCACCACAAAAAATAAAGACTTGCCCCCCGTTCATTACATAAAAGATTATCTATTCAACAGCACGGGTGAATTTTATAAAAGCGTAAACGCCAGCGCTCCTTATTACCTTTATTTTTTCGAAGTTCCTCAAAACATTCAAAAAATTATAATCACAAAAAATGATATTGGAGGGACCACAAACAGCACAATAAAGAAATGGCCCTCGGGCGGATTCTTTTACGCCAACGACAAAAATGAATTTTTCGGAAACCAAAATCAAAAAAACTTCGAAGTCAAATTCAAGTCCGAAGAAGCGGACCCTTTGGTTTCAGGCATTAATTGCTACAGATTAGATTTGAGTTATATTGTCAATGACTTCATCAGCATCAATGATTATAGTGCATCTTTTAACGAATTCAAGGTTCCCAAAGATTTTGCCGAGGCAAAATTAGAAAATACGAAATTGCTTTTTGCAGTACCATCCAAATATACTCCCGACGAAGTAAAAGAAAAACTCAAGGTTGAAGCTCATTCCTATAACACACAAAATACGTACTATTTTGACGAATTACCTATTGCAGAAGCCATATACGAAGGCGAACCTCTATCTAAATCTAAAATTAGTTTCGGAAAATTATTTCACGGCTCGAATAAATGCAAATTTAATTGTATTTGGGCCCCGCAGCCGCCCAGAAGGCTTATAAATAGAGGGTGCAGTTTTTTTGAATACACGGCATTATGCTTGAGTCCGATTTCCAAAGACTTTATAGGCTTACCGCATATAGTCGATCCTCTTTACAACTTTTGGAGAGGCCGTTTTTTCAACAAACTTAAAAAAATTAAGAATTGTGAGATTATCGGTAAAATCAAGCTGCTAGTTCCCGTATATAGAAGGGTCAACGACAAGAGGGATGTGTTTATATGGAACCAGCCGCATCTTGTCAAGCCCGAATTTTTTAAGACTGAAAAAGTCAAAGACTCTGATCCAAAATTAAATTTTTACACCAGGCATACTCTTTATCCGAATCTTTTTGACAGCTATTCACTTGAAGACATTTATAAAAGCATAGATTGCTTTGACTATATAACTCCAGAAAACGCGGCACGTAAAATTGCACGCGCCCTTTACATACAGCCAAGAGGGAGGCGCAGCGTTTCAATCGAAGGAGGAGCGCTCAAATTGTTGTTGGGCGGCGCCATTGAACTTGCAGACCGAACAAAGGCCGTTAAAGATACAGTATCCCCCCCAGAAAATGATTCTGAAGAAGAAAAAGCCGCTTATGACCAAAGAGTAAAAGAGGCAAAAGAAAAATTTGCAAAAGACCAAAGAAAAGCAAAACAAATAAAAAATATTCTCTGTTCAATGGTTTATTTTGGTAAAAATGATGAAACCCCAAAAGACTGCCTAAATGGAGAAGGCTATCTATTTTACGATGCTCCTATTCACTACGAATACCCTAAAATCAAAATCAATGGCAATGATACCAGAAAAAACTTAACGGAACTTTGTATACAGCGTCTTGAAAAGCTTTACGGCAAATATAAATCACCAATATCCGGCTGCGAAGCGATAAAGGACTTGCTCAGTAAGATTTTCCAGGAATTCAAAAGATATAACATAAAAATTGATTATGTCTATAGCGATTTCGAAATCATGCGAAATACGGCAAAAGAGATAAGGAGTTCCAACAGAGTTTACAATATCGACAAAGACAACGACAGGAACACCCAGGATCTATCCAAAGCGTCTTCATACCAGATTTGGCAAAGCATCTGGCAATCTCTAAACAAACTGCACAACGACCCTCCCCAAGGATACAAAGACATACTCTTCGAGCTGCAAAAAAGAGGTTTTCTCCCATACAACTGCACAAAAGAGGATCATTGCGAGCTCAACGAGGTTCTCTCATGTGCACACAGCACTCTAACGGACAGATCTAGTAGCAACGGTTATAACGACAGCAGCACTTACGAACAACGCCGAAACATCAATATTTGGGATTGCGTAATGATGGAATATACGGCAGATTGGTTCAACAAATACCTTGTAGAGCCAGTTCGCGAATGTTCTTCCTGCGTAATTCCGTCCATGCATGCATTAAACGACCAAGCGGGTCATATCAATCATCACCAGCATGGTGAGGAATTCGAAACATACTTAGGTGGCAGCATCAATCTTGTCAGCAATATGCGTTCTAATCCTTGCCTATACACTTTAAAGACAGGCGTCTTTGACAAAGATTCGATGGACAACTGGAAAACCTATATTCCAGAGATAACGCCATTCTCCAGAATATTATTCTATGTCAACAACGTTCGCGCCGCCCGTCTATCAAATCCATGTATTGGCGTGCATCCTTTCATTTCAACGCAATATACTTGGAACAACGATGTTGCAGAACGTAAAAAAGACACAACAGAAATTAGTGACAAGTTACTCGATAAAGTACAGGAAAGTTACCCTTACTACAAAGAAATGCTAATACATATGTGGATGTGCAACCCAGAAATCACATATGCTTATCCTCACTACGATAACGACGCAAAAAATATTCAAAAAGTTTTAAAAGCGACACCATCTTCTAAAACGGCATCTTTTGAGACGTATAACAAGCTCGACTATTTCAGGGATGTCTTTGGCGACATTCAAGATACGATTAAGGAACTGGACAACGTTCTAAAGCCACGCTGCAAATCGAATGTTCTCATAAACAGCATCGTTCCGGAAAATAGCCCATTCATCGTATCCGGATGGAAAATAGGTAGCTATTATGTGTATCGTCTTACAATCAACAACGAAAATCTAAAGGATGACGAGCCCTTATTCGAACATGTCCGATATATCCGATTAAGAAAGTACGGATTCATCCTTCCTAAGATTCTGAAGATTTTCAAAAAATCGCTCCCATTAAAAATCACTGCTGACGGAAAGACGATTGCATTCCCAGGTGCGTTCATTATAAGTAAAAAGGCTAGCAAAACAGAACCTGGATGCTGGATTGTATCAAAGAATTCCACGCCACCCTATTTTAAGGCCTCCAACGATTACTTTGAAACACATCCATCTCTATCGATGGCAGGAATTAGCTACGCTCCAGTTATAGACGAAATAATCATAAAAAGCAAGAAACCAGGATCCACATACGAAACAAAAAACCAACGTGTTTTTGTTCTAGACAACACAAGCGTTTTCGGCGATATCGCCCCTTGCCAAAAATGGATTGCAGATATCAAAATAAATGACATCAGCCAAGACACGCACATTTTCGAATATCGTCTCGGTGAAGACTATAAAAAATTTGTAAAAGACCATGAATACACATTCGAAATGGAATTCGATCTAAACAAGTATTTTCAGGCAGAAGACAAGGATAAAGTAAAATTCGCAACTATTTCATGCAAAGAAAAGACGGACGGACCTAATTCAAATTACATCATTAAAAAGACAACATACAGACCTGCGCATATAAACACCGCAGACTCCAACAGGCCATTCTATCTACTCGATATTATTCAGGATTTACAACCTAAAACAGACACTGACGAAAATACCGAGCAAAAGCCAAAACAGTCCACCATTTCAAGCATCAAGGCTTTCATCCAGGGAGCGAACGCTCGCGTTGACATTTACCGCAAGGACGATGGCATCAACATCGGACGCGTGACTAAAGAGAAAACGAACAAACAATTTAGGGTTGCAAAACCTGGTGACAAAATCAAGCTCAAGGTGTCTTGGCTGAACGCTACAGACAAGGAAATTACCTATACCGTTGCGTTCTGCATAGACGACAAACTTGCCGGCGTCTGCTGCTTTAACAAAAATCCCGGCGATGAAGGCTACAAGGTATATGATTTAGGCCAAATACCTGCAGGTGCAAAGAAAATTTCGGCACACGTTTTCCAAAACTACGTCCAACAACACAGCGTCGAAATCAAACTTTAATCCACATAAGCGTCATGAAACAAGCCTAGCCCTTAAGGGCTAGGCTTTCTTTCTATTTACAAGGACAAGAACAAGACTCATTTTCCCTAAAAACGGCAACACATTCCATGTTCGTGTCTGCCATAGTTATCGTTTTTACAGCACGTATTTTATCCGTTGTTATTCTTGACGATTTGCGTCCATAAGCACTTTGGGTAATAGTCCAACAATAAAAATAATAACCTTCTTTGGGCACTGCCTTTAAAGTGATTTGAGTCCCTTTTTCACAAGGTTGCCTTCCAGCTGGAGTCACACTTCCATAATCATCATTATTGCTCTTGACGGTCAGAAAAAGTTGTCTAAATATAGCGCAATACTCCATATCGTCACGCCCTACATATGCAGACAATCGATTTCCACACCCTTTTTTTCGTTCAACAATCTTTCTTTTTTTTGTTGTTTTATTATAACTTTCCCATTCAATAAAACTATAGCCTTCTCTAGGTCTTGGATAAAAATAGGCCGTAACTCCCGTCTCATACATCCATGTCCCCGACGGAAATACATCTCCATATCTAAGATTATCGCTGTAGACCGTCAACGTAGCAACATGCTGCCCCGGAGCTGGCAAAACGCCTATATCGGGCAATTCAATTTTACACCTCGGAATTTTTGCATTTTTTTCTGACGCGTAATGATCTACCGTTGTCGGATGCCGGTAAAGGATATCGTCTACATAAACTTTCGTTGTTTTCGCTAGAGCGAATCCCTTTTTGACATGAATTATTACGGATACAGAAAATTTTTGATTAAGTTTCGCTACACCCGTATAAGGAGTCGAATCACCTTCGAGTATAAAAGATGGTGTACCGACTTCCACTTGTCCAGAAGGATCCTGAATTGTCTTGGGGATTGCATCACCACAATAAATTGGTCCCATAACAAGCCTCAATTCAGTACTTATCACATCATTTTGAGGAGAACTCGCCCCCCTTCCCTTAACTACAGTAAAATTCGAGTTTCTTCTTCTTTCTGCCATTTTTTTCCTTTTTGTATAAATAGAGGAGCACTTTAAAAATTCTTTTTTTGAATCACCTTCTACCCCGCTTTCACAGCGATTTCAGGTTCCTTTTCTCCGGACTCTCCCGATTCGGTCTGAGAGATTTTTGTTCTTTCATCATAGAGTTTTCTGGATATGTGCGTAAACGCTTCGACAACATCCGGATCAAAATGCTTTCCGGCACCTTCGGTGATTATCGCCATAGCCTTTTCGTAGCTGAAGCCCTTCTTATAAATACGTTCTGCAATCAATGCGTCGAATACGTCGGCCACCGCCATGATTCTTGCGGAAAGCGGAATGTTCTCGCCCTTGAGACGTTCCGGATATCCCGTTCCGTCCCACTTTTCGTGATGGTATTTCGCCATTTCGATGGATTCGGTCAGATAATCAGGATCAAAAGCGCCCTTTGCATCATCAACGATTTTTTGGAGGATTTTTCCGCCTTCGGTCGTATGGCTCTTCATGATGGCATATTCGTCATCGGTGAGTTTACCGTTCTTGTTCAAGATTAAATCCGAGACGGCGATTTTGCCGATATCATGGAGCGGTGCAGCTCGTTTGAGTTTGTTGACATAGGCATCCGTGAGAACACCCTTGAACTTTCCTTCGACTTGTAGTTCGCGAGCTACGGCTTCCACGTACTCAGCGGTTTTCTTGATATGATCGCCGGTACATTTGTCTCGCGCTTCGACCATTTCGGCAAATTCCATAATGATAACTTCTTGCATGCGCTGGATACGCTTCCCTTGTTCCTGCACTTTCCACATGAAGTTATACGTATCGCGGGACATCGTGCAGACGTCTTCGTACAATTTTCCAATTTCATCGTGATTGAGTATATCAAGGCCAACCAATTTGTCAACAGACATCTTGATTCTTCCGAGATCCATCTCCCCATCTTCAAATTCGCTTGCAATCATCGTATTCGTCGCAATTCTGAACACGGCCTGGGACATGTTGTTCAGCGGGGCCACAACCCTTCGTTTCACAAGTTCGACAACAACACACATGATAAGGATAGAAAGCCCAAAGAACAACGAAAGCAGCTTGATAAAGAATACAGCCTCGTCGGTCTTGATGGTTTCCATCGCGATATCGACACCAACATAAGCGACGGTTTTTCCCGCAGCATTCTTGAGCGGTTTATAAACCATGAAAAGCCAGCCATATATGTCGTTCGAAATAATCGGCTCAATTTCCTCACCGGCCAAAAGATTCGGCAGGTAAGCTTTATAAGCCGGGTCGAAAGTAATCTTTTTTCCTGGAGGTTCACCGGGATAGTCGTCGGAGTCGAGATCAAATATCACGACGACTCCATCTGGCAAGAACTTATAGACATAGAGGAACTTTGTCTGAGGAAAACTTTCCCGAATGCGTTCCAGCACCCATTTGGTCCTTGCGTATCCTTCGGCTTCATAACCCTTTGCGATGTATTCATCTAATTTTTCGACATCAACTGCGACGGTCGCCGCCTGCGCAGCACCATAGGCGATTTCGGTAAAACTACGGATTGTCTTTTCGCGGTACAAGAAGAAGCCGATTGCACTGGCCAATGTTCCCAAAAGCACTTCGGTGATAATCATCATGATTATGGCTTTACGCAAAAGCGAATTACTCACCATCGAATTACTAAATCCGCGACCAGTCCCCGTCTTGCGCATAAAGATTCGGTTCATCTGGTCCTTATAATTCTGGGAGATAAAATGGAAAATAAAGACTGCCAGAACGACGATGATAGTCTTGTCGAAAACGTCAACAACGATATCGGCAAGGAACTGCGATGTAAACAGGCCAAAGCCCATGACGTCATGAAACGCAACAGCGAACGGCGCAGAAGCGCCCTCGCCTAGATTAAGTCCAAACAAGAAATATGTAAAGATCGAGCCAAGACCGCCACCGATAATCGCAAACGAGAAGATAACAACCAGAATGCGCCATGCGTTCTTGAAAAAATTCTTATGGAAAAAAAACGCAGCAAAGATGGCTATCAAAATGCTCAGGACACCGTAATAAGTGGTGACCGGATCGGATATCCCGTTAATAGCATTCAGCGAAAACCCGACAATAATAGCAGGCAAATAACCACCAAGCATAGCGGTCAGGACAGTTCCCGTACAATCCAGGTACAAAGGAAGACCAAAGAAAATCGCAAGCTTTGCGGGGATAACGTTCAAAAGAAGCCCAACTACAAGTAGTAATATCACGCTTCGGGAATGGGACCAAAAAGAATTTAGTCTACAAAGAGCACTATTCAGCCAATTTTTCAAAACATATTTTCTCATACCCAAAATTTATCCTTCTTTAGACACTAAAATAAATAAAAAAAGCCCAGTCCACCCTCGTTAAAATAAAATTAAACCCTAAAAAAGGACCAAACGGCAAAAGCCTAACCCAAATGGATTAGGCAACCAGGCCAAAACGCCCGACAGCACAGCATACAACTAAAAATCAATAACAAATAACCAATTTCCATTTACTACATTTACCTCACTATGTTCGAATCAATCATCCTCGGCCTGTTGCAGGGCCTCGCCGAATTTCTCCCCATCTCCAGCTCCGGCCATTTAGTGCTTGGGCACGAACTTTTAGGCATGAACGAAGCAGGCATGTTCTTCGACATCATGCTCCACGCAGGCACGCTCCTCTCCATCTTCGTGGTGTTCCACAAGAAGATTACGGACATCATCGTGGGCTGCCTCCGCCGCGACAAAGAACAGCTCCGTGAAGCGGGTTTCATCATCTTGGCGAGCATCCCGACGGCGCTCATCGGCCTCGGCTTCAAGGACGCTCTCGAAAGCTTGTTCGAAAATCCTCGCGCCGTCTGCGTTGCAGAACTTTTCACCGGCCTTTTGCTTTTCACGTCGCAGTGGGGCCCAACCGGCGCCAAGCACCCGGATAACGAAGGCGTCAAGATGAACTGGTGGCGCGCCCTCGTGACCGGTACCGTGCAAGGCATCGCCTGCATTCCGGGCATCAGCCGTAGCGGTTCCACCATCAGCGCCATGATGTTCATGGGCGTGAACCGCAAGTACGCCGGCGAATTCAGCTTCCTCATGAGTATCCCCGCCGTCGGCGGTGCAGCACTCCTCGATTGCATCAAGTGGATCAAATGCCAAAGCATGACTCCGGAAAAAGCGCTCCTCGACCCGGAAAAGGCATTGAAATGCGTCGATGCTGGCGGATTCACTCCGGAACTTTTGGTCGGCATGGTTGTCGCATTCGTCTTTGGAATCATCGCCCTCAAGTGGCTCATGAACTTTGTCCAGAAGGGCAAGTTCCAGCACTTCGCCTGGTACGTCTGGGCCGTGGGTATTTTGGGATTGATTTTTATAAAGTAAGAACTTCTAGAAATTTCCAGAATATTAAATATTTAAGCCACCCCGATTCATAACGAATCGGGGAATTTTTCATTATAAATTCAAAAAAAAATACTTTTGCAAGATGTTTTTTTGTAGTTTGCAAAAAACTTTAGACTGTATGGGATAGAATCAATTTTTCAAAGAGGATATATGAAAAAACATTTCTTACCAAGGGCGCTATTCCTATCTTCCGTGTTCCTCGTCGCCTGCGGCGAAGACAATTCCGCTATCCCGAATACAAACGAGGCTCCAGCCGAAGTCGCTAACTTGAACGAACTCGAAACAATCAGTTGCAATTATGGAATCATCGGCAAGAAAGTCTATGTAAAAGACATCGCTCTAAACTACGAATGCGATGGAGACAACTGGTTTAAATCATACGATCAAGCAAGGTCAAGTTCATCTGTCCTAAATACGGTTTCGTCGAGCAGTACAGCATCCAGTTCTTCCGTCAAAAAAACGGAATCTTCAAACAGCACCGCATCCAGCTCTTCCATCAGCCAACAGAAATCTTCTAGCAGCGTAGCACAATCATCCAACAGCGTCGTATCAAGTTCTTCTACCGCACCAGTCGGTTGCCAGACATGCAAGTTCGGCACATTGACTGACGAGCGTGACGGCCAGACCTACAAGACCATAGAAATCGGGGATCAAGTCTGGATGGCAGAAAACCTGAACTACAACTATGATAGAGGAACCGCAAAAAGTTTCTGCTACGAAGATGATTCGACCAACTGCAAAAAATATGGACGACTTTACAGATGGAGCGCCGTCATGGACAGTGCAGGGCTTTTTTCTACCAACGGAATAGGTTGCGGTCACAAAAACGCATGTACCCCCAAATACCCCGTCCAAGGAGTATGCCCCGAAGGTTGGCATGTTCCTAGTTCAGAAGAATTCACCGTTTTACTCAAAGCCGTTGGCGGAGTACAAAACAAGGAAAAGGACTGGCAGTGGGATAAAGCAGGCCTTAATTTAAAATCCACCAGCGGATGGGAAAATCATACTCTACTACAAAGCGGCAACGGAACCGACTCATTCGGTTTTTCTGCACTTCCTGCCGGTTACTGGGCATACCCTTTAGATTTAAACAACAGGAAAGCATACCAGTTAGGAGAAGAGGCTTACTTTGCAAGTTCAACGCAAGAGAACGGATTCAACAGTCACGCCATTTTCTTGGAACTCGCAACAGACAGCAGCGCAGAGCTTAGGAGCAGCAATAGGGATGACGCGTTTTCTATCCGTTGCCTCAAAGGGAACGGTCAATCTATAGGAACCGGCAAACTGAAGGACGAACGCGACGGACAAATCTACAGAACCGTCAAAATCGGCAATCAAGTCTGGATGGCCCAAAACCTGAACTACGCCTACAAGGAACCTACTGCAAGCGAAGATTCCTCCAGTTTCTGCTACGGAGGCGACCCTGCCAACTGCACCATTTACGGACGCCTTTATCTGTGGAGCGCCGCCATGGACAGCGTAGGCAAATTCTCCCCCAACGGAAAGGGATGCGGCTACGGCGCAAAATGCACCCCCAAATACCCCGTTCAAGGAGTTTGCCCCCAAGGTTGGCACCTGCCCAGCAGGGACGAAATCGTTACTTTACTTGAAGCCGTGGGCGGGATACAGAACGAGGAAGAGAACTGGCTCTGGGATAATGCCGGGAAAAAACTGAAATCCGTTGGAGGATGGAACAATTTCAATCTAGAAAGCGGCAATGGTTCTGACGATTTCGATTTTTCGGCAATTCCCGCAGGAAACTGGGATTATAGCGGAAAATTCTTCGACATCGGAGACCAAACCGATATCATGACATCTTCCTTGCGAAAAGAGAACAGCAGTGACTCGTACTACTTAAGTCTATACAACAGTCAAAGCTACGCAGGCATTTACAGCGGATCTAGCATGGACGGACAATCTGTCCGCTGCGTAATGGACGAAGAGTGAGAAGACAGAACCGTAAATAATTCAGTTTTCAATCGGAGGCGGCACAAAGATATACTCGCCGTCGCTGCATACGAATTCGCACTCATCCGTGCGAATTTTTTTGTTGTCAGAATCGTTCTCATCGCAAGGCGTTCTATGAATAGGATGTCTCCTGCATTTATTCAATTCATAGATTTTATTCAATTTTTCCCCATATTTAGTCCATTTGCCATTGGTACATAAATAGAGTTCGTCAACGTAGGCACTCCCCGACTGATTTTTCGCCGTAGAATCACTGCTAGGCAACCTTGAAACGACCCGAAATTCACTTTCGACAATGCAGTCTTCACCCGCAACAGGATCGAGATCCCTCCAATAACTACGGTTACAAACAAATTCTTTTCTCTGTATACAATCGACAACCTTCGTTCCTTCTTCGGCTTCGCATTCTGCGTACAGCCCCTTACGCGGCAATTCCGTAATGTGGGAGCATCCCGACTTTTTCATCAGAGTCCAGAATCCGTCGGCACAGGCATATTCATCGCCACTTTTGCAGTCGATCACAATCATCGGAGCATTCGAGTTGCAGCGTTTTCGACCGCAATTCGTTTCTCCTGCCGTACATTGGGTCAACGCGACGTTCAAGCACTGTCCCTCGTCTAAAGTCCAAGACCAAGACCCAGTCCCATACCGATCCGCACAGGTATAAACACCTCCAGTGACGCAATCCTCCACCTTTGCGCCTTTTTCGTAGCATTCATCAGGAGGACGGAAAGGAATCGGACAATCATAGCCATCGCACGCAACGCACATCTGTGCAAAATCAATGCATTGTTCCAGGAATCCAACAGAACTGGACGATGTTACGGACAAAACTTCTGATGAAGAACTTAGCGATGAAGAACTTGCCGTTCGGCTCGAAGAACTTTCCGCGACAACGGATGAAGAACTTTCAGCTTGCGAAGAGGGAACCTCTACAACAAGGCTGCTAGAGGAAGGCGCCAAAACTTCGCTACTTGACGAAAGCTGAAGAGATTCGCTGTTAGAAGAAAACAGTAGTGTTTCGTTGCCAGAAGATTCCTGCAAATAAGCTGTACCGCTCGGGTCGCTGGAGCTATCGTTGCTGCAGGCCCAAAAGCCAAATGCGGCAAGCACCGTTGCGACATAAAATTTATCCACCACACTCAGCTTCATACAGCAAACCCTTATTTCCTTCACGAAAAAATATAGTCTTTTTATCAAAAGCAAATAATCACATGCTACAATAATTATAGACTTTTACAAAATTTAAAAACATTTATTCCGAGAAGAGCCAAAACAGCATTCCCTTTAAAAATAATACGCAACGTTTAACCGAACTTGCCAATAATTACCGGAGAGTTTATTCGAAAGAATATCCCTAAAGGCAAGCCCGACATTCCACCTGAATATATTATAGCCCACTTGGAATTCATTCATCAAAAGCATTGGATAAAAGAACGTCGTATTGTAGCGTCCAAGGTCATCCCAGAAAAGCCAAGGGAAGTAAATGGAAGGTACATACGAAAGCGTAAAATCATTTATAAAGAAGTTCAAGGAAACATACAAAACCATACTCTGATATTTCACTTTTTTGTACTTTGCATTTGTATTTGGGATTGTTGATAAAATAAACAAAAACTATTCCGATGAGGAAATATGAACAAGAATCATATCACAAGGACTCTCCTCCTTTCTGCCGCCTTTTTTGCCGCCTGCGGTGATGACAATTCTACGATCCCAAGTTCAAACGAACAACCCAGCGAAGTCGCCATGAACGCCTACCCCACCGGCTGGAAACTTCCTGACCATCGGCGGTTACAACGAACGTTATGCGGAACGCGCCATCGAAGAGAACAACGCGTTCTCCGTCAGATGCATACAAAAATAGTTACTAGTTACTAGTTACTAGTTACTAGTTATTAGTTACTTGTCAATGGTTAGTGGTTGATGGTTGGTAATTTGTAGTTAATTATTGCTGCAATTTTTATATATTGTATACCCCCCCCTTTTAAGGTTCAGCATAACCCTGTGGTTGATTTATGAAAAAGTTTCTCTTACTTGCTTTTTTATTTACTTTCTATGCAAACGCAGCCATCTTGCCTGAGACACCCCAAAGAGATTCCAAGGGCTGCTACCTAATTTCAACCGTCGAAGAACTTTACGGTTTTGAGAAAATTGCAAACAGCTTCAGTTTCATAAAAGACAGCACCATTTGCGCCAAACTAGAAAACGACATTGTCATAAACAAAAACTTGACGGACGATGTCGAATATGCAGAAGCCTATTCAATCGCCCCCA
>JAEEGI010012344.1_pt1 | contig 18294 bp, 15 predicted proteins | sample 8958751 | NCBI WGS metagenome assembly JAEEGI01 (sample SAMN16246545, study PRJNA631951) | gut metagenome | biome: gut microbiome; feature: rumen; material: KS-attached | host: Bos | place: Iran: Karaj | collected 2018-10 | reverse complement strand
CTTTCAATTTTCAATTTTCAATTTTCAACTTTTAAAAATGGAAGACATCAAATACAAATCCAATCTCCGCACGCTGCATGTGCTGCTAATACTTAGTTTTATTTTCACAGGCATCATGTTCATCGGCGAACTCATCAGCGGCATGGCGTTGCCATGGATGACCCGCTACTATGCCGCCCATCCCGATGCAGTGCCCGATGAATGGGGCATCCTGTTGGAGCGCTCCCTCTCCATCCCTCAGTGGTATTATTTTCTTACTGCCCTGCTCGATGCCGTCTCCATCGTGGGCATGGTGCTCATGTGGCGCCTGCGCAAAAACGGATTCCACTGCTACACACTTGCCAAACTGCTATTGATCGCGATGCCCATGCTTTTCCTCAGCCGTTCCTTCATCGGCATCGGCAACATCATGGTGTGCGTGCTGATGATAGGATTCTACTTCTACCTGATGCGTGCGCTCGGCACATTCAGCGGAGGCTCGCCGACATCCACCGACACAATCGACAACCCTCCGTCAAAAGAATGAATGCTTGTGAATAATTGAAAAGTGAAAATTTAGAAGATTGCATGATTGTCTGAATTAATGCCTGAATGCTTGAATGTGTAAATGCTTGAGTGCTGGCGCAGTCAAATTACTCAAACAATCAAGCAATCAGACAATCAAGCAATCACTAAAGCAATCAAGCAATCAAGCAATAATTTCAACTTTCAATTTTCAATTATCTTCAACTCTCAACCCTCAACTGTCGTGACGAGGAGTTGGAAAATAGTGGAGGGTGTCTTGCAGCAATACGGCATGGCACAGCGTGAAGGCTGCCTTCTGTATGCATAAACCCTAACGACCGATTTGGGATAAAAAAAGATAGCCTGTAGCGCAATGCTCAGGCTATCTTTCTTTTGGTTGTATTTTCCGATGGGTTAGTTCATCAGGCGGCTTTCGCCCCACTGGTATTGCGGGTAGGCCTTTTTAAGGTCGGCTGCCGACCCTTTAACGTCGCTGCCACCGCTGGTGGCAAATACGTTGAGCACTTTGCCACTAAGGTCGTGGGCCTCGATGAAGGTGTTGACGATGGTGGGTGCTGTGTACCACCACACGGGGAATCCAATCCACACGGTGTCGTAGTCGGCGATGTTGGCGCAGGAGCCCTTGATGGCTGGGCGTGAAGATTTGTCTTTCATCTCCAACGAGGAGCGCGACTGTTTGTTGGTCCAGTCGAGGTCGGCAGCGGTATAGGGCTGCTCGGGTGCAATCTCGAAGAGGTCGGCATTGTGCTCTTTGGCGAGCTGCTCGGCGGCGCGTTTGGTGGTGCCGGTGGCCGAGAAATAGGCTACTAGTGTCTTTTTCATGGTGTCATTGTTTTGAGGGTTTTCGGTTTTCTTTTGTGCGCATGCACTGAAAAATAGGCTGCATGCGGTCATGATTAATAAAATACGTTTCATGTTTTGAGGATTTTTTTTATGATTTCCTTTATTGCCGGATTGTTGATGTCAGCTGCATACGTCGTAGATCCAGTTGTACTGCTGTTGCCATTCGGCAGTGCGAAGGGTGGAGGCAATGGGTGCGGTGCCGTGCAGGCTGCTTATGTTGTCTAACCAGTCGGCAGCCAGAGTCCATGCTTCCTCGCGGCTGAACATGCGTTTGGGCACCCATCGGCGATATAGGTTGGCCAGTTCGTTGTCGCGTTTGTTATTGATTAACGACATAAAGGCGGGTTTCAGTATATCGAAGAATGCTTGCAGTTTGGTCTCGGGGTTCAGGGTAAGGTATTCCTTTGTGTTGCGGGCGATGAAAAGGAACAGGCACTCGTAGTTAAACAGAGGTAATTCGCCACATAGGAGACGGCGGTCTTCTTCGCGGTCGCCGGTATCGATGTCGGTGACAGTGCGGAAGAGCTGTTGCCGTCCGAGACGTTCGCCTACTTGGAAGGCAAGCTTGAACGAGACCATTGTCTCGAAACTGTTGTGATAGTCGGTGGTGCAGCCTGAGAGGTCGATACCTGTAGCTGCTGCCAAAGTCACTAAGTTGGTAAAAGTAAAGGTTTCAGGCAGTTGTTTAGCCAGTTGTCGCAACACTTTGGCGGTCTTGTCTAATTGCTCACGTGGCACCCCAAAGCCTACATAGACATAATCCATGCAGATGGTAGCGTCATCTATCCACCGCTGCCAGGCTTCCGGTTGGTTCTGGCGGAACCGGTCAATCTTAGCCTGCTCCTGTTCAGTAAGAGGATGAAGGTCGGGCTTGATGGCGTCGAGGTAATATGCGTGGGGTGTGCCTTTCATGCGGTGTCCTGTGTCGCTGTATAGGTCGCGGAGTACTATCTGGCGTTCACGCCGCTCCCCTGTTTTATTTTCCCCGTTGACTACCTCGGCATCATATTGCTCATAGTAATTGGGGTAGAGACCTACCACATAAGACAGGCTACCGTCGAAGTTCACCCATGTTCCTTCCCTTGGAGTCATCTTAATAGCATTGTGTTTCGTAGAAGACACGGCTGAAGTCGCGTCGAATTAAGTCGTCGTAGGAGATGAAGAGCCTTGCCGAACCGCAGTCGCCCCATAGGGTGCGGTTGCCGTCGCTTTCGTCACTTTTGTCTTCGAGTGTGGGGATTTGCAGCAACAGTGTATCGAAAGAGCGCAGTTTTATATCATCGTTGCGGTAGTCGTATTGTTCAAAGCGCGGATAGCCCAGCATCTGGAAATCGCTTTCTTCAGGGTAACCGCGATAGACGTCGGAGGTGGAGAGGAGTGTGGTTTCGTCTCCGTCGCGATGGTCTTTGGGGAAGTCAGCGGTGAGGTAATCCATGGGGTCTTCCACCTGCACTTCTTCGCCGTAGAGTTCCTTTACTGCATGGGAGAAGTTTTTTGTGAAATGGGGACTTGCCACATTGATGGCATCCTCGCCCAGCACCACATCTATGGCGTATTCGCCATAGACAGGTGCGGTGTCGGTGTGTTCTTCGCAGCGGGGGAAGTCTTGTACCATGTTGTGGGTGACCATGTCGGTGACTGTTGGATGATACACTACACGGAAGTTGCGCTGCTTGATGCCCCAGTCGTCGTTTTGGCCGTAGCTGTAGTTCTTAGGGTCGGAGGTGATGAAGAATTGCAGCATACCGCTTTCGGGCAGGGGTGCAAGTTTGGGGGCTTGGCCGAAGTTGATTTGGAATACCAGCATCATGGGCCGTCCGTCGGTATCGGTGGGGTATGGGATATTGAAATCCCACCATGGCGCACCGCCGAGTTTCGTGTCGGTAAGGTTGGGTTTGCGGTCGGGGTTTACTGTCATCCTCAGGCATTGCCGACCTGTCTGCTTGTACAGCTGGTTGGCAATTGCCTCCGACTTCTCTATGGCGTTTGCCAATATATCAATGGGTACTTGAATGTCCACCCCAGCCTCGAGCAGGGCCTTCTTTTTTGTTTTCCGAATACTCAGCCATGTCCACAGACGTGCCCCGAAAGCCACAGACACATAGACGGCAGAGATGATGAACCATGTCCAGTTGCCTGTGTGTATGGCACTGTAGAGGGTGATGAGGAGCAGCGCCACTTCGACGGTGGAACGGATGGGACGTATGGGACTCTCGTTGTGCTTGGGGTGTTTCTTCATTTTATTTCCCTTGAACGAAAGGTTTCAGTCCCTTGGCGGCTTCGGCTGCTGTGATGCGTTTGCCACCGTTGTCAAGGTCGATGAGTATGTAGCGGTCGTGACCCATGCCCAGTTCCTTCATGTAGGAAAGCTGGCGTAAACCGTGGCGGCTCTCGATGCGTTCCACCATGTCGTGGTTCTCTTCGGCGGTCATGGCATAGATGATGTCAATACAGGCTTGGTCAATAGCCAGCAGGTCGGTGGAAGAGAGAATACCTACGTTGGGTGTCACAACTGGCTCAGCTGCCAGACCTTCGCAGTCGCATGATACAGACATGTTGCGCATTACGTTGACGTAGCACACATGTTCGCCAAAGTAGTCGATAGTGGCCTTTGTACTTTCGGTCATGCGCTCCATAAACTCCTCTGTTGCAATGTCCCATTGGTCGGGTTGGCCGGGAGTGGTGTGTATCCATGCTTTACCTATTCGTCCGTCGGCACAGCCGATGCCGATGTTCTTGTTGCTACCGCCAAAACCTCCTTGAGTGTGACCCTTGAAATGGGTTAGTGTGACAAGGCTGTTGTAGTTCGTAAGATGGCTGCCCATGCTCATGCGGGTGAACCATTTGCCTCCCATGACGGGCAAGGTGACGGTGTCTTCTTCGTCGAGAATGTCCACAGGTGCGAATGTCCATCCGTTCACTTTGAGGGTTTCGCGGTGCAGGGCGGTAGTGTAGCGGTCACCTTCGTAGTAGGTATTTGTCTCGATGATGGTGCCGTCTTTCAGGTCTTTCTTCATCAGGGCCTTGACCCAAGTGCTTGGAATGATGTTGGGGCCGTTCTTTTCACCAGTGTGGAGTTTTACGGCCACTTTGCCTTCAATCTTGCCATTCACTTGTTCGTAGGCTTTAATCAATCCGTTGGCTGAAAGGTCGCGGGTGAAATAGACTATAGCAGAGGAGTCTACTCCGTCACGCTCTTCATAGGGCACGTATTTGTCACCGCCCGTGCCGGGTACAGGTTTCTGGTTCATTGTGTCAAGGTTTTCGTTTTGATTTGCATTGTTGCCACAGGCGCAAAGAATCAGCGCCATGACATTGATTAGAATTGTTCTTTTCATTTTATGTTATTAATGTTGAAAGTTTAGAGTTTAGAGTTGAAATTCAAAATTCAAAATTCAAAATTCAAAATTGAAAATTGTTTTTTACTTTAGGGAATTATTTCATTGGCTCAACATGCAGTGTGATGAGTGTGTCGGGGCCGAAATGCTCTTTCAGTTTATGTTCAATCTCACGGGTTCGGGTGTGGACAGTGTCGAGGGAGAGAGAACCGTCCATCCGGAAGTGCATCTCGATGGCATAACGGTTACCTATACGGCGTGTGCGCAAGTGGTGAGGGTCGTGAACGTCAGAGAATGAAGTGACGATGTCAAGAATTTGCTTCTCTATTTCTTCGGGCAAAGATGCTTCCAATAGTTCGTCAAGACCTTGTCGAAGGAGTTTCCATGCAACTCGAAGTATAAAGAATGTGACGACAAGGGATGCCAGCGGGTCGAGCATTGTCCATCGGTCCCCCAGTATGATGGCACCACCGATGCCTGCCAGTGTGCCGAGAGACGATAGAGCATCGCTGCGGTGATGCCATGCGTTAGCCTCTACGGCAGGAGAGTTAAGATTGCGTGCGCGACGAATGGTGTAATGATAGACAAGTTCTTTTAGAATAATGGACACCACGGCTGCCCATAGTGCCAGCATGCCTGGAGCCTCTAGGGTTCCTCCCTGTCCCCAAAAGAGGAGTGCAGTTACAGCTTTGTATCCAATGCCGATGGCTACTGCTGTAAGGGCTATGCCGATAAGTGTAGTGGCCAAAGTTTCATACTTTCCGTGACCGTAATCATGGCTGCAGTCTTCGGGTTTGGCACTGATGCGAACAAAGAGAATCACAACGGCATCGGTTAACAAGTCGGACAGTGAATGCACTGCGTCGGCGGTCATTGCGGCACTATGTCCCACTACACCGGCAACAAATTTGAAAACGGTCAGCAGCACGTTTACAGCGCTGCCCACCAATGTGACTTTGAATATTTCTTTTTCGCGGGGCATTTGAATATTGAAAAAAGAGAGTTGAGGGTGGCGGTGTCCAGCTCTCAACTCTCGTCTGTTTAGGTTTGTATCGGTTTTCCGGTTGTTCCGGAAGGGGGTTATTTCTTCTTTTTTCTAAAGAGGTCTTTTACGTGCGAGGTGTTCTTTTTGTTTGGTGCAGCCTGGCCTTTTGGGTCGTCGCCGTAACTGTATCCATAGCCGTAACCGTAGCCATATCCATAGCCGTAACCGTAGCCATATCCATAGCCGTAGCCATACTGGCGGCCGTAGAGGGGTTGTTTGTCATATTTGACGTCGTTGAGGATGGTGCACATGCTTGGGAAGGCGTGTTCTTTGTAGAGCCGTTCGACGTCGAGGAGCATGCGTTTGTCGAAGCGGCGTGCACGGATAAGGAAGCAGGTGTGGTCGGCGACGTGTTTCACTATGTCGGTGTCAACCACCATGCCGGCGGGTGTGCTGTCGAGGATGATGTATTCGTATTTGGTACGCAGATATTCTATCACTTGGTCGAAACGCGGCGAGCCGAGCAGTTCGGCAGGGTTGGGAGGCAGGGGGCCGGAGAAGAGGGCGTCGACGTTGGGGGCAACGATGTCGTGCTGGATGAGGGTGTCGATGTTGTCTTCTTTCTCGGTGAGATAGTTGACGATGCCGGGTTTGTGGCGGTTGTAGAACTTGCGTGTCAGTGAGCCTTTGCGGAGGTCGAGGTCGACGATGATGATTTTCTTGTCGGTGAGACCTATGCTGGCAGCCAGGTTGCTTGTGGTAAAAGTTTTTCCGGAACCGGGAACGAGGGAGGTGAAGAGGAGTACTTTGGACTTGCCCTCTTTGCCTCCAAGAAACTCGATTTTGGCACGCAGATGGCGGAACGATTCGGCGATGCCGTCGTGCTCTTTGTCGTTGATGACGATGCTGCGGGTGTCGTCGGGGGGCAGTGCAGGTATTTCGGAGAGGAAGGGTATTGTGGTGGCTGCCTCGATGTCGTTGTATGTCTTGACTTGTGTGTCGAACAGTCGGCGAAGGATGTAGAAGAGGATGGGGATCATGAGTCCGATGATGAGCCCGATGACTGTCATGCGCGTGGTGTTGGGGGCGATGGGGCGTTTGTTGACGCGGGCTTCGTCGATGATTTTTGCAACGCCTTCGAGTGAGGGCTGGCTGATCATAAGCTCTTCGCGGCGCGAGAGCAGGGAGATGTAGAGTTGCTCTTTAATCTTCTGGTTGCGCTCCATTCCTTCAAGGTAGATTTGTTTTTGAGGGGCTGAACGCATTTTGGCGGTTGCCGAGTTGCCCACGCTGCGCTCGCTGAGGATACGCTGTTCGAGTGAGGCGATGTAGCCTTCGGTTATGCTTGCGAGGTCTTGCTGCAGTTGGCGCTGTTTTTCGATGGTGCGCAGTGCAACGGGATTTTTGGTAGTGCCCAGTTCTATGTAGCGAGCCACTTCCTGGGCCTGTTGGTTATAGGTGGTGAGGTATGAGACGATAACAGGGTTGGACACGGAGCCTATGGGGATTACGCTGCTTCCGTCGCTGAGCCGGATGGCATCGAGCAGTGAGCGCACCATGGCCAGTTCGGACTGCAGGCGGAATATCTGGTTGTTGGAGTTGATGCTTTCGGATATGTATCTTTCGCTGACGGTGGAGGAGGTGACCACGTCGTTGCTGCTTCGGTAGTTGGCCATTGCGGACTCTTGTGCGTCGAGGTCGCCGCTGATGATGTTGATGCGCTCGTTGATGTAGTTGTAGGTGTCGGAGATGATGCGTTTCTTGTCGTTGACGGCTCCGTCGTTGTATACCCGGATTACGGTGTTGATGAAGTCGGCACACCGTTGGGGGGATGAGTCGTGCATGGAGAGGTTGAGAATGGTGTTTTTCTCGCTGTCCCGCTGCACGTCGAGACGCCAGCGATAGTATTCTGCCACGGAGGTTAAATCTCTGTTCTCTACGGTGATTTCCTGTCCGATGTAGTTGTTTTCGAATGCCCAAGTCTTGCGCACTGTCATTCTGCCCATGGGGGTGATGACGACTTTGTTGAAGGGTACATAGAGTGAGGGGTGTCCGGAACGGCTCAGCAGGGCATGACCTTCATCGAGGATTGTGATTACAAGACGGTTCGGCAGGGGGAAGTCGTCGTCGGCCATTTCTATTTCGACAGGCGAGATGCCGTAGAGGTCTTTGTCGCGGTGGGTGAAACGGGTGTGGGTGGAATAGACGATGTTGAGATGCAGGTCTTCCACGGCTTTCCGTATAGTGGTCTTGGAGGTGAGAATCATCATCTCGTTATACAGGGTGCTTGAGTAGAAGGACTGCAGACCCAAGGTGGTGCGGATGGACATTTCGCGCATGTTGTTGTCGGCCACACCTACATCGTTGCCACTGCGGATAAGGATTTTGGCATTGCTTTCGTAGATTTTTTCCTGACGACGTGTGTAGAGGTTGGCTATGACACCGCCCAGCAGAGCGAAGATAATAAGCCAGTGTATGTTGCGCAGTAGTAGGAAGACCAAATCCTTGATGTGGAAGGAGACGGACTGTTTGTCGTCGAGGAACGATACGTTGGTCTGGGAATTGTTGGTATTGTTGTCCATGGGAAACAGGGGATTATGTTACTTTTTAAAGAGGTTGATAAGGGTGAGTGTCAAGGTGATGGTGGACATGATGGTCGATGCCCACATGCCGATAAAGTTGCGAGCCTCGTTGCGGGATGTGGAGGTGTTGTAGTTCTGTGTAATGATGAAGTCGTTTTGCTGCAGCATGAAGAAGGGGTCCTGAAAAACAGAGGACGAGCGGGGGTCGAGGTAGCGCATTACCATTTTTCCGTCCACTTCGCGCATTACAGCAATTTTGTTGCGGTTGGTGTAGATGCTGAGGTCGCCACTCAGTGCGAGGGCCTCGAGGAATGTGCACCGTTCGTTGCTGATGGTGATGGACTTGCCGCCCTCGGCGCCGAGGAAGAATATTTTGAAGTTGGCAAAGCGAACCATAATGACGGGCTGGGCCAGATAGTTCCCTCTTTCAAGCATGGCTTTTATAGTGTCCTGTAGCTCCAGGCGGGTTAGTCCTGCAACATGTATTTGCCCAAGGACGGGGAATTGGATATCACCATTTACGTCCACGAGATAGGTTCCGCGACGATTGGAATTGGCGGAGCTAAGACTTGAACCGATGTTAAAGGGTTTCACAAGGTGGTCTTCTTCCTGTGTGCCGAAAACGTGGATGTCGAGTTCGTCGTAGGGGCAGATGATTGCCTGAAATTTGTTTTCGAGTTCAATCTGACTGCCATGGTGCATGTCCTGTAGGTAGTTGACTTGGCTCGGTGTCACGCAGGAGGTGAACGCCAATGTTGCGCAAAGGGCAACCAACGATAATCTGTAAATTGCTTTCATGAGTTTATTAAAGTGTATTTTTATTAACGATGAAGATTAATTATTATTGTCCGAAATACTCTTTTTGTTGTTGTGGCTTACAAGGATGTGTTTGACAATGTTTTTTATGGATTGAAAACAATATTCTTTCACATGCTTTGCACCGAATGGATTCCACCTTTGCGGATGGGTTGTAATAAGGAGGGAGAGTTTTGACAAGCGCAGAGGTGACAGGGGATTAAGCAGTTGCGCAATAATCTGTTCTGTAGTGTGGAATACAAGCCCCTGGCTCTCCCAGAGTTCTTGATATTGGGGAATCTTGTCGCGTACACTGACCTTGAATCCATCCCAGCGGCGCCCGGTGTCGGTGAGATAGAGTGTCGTGGAGAAGTCGGTGTCGAAGTAGGGCTCGTGGTCTATGCCGAGAGTATGGTAGTCATGGTGTTTCCACAGGTCGCGGCTGTCCCAAGGGCTTCGTGGCGAGCCGTGCATGCAGATGCTATGGATGGGTGCCAGTGTGCGCAGTTGCTCAAGATTATGGCAGAAATCGTCATAGGCGGCTTCCATGTTCCCGTTGCATGTGGTGAGAGATTCATAGTGATAGCCAATCTCATGCCCCAGAGCGGCAATCGCCTTGATGACCTGTTCGTCATAGCTTTCGGGTACGCAACGGAAATAGTAGGTTGCCTTGATGCCCTTTTGGTTTTCAATCTCCGCTGTATGGAGAGAGTTGCCGGGAAGCAGGTCAACGTCATGTCGCAGTTTGAATGGGATGCCGCTTGTTTTCAAGGCATCCAGCAATCGACTGTAGGTTTTTATTGTGAAGTCCATGCTATATGTTTGTCAGCAGGTTTGTGATGGCAGCGTTGATGTCGCCGGTCTCGGAATAGTATTTCTTTCGTTTCTCTATCCACTCGGCTTTTCTGGAATGAGAGGACAGCTCCTCGGCCTTGTTGATGGCTTCTTCCGGGTCTGCAATATTGTAGAGCATTCCGTAGGTGTCCTGCAACATGATGAAATTGGACATGTCGTTGGGTCCAACAAACGAGTTGGAACGGATGGCGGGTGTGCCGACCAGGGCGGCTTCGGCAGCCATGGTCTGGGAATCGCCGATGTACAGGTCGGCATAGCTCAACACATCGTGAATCACGGATGCAGGGGTTGGCAGACTGTATGCTTTGAGGTCGTCGGGCAGGGCTTTCTCGGAGGAGATATATACTGTCATGTTTCGGGCAATGGTCTCCACAAGCTGTTTTTTCTGCCCGAGGGAGAATCCCTTGTTGCCGACATCGTGGTTGGCATACCAGCCCACGAAACGGATTATGGCGTAAGGTCGTTTGAGTCCATATTGTTCTACAATGCCCGGGTTTGCTGTGTAAACGGAAGGCGACAGGTAGCAATCCTCGAAGATGCCTGCCATGCGGCAGTGCTTATCGCCATAGTTGAGCTTAAATGGCTGCGGGGTGACCACTTTGGTACAAATGGGGACCACAAACTTATTAGTGACGGCAACAACCTCGGAATCGGGGAAGATGACCGATTTTTTGTGTAGCAGTTTTGCTGTTGCTGTGCCGTACCATGAGGCTTTCGACACAATGACATCGGGCTGTTCCCGCCGTGCTATGGCAATGTAATTAAACATCAGGCCGATTGTTCCCATTATCTTTGCCCACAGGCTTTTCCGGTGTTTGCCAAAAATGGTGTAAGGCACGCCTTCTTCCTGCAGGACATTCAGCAGCACATCCTTGTCACGTGCCAGTACAAGAACCTCATGACCCTGGTTCTGCAGGGCTTGCATGACGTACTTGAACTGGTAATAGTGTTTTGGGTGGTTAAGTTCAAAGAAATATTTCATTTGGTTGTAGAACTAATGAGTGATTGCTTGAATGCTTGATTGTGTAAATGCTTGAGTGGCTGGCGCGGTCAAATCACTCAAGCAATCAAACAATCAGACAATCAATAATTACTCGACCTGTGGTGCGGCAGCAACTTTCAATTTTCAATTTTCAATTTTCAACTTTTAAAAAAGGACCGAATAACTTTGGCGGGAGAACCAACGGCCACACAGTAGGGTGGAATGTCATGTGTTACTACGCTACCAGCCCCGATGATGGCTCCTTCGCCGATAGTTACACCGGGCATGATGATGGCTCCAATGCCTATGTGTGCACCGTCTTTTATCACTACGCGTCCTTCCTTGAACGGGCAATGCATTGCATACATGCCTGGTCGGTAGTTTTTTAAATCACGTTGGTGACACAGAATCATCACACCTGAGGTAACTGCCACACCCTTGCCAATCTCTATCAGTTCGGGGTTGCGGTCGTCAAGAATTACACCTCTGGCGACATGGCTTTTTTTCCCAATCTTTACTCCTCGCATACGGTGGCATGCTACGGTCACCTGATAGGGGAAGGTGAACATAGTCAAAATGGACAGGGAATGTGTCCATATGCCCTTGATGATGGATTTTAAAGATCTGTGTTGTACTATCGACATGCTCTGTGTATGCTGTTAAACGTTGTATTCATATTCTGACATACAGTAGTCCTCTTTGCCAGAAGGCAAGCAGGGTATTTCTTCTACAAACTGTATATCCACCGTAGAGCCTACAAAATGTTTGCGGTAGTTATCCAAAATATAATTAAACTGTTCTTTTGGCTCGTTAGGATCTTTTATTTTCAATAAAATAAGTATGTCGCCTTCTTTGTCTTGCCGTATTTGGAACTTGTCTATTTTGGAGTATACGTTCTGATGTTCTGCAACATGATAGTTTAGCTGTGGATACATCATAATCCACAGCATAATAGGTGATATGGGTGTGCCTTGCTTATTGTATATCAGTTTTCCGGCGCGTCCCATCACTTCACCAATGAGGCGTGATGCACGTCCGCATGAACATTTTTCTTTTTTGATATACGCCATGTCGCCCACCAAATAACGTAGGAAAGGAAATGCGTAGTTGTCAAGGTCCGTGGTGCATACTTGGCCCGTTATGCCGTCAGGTTTGGGATTGCCTTGCTCGTCGGTAATCTCTATTATACAGGATTCTTCGCTGATGTGAAGACCTTCGTGTTTTGGGCACTCATGTGACAGGATTCCTCCGTCACCGGCACCGTAAGCGTCATATACAGGAGCCTTGAATACTTCTTGAAGTTTGCGGCGGTAGTCGGGTACAAGAACCTCTCCCGTAGTTAAGACTACCTTGACGGGACATACAGGAAGATTGTTCTTTTCGATGTATCGTGCCAATATATACAGAGCTGAACCATAGCCACGAATTGCGGATGGTTTCAGTTTCATCAATGTATTGTAGTGGCGTTGCATACACTCGTCTGACACGTCGGCACTACTGAATTTGTTGTTACGCATTATGATGCGGTCATATAGTCCCTTGAAAGAGAAGATATGGTTCTTTTGATTGATTGAGTTTCCTCCGAGCGAGAATATTTTGTCGCCGAGATGCAACCCATACCACTCCCATGCACGTAGGGTAGAGGCTTTCCAGCTACTCCATTCTGCATTGTCTGTGCAAAATTTTAACGGGGTTCCAGTGCTGCCGCCTGTGGATTTGTTTCTCAGGCGTTTCGGATCAACAGATGTGCTGAACAAGTCATGATAATTGTCGCGAATTATCTGCTTGGTCAGAACTGGCAGCACTTTCAAGTCTTCACGTGTACGTATTTGCTCGGGTTTTATGCCAAGACGGTCAAACAACTTGGTGTAGTAGGGTACAGTTTTATAACAGTGCTGTACAAGTCGTTGTAATTTTTCATCCTGTATGTTACGAATCTCTTTCTCGGTTAAATGGTCGTTGTGGCGCATCTCTTTTAGTTTAGCCACCACGCAACTGCCATATACGAGGTCTCCAAGGGGAAGAAACAGGTAACGGTCAAATATGTTGTAAAGAGTCATATATTGATTTTATTTTTTTTGCTATATCTTTTGTGGTCAGGCCGTAGTCTATGATCTGCCTGCGACCTTGTGTCCGCTTTCCAAAAGCAAGGGCTTTTGCCAGGCACTGGCTCAATGCCTTTATGTCGCCGGGAGGAGCCACATAGGTGCCTTCCACTCCTTTTGTAACCCAGCTCACGTCCCCCACATCGGTGCTCACTATAGGACAGTTGCACGACATGGCCTCCTTTATCACATTTGGCGAGCCTTCCATCTCTGATGTAAGTAGCAGTACGTCGGCTGCGCACATGTATTTCACCACCTCGTCGTGGCTTTTGTCATACACGGGATACAGGATTGCGTTGTAACCGTTTTGGGAATTGTTCAGTAATCGGACAGCCTCTTCTGCCCAGTCAAACCGTTTTTCTCTTCTTGTCGGGTGGGAGCACCAGATTATATATCTCTTGCCGTCGTCGAAGCCGCAAAGTTTACGGGCTTCGTCATGGTCAAGGAGTGTGAACTGCTCGAGGTTTACGCCGTTTGGAACCACAGGCAGGTCTATGCCCAGCTGGTTGGCAGTGCGTTGTGATTTTGTCAGTGTTGCATCCCACACATGTTTAATAAAGAACCTTACCCAATGCAGTTTGAAAGTTTTTTTTGGGAAACTTCCCAGTATGGATACGACCACTTTCGTGTTTGTGCCGCAGGTGGCGAGTGCCGCCACGACACCGCATACTGAATAGTGGGCATGGACGATGTCGGGGTGCTCCTGCCGCACGGTGCGTCTCAGCTGGCACATGCCTTTCAAGTAGGATTTCCATCCCTTTCCACGAATCGGGAAAAGCGTCATATCCAAGCCGTCCTGAACGAGCGACTCGTATTGTGAGCGTACAAAGGAACTTACAGTGCCTACACTTTTGTTTCCGCTTGCTACAAAGATTACTTTCATTGATTGATTGATTGTCTGATTGCTTGATTGTTTGAGTGTTTTGACCGCGTCAGCCACTCAAGCATTAACACATTCAAGCATTCATGCAATTATTTGATATTTTTCCAATACCACTCACAGGCTTGTTCAAAACCAGCTATGGCATCGTACTTTGGCTGGTAGCCAAGCACCCGTTGCGCTTTGATGATGGAGGCTTGGGAGTGGGGTATGTCGCCTGGACGGTTGTCGCGGTAGCAGGGCTCTATCTTGGCTATCTCCGCATCGAAACGAGACAGGTTCGTGCGAAGGCAGTTGAATAGGCTGTTCAACGTGGTGTTGCCACCATAGGCTACATTGAACACCATGTCGATGGGAGCGTTGGGTGGAAGTGTCATGTTATAGAGCGTGGCTCTTTCGCGCAGCACCTCGGCCGGTGTTGTCGCTGCAAGCTCATTGGCCTGGATGACATTGTCAATATATGTGAAATCGCGCGAATAGCTTCCGTCGCCGTTGATGTAGGGCCGCTCATGGTGTATCAGCGCCTTGACCCACAGGGGAATCACTGCAGCGTAGGCACCGTTGGGGTCCTGTCGGCGGCCGAAAACGTTGAAGTAGCGCAACCCCACAGTCTCGATGCCGTAGAGGTTTGAGAAGACATTGGCGTAAAGCTCGTTGACATACTTTGTAATGGCATAGGGTGACAGGGGTCGGCCAATGTTGTGTTCTATCTTCGGTAGTTCCTTGCTGTCGCCGTAGGTGGAGGAACTTGCAGCGTAGACAAACCGTTTAATGCTTGCATCGCGCGCTGCGACAAGCATGTTCAGAAAACCGTCGATGTTGTTGTTGTTTGTGTTGATGGGGTCGTTGATACTGCGGGGCACACTGCCCAATGCCGCCTCGTGCAGCACTACATCACGCCCTTCCACCACCTTGCGGCATGTGTCGAGGTCGCGGATGTCGCCCTCAACAAACCGGAAGTTGGGTTTTCCAAGAAGAGGTTCAATGTTGCGTCTGAAACCTGTCGAAAGGTTGTCAAGGCAGATGACATCATATCCTTTCCCAACGAAATATTCACATAAATTGGAGCCAATGAAACCTGCTCCGCCGGTAATGGCTATTTTCATTAATATTGCTTATTATATATTCGTTAATTCGTTAGTTTAGGGTTTAGAGTTTAGAGTTTAGGGTTTGAGAGTTTGAGGGTTAAAGGGTTTATATGTTGATACGTTGATATGTTGATATGATGCGAGCCGTATAAACTTATCAACTTATCAACGGACAACGATAAATGCGGCAGCAACTTTCAATTTTCAACTTTCAATTTTCAATTATTGAAACCTTCCTCCCCTAAAACCTTAAAACTTTTTAACCTTAAAACCATAAAACCTTTTCTATAAAGATTTGAAAATACGGTGCCACTCAATATAGTTTGCAATCATCCAAAGCAGTGGAGCATAGTCGGCAGTGCCGTTAATATGATTGTCGCGCATGATAAGCAATTTGTCACTGTCATACTCGGGTATGGATTTCAATGTCTCTGACGTGATGGTATCTGTAATATAACTTTTCAAGCCATTTCGGAACCATTGGTTTATCGGGACACCGAATCCGCGTTTCTGTCTTTGGAATAGCTCGGAGGGTAAACCCCTGTACAGTATATGCCGTAAAATGCTTTTTTGCCCTAAATCAGCTCGATAAAGTATGTCTGTCGGAATTAATCTGGAATATTCAAGCAATCTGTAGTCCAGCAGGGGGGCTCGAGTACTCAATAGGGCTCTGGCTGATGCACGGTCCATCTTGACACACAATTCATACGGAAGGACTGTTTTGATGTCGAAATCGTTCATCGCCCTTCTTGCATCCTTATTGTCATAGAGGTACTTGCATTGGTCAATTGATTGTTGGATTTCCAGGGCGTCAAAATTCTCGGCGGGAAAGTACTTCCTCCGATTAAGATACAATGTCTGCACGTCTTTCATCCTGAGCGAAAGAGCCAGGCGTTTCGAGCCGGAAAGGTCGGCAATGCCTGCTCCTGCCTGACGGAATGCTTTGGGCAGGTTGTAAACCCATTGCCTTTTTCCATATCGCAGGTACCGCGGATAACCGAAAAACACCTCGTCACCGCCGTCCCCGCACAGAGCCATATTCGTGTTGCCGTTCGCCTGTTCGCACAAAAAAGATGTTGGGATGGCAGAGGCGTCGCCGATGGGTTCATCGTAATAATTCTGCAAACCCTCAATCACCTTTATGGCATCCTGCCACGTGAATACCAGTTTATGGTATTTTAATCCCAATTGTTCTGCCACTTTGGATGAATACATACACTCATCCCAGTCGTTTTCTTGGAATGATACGGAATAGGCTTCGCAACTCGAATTGAAATTACGGGCGTACATGGCGACCAGCGAAGAGTCGATGCCGCCGGAAAGAAACAACGGAATGTTCCCCTTCGAGGACATCCTCATCTCCACTGCATCTGATATTAATGAGTCCGAAAAAGCCACCGCCTCGTCGAAACCGGCAGGTGGATTGTAGTGGGAAGTATTATCATACAAATCCCAATATTTCTCCTTTTTAAAAGTGCCGTCGTCGATGCTGTATATAAAATACTCCCCGGCGCCAAGTTTCATCACCTCCTTGACAATCGTGTAGGGTGCGGGAATGTACTGCATAGCGAAATAGCATCTGCGGGCATAAGGGTCTATCGAATAGCTGTTCCCGATGCAGAGCGGAAGCAGGAGCGAGCTGAACTCGAACTTATTGTTCAAAGAGTAATACAAAGGTTTGGATCCAATCCTGTCCACAGCCCCGAACAGAATGTTCTTCAATGGGTCGTAAATCACAAAAGCGTAGTCGCCGTTAATGTAATGCAGACACTGTACCCCGTGTTTCCGGTAAAGCTCCGTCAGCGAATTATTGTCCGGGAGATTATAGATTGAACCGTCCACGACTGCGGTCACTTCATTGGCCGAAGTGTCCAACTGGCAAACGGGACTGCGGTACTTGAATTGTTCTGTTTTCTTTGTGGCAATATCCGACGGATAATGCTGCAAACTGCCATAAATTCCACTCATCTTTTTTTCAATTTTGAATTTTGAATTTTTAATTTTGAATTTCAACTCTAAACCTTGAACCCTTGAACTCTTGAACCCTTGAACCCTTGAACCCTTGAACTCTTGAACCCTTGAACCCTTGAACCCTTGAACTCTTGAACCCTTGAACCCTCAAACCCTCAACTCTCAACTTTCAACTTTCAACTTACAAAGAAAGGATTTGTAAATATATATTTTTCAGATTTTCCACATGCCTGTTGATGGAATAGAGATTCCGCACTTCTAGTGCATTCTCTTTTGCCGAGGCATAATAGGCATCGGAATCATTTATAAAATCAGCGAACCTGTTGCAGAGGTCGTCCAGGTCGCCCGACCTGTACAACACCGCCCATTTGCCCTGCCGGGTGATTTCGCAAAACACGTCAAGGTCGTTCACAAAAGTAGGCAACCCCGTCGCAATGGCCTCCACAACCGCAATGCCGAAAGTCTCGCTCATCGAGCTGTACACAAAGGCATCCATCCTGCCCAGCAGCCCCGGCACATCGTCGCAGCCCCCCAGAAAGTGCACACAGTCGTTCAGCCGGTGCTGCTCGCAATAGGCAACTGCGCGGTCATAGCATTCCGGGTGGTTCCCGTTCCTTGCGCCGACAAAATAAAAATCAAAGTCAACCCCCGACCCATGCAGTCGTTCCAGAAACCGGCACACAAAGTACTGGTCCTTCTCGGGGACGAAATTCCCCACCATGGCCATATTCAGCCTCCCTGTCCTTGCATGCGCCATGAGGCTGAAGCGCGAAAAGTTAATCCCGTTATACACCACCGATTGTTTCTCCCGCTGATTGGGGGACAGGTGATACACCGAGGCATAGTGGTTCAACTGCTGCTGGCTCACAAAAACAATCCGGGAGCACAGCCTGAAAGCCATCCTGTCGAGGAGCGAACTCCATCCGGTGCGGGCAAACTCGTAACTGTGGACAGTCTGAACAATCCGCACCCCCATACCCAACGAAGCCACAGCCGCAAGGAGCGAATCGAACGAACTCTGGGCGTGGACCAGCCGAATCCCGTTGGCCTTGATAATCCTCCGCAGGCGTAGCAGAAATCCAACAATGTTTCGTGACGGAAGGTGAAACGTGTTCCTAAGGGCGTTGCGATATTGCGTCTCGAGATTCCCCGATTTACGATAAATGCAGAATGCCTCAAAAGGGAGGCCCTCCTGCAGCTGCAGGACATCCAAAAGCAGCCTCTCCTTCCCCCCCGTATTCAGACCTCCAATCAAATACAAAACCTTCATATAAAATGTTAATGCATGATTGTCTGATTGTTTGATTGCTTGAGTGATTTGACCGCGCCAGCCACTCAGGAATTA
>JAEEGI010012342.1_pt1 | contig 18295 bp, 12 predicted proteins | sample 8958751 | NCBI WGS metagenome assembly JAEEGI01 (sample SAMN16246545, study PRJNA631951) | gut metagenome | biome: gut microbiome; feature: rumen; material: KS-attached | host: Bos | place: Iran: Karaj | collected 2018-10 | reverse complement strand
TCATCTTTATTTTCTTTTTTTTCATTTTTGTCTTTTTTTTCTTTTTCTTCATTTTTGTCTTTTTTTTCTTTTTCTTCATTTTTGTCTTTTTTTTCTGGTTTTTTTCCTGATTTTAATTTACTACTTGTTGGAATATCTTCAAAGATAAAGTCTATAAAATCATCTAGTTCTTCTCCTTCATCAAATCTTTCATCTTCTCCTTTTTGATTTTTTACAATAGTAAATACTCGAACTTTAGTACTTTTTCCTATTGGATATTCTTCTTCTTGAACTGCAACTTCAAATTTATTTCCTGGTTGTATTTGGTCTTTATCTTTAATATATTTTTCAATATCTTCATTTAATTCTTCTTCAAATTCTTCTCCATCTTCTCCTTTATAAACTCTTTTTGCAATTGGTTTTCCATCAATTTCATCTACAATTATATAAAAGTTCTTAATAACTTTTACTTCACTTGGTTTATTTTTTTTTTCAAAATCTTTTGTGTTTCTTTTATTTATTATCATTTGATTAACTATATCTTTTAAATGTAAATTTTCATTTGTTTCAGGTTCTTTTTTTTCTCCATTTTTAGTAATAATACTTTTCACTTTTTTCACATTTTGAATATGATCTTTAGGATCTTTTTCAAAAGTAAATTCTACTTTACTTCCTTCATCCATATCATCTTCATCAAAATATTCAATTGCTTCTTTTTCAGTAATTGGTTCTTCTTTTTGAATTTCTTTTCCATCTTTATTTTTAATATAAGTAATTTTCTTATATTTCTTTTTCCCATTTTTATTTTCAACAACAACGATAATTTTATTAATATTTTCAAATCTTTTTTTCTCAGATGGATTAACTTCAAAATCAATAATTTCACTTAAATCACTGGTCGATTTTTTTTTAGATGAAAAAGAACCATCTTTCTTCATTAAATCTACAGTTTGAGTATGCATCCAAACACCATCTTCTTTTTCAATTTTACTTTCAATTTTAGAACCAACATTCATATCTTCCTCATTAAAATATTCTTTAGCATCATTATCACTTAAAACAAATTTTTCATAAACTTCTTTATCATCTTCATCTAATCTAATAATTTCTTTAACCACTTTTTTTTTTCCATTGACATCTTCTACAGCAACAGATATTTTTCTAGTTCTAATCTTCTTTAAAAGCTCTTCATTTGGATCAATTTGTATTTTATTTCCTTTTGAATCAGAGACTGTTGTTGTTTGTGTTGATGTTGATTCTGATTCACCCTCTTCACCTTCATCAGTTACATATTTAAGTTTTGTTTTCACAGTTGTTGTTCCATTTTCAGATTCTTCTTCTATTGTTAGTATTGTCCCTTCATTTAACATATTTTGTTCTATATATTCAGAATATTCTGATGGATCTGTTACTATTGAAGAAGAGGTTTTTTCTGAGTTGTTAAATGTTTCTTTTTGAACTTTTTTATCTTTTGTTACAGTGTAAACTGTTTTTTTCATATTTTTTTTATTTATTTAATATCCTTTTATCTTATTTTTTACATTTATACCATTAGATATTAATTATTTTTTAATTATTTTTTATTAATTTTTGGATAATTATTTGTTTGCTATATTATTATTCTTATCATTTAAAATTTTTTAAATCAATTTTTTTTTTATATATTGTATTTAATAAATTATTAAAACTAATTTTTTAATTTAATTTATATTATTCTTTTTTGTTATTATTCATTATGTAAAAAGGAATTATAAATCATCATTATCATTAAAAAAAATAATTAATGATTATTTGAATATAAGTGAAAAAGACAAAAAAGATTATATAAAAATATATTATAATAATTCAAATATCTTGAATTCTAATGAAAAAGATTTTTACCTGTTTCATCTTTACAATAAATAGTTTAATATTATCTATATGAAAAAGAAATATAAGAAATGAATTAAATATTATTTATAAATAATGTTATTAAAACAAATATATATTTTATTGTTGAAAAATGTCAAAATTTTCTATGACACTTCTTCCAGAATATTTTGACAAAAAAAAAAAGGAGAAAAAATATATGAAGTTAGATTAAATAAAAATAAATATAAAGATATTAAAATAAATGATTTTATTACTTTTAATAAAAAACCTGATTTAATTGAATTTATTGTAACAAAAGTCGATGATATTTTATATTTTTCCACTTTCAATGAAATGGTTAATTCTCTTTCTAAAGATTTAATTGGATTTAAAAATTATTCAAAAAATGAAATTATTAATGTATATAAAGAAATATATCCTAATGATAAAGAAGAAAAAGAATTTGGAATTGTAGTTTATAAAATTTCTATAATTTAAAGTAATTGTATTTCAATGATAGTTAATAAAAATAAATAATTATGATAATATATTTTTATCATTGTCAATTCTTTCACGAACGAAAATTCAAAATCAAAGCAAAATATTTTTTAAAAAAAATTAAATATTCAAATATTTATCTTTAAAAAATAACTCTTGAAAATGAAGATAACTCAATATTTAGATTTAAGATTATAAAAAAATAATTTATAATTTAATTCTCAATAATTAATTTTTTAATTTTAATAAAAAAAACAATGGAAACTCCCTTAGATTATGGAGAAGAAGAAATTAATGAAACAAATAGTCATATTGAAACAGTTAAATTTATTGACTATTTAAAATTACCAATAAAAGAAATAAAAATAGAAATATTAAAAAAAAATAAAGAACTAATAAAATTAAATGAACAAAAAGAGGAATCAAAAACAAAATTAAATGTTGTAATAAAAGATTTAAATGAATTAGTATCAAATAATTCAGAAATGTTATGTCAAAAAGATCCTGATTTATTTATTATTTCACAATTAGAAAGAAGATTCGGAATGAAAAATAAAGATTTAGAAACTTCAAAAAAAATAAATAAAACTTTTAAATCACAATATAAATCAATGACACTAAGAGTAAATAAAGTGTTAGACCCTGAAAAAATAAATGCTTTTGAAGATGAAATTGATAATTTAAAAAAAGAGAATATAGAAATGAATATTAAAATTAAAAAATTAAAAGAAAATAATTTACAAAATTCCAAAAAAATAGAAATGTTAAAAAGTGGGAAAAAACATAATGAACAAATTAAATCTCAAACTGAAGAAATTAAAAGTTTAGGAAGTAAAAAACATGATTATTATACAAAATTAAGTTCAACCAAAAAAAGTTTAGATAATGTAATAAAAGAAAGAGAAGTTCTGGAAAAATTATATAAACAGAATATAAGAAAAACAAAAGATAAATATTTAATTGAATCAATTAATTTTTGGTTTGATTTAATTAATAGTGATTTAGAAGGTACTCAAGAAGATATAATAAAAAAAGTAGAAAATAATGAATCGAAAGTAGTAAAAGAAGTTGATAAAAATTCAATTAATAATTCAATAAATAATCCTTTATATTTACCAATTCTAAATATTAAAAAATATGATGATAAAGCAAGAAGTGTGAGTATAGATAAAAAAAGTAATTTAAAAAAATCAAATATAAAAAAACATAAAAATATAACTATTAATATTAATGATTTAAGTATAACTTCAAGATTAAATATAAAGCCAAATTTAAGTCTTTCATCTTCTAGAAAAGGAAAAAAAACAGATATTTTTAAAGAGAAATTAAAAAGACAAAAATTAATGTTAAATAAAAAATCAAATAGTATATTAATGAGAACAGAAAATAATGAACTTAATGATATATCATTTGAATATGAATTAACAGATGATAATGAATACAGAGAATTATTAAATAAAAAAGACGAATATGTTAAAATGATAAATAAATTAGAAGAATCTATAAAAGAAGCTCAAAAAGTTTCAAATGGTAAATCTAAGCATATTTCTAATATAATCTTTGATAATTCAAATAAATTAGAAGGAATAAGAACAAATAATTTACTTATTCAAAAAGAAATTGAAAAATTAGAACATGTTTATCAATTAACAAAAAAACAATTTGAAATTGAAAAACAAATTCAAGAAAATGAAATAGAAAGAATAAAATATGAAACTGAAAAAAAAAAGAAAAAAAAAATACAAAAAATTCACAAAAAAAAAAAACGAAATCACAAATTCAGAATCAACAGAAAATTTAAAATATAATAAATTTGATTTAGAAGAAGATATAATTCCTGAAAAAGAAAAAATTGAATTAGAAGAAATTCCAGAAGAGAATAAAATAAAATCTATTGAAAGAGAAACAAGATTACAAGAAATTAGAATTAAATATTTACAATTAGAGAAAAAAAAAGAAGAAAATAAAATTGAAAAAGATAAAATTGAAGAAGAAAATAATGAAGATGAAAATATTGAAGAAAAAGATGAAAAAAATAAAAGTAATGAAGAAAAAAAAGAAGAAGATAATAGTTTTATAAAAGAAGAAAAAAAAATAGAAAATTCAAATGATTATCAAATTAAAAGTGATAATAAAGAAAATAATAATGAAATGAAAGAAATAATAGAAGATAATATTTCAAAGGAAAAAAGAAAAAATAGTTTAAATGATGAAAATAAAAATGGAGATAATCAAATGAATGATATAATTAATTCAATTTAATTAATAAATTTACTTATGTTATATAATAAAATTATTTTTATATTTAGTTTAAAATTAATGTTTATTTGTCAAATTATTTTAATAACAATTTATATTATATTTTAAATTATTATTTCTTTAATTAACAATTTGTTTTAATATGGGATTTAAATACTGAAACTCCTATAAATATTATTAATGGTCCTATGATTTCAGGTGAAGGATTAGATATGAATTGTTATGGTGAAGTGTTAACTGCAAGCTGGAGAAAAGATTCTCCTTTGCAAATATGGGATTATAATTCTTTGCAATTAAAACAAGATATTGAATGGAGTTTTAAAGATAAAGATGATGCTAAAGATTCTACTCAATTATATTGTTGTAAATTTTCTAATGATTTTGGGAAATTTATTTTTGCAGGAGGTAGTCAAGTTAATGCTGTTAAAGTTTTTGATTGGAGTGGTAAAGGTATGGCTGCTATTGATCAGTTAAGTCATGCTCCTGTTGCTTTAGATTCTAGTAATGATGTTAGTAAACCTGAACAATTACTTGCTATTGGAGGAGGTGAAGGTGCTATTAGGGTTTTTAAATTTTCTTATATGCAACAGTCTTAGATTTTTTTTTTAAATTTTTAAATTTATTAACATTATTTTTTTAAATATTGTTTAATATTTTTTTTTGTTCTTTTATTTTACAATTATTTATCATTTTCACTTTGATACATAAGATAATTTATTAAAATAGATTAAATTACTTATAAATCTATAAATTTACTTCCAAATTTTAATATCACATTCTTCTAAACTTGCAGTTGCAATTCTTCCATCAGATAATTCAACAATTGTTATAATACTATTAGTATGTGCATTTTTTTTTTCAGATATACATTTATAACTATTTAAATCCCATTGTTTAATAGATTTATCATTTCCTCCAGATAAAAGAGTTCCATCTTTCAATAATGAAACACACCAAATGATATCATCATGAGCCATAATTTGTGCTTCAATTTGTTTTGAAACACCATTAATAATATGTATAATTTTATATCCTCCAATAGCAAATTTTTCTTCATTTAATTTCTTTATTCCATTAGGAGACCAACAATCAATATTATTTAAAACACAAACTTCTTTATAATCATTATTAATAGAAAAAAAATGCAAAGAATAATCAAAAACCATAGCAACAAGACAATCTTGAATTTCAATCATTTGTTTTAAAAGAGTACAAAAATTTAATACTTTTTTACAAATAAAATCCATATTTTGAGTCATATTAAAAACTTTAATACTTTTATCAAAAGAACATGATGCATAATCATTATTAGAAAGTTCGATGATTGCATCAACACAAGAAGTATGAAATTGTATTTGTTTTAATAAAGTATAAGATGAAGTTCCTATTTTCCAAATTTTAAAACTTGAATCTCTTGAACATGAAACTAGAAATCCATTTTTAAATTGATATAATGATACTACCCAATCTGAATGTGCTGCTATTTTTATTTGAGGTTTTAAATTTGTTAATTCATAAATTACTATAAAACCATCATGTGATGTTGATGCTAATCTTTTATCTTGTAAAATTAAAAGAAATGCCACTCCTAATGTATGTGCATTTATTAATTTGACTGTTTTCATTTTTGAAATTTCTTTATTTGAAAGATTTTTTAAACAGCATGTTAAAATTGGATTTTTTATTATTGAATTAAAAAATAAATTTTTTAAATATGTTCCTATTATTTCAAGAGAATGCTTATTTGATGATAAATTTATATCTGCTTTTTCTAAATTGAAATTTGTGTTTCCTATTACATTCGTAATTATTTGATAATTAGGATTTTTCTCATAAAGTTCATACATTGAAAAAAAATTAATCAAAATAGAACTTATATTACTATTTTTATTTTGAAATGATTGACTAGATATTTCAATTTGTTCAATGATTATTTTATCATGACTTAATTTCGAAATATCATTTTTTAAATTATATAAAATATCCATATTTTTTTTTGCTTGAAAAAAATCATTTTTGATTTGTGTCATTTTTTCTTTTGAAATTAAAATATCTTTAAAAAATTTTATTTGATGATTTTTATGAGATGTTAAACAAGTATTACATAAATTATACATACATTTTTTACAAAAAGCAATGAAACTAAGATTATGAGTGATACATTTAGAATCAAAAAATAAAGAATCATAGATAGTATGAAATCTATAAGTATTTAAATGTATATGATTACAATCCAAACAAAATATTTTCTTACAATCTATACATATATAAGAATTATTTTTAAATTTTATATGAGGACATTTATTAGTTTCTGTTTGAAATTCTGAAATAAAAGTTAAAATTGGGATTTTATTTCGAAACTCACAACATTGAATGTCTACAAATGAATTTCCTCTTTCTAAAAAAATTTTTATCATTGGAATATACATACATTTTGGACATCTATATAAATTAAATTCGTGTTTAATGGAATTTTGCATATTTAAATTATATTTTATTTTAAAAGTTCTAATAGAAATTATAATTATTAAAAATTGTTATTAATTATTTTTTAAATATTAAAATAATTATACAACCTTTGTTATTCTTTTTATACTTCTTGATATTTTTCTTTTTCTTTTTCATTTTTTAAATATTACTACCATCATTTTGGTAATTGATATTGAAAACTTATATTATTTAATTTTTTTGACATTGTATTAAATTTATAAATAAAACAAAAATCAACACTAAGTAATTATTATTCCCAATTTTAATATATTTTTTAAATTGTAAGAAAATAAACGACTTTTGTTCATTAATAATAACAAATATATTTTCATTGATCTCATATCCAGATTCTTTTTTTCCTCATTAACTTCTAATATTCATATTGCTTTGAAAAATTGGTTGAACATTGTTATATCTTTTAATATTTAAAAAAAGACTAACATTTATTTTTTATTCTTCATTTTTTTCTTTAATTATTTGCTTCACCGTGATTAAAATTCCTTATCTTTCTTTCATTTTAGATTTTTAATATGAATAAATCAATTATTTATTAAATATTTTTTGTTATATTATTATTAATTTTTACTACAAATTATAATAATTAGGTTATTTGGAAATAAAATATTGAAAAAAAAAATTAATTACCAATTTATAATATTAATTCAATGAATGAAATATGTATTCAAAATCAAAAGAATAATACAACAAAAAAAAATTCTTCTAATATAAATAATTCAGTAAGTTCAGAAAAAACAAACGAAACATATAAAAATAAAAATAATAAAGTTTCATTCAAAAAAAAATTTGTGGAAGTTATCAAAGTAGAATGTTGGAAATCCTTTAATACAGACACAGCAAACGATATTTATGAACAAAATAGTTTTGATGTATATAAACCTAAAAATAATAAAGAAATATGTTGCATTTGTAGTTTATTTTAATCAATTTGAGAAAAAATCAATATTTAAATTACTGATATAAATTAATATGTCAGTATTGTAATTTATTTAATATATTGGGTTTAAATATAAATATTTCAATTAATAAACATTAATTATGTAATATTCATTAATTTAATTTAAATTAAAAATAAAAGAATGGAATCTCTTTCAAATTTTACACAATCTTACACAGCAAATGAAGTTAATATTTTAGTTTCATTCAAAGAATATTGTGCAAGTAAAAACCTTGAATATAGATTTGATTTATATCCAAATGAATTCTTAATTAAATTTCTTCGTTCTAAAAATTATAAAATGGAAGAAACGTATCAAAAATTTATAAAATATTTAAAATTTGCTAAAGACTATCAAATTGAGCATATAAATGAAGTTCAATTTCCAAATATAGATAAAATAAAAATTTTTTATCCTCATAATTTCCATAAGACAACAAAAACAGGACATCCAATTTTCCTTCAAAATTTAGGAGAATTAAAAATTAATGATATCAATAAACTTTTACCAGATAAGAAATTAATTCAATATATTACTTTTCTTTTAGAAAAAATGAGAAATAATATTTTTCCCAAATGCTCATTAGAAAGTAAAAAGAATATAGATAGAGTATTTTGTATAGTAGATTTATTAGGATTGACAACAAGTTTAATGAATAAAAAAGTATTTGATTTTTTAAATCAACAATTAACTATATGTCAAAACTATTATCCTGGAATTTTAGAAGGATTATATTTTGTTAATACTGGATTAATATTTAGAGCTTTATGGACTTCTTGTAAATATTTTTATGATGAAGATACAAGAAATAGAATTAAATTATTAGGATTTGATTATAAACCAACTTTACTTGAAAAAGTTAATCCTAAAAATTTACCTAAATTAATAGGAGGTGAATGTAATTGTGATCCTTATGGTTGCTTTTTTTCTGATTCAGGTCCTTGGAGTGATAATAATAATAAACAAAATAAAAAAGCTGGAAGTAAAACTTTTATGGAAATGATTAATGATGAAAAAACAAATGAAATTTATGAAAAATTAAAAAGAAATAAAACTGTTCTTAATGAATTAAAAATTGATGAAGATATCCAATATTTTGAAGGTAGTGATGTAAATAATGTTAATTCTTCAATAAAACCAATAAAAGATGTTTAGAATTTAGATTTAAATTCAAATTTTATTATATTATTTTTATTATATAAAATTTTAAGAATAAGAAAATAATTAAACCTATATATTAATATTTTAATGATTTAATTAAGAAAATAATAAAAGAAAAAGATTATATTATAAAAATGAATTTGAAAAATGTAATATTTACTCAGTTAAAATAAGGGACCAAAAAGAAAAAAATGAAAAAACACATAAGATAATTTAAATGAATGCTTAATAAATTTCTAAGAAGATATTATTATAATGAAAAAAGTATTATACTCTCCTTGAGATCATTTTCTAATTAAAGTAGATGGTTGTATAATTATTATTTGATATGATTTAATTGATTCTTCTTCCTAATATTATATTTGAAAGTAATGCAATATCGAATATAAAAAGAAAAAATACATAATTTATTATTTTTCAATGGTAAACCTCATTATAATTATTTCCAATGGACATAAAAAAATTAAAAAATATAAATTAACTATTTAATTGATAATATTTTCAAAATATAAATAATATATTAATCTTTTTTAAATGATTTAAAAGGAAAATTATTTTTACAACAACGAAAATGCTTAAAAAACCCAAGAAAATTTATGACAAAATATTTATTCAGCAATTCCTTATAATGATAATTCTAATATGAAATATTTTATTAAATTTGAAAAATAAAGCAATTACAAAAATTAACCTATAAAGAAAACCAATTTCCGAATATTAAAATAATATATTATAATAAATTAAATACCAAATAATATAAATTTAGACAATATAAATTAATTCTAAAAATATAATAAGTATTTTAATAATTATATAATATTTAATTATTGATTAATTTTTAAAATATATAAAAAGCAAAATGTCAAATAATCAATTTTATAAAAAATATAAAAAATCAGACATATTTAACATTGAACCAAAAAGAGAAGCAAAATCACCAATAAGAAAAAATCTGCAACCAACATTTCAAAAAACTTTAAATGATATTTTTCCAACAGAAGAAAATAAACAACAAACATTATATAAACATAATAATAAATACGTTAATAAATCCCAAAGTGATATCTTCAATAAAAAATCTCAATATATTAAAATAAAAATAAGAGATACTCCAACTACTCATTCTCAGATTAATGAAGTAAATTTAAATTCAAACAATAAAGATTATATAGTTAAAAAACCAAAGAAAACAAATTATGACCCATCTCCTTATCAAATTATGAATTCACCTTTCGATAGATTTTATAAAGAAGTTTATGGTGAAGAAAATAATAATAAGAATATTAATTCTAAGTTAAATTATTTAGACTCCGAAAGTAAAAATAAAAATAATGATGAATTAACAATTAATTCTCCATATAAAAAAAATGTTAATTGGACTAATGAGAGTTCTGCAAATGTTAATTATAATATTTTATCTCCAAAACTAAAAAAATTAAATGATCAAGTTTCAAATATTTTTAATTTCCCTGATAAATATTATAATAATGTAGAATTAAACAGAAAAAAAGAAGAAGAAATAAAAAAAGAACAATTAAATAAAATAGAAGAAGAAAGAATAAAAGAAAAGGAAAAAGAAATGAAATTGTTAACAGAAAGAAAAAAAGAAGATAAATATGAATTCGGTTCAGTAAAGTCAAAATGGAAACAAAGTAATATAGATTGGAAAAAACCTGAAATTTCAGTTATGTTAATGAAAAAAAATGATAAAGAAAATGAAAAATTAAATGCTTTTCAAAGGAAACAAATTGAATTTAATAAAAGTGATAATCATAATAGATATAAAAATCCTAATAATAATCATAATGAAAATGAAATAATTAAATTTAATCCTTTTGATAATTCTAATCAATTAGGAAAAATTAAAAGATTAATGGATTTAAATTCTCCTTCAATGAGAGAAAGTAAAAAAATTAAAATTTTACAAAATGCATCTACGAATAATTTTTTTAAAAATAATTTTTATGAAAAGATTTTAGGAATTGATAAAAATGATATTAATATTAATAATCAAAATAAAGAATATATTGTAAGTAATAGAGAAGGAAATAATAAAAATGATGAAAGAAGTTTAAAAAGAATTTTTTCTAAAGAAGGAATTCATATTTATGATGTTCAGTTAAATTCTAATAATATTATTGGGGAGAGTAATAATTCAGAAATGACTTTTAAAATTAGAGATAATGAAAATGGAGATATTCAAGAAAAATATAAAAAAGTTTTTGATAAAATTGCTAAAGAAAAAAATATGATAATTAAACCTAAAGAAAAAATAACCGTTAATAGGAAAATTAAACCTGAGACTGATAATATTAAAATAAAAGATGTTAATCAAAATGGAAAATTTTCTAAAGATAAATTATCGGATAAATTTTATAATATAAATATACAATATAAAAATAATCATGTGAAAAGAGATAAAATTGATTAAACAAATTTATTTATTTAAATGATTAATTTTGATTTATTGATGTTTAATATATTTATTTTTTATTTAAATATTAAAAATCACAAAATCATTAATTATATAAAGCAAAAACACATAATAATATTTTAAATATTTGAAAATTTATTTAATAATTTAAACAACAATTCATAAATAAATTGAAGGGAATATCCATAAAATATTTTTATTAATTATAAGTAGAAAAAAGTTGAAATTACTATTCAAGAATATAATGAAAAATTCTTGAAGAAGAAATAAATATCCTTTAGGTTATTATTTAAAATATAAAGAATTTAAAAATTAAAAATAATATTAATAAAGTTTTCAAGAAAGAAAATTCGAAAAAAAGTTTGTTGGAAAAATTACAAAAAAAATATAAGTATAAACATATAAAATTAATAACATTTATCCTTTTTTTTCATTATTATTATTAAATTGATCAATAGCATACGCTTTTTGAGAATCTATTTGGAATTTTAAAACATTTTTCATCCAACTTCTTTCATTTGAATTTTTTAATTTTTTTAATTTTTCTCTAAAACTTTTTAATTTATCTTCATTTTCTTCTTTAGATAATCTTTTAGTTTTTAAATTTAAATATTCTTTCTTATATCTATTAACAGGGTTCATAATTTTAATATCTTTATTATCAGGATTTAATTTGTTTTTTTTTAATTGAATAATTTCTTGTTCTAATTGATTAATTGAGTTTTCATTTATAATATTTTGATTTTTTTCATTTTGAATTTTATTAGCATTAATTACTTCATCATCTGATTCAGATAAAGAAACAGATTCTGAATCAGACTTTTTATCTTCATCTACATTTATATTCTTCTCATCTTTTTCATTTTCTAAAAAATTTTTATTTCCTTTCCCTGTTTCATTATTTATTTTCCCTCTTTTTAATATAATTTCCTTTTCAAGTAATTTATTATCATCTTCACCGAAAGAAATTAAATTATTTGATTTTTTTACATTCATATTTAAATATTATTAAATAATAATTTTTAAGTATAAATATTAGAATCTAATTGTAAAATAAATAAATAAGTTTTATTTTTTAGGAACATTATTTAATAATTGATTATCTCCACAAATATATACTTCAGAAAAATTTTTTTCTTGATTGGTCATTGTATAAAATCCTGTTTTAATGTCTAAATCAACCATTTTAGATTTTTTCTTCTTTTTTTTTAAAATTGGATGATTTTCATTATATGAAATATGACTTTCATTTTTAGAAGAAGAATTTGTATTAATTTCATCATTTGTATTTTCCTTTTTGTTATTATATTCTTCTTTATCTTCTTTTTCTTTTATTAATTTTTCTTCTTCTTGTTTTTCCTTTTGTAATTTCATTTCTTCTTCTTTTCTTTTCTCTTCTTCTTCTTTTTGCTTTTGTAATTTAATTTCTTTTTCTTTTAATAATTTAATTTCTTCTTCTTGTTTTTTTCTAAAGTCTTTAAACTTTAATTCAAAATCAGAACATTTTTTACTAATATAATATTTATTAAAGAAGAATGATTTATTATCATAATTAATTAATTTTTGAAAATCATCTCCAGAAACATTTTTAAAAATATCTAAAGGTCTAATTAAACTATTCCCATCTATTTTTTTTTCCATATATAAAATTACAATTTCATTAGAAGAAAAAGGACCATATGAACTATTAAAAATGTCTGTGTAAATATACCAAAATTTTTCGTCTTTTGAAAAATTTAATTTTTCATTTATTTCAAATATATGATCAATTTCACATTCTATAAATATTTTTTGAGGAGTTTTTTCCTTTTTTTTGTTCTTTGATTTATTATCTTTTTTACTTTCTGTATTTATTTCTGATAAAAAACTATCTTTATCTATTTTATCTACTTTTTCTTCTTTTTTTTCTTTTTCTTCTTTTTTTTCTTTTTCTACTTTTTCTTCTTTTTCTTCTTTATTAATATTGTTTTGTTTTTTTGTTGGTTCAAAAAAAAATTCTTCTTGTTTGCATATTTGAGTAACTTTTGAAGATCTTTGAAAATTTTTAATTTGATTTTGAGGTTTATTAACTTGATGATGATTATAATATTGATTTTGATGATTTTTATGTTGAAAATTCGTTGTAATTGGATAACTTTCTTTTAATAATTTATCACTTACATCTTCGAATTTTATTGAATTTTCTTCAAACAAATAATTTTTTTCTTCATCTGGAATATTTTCTTTTATCATTTTTAGAAAATCATCATAGCTAATTGTAACATTTGAATACTTTAATAAATTGTTTTTATCCATTTATTTTTATATTATGATAATATTTCACCAAAAATTTTTAACTATTTAATATATATTTATAAAAAATGAATTTATTGATTTTTTTTTATTTATTATTGTTTTCTAAGGAAATTGAGGTTAAAATTTCCTTTTCAGAGAATAACACTCTTAATAATTATACAATAATAAATAACACTAAATTAATATCAAAATTTAATATAAATTCCATATTAAATTCTACATGTGCTTGTAACTTTAATAATGATATTTATTATGAAGGAAAAAATACTTTTTCATCAAATTTTACAATAATTACTGATAATTCTAAAGAAGAAATCAAAAATGTAAAATTATTAACAAATAATAATAAATTTAAAAGTTATTACTTATTGACTCCAAAAAATAAAGAAGAATATGAAATAAAAATAAAAACATTATGTAGATTAGATGATACTATTGATTCCAATTATAAAAAAGCAGAATATGAATTATTACAAACATCTCATTATGAATATAATAATAATGATAATTATGCAATATTAAATTTTTCATTTGGATTTAAAAACGAAAAATATTCTTTTTCATATATTAAATTTTGTAACTCAGAAAGTCCATATTTATCAATATTTTCATGTGCAATTATATTTTGTGTTGCATTAATATATTTAATATTTTCAACATATGTTCAATTAGGACAAAAAATAGTTCAAGAAATAAATGAAGAAATGAATATTCAATGGTATCATGGAATATTTTTTATTTGCCTTGGTTCGTGTATGCTTTTAATTATTTATTTCTTCTTTGATTATATAATTTATATATTTAATGGTTTAGTTGCTTTTCAATGTTATATATGTTTACAATTTACTCTTGAATTTTTTATAGAAAAACATATAAAAAGAATTAACCCAGAATTACTTTCAAAAAAATATTATAATAAATTAAAACTACATAATATTTTAAGTATTATTATCTCTTTAATATTAGTGATAATTTATTTCTTTAATAAACATTGGATAATGAATAATATAATGGCATTTGGTTTAGTTTTTACAATTTTATCGTTAATATTATTTAAAAGTTTTAAAGTATGTTTTGTATTTTTAATATGTATTTTTTTATATGACACATTTTGGGTTTTTTATTCAGAAAATATTTTTAGTGGAAATGTTATGGAAACAACAGCGACAAAAGTAAATTTACCAATAAAATTAGAAATGCCAATTTTATTTTCAACAAATCCAATAAAAGACTGTATGTTATTAGGTTTAGGTGATATAGCTCTTCCTGGAATGATAGTTAAATATTGTAAAAGATTTGATGAAATATCAATTAGATTAAGAAAAAAAAATGGTTATTATTTATTTAGTTTAATATTATATATAATTTCAGTTATCATTGCAATGATATGTATGTTTGTTTTTAAACATGGACAACCTGTTCTATTTTATATCAGTCCTGCTTTTATTTTTGGTTTAATTGGTAAATCTATTTATCAAGATCAATTTATTGATTTTTGGAATGGAATTGAATTGCCTCCTCAAAATGATAAAGATAATAATAAATATACTAGAGAAATTAATAATGAGAATGATAAAGATAATAAAAATAAAAAAGAATCTGAAAAAATTGGTGAAGGAGAAAAACTTGAAATGGCAAATGAATAAATTATTACTATAATATTTTTTTTTTAAATTAAATATTTTTTTTAATATTTAAGTTCATCTGGTACCAAAAAAATATTAATGAAGAAGAAAACAATAAATTAATAGAATGTTTTTAAAGGGAATAAAAAAAATTTTTTGGAGAAAAAGGAAAAGATAAAAAAAAGAAGAGAATAGTAATAAAAATTTTTCAACTATTCTATAATTCATTTCAAAATAACATTTCCTTAAATAAGATAAAAAATAATTAAAAAAGAAGAAAAACAAATAATGAAGAATCACTTTTAATAGAAAATTCCTTTAGATAAAGTTCAAATATAGATAAGATAAAAATAAATAAAGAAAAAAGATAAAATAAAAAATTAAATTAAAAATAATATTGACAACAGATAGTATATTAAAAAAATTAATATTTTTTAAAATAATAAAAAAATGAATATTATGTATTCATCATCAAAAAATAATAAAGTTGCAGAAAATTTATGTCCGAATAGAGCAAAACAAATTCAAATATTTGAACAATTCGATGAAAAAAGAAAAAAAAATCTTGAAAATTTAATTAAAAAAAATCAAAAATATAAAGATATTTTCCAAATGATAGGTAAAAATAATTATTTTTCAAACATTTTCAAAGATTTCAACAGAAGAGTTTTTTCTGAAAAAAAAATAAATCTTTTAAATGAGGATATTAATTCATATAAAGAGATAAGAAAGAAAAGGAAAAAAGAAGAAAAAATTAAAGACGTATTAAAAGAAATTGGTAACTTTCATAAAAACACAAGTTTTGATTTAAATTATAAATCAGATGAAAAACCAAATTTAATAGATTTAATAAATATTAAACCACAATATGGACTTTCATTTAGAACTTACTCTACTTATTTTGACAGTAAAATTGATTTAAAAATTGAAGATGATAGTAATTTAAAATTTTTAAAAGATAATAATTTAAAAAAAAAGAATTTAAAAAAAGATTCTTTTTTTTCTCCTCCAAGTAGGAATTTAACTGAAAAAGATATTAAAAGATGGGTAATTCAACAAAAATTCGGATTAAAAGAACCTTTTTATATTGATAATGATGGTAATATTAATAATATTGATTCTTTGAATAAAAGTAAACAAACAAAAGATAATAATAATAATTCAATTTTACAAAAGAAACCTAATATTAAATCAAATATTTATTATTCTAATGATTTTTTTAATATTCAATTAGAAAATTTTGAAAATAATTTAAATAAAATTGGAAAAAGATATTTAAAAAAAGAAACAAGAACTAATACAAGAAAAAGATTATTGACTCCTTAATTATTAAGTTTTTATTTTGTTGTAAATAATTAATATTTTTTTTGTAAGGAATTGAATAAAAATTTTAATTATTATTTAAAATAATTAATAATTTATGAAATCAAATATTCCAATTAGAATAATAAAAAGAAATAATACAACAAAATATATTAAAACTCATAATCATATTGACTATCAAACAAATCCAAATTTATTATTTTATCATTTTTTATTATATAATGAAAATATAGAATTATTTGAAAATAATCCCAGTAAAAAATTTATGGATTTTTTACATAGACCTGAACCAATCTATAATTTTTATACTTTATATTTAAAAATGAAAAAAGAATTTATTTGGAATAATTTTAAATTTCCTTATATATATTTTAAAATCCTTTATTATAAAGCAAAAAAAATAAAAAAAAAGATTTGGAAATATTCAACAGATAAAAAAATAGGAATTCTTGATATTTTTAATTGTTATAATCCAAATAAAAATTTACTTAAATCAAAAGAACATAATTGGAATATACCAATTGAAATATTATATAAAAGATATTATGAGAGAAATATTAAAGAAGCTAAATTAAAAAAAGAAAAGAGTAAACAAAATATTTTTAATTACTTCGATAAAACTAATTTATTAGTGCTTGCAAAGACTAATATTAAATCTAAAAAATTAGTTTTCGAAGGGACTTTATGTAATATATTTTTACAAGATCCTCATATTAAACATAAAAAAGAAAATAAATATATAGATTTAACTTATGATTTTAAAGGTACAAAAAAACAAGTAATTAATTTATTTAAGAATAAAAGAATAAAAAGCAAAAATAAAACTAATAGTTATAATAATGATGTTTCAATCAATTCATTAACTAATAGAAATTTGTCTCCTAGAAATAAATGTGCATCATTAAAAAAAAAATTTTTAAATATTAACTTTAATAGTATTAATAAAAGAATGCTTCCTAAAATGAACTCAGAAAAGAGATTAATTTCATCACCTTGTAATTCTTTAGTTAAATCAAAAAAAAATATAAATAAAATCACACTAAGAAGAAGTTATTTAAATATTCCAAAAGATTATAAATTTAATATTCATTATTTATCGAAAAATGACTTTTTTTATTGAATTTTTTAATTTTTAATTATTATACATATTTTACAATTTTCATATCTTTTTCAAATCATTAAATGTCTTTAAGTTATTAATAAAATTAAAAATTTTAATCAGCTAGAATCAGTATTTTAAAGTTTTTTTTCCTTTATCTTTTAATTTTCTTTTCCTAATAATTTTATTTAAACTCCTTTTTGTAAAATATGATTTGATATTTTCATTTTTTTTTCCTTTTCTTTTTTATCATTTTAACTTTCTTTAAAACTCTTTTTTAAATTAAGATTATCTTTTTTTTATGAATTATTTCTTTTTATTAAAA